>Ga0126379_10002306_pt1 | contig 12107 bp, 10 predicted proteins | sample PanSoiMetPlot_24_FD_92640 | JGI IMG/M metagenome (GOLD analysis project Ga0126379, IMG submission 92640) | Tropical forest soil microbial communities from Panama - MetaG Plot_24 | ecosystem: Environmental > Terrestrial > Soil > Tropical forest > Bulk soil | place: Panama | collected 2016-02-17
CGCCCGTCCTCGGCCGGATTCCCCGACCAGCTCTCCACGCCGTAGAGCAGGAGGGCCGGGCACGCGATGCGCGACCACAGGAGCCGGATGTCGCCGCCCGTCATGTCGTAGGGCGGGTGCGCTCGCACGTAGTTGTCGAACTTCCAGCTGTAGGTGCCGTCCTCGTTCTGATTGACCCCGTGTGCCGTCAGGTGCCGGGCCTGCTCGGCGGACAGGTGCGGGTTCTCCTCCTGCATCCGGTGAAACGCGTCCTCGATCGACGGATAGCGCCGCGGCAACCGGCCGGCCAGGCCGCGCTGCTCGCGGATCCAGCCGTCCATGCGCTCGGCGATGCCTCTCGCCTTGCGCTCGGCGAGGGCGCGGGGCGGCGGGCCGAGGCCCTCGATGGCGACGAGCCGGGCGACGGCGTCGGGGTAGATGCCGGCATAGCGGAGCGCGATGTTGCCGCCGAGCGAATGCGCGATGATCGCGACGGGGGCGAGGTGTTGCTGGTGGATCAACTGCGCCAGGTCGTAGATGTAGCCCGCCATCGTGTAGCTGCCGTCCAGCGACCACTGACTGTCCCCGTGCCCTCGGAGATCGGGTGCGATGACGTGCCACTCGTCGCGCAGCGCGGTCGCGGTCCAATCCCAGTTCCGGCAGTGATCGCGGCCGCCGTGGAGCAGCAGGAGCGGCGGCTTGTCCGGATTGCCCCAGTCGACGTAGTGGAGCCGGAGGCGCTGGGAGAAATACGTGCGCGACGTGGGTCCCGGGTGGCCCTCGGTCATGGCTTCGGACGATAGCGAAACTCGCGCGAGAGGGCAACCGGCGCGCCGTCGTGCACGCGCGCGAAGGCCGCCCAGGCGCCGAGCGTGATCAGCGCGAAGAGCGCGGCGAGCCACGCGAGAGACGCGTCCAGGCCGGCGTGGTCGACGAGGCGGCCCACCGGCGGCCCCGCCACCACGAACGACAGCCGGAAGGAGAGCGCGGCCAGCGACAGCACGCTCGCGCGGTCCTCGCCGGGCGCGTCCTCCTGCATGACGCGGGCGAGGATCGGCCCTTGCAGGCCCCGCACGGTCATGAAGCAGAGGTAGAACAGCACGCCCCAGGCGGATCGACTCGCCGCGAGCCCGGCGTAGCCCATGGGCACGAGCAGACAGCATCCGAGCAGGACGGCGCGCGCTCCGACCGCAGACACGAGGCGATCGCTCGCGAGCGACACGCCCGCGAGGCAGGCGTGGGCGCCGGCCCAGATCAGCCCGAACCACGCGGGCGGCAGACCGCGCGACTGCATGTAGGGCTGGATCAGCCACACCAGCACGAACGTCGACAGGCCGAGCGCCACGTTGAGCCCGATCGCCGCGGGCAGCCGGCGATGCTGCCACAGCGTGAACCGCACGATGCCGAGCGCCCGCTCCACGTGCGAGCGATGCACGGCGGAGCGGGGCGGCCGCGGCTCGCGCAGGGCGAGCACCGTGGCGAGCTTCAGCACGGACACGGGGATCTGCAGGATGAACGGCCAGCGCGGCCCGATGGCGTAGAGCCACCCGCCGGCCGCGCCGCACGCGGCCTCGCTCGTCTGGCCCGCCGCGCGCAGCCGGCCTTCCCAGCGCACGTACTGCGCGCCGCGGCCGGCCCGCTCGAGCGACGTCCATAGGAGCGCGCGGTCGGCGCCGGAGATGAACGCCAGACCGGCGCCGAGGACGATCTCGGCGGCCATCACGCCCGCGAACGTGGCAGCGCGCGCGTAGATGGCCCAGCCGATCACCGAGAGCAGCGCGCCAGTGATCAGCGATCGCCGATAGCCGGCGCGGTCGGCGATGTAGCCCGACGGGAACTCGAACAGCACGACCGCCAGGCCGAAGATCGCCTGGAGGACCATGATGTCGGTCAGCGACATCCCGATCTGGTCCTTCCAGTACAGCGTGATGACCGGGATCGGGAAGAGGACGAACTGCAGCCCGCTCAGCACGACGAGCAGGCGGGGGTTGGACGTCAGCGCGCGGCTCGCTCGCACCCGGCTCGACGACTGCCATCCCGCCCGGCGCGCGTGCGTGGCGGCCTCGGGGTCACCGCGACGCGCTGGTCAGCGTCACCCCGCCGTCCACCGGCAGCACCACGCCGGTGATGTAGCGCGCCTCGTCGGAGGCCAGGAAGAGCGCAGCATGGCCGATGTCCCAGCCCGTGCCCTCGATGCCGAGCGGCGAGGCGCGGCGACGGCGCTCGCGCAGCTCGGGGCTCATCCCCTCGGAATAGACCATCGGCGTGTACACCGGCCCGGGCGCGATGCAGTTCACGCGGATCCCCTGCGGCGCGTGGTCTACGGCCATCGCGCGCGTGAGGGCGATCACCGCGCCCTTCGAGACCGAGTACGGGGTGAGGCCGCGCGGGCGCAGCGCCGAGATCGACGAGATGTTGATGATCGAGCCGCCGCCGCCGCGCGCCATCGCGGGGATGGCGTGCTTCGAGGTCAGCATCATGCTGGTCACGTTGACGCGCATCAGGTGCTCCCACGCCGACTCCTCGACCTCGACGACGGTTGCCCGCCCGCCGATGCCCACGTTGTTGTCGAGAATGTCGAGCCGCCCCCAGCGCCGCACGGCCTCGTCGACCATCGCCCGGCAATCGTCGGCTCGGGTCACGTCGACCTCGCACACGTGGGCCTCGCCGCCCTCGCGGCCGATCAGCTCCTGCGTGATCTCAGCGGCGGCCCTGCTCTGGTCGACCAGCAGCACGCGAGCGCCCTCGCGGGCGAACAGCACGGCGGTGGCGCGGCCGTTGCCGATGCCCTCCGCGCGCGACCCCGCGCCGGTGACGATGGCGACCTTCCCGGCGAGTCTCGATCCGGCCATTCACGATCTCCTTTCGCGACCTGACGTCGCGGCGATCCGCTACGCGTGATCGGGCGCCCCGCCGCCGCTGCGCTTCTGCCGGGGCGCGGGCATCGGCAGCGGCCGATGCCACTGCGGATTCGCCGCCGTCCACTTCTCGCCCATGAGATACCCGAGCGCGACGCGCTGGCCGCCCTCGATCGTCGAGACGATGTCGCAGTACGCGCGACACTGCCAGAACCGCCGGTGGCGGACCAGCACCTCCTCGGGCACGCCGGCCATGGCCAGCGCCTTCGGCGTGATCTCGACGGGGGGTTCGCTCTTGCCGCACCAGCACTCTTTTCGCGATGTCGTGGTCATGTCGAGGGCATCACTCGCTCACGATGTGTAGAGGAGGGCCGCGAGCTCGTTGAGATCGCCCGCGCGGTCGAGGCGGCCGACCGCATCGATGATGGCCGTGGCCCGCGGCGTCTCGACGAGGGACGCCGTGTAGCGCGTGAATTTCTCGCACGCGTCCTGCCACGTGAAGGGGTGTTCGGGAGAACCCGTGTACGGGCCCGCGCGCAGCGCGTGCGTCTCGCTGCCGCGCTCGATGAGGATCTCCGCCGGCCAGACGCCGGGCGTGTCCTCCGCCGCCTCCACCCGGATCAGCTCGATCCGCGTCGCCAGGTCGCGCACGAGCGGGTCCCACAGGGCCTTGTCGTCGTAGGCGAGCGGATCGGACAGATCCCGGGTGAGCGCGACCGCGGTGGTGAACGGCAGGCTGTACTGTCCGCCCAGGACGTCCCGCGGCGCGCGCTCCATGTGCCGCTCCTCCATGATGCGCGGCGCGCCGCGGATCACGACGCGGGTGATGGTCGACGCATCGAGGGCGCGCGTCCGCTTGAACGCCTGGATGGCCTCGACCACGCCCTGATGCGTCACGTGGGTCGCGTACGACTTGTGCCACGGCGATGCGATGGCCCAGCGGGTGCCGAGTCCCTCGACGAGGCGCTCCATCGGGGCGGGCATCGAGAACGCGTTGAAGTAGCCCGAGCGCCCTTCGAGCACCGTCGCCGGGCCGCGCACACCCTCGCGCGCGAGGAGCGCCGCCTCGAGACCGAGCTGCGCGGCGCGGCCCAGGTGCAGGCGCTTCGTGTCGCCGCCGCTCCACGCGAATTCGAGCAGCCCGGCGCTCGACGAGCCGGCGATGCCGAGGGCGCTCGTGAGCCGCTCCTCGTCGAGGCCGCAGAGCTTCCCCACGGCCGCGGCGGCGCCGAACGGGCCCTGGGTGCCGGGGTTGTGGAAGCCGCGCACGGTCTCGAGGCCGACGGCGGTGCGCGCGATCCGCGCCGAGATCTCGAAGCCGAGCGCGAGAGCGGTGAGGAATTCCGCGCCGTCGAGCCGCTCGCGCTCGCCGATCGCGAGCGCGGCGGGGAGCACCGTGCCGCTCGCGTGCGACCCGGTGAGCGGCTCGCACTCGAACGCTCCGATCAGCACGCCGTTGGCGAGGGCCGCCCGCGACACATCCGCTCGCCAGGCCTGGCCGACGACGGAGGCCTCGGGCGCGCCGGCCAGCCCGCGCACGACGCCGATGATTCGCCGCGCCCACGGTTGCACGCCTCCGACGAAGCCGGCTGCGAGCGCGTCGAGCACGGTGATCTTGCAGTGATCGACCAGCCCGCTCGGCAGATCGACGAACCCGGTCTCTGATACGAAGGCCGCGAGCGCGCGCGTCTCGTTCATCCCGGCCCCTCTCGAGATTCCCCGCGGGCGGTGCCCCTCGCGCACGCGGAGCACGGCGATGCACAATTTGTGTCGCCCGGCTCCCGCCGTCGGACTTCGCCCCGGAACGTGTCGGGTACCGTACCGTGCGCGCGCGAGCGAAGCAAGGCGAGACGGATGGACTCTCCGCGGAGCGAGCGCTCGCTCGCGCGCGAGGGCCCGCCGCGGCAGTCAGCCGCGCTGGCCGGCGACGGCCGTTGTCGTGACGGGGAACCGCGCTCGACGCATCGGCGCCGTCGCCTGGTTCGGCCCGTCGTCCGTTCCGTCCATGACGTGGATTCCCGGATACAGATCGAGGCAGGTGGGTGTGGAAGGGAAGCCGGGGCCGGCGACTCGATCGTCGCCGTTGTCATGGCGGGCGTCGGGCACAGGTGCATCCGCGTCTGCGGGAGGCTTCTCGACGAACGCGAAGGCGACGCCGTCGCTGTCGAGGCACACGAGAGGCGAGTTTCTCGTGCTCGGCCACGGCAGCGCCTGGAGCCCGTCGTGGCGATGCCGCTCCGCCACCGACCCGGCATGTGCTATCCCGCTTGCGGCGCGAGAGGCCCAGGTCCCGGCCCGGCCGGCGATGAGGCGGCCTGTCTGGTCGGCCTGTCTGCTGAGCGCTAGCGTGTCAGCGGAGTCGGCGGCGCGTCGGCCGCCGTCGACCGTCGAGGCGGGCCGGGCCGCAAAGCGATCGCGCTGTCTGCTCGGGGGCGCGCCGATCAGCATCGCGGTGCACGCCGACAGGGCGAGCGCCGCCACGGCGACACGCACCACCGACCGCAGTCTTCCGAAGGACCTCGCTCCGGGTGTCATGGCCCGCTCCCGAATCTGCGTGTGCACTGCGCCCGCCCGTTCTCGTCTCCGACGGGTGTCCACTCCGTCAGGCGGCGACCATCCCTGTCCAGCAACGCCGATGCCACACCTGACTGCGAGCCAACAGCGGCGCGAAGCCTCGAGCATCGGGGACGTTGTGGAATTCCGGCGGTCCGCGGCCGCGTCTCGACTCACGACATGCCGTGAGTGTCCCGGCCCTGCGGGAATCGGCCTTTCGATTGCCCGGCGTCACTGTCACAGCGGGCAGTGTCCGGAACGCAGAACCGGCCGCCCATCGCGGGGCGGCCGGCTCGCGTGCTGCATTCGGGTGTGTGCCCGGGTGGCACCGGTTCCAGTCCGGTGCCGCCCGGGCGCGCGCGTCACTGCGTCACGGTGATCGTGCTGCTCGCCATCGCGCAGTTGTTCGTGTCCGAGATCTCCTTGACCGTCTTGAGGTCGTCGGCGCACGCGAACAGATTGTAGACGCCGGTGGCCATCGTCGACGGCACCGTCACCGTCGTTGCGCCGGTGGAGGTGCCGCCGGACCCCAGCGACGGAACCGAGCGACTGCCGGTCAGCAGGACGTCGCCGCCCACCGTCGTGTCCTTCGAGAGGTAGTAGCGAGTCGTCGAGGCGCCGGCGCCGACGTTGGCGACGTTCTTCACGGAGTCGCTCACCGGGAGCGTGTGGCCGCGCTTGACCGTCGAGGCCGTCGTCGAGGCAGCCGTCGTGCGCAGATCCGGAAGGGTCACGGCGATGATTCCCGCGGAGGCGATGCAGTCGTCGTCCTCGTTTTGCTCCTTGACGACGTTGACGTCATCGGCGCACGCCAGCACGTGATAGACGCCGACCGGGGTGGTCGCTGGAATCGTCACCGTCGCGCTGCCGGTCGAGTGATCGCCGGGCTGTTTCCACGCGGCCAGGGCGGGGATGGCCCGGCTCCCGCCGAGGAGGATGTCTCCGGTCCCCTTCACGGTGTCGAAGGAGAGGTAGTACCGGGTGGTCGTCGCCGGGACGGGTAGCGCGAGGTTCTGGACCGTGTCGGTCACGGAGAACTTGTCCCCGGGCCTGGCGAAGAACGGCGGGTCCGACACCGCGGTGGCCTGCAGGTTCGGCAGCACGATCTGCAAGGGCGCGGCGGTGGCATTGCAGTTGTTGTCCTCGTTGACCTCGGCGATCGCCTTGGCGTCGTCGGTGCAGCCGATGACGAAATAGTTGCCGGGCGGCGTGGTGGTCGGGATCGTGACCGTCATGGAGGGCAGCGAGATGCTCTGCCCGGGCAGCAGGCTCGGCACCGAGCGGTTGCCCTGCAGCAGGATGTCGGCGCTGGTCCGCTGGCTCTTCTTGGAGAGGTAGTAGCGCGTCGTCGAGATCGGCGAGGTGCCCAGACCGGCGTTGTACGGCACCTCGTTGATGACGCTCAACGTTCCCCCCGGCTTCGCCCAGCCGTTGGCGACGCCCATCGAATATTCAATGAGATCGGGCTTCCCGGACAGCTTGGCCACGAAGGCGTCGCTGCCGCCGTTCGCGATCAGGTCCGGCCCGCCGGTCACCGGGAGGTCGGACGAGTACGTCTGACCGGCGACGTAGACGTTGCCGGAGGCGTCGACCGCGACGGCGTTGCCGAAGTCCGTCCCCGAGCCGCCCAGGAAGCCGAGCCAGAGCAGCGCGCTGCCGTCGGCCTTCACCTTGGCGACGAAGGGGTCGAAGTCGGAGGACGTCTGCGCGGAGGGCCAGAGGCCGGGCGGGAGGCTGAACAGGTTGACCGCAAATCCAGTCACGTACGCGTTGCCGGCCGTGTCGACGGCGATCCCTCTGCCGCCATCCGTGCCCGTCCCGCCGATGTACCCGAGATAGACGAGGCCGCTGCCGTCCGACTTCACTTTCCCGACGAACGCGTCGCTGGTGCCGTGATACGAGAGCCCGGGGCCGACCTTCACGGGGAGCGTGGTCTGGTCTGAGGTCGTGGATCCGGTGACGTAGGCGTTGCCCAGCGCGTCGACGGCGATCGCGGTGGCGTTGTCCCCGCCGGCGCCGCCGATGTAGCCGGCGTACACGAGGCCGGTGCCGTCGGCTTTCACCTTGGCCACGAAGGCGTCCGTGTCGCCGTTGAAGTTGAGGTCGGGGCCGACCTTGACCGGGAACGACAGCTGATCGGAGTAGGTGAAGCCGGCGACGTAGGCGTTTCCGGCAGCGTCCACGGCGATCGCGTTCGCCGTGTCGTCGTCGCTGCCGCCGATGAAGCCCGCATAGACGAGCCCGGTCCCGTCGGCCTTGACCTTCGCGACGAAGCCGTCGAAGCCGCCGCTCTGGACGAGGCTCGGGCCGACCTTCACGGGGAAGGTGGCCTCGTCCGAGAACGTCTTTCCGGCCACGTACGCGTTGCCGTTCTTGTCGACGGCGATCCCGTACGCGATGTCCTGCTGGGTGCCCCCGATGTACCCGCAGTAGACCAGGGCGGTGCCGTCGGCCTTGATCTTGGCGACGAACGCGTCGCCCGAGCCGCTGTAGTGGAGGGACGGGCCCATCGTCACCGGGAAGGTGAACGCATCCGAGGTGGTCCACCCGGTCACGTAGGCGTTCCCGAGCGCGTCGACCGCGATCGCGTTGCCCCATTCGTCGCCGGCGCCGCCGACGTAGCCGAGGTACACGAGGTCGCTGCCGTCGGCCTTGATCTTGGCGACGAAGACGTCGAAGAATCCGCCGCCGTACGTCAGGTCCGGCCCGACCTTGGCGGGGAACGACGGCACGACCGAGGCGGTCGTCCCGACGACATAGGCGTTCCCGGCGCTGTCCACCGCGATGCCGTTCGCGACGTCGTCGTCCGCGCCGCCGATGTAGCCGGTATAGGTGATGATCGAGGGGTCGAGGACCAGCGTCTGGCTCCGGTCGTACTCGCCCACCGTGAAACCATAGCCCTGGCCGCCGTCGATCGCCGTCGCGCCGAGCGCGAACGCCATCCGCACGTCCGTGCGGTGCCCGCCCGCCTCCTGATACGCGTACGGACGGTCCTCCGCGAACGACCCCGCTGGCGTCGACACCTCGAGCTGGCCGCCGTCGGTGAGGCGCACGGCCGCCGCGCCGCGATAGGCGAGGCGGATCCGAGCCGGGTCCGCGCCGGGCTTCACGATGAACGTCGACTTCAGCTGCCCGCCGGCGCCCGTGTAGACGAGGTCGACGCCTGGCCACAACTCGGGGTACACCACGCGGCGGTACGTCGGGCTAGTGGCGCTCGACTGCGCGTGGGTGCCCCCGAAGTAGCTGACCACGGCCGGCGTCAGCTCCTCGCCCTCGGGCATCACGCGGTTGGCCCCGACGAAGTCGAGCTTGACGGCCCAGCGCGCCGGCCCGGCGTGCTCGGGATTGGTGGAGGCGAGGCGGACGGCGGTGCGCTCGGCGAGCGTGCCGCGGCCGTGCTCGGCCTTCGCGTCGGTCAGCGCGAACGTCACGCCGTCGCTGCCGAAGTACATCGCGGTGCGGTGTCCCTGCATGTAGTACGCAACGCGGGAATCCGCCTCGCCGCCGTTCTTCACGAAGTAGAGCGGCAGCTTGGCGAACGCCGCCTGGATGCGGCTCTTCTCCGCGGGCCCGACCTCCCCTGCGGCAGGCGCGGCTGCGGTCATCTCCCTGGGTGCGGAAGGCATGGCGGGGCGTGCCGCTCTCCACGCGGGCGTGGTCGCCAGCATCGCGGAGCATCCCGCCAGGACGATGCCGAGCATCGCTGCGAACGCCGATCGCTTTCTCGATTGTGTTGCGCGGTTCATAGCGGCCTCCGGTTCTGGTGCTCGTCGCACCGTGCGTGTTCTCGTTGCCATGGCCCGCGACGCGTCTCGCCGCGGGAGCCGTGCTCCGTGAGGGCAATGCCGGTGCCACGTCGAAATCGCGCACGGGCGAACGCGGATTGCGCGAGATCTTTCGACGAGATGAACGACAACGCACGCTCCTTGGCCACGGGTTCGTCGCCCGCGGATTCACGCGACGCCGTGAATGCTCACGCGATCGCGTGAGCGACGCCGTCACCGCCCCGCGGGCAGACAGACCGCTCTCCACGAGTGCTGACGCAGCACTTCGGGCCGCCCGCCGACATGAACGGGGCGAACCGGGCCCGGCCGAATCCGCGCGGCGAGGTGGACGGAGATTCGAAGGAAGACTCAGAGGCGCCCCGCGGCGGCGCCAACGTCGCGGGCTCGCTGCGGCGAGAGCGGAGACGGACAGTTCCGGCCGCCCTGCCATGGGCGGCCGGATGGTGAGCGGGCGGTGGCCTGCGCGGCGTCCGGTGGGGGCCTCTCGCCACCACCGGACGCGAGCGTCACTGCGTGATCGTCACCAGCCCCGCCGCCATGCCGCAGTTGTTGGCGTCCGACACCTCCTCGCGACCTTGAGGTCGTCGGCGCACGCGAAGAGATTGCAAACGCCCGTCTGGGTGGTGGACGGCACGGTGACCGTCACGGTGCCAGTGGACAGCGCATTGGCGCCGAGCGCGGCGACTGTGCGGCTGCCGGTCAAGAGGATGTCGCCGCCGGGCGTCGTATCCTTCGACAGGTAGCAGCGGGTGGTGGACCCGCCCGCGGCGACATTTGCGACGTTCTTCACGGTGTCCGTCACCGCGAAGGCATGGCCGCGTTGCACGAACACGGGCCGGAGTCGACACGACCCGGCGCGGCGGATGTCTCAACCGACAGCAAGGGTGCCTTGACGCGAGGCAATTCGGACGACCGGGGCGGTCACGAGTCGTCGCACCGCTCGCCGCTTCGCTGCGATGCGGTCGTCTTCGACCTCGATGGCGTCCTGGTCGACTCGGCCGCGGTCGTGGAGCGCCACTGGCGCACCTGGGCGGCCGGGCGCGGCGTCCCGTTCGAGCGCATCGCCGCCATTCACCACGGCCGTCCCACGGTCGACACCGTTCGACTCGTCGCCCCGCAGCTAGACGCCGCGAGCGAGGCGCGCCAGATCGAGGCCGGCGAGGCGGACGATACGGATGGCCTGGTCATCATCGACGGTGCGTCGCGCCTGCTCTCGGGCCTGCCCGCTCAGCGGTGGGCGATCGTGACGAGCGGGACGCGGCGAACGGCGCTCGCACGGCTGGCTCACGCGGGCCTTGCCGTCCCGGACGTGCTGATCACGGCCGACGACGTCGCCCGGGGAAAGCCCGCTCCCGATCCCTATCTCCTGGCAGCGGAGCGACTCGGCGTCGCGCCGTCGCGCTGTGTGGTGGTCGAGGACGCGCCCGCTGGAGTCGCATCTGCGCGCGCCGCGGGCGCGCTCGTGATTGCTGTCGCGTCCACGACGTCGCCGGCGGCCCTGTCCGATGCTCACGTCGTGCTGGACCGGCTCGACGGTCTCGACATCGAAGTCCAGCCGGAAGGCCTGACCATCGCATGGCCGCAGACGGCTTGAGCGGGTACGCCGCTCGCTCCGTTTGACCATCGCGTGACGCGAGCCGATTGATGCACGTTCCGGAATCCTGCAACGCCAAGCGGATTGCGCAGGGTGGGGCCACGGTGCTGGTGGACACCGAGGCCAATCGCGTCGGAGGCCTTCTCGACGCCCGCTTGGCCGCGACGGGTCCGGCTAGCTCCTCACACCGGCAGGCCGAGCTCGCGTGCCGCCTGTTTCTGCGGGGCATCCAGGCTCAGGAAGCGCGTCAGCGGCTGCTGCTGGTGAAACCACAGAGCGGTCCGGAGATGGGCGAGGTCTAGCGAGCGGGGCGTCGAGACGATCGGCACAGCGCGCCCGCGGCAGAGATCCAACGTGAGGTCGCGCAGCGCGAAGTGGCCGAGGTCCCGATCGAGTCGATCGAGCGCGTCCTGCAACTCCACCGGGGTCAGTCGTCCGATCCGCGAGAGGTGCACGAGGGTCCGCTGCGACTCGAGCGCGAGCAGGACGCTCGAAAGCATTTCCGCGCCGCTCAGCTGCTGGGCGAGACGTTGCCACCCGGCCTCGCCGAGAAGCACGCACAGGTACGCCGACGTGTCGACGTAGTAGCGACCGGTCGCCACGCCCGTTCAGCCTCGACCACCGGCAGGCCGGCGATCGTCCGCGAGAACCTCGAGATAGGCGCCATGAGTCGGCGCCCGGAGCAACGGCTTCAGCTCCCGGCGCCCGGATCGCGCCTGGATGTGGACGTGCTCCAGGCCTGGCGCAGAGAGCGTTGCCACCGGCCGCCGGTGCTTCGTAATGAGAATGCGAGCGCCGGCCCCGGCCTCCGCCAGGAGCGCGGACAGGTTCCGCTTCAGCTCGTCGATCGATACTGTTTTCATGGCAGAACAGTACCATAATCAGCACTGATCATTTGCCGGACCCCGAGGCGGGCGGACCGGCCAGGGTCCCGCTGCGAGTGGCGGCAGCCGGAGCCGCCGCCACGATCTCGTGAGCGCTGTCTGTTGCGCCGCGAGCTGCGCGGCCATGGCCCTCAGGGCGTGACCATCATCGTGTTGATGGCGGTCTCGCAGTTGTCGACCGTGCCGGTCTCCTTCACGGTGTTGAGATCGTTTGCACACCCGATGAGGTAGTACGTGCCGGCGGGCGTGGCCGCCGGCACCGTCAGCAGCGCCGTTCCCGTTGATGCGGCGCCACCGGCGAGCGGCCCGATTTGCCGTCCACCGGTCAGCAGGATGTCACCCGCGCCCCTCACAACGTCCGCCGAGAGGTAGTACCTCGTGGTCGTTGGCCCGGCGTCCACCGCGTTGTCGTTGATCGTGGTGTCTCCCGCCAGGAAGCTGTGGCCGCGCTGAA
>Ga0126379_10002307_pt1 | contig 12104 bp, 4 predicted proteins | sample PanSoiMetPlot_24_FD_92640 | JGI IMG/M metagenome (GOLD analysis project Ga0126379, IMG submission 92640) | Tropical forest soil microbial communities from Panama - MetaG Plot_24 | ecosystem: Environmental > Terrestrial > Soil > Tropical forest > Bulk soil | place: Panama | collected 2016-02-17
AGCCCATGGACTGGACCGATCTCATCATTCCGGGGGCCGCGGCAGCGGTGGGGAGCCTCTTCACCAATGCCGCCGCGCGCAAGCAGCTGCAGCAACAGCAGGGCTTGAACCAAGCGATGGCCGACTACCGCAGCCAGCAGGCGGCGAAGACGCGCGCGCCGCAGCAGGACTTCATGGCCTCCATGCAGCCGCAGGCGCGTGCCCAGCAGCAGGCGCAGACGGAGGCGGATCTGGGCACGAGCTACGGCACCACCATGGCGGGCATCAAGGCGGGCGAGCTGCCGGACACGACCGCGGGCACGAGCCCCGAGTATGCGGCGGCGAAGACGGCGGCCGATGCGCGCACCAACGCGCGCCTCTCGCGTGCGCTGCAGCAATACCAGACCATCGGGGCGCAGGACGTGATGCGCCAGCAGGACGCGATCCGCGCCGGGCGCGCGGCCTACGACATCGGCGCGGCCAACAACGCGGCCGGGAACGTGAGCAGCTTCTACCAGAACGCCATAGGCCAGACCCAGCCCGATCCGCGGCTGCGCCTGCTGGGTGAGGCGTTCCGCGGCTTCGCCTTGGGCTACCCGGGGATGAAGAAGAACCAAGCCGCGGCCGAGCCGACCGGGGCAGGAGCGGCCTTCTGATGCCTACCTTCCGCCAATCGCCGCCCGCCTCGATCTCGACTTCGGTCGCCTCGCTCCTCGCCTCCTCGCCCAACCTCTCGGCGCAGGACGTGGCGCACATCGGTCAAGCCGCCTCGGCGGCGAACTACCACGACGTGCTCGCCGAGCGCGAGCGCTTCAAGCTGCAGGAGGCGCGCGCGGCGGCGGCGGCACGGGAAGATCCGGCGCGCATTGCCGAGGTGGCCGGGATCGGGGCCGGGATCACCGACCCGCGTGCGCAGATGCAGCTCTACGGGTCGCAGCGCAACATGCTCGCGCCCCAGCCGGTCAAGGCCGACGAGGAGGGGAACCCGCTCCCGCCAGCCCCCTATCAGCGCCCGGAGGGCGTGACGCCGGACCAAGAGACCATCTTCAACCGAGCGGTGCAGGCGATCCGCGGGCAGGCGCTCGCCACCGCGCCCTCGAACATCCATCAAGTCACGGGTGCGATGGGCGATCTGCAGAAGCAGTCGATCACCGACCGCATCGCCGCCGAGATGGACCCGGCGAAGCGCCTGCCGCTCCAGCAGGCGGCGCACCCGGCACTGTTGCCTTACGGCAACATGAGCCCCGAGGGCACCGTCACCAGCCACGCCACGGGCGCGACCACCATGGTGGACAAGGACGTGCACGATGCGGCGGTGCAGCGGAAGTTGAGTCAAGCGACCGCCAGCGAGGCGCAGGCCGGGCTCGCGGGCGCACGCAAGACGCAGGTGGGCCAGCCGCCACCGGCCAAGCCGACGCCGCCAGAGACCCCGCGCTCGATCCAGCAGCAGGAGAAGCTGTCGGAGGAGACGCGCAAGCTCAAGCTGGAGAACGACGAGAAGGAGGCGAAGGCCATGGCGCGGCGGAAAGCCATGGCGCAGCGCAAGTTCGGGGCCGACACCAACCCGAAGCTGAAGGGCACGCACCTCGGCCCCACGTGGGTGCCGGGGCAGGGGCTGCAGGTGCTCGACAAGAACAACCAGCCCGTGCCGGGGCTGTATTACGACGACAAGTAGATGGCCCTCATCGACACCTCCGAGGAAGAACCGGGGGTAGGCTCGACCATCCGCGGCATGGTGCGAGGGCTCCTCTCGCCCTTCGTGCCCGCGCGACCCTCTGTGATGGACGTGCCGAGCCCGGCCGAGCTGCAGGCGGCCGAGCAGCCCGCCTTCGCGCTCCCCAGCCGTGGCGGGCGCATCACGGTCGGCCCTTCGCCGGTCCAGCCCGCGCCGCCGCCGCTCGTGCCAACTGCGCCGAGTGGGCCGCCGGTCATCGAGCCTCTCAGTCCCAACTTCACGCCAGCCGGAGGCGGTCCCGTGCTGCGGGAGATACCGGGCACGGTGCGCCGGGCCTTTGCCGCGCCCGGGCTCGGGCTCGCGCGGGCGGTGGGCGAAGTGGGCGCAGAAGCCGGGGTGCCCGGTGCCGAGAGCATGGGCGAGCGGGCTGCGCAGGCGCTGCGCCAGAACACGCTGGAAGAGCAGATGGCGCGCACGCGCGTGTCGCCCATCGTGGAGAACGTGACGCCCAACCGCATCGAGCAGGGGATCGCGGCGGTCACCAATCCCGAGAACGTGCGCCAAGTGATCGGCCAGACGATCCAGCAGGCCCCGGGCCTCGCCGCTTCGATGCTGACTGGGAGCCCGGCCCCGGCGGTGGCGACGATTGGCGCGACGAGCGGCACGCAGGCTTACCACGACTACCGCGAGAAGGGCTACACCATCCCGCAGTCGATTCTCGGTGCCGCCGGGCAGGCCTTCGCCGAGGCATGGCCGGAGGGGCTCGCGGTCGAGACCATGCTGAAAACGCCCATCGGCCAGCTGCTGCGCGGGAGCCCGCAGGAGTTCACGCAGGCGGCGAAGTATGTGGCCAAGACCGCGGGCGTGGAGCAGGGCTCGGAGCATCTCTCCACCTTCCTCAACTGGGCGACCGACGTGGCGATGCGCGACCCCAACGCCACCTTCGCCGATCTCGTTGAGCAGCAGAAGCAGACCGCAGCCCAGATGGCACTGCAGGCCCCGTTGATGGGCGGTATGGCGCACGCCGCGCGCAGCGCCATACAAGGCGCCCAAGCGGTGCAGACCCGTCTATCGCCCGGGGCCGCTCTCGGCCAAGCGCTCGGCGAGGACGTGGCGGGCACCCAGTTCACACCGCAGGGCATCGCCGCCGAGGTGCGTGCCCGCATGTCGCCAACCCCCGGCGCGGTGACCCCGCGCGGGGCCATCGCAGAGGAGGCTCAACGTGCCGCTCAAGAAGGGTTCCAGCGACAAGACGATCTCAGCCAATATCAAGGAGATCATGGACAGCTTCCATTCCAAGGGGACAATCGGAACGTCGTCCCCCCCGTCGAACCAAGCGGCCCAGAAGCAGGCGGTGGCAATCGCGTTCTCGAAGGCGGGGCGCAGCCGCAAGAAGGCGTAGCGCGCATCGTTGGGATGGGTGCGCCGGGCGCGGGTGGGCGCACCACCGGCATCGTGCCCAACGCCTTCGCCGAGGAGCTGAAGGCGAAGCACGGCAAGTATCCGTGGGAGATGGGGGGCGACGAGTTCTTCAAGCGGGTGTCGAACGCGCTCCTGCGCGCCAACTTCCCGGGCGAGCCCCTGCAGCGGCTGCGGCAGCGCAGCGACCGTCTGCTCGCCGAGATCAAGGCGAATGCGCAGCAGCTCACCACGCCCCCGCGCATCGTGGGCCAAGGCGTTGCGCCGAGCCCCGAGGAAGACCGGCAGCTCGAAGCGCGCGGCTGGAGCCTGCCGCCGCGGGACAAGCCGATCACGCTCCTCTTCCCCGGCTCCTTCGCCCCGGCGCACGAGGGGCATATGGATGCCATCGAGCATGCGCGCGACGTGGCGCAGTCGCTCGGTTACCGCGTGGCGGGCATGGTGTCGGTGCCCTCACCCGCCGAGCGGCTCGCGAAGAAGCTCGGGCGCGGGCGGCAGACACTGCCCACGGCCGACCGGGTGGCGGGGCTGCGGCTCCAAGCGCTGGCGCGCGGGCTCGATCTCAGCGTGCACATGCAGCCGGACACCGACAAGGGTGCGAACCGCGCCGATCTCGCGCGCGAGATCGAGCGCCAGCACCCGGGGAGCACCGTGGTGGTGGTGGCGGGCGAGGACACCGCGCACGGTGCGCCCGAGCCCACCTCGTTCTACAAGCCGGGCAACCAGTTCTACCTCTCGGTCGAGCGCAAGGAGGGCACGGCAAGTTCGAGCGCGGTTCGCCGCGGCTTCGCCGAGCGCGGGGCGGTCGGCACCGAGCTGATGTCGCCCGCGGCGCAGTCCTACTACCGGCACGCCACTAAGCGCTACCGCGGTGAGTCGCGCGGGCACGTGCCCATCGGCGGTGTCGTGCGGCGCGCACCGCTCGATCTCACCCCGGCGCAGAAGGTGGTGAGCGACCGGGTGATGGGGCGGGTGATGGCGAATCTGGATCTCTACGTGGATCGCTACCTGCGCGACTACGCCGGGGACCAGAACAACATCATCGACTCGGACCGGGCGAAGGAGCTGTTCCACGAATACCGGCGCGACCGCGTGAGCATGGCGTCCGCCGTTCACCAAGGCGCGGCGGCGATTGCGCAGGCGGCCTACGAGCGGCTGCTGGCGCGGCCCACGCCCAAGGGCAAGCTGCCGGTAGTGCTCGTCACGGGCGGGGGCACCGGCTCGGGCAAGGGCGGCACCATCCACATGCCCGCGCTGCGTGAGTATGCGCGGCGCGTGGACATCGTTTACGACGCCACGCTCTCGGCGCGCTCTTCGATCAACAGCATCATCGGCTCGGCGGTCTCCACCGCGGAGAACGGCGTCAACCGCGGGCTGCCGCGCATGGTGGAGGTGTATTACACGCTCACCGACTTCGACAAGGCCACCCAGCGCGTGCTGATCCGTGGCATGAAGGACGGGCGCGTCACGCCGTTTCGCAATCACCTGCGCACGCATAGCGCGATTCCGGATGCGATGCGCTACGTGCTCGACCAGTTTCGAAGCCACCCGTTCGTGTCGGTGGAGTTCATCGACAACAACGGCGGCCCGGCCGAGCAGCGCTTCGTGAGCGAGCAGGCGGCGCTCACCCACGACTATAATGTGAATCCAGCGGTCGCCCAGCAGGTGGCGCGGGATCTCCTCGATGCCGGACAAATCACGCAAGCCGTTTACGACCAGTTCATCGGGCAGGGCGAAGCCGCAGGTGTGGCCGCCGGGGTTCGAGGAGGTGCTCGCTACCCGCCCGGCGCGCAAGCAGGCGTTCCTAGAGGCCCTCCGGCAGAAGAGCGTGGAGGAGGCGCAGGGCAAGCGCCCGCTGCAGGACGACTACCTCCCGAAAGACTTCCACTCGTTCATGGAGTCGTAAGTGGCGCTGGTGCTGAAGAAGCCCCCGCAGACCAAGCAGCAGAAGGCGGTGCACGCGAGTATCCGGGAGCGCGAGCGCCAGCAGGGCAAGCTGCCGGTGAAACTGCCGCGGCCAGCCGCGCCCCTCTTCCCGCCGATGCCGAGCGCCTTCGACTAATCGGTCAAGGCGGCGAGCCCCCCGCGTTCGTCTCACGCGCGGCAAACGTCATCGCGCGTTTGCCCGACAAGCCCATGACGGGCGCGCGGTGGAAGGCGCGCCTCGAAAATCTGCAGGGCGTGCCCAAGGCCGAGCTGACCGGCGTGATGAAGACGCTGGAGGCGCATCCCTCGGAGACACTCAGCAAGGAAGACATCGCCGAGCAGCTGCGCCGCGATGTGCCGGTCACCGAGCAGCCCTACTACAGCGAGGTCGGGGAGGAAGAGGAGGAGCCCGACGAACAGTGGATCAGCGAGCGCGCCGACGAGCTGGCGCGCGACCAGATCTCGCGGGAGATCGGGCGCGAGCTGCCCGACTACCCGAGCGTGAGCGTCGTGTCCGAGCCGGGCGATCCCACGCCCGATCTCTTCACGGGGGAGACGAAGCCCGAGACCTTTTACGGCGTGATCGCGCTGGAGTCGCCCGGCAAAATCGACAACTACCCGCGCGCGGACGGCACGACCGGCACGTGGAATTACAGCGACGATCCGGACACGCCCTACACGTGGCAGCAGTCGGCGGACGAGAACGGCGAACCCCTTGAGGACAGTGAGGGCAATCCCCTCATGGAAACGCGCCTCGGCCCGTTCACCAGTTACGACGGGGCGGGGCGCGCGGGGCAGCGCGCCCGCGACGAGATGGTGAGCGGCGAAGAACAGAACCGCATGGAGGCGGCGTTCGAGAACGGCACGCCCGACTGGGCCTACGACGATGCCGAGCAGGAATGGCGTCAAGAGCACGAGCCGCGCCACCGGCCGCAGCGCGAGACCGATCCCTACGCGCGCTACACCGAGAAGGGCGGCTCGAACTACCGGACCACCTTCGTCACCGCACCCGAGATGGGCAACTGGTGGGACGGGCACACCGAATACGATCACATCAAAAACCCGGTGGTGCGGCTGCGGCTGAAGAACTTCGAGATGGAGCCCGAGGGCGGGGGCGCGCCGTTCACCGCGCTCTCGATCCAAGAGGCGCAGCCGCCCTCGAAGAAGCAGCAGCCGAAGATGCCCAAGGCGCTCCTCTCCCAGTGGAAGGAACTGGCGGTCAAGCAGGCGCTCCTCATGGCCGCGCGCGGGGGCTACCGCGCGCTCACCTTCACCACGGGCGCGGCGGTGTCGGAGCACTACAACTTGGCGCAATACGCCGAGCTTGTGAGGGTGTGGCAAAGGGGCAAGGACGCGAAGGGCGTCCAGCGTTACGACATCGAGGCGCTCGGCCAGCGCACGGCGCGCGAGGTGCCCAACCTCGATGCCGATGGCGTGATTGCCCACATCGGCGACACCCTCGGCAACGAGGCGCTCAAGGCTGTTTCCAACGAAGGCGATTACCACACCTTCACCTCCGATGATCTGGAGCGTGTCGGGCTGGAGACCAAGCTCGGGCTCGCCAACCTCTACGACAACACCTTCCCCAAGGTGCTCGCCGAGGTGCTGAAGAAGGCGGGGATCGAGGACAAGGTGGTGACCTTGCAGCGCGCGGACGAACCGGACGAGAAGCGCATCGGCGTGGTGCTCTCACCCGAGTCGATTGCCAAGATCAGCAGCGCGGGCATGGCGGTTTACTCCGGCGCGCAGGCCCCGCGCATCGGCACCAATCAAGCGCCGCTCACGCCCGAGGGCTACGGCGACGAGTTCCACGTCACGAGCCGGGTGCCCGACAAGCGCGACTGGAAGCGCGCCGAGCTGAACGGGCTGGAGGGGCTCTCGCCGGTCCAGCAGCAGATCGTGGATGCGGCGCTGACCGATCTGGTGGCCGCCGGGATGCCGCGCTACTTGATCGACAACACGCAGGCGGTGGTGCGCTACAGCCGCCAGTTCAACCGCTTCCATGCGTTCTGGATGCCTAACACCCGCCAGATGGGCATCCAAGTGGAGATCATGGCCAACCCGAGCGAGGACGGGCAGCGCGCGCTGCGCGCAGTGATCGCTCACGAGATGGGGCACAACCTCGACACCGCGCCGCAGATCCCCGGCAACCCGTTCCCGCAGTTCTACAGCAGCGATAGCCCGCGGCTCGATTTCGCGGTCGTCCCGGGCACGGGCATGGTCATCGGCGACCACGCCGATCTGCTGCTGGAGATCATCGATGCGTCCACGCAAGACCCGGCGCTCGAACGCCACTACGCCTACCCGATGCTGCCGCTGCTGGACGGGCGCATGCACCCCTACATCGGGCCGACCGAGTTTCTCGCGCAGACGCACCGCCTCTATTTCACCGATCCCCTTGTGGTGCGCGAGAAGCTCCCCAAGTGGTATGCTCTGTTCGGACAGATTTATGGCACAGATCAAGATACGGCAGTGGCCGGTGCATCGAGCCTATCAGAGGCTCGCACACGCCTACAGCAAGCGCTTCAAGCCCAGCAAGGTGCCCCTGCGAGTGGACAAGCAACTGGCGGACGGCTCATTAGAGCGGTCGGTGGTCGAGCGACAGTTGCGAGCGGCGCTCCGCGCGGGCCGCCCGGTGGCCGAGTGGGAGCAGGAGCTGCAGAGGGCGAAGGCGCGGGTGGCCGAGGGCGGCGGGAGCCTGCAGGACCGCTTCGAGGTAATGAGCCTCCCGGGCGCATCGTTGGAGCCCAGCAACCCGCCCCCGGACCTACCGCAGCCCAGCAGCAGCCCCCGGGCCGCACCCCCGGCACCGCCGTTACCGCCCGAGGAGGGGCCGGATTCAGCGTAGGCACGCCGGGCTGGTGGGACAATCTGCTGCGTAACTGGCAGGACAAGCACATCGATCTGAAGCGCGTGCAGCAGGCGATACAAGCTGCACACGGCGCGACCCCCGAGCGCACCGATGTCTACATGGGCGAGACGCTCTTCCACGGCGCAGCCGCGGATCGGCTCAAGCGCTTCACCGACCGGCGCGTCGCACCGCTCTTGAAGGCGATCCGCGAGGCGGGCACCACGCTCGACAAGGCGGGGCTTTACGCATGGGCGCTCCACGCGCCCGAGCGCAACGCGCAGATGCAGAAGGTGAACCCGCCGGGCTCGCCCACCAACCTCTCGGGCATGTTCAATAACCAGCGCGCGGCCATTGCCGCCGGGCAGCCGGGCGCGCTCGATGCGCAGACCGTGATCCGCGATGCGCGTCGCGAGCCCAACTTCCCGCAGATGCAGAAGATCGCGCAGATGATCCACCAGATCACCGAGGAGACGCGCCAGCTCCTCGTGCGCGAGGGGCTGGAGGACAAGGGCACGATTGCCGCGTGGCAGAAGGCCTACAAGAACTACGTGCCGCTCTTCCGCGATGCCGAGGACATGGTGGGCGACACCGGGCGCGGCTTCCAGATCCGCGGGCCGGAATCCCGCCGCGCCATCGGCTCGACGCGCGAGGCGCAGGCCATCGTCGCCGCCGTGCTCTCGCAGCACGAGCGCGCCATCATGCGCGCGGAGAAGGCGAAGGTGGGCCGCCAGCTCATCAAGCTCGCCGAGCAGCACCCGCAGCCCGACTTCTGGAAGGTGGACACCCCGCCGACGAAGCGCATGCTGAACCCGCAGACCGGCATGGTGCAGACGCAGATCGATCCGCTGTGGAAGAACCGCGACGACGTGTATCTGGTGAAGGAGCGCGACGCCAAGGGCAACGTGGTGGAGCGCGCGCTCGTCTTCAACCGCAACAACCCGCGCGCGATGGAGCTGGCCAAGGCCATGAAGAACATGGGCATGGTCAACATCGACGGCATCACCAAGGTGATGCTCTACGCCACGCGCTACTTCGCCCGGCTCGCGACTTCGTGGAACCCGGAGTTCTGGCTGACCAACGCCATCCGCGACGTGCAGACCGCGATCATCAACACCCAGTCGACGGAGCTGAAGGGCAAGGCCCCGCAGGTGATCGCGAGTATCCCCCTCGCCATGGGCGGCATCTTCAACGTCGAGTTCCGCGGCCAGACCGGCAGCAAGTGGTCGACCTACTATCAAGAGCTGAAGGCGATTGGCGGCACCACGGCGTTCATCGATCAATACGAGGATCTCACCGAGCGCAACAAGGCGATGCTGAAGGAGATCCAGAAGGGCATGCGTGACGGGCGTATCGACCCGCGGGTGTGGGCCAACTGGAGCGTGGATCAGATCGACAAGGCGAACAGCCTCATCGAGAATTCCACCCGCCTTGCGGCCTACGGCACTGCGCGTGAGAACGGTGTGAGCCAGAAGCGCGCGGCGCGGCTCGCCAAGGAGCTGACGGTCAACTTCAACCGCAAGGGCAACCGCGGCGTGGCGATGAGCGCGTGGTATATGTTCGCCAACGCGGGCGTGCAGGGCACGGCGCGGCTGGTGGAAGCGCTGAAGTCGAGCAACCGGGCGCGCGCCTACGCCGGGTTCTACGTCGCGCTCGGCGCGGCGGTGGCGCTCCTCTCGCGGGTGATCGGGGACGACAACAAGGACAAGGACGGCAACAACCCCTACGACTTGATCAACGAGGACGTGAAGCAGCGCAACCTCGTCTTTCTGGTGCCGCCCGAGGAGCACGCGGGGGCCGAAGACTACGGCAAGCTGCCGCTGCCCTACGGTTACAACGTGTTCGTGAACATCGGGCGCTTGAGCGCGGACACCTACCTCTCGGCCAGCCACAATCCGCTCGTCACGACCCCGGTGAAGCCGCTCGACTCGGCATCGAGCATGGCGAAGGTCTTCGCCGACGCCTTCGTGCCGCTCGGTGGTGCGCCCGACGTGCTGCAGTTCTTCGCGCCCACGATTGCCGATCCGGTTGTGCAATACGCCTCCAACAAGACGTGGTTTGGCGCGCCGCTGCGCCCCGATCCGAAGGATTACGGGCCGCCGCAGCCCAACTACAAGCTCTTCTTCCGCTCGACCAGCGAGACGGCAAAGGATCTCTCGAAGTGGTTGAGCAACGCGACGGGCGGCGACGAGTTCAAGGGCGGCGGCATCGACGTCTCGCCCACCACGCTGGAGCACATCTTCAACACCGCGACCGGCGGCACCGGACGCTCGGTGCTGGGCGCGGTGGATCTGGCGAAGCACGTCGCGGGCAAGATGGAGGGCACCGCCGAGCCCAAGGACATGCCGCTGCAGAAGATCCCATTCGTGGGCCGCTTGGCCGGGGAGATCACCGATCAAGAGCGGCTCAGTCAGTTCTACCGGCTGCGCAAGCAGGCGACCGAGGTGGGGCGGCGCATGAAAGCCTACGACGATGCGGGCATGTATGATCGCGCGCTCGCGGAGGCCGGTGAGCAGCCCGGGCTCGCCGCCATGTCGGAGGCATTGAGCGACAAGGACTTCAAGAAGGAGAGCGCGGACTACACCAAGCGCTACGCCGAGATCGAGCAGCTGCCGCGGGGAGAGCGTGTCAAGGCGCGCAAGGCGCTCGACCGGGAGATGGAGGATCTGCTGATCTCCGACGTGGTGCGTGCCTACAATGAGGCGCAGCGCGCGAAACCATTGCCCGGAGGCGTGCACCGATGACCGCACCCGTTCCTTACCAGCAGACCTTCAACTTCCAGCAGGACGAGGCGAACGCGGTCGCCGGTCGCTCGACCATCCGCACCGCGCAACTCGATACCGAGTTGGCGAACATCGCCGCCACGCTGGCGGGGGTGTTGACCAACCGCAGCGCGATCCAGCGCGACGATCTGGAGTTGCTCGACAAGATCGTCAAGATGCACACGCTCTCCCCGGAGGTGATTGCTCTATGCGGCAGCGCGGGCTTCACCGTGCACGACCCGGTGGTGTGGGCGACCGGCATCGCCTACCCGGTGCGCGACATGGTGACGCACTCGGGAGCCACCTACGTTTGCGCAGCCGCACACACCTCCGGGGTGTTTGCCACCGATCTCGCGGCGGGCAAATGGCTCGTGATGTTCGACCCCGCGAGCTACACCGCTTCGGCCATCGTCAACGTGCCCGCCGGGAACATCACCTCCAGCAACGTGCAGGCGGCGCTGAACGAACTCGACACGATCAAGGCTCCGGCGGCCGAGGCAGTGGGCGGCTCGCACGTGCGGGGCTTGATGGCGAGCGTGACGACCAACCAGTCGATGACCATCGCCGTGGACGAGGTGTCGCTCGTCAACCCCGCCGGGCGCGGCATCGTGCGCTTGGTGCCTGCGGCCATCGTGTGCAACGTGGGCAACGTGCAGTCGGGGTCGGTGGCGAACGGGCGCGATCAGACCTCGATCTTCGGGGCGAACGAGTTCATCCACTTCTTCTTGATCTGGAACGGCACCACGCTCGCGAGCTTGGCCTCGGGCTCGCCGCTCTTTCCCACGCTGCCGCCGGGTTACACCCACAAGGCCTACTGCTACACCGCGCGCTACGACGGCACGCAGGTGATCGAGAACTGCTGGGTGCGCGGCGCGTGGCTGTATCGCGGCTACCCGCAGCAGGTGCTCACCAACGGCCAGAACATCTCCCCGACCTTCGTCGATTGCTCGGCTTACGTGCCCGCGAACGCGCTCGCCTTCCGCGTGGAGCACAACGGCAGTTGCTTGGCCGATGGCTCGGGCGTGGTCGATGCCGTGTGCCACGGCCTGCACATCTCCTCGGGCTCGCCCTACAACCTGCTCTCGCAACTCATTCAAGGGGGGGTGGCCCCGAGCGCGGGCGTGGGCACCGGGCTCACCATCTACGAGCACCCCAACGTCAATCTGGGTTTCTACTACGCATGGGCGGTCACCACGGGCGGCCCGGGATCGCTCTACTCGAACGTGCTCGGCTACCGCTGCCCCAACGGGGGGGAGTGATCAGAGGCGCACGATCTTCATCAGCCGCTGCTGGAAGCCGCCCTCGCCGTAGCGCTGGGTGTAGCGCTGCAGGCGCTCGTAGTCGCGGTCGCTCACGTGCACGATGATGCGCAGCCCCCGCTGCAGACGGCGCATCAGCAACTGGTAGCCGCCGTTACCGGCGACCGGCTTCGACAGCAGCCGCGCCTGCTGCGCGCTCAGTCTTAGCGTTTTCATGAGTCTCCTTCTTCGGGCGC
>Ga0126379_10002308_pt1 | contig 12102 bp, 13 predicted proteins | sample PanSoiMetPlot_24_FD_92640 | JGI IMG/M metagenome (GOLD analysis project Ga0126379, IMG submission 92640) | Tropical forest soil microbial communities from Panama - MetaG Plot_24 | ecosystem: Environmental > Terrestrial > Soil > Tropical forest > Bulk soil | place: Panama | collected 2016-02-17
GAGTTCGAGACCGACGCGAAGAAGCTCGAGACCGAGGCCGAGAAGCTGCGGGACGCCGCGCGCGCCAAGAACGCGGAACTCACCCAGGAGATCGTCAAGAACTTCGGCCGCGATACGTGCGGGACGTGCCACACGCCGTTCCGCGTCCCCCCGCCGCGCCAGTCCTGATTCGAGTCCAGCTCGCGCGGCATGGCTCGAGCGGAGCCATGCCGCGAAGCGTTCCCGACCCGCCGGGCGCGCCTGCCGGGGTTCAAGCGGATCAACGACGAGCTGGGCCACGCCGACCAGCGACTTCGAGGCCTCGGCGAGCTTGACGCCAGTCGTCCGCCACTGATAGCGTGCCCGCAGCGAGGTGCGGTCCGCCGCCGCGCCTCGGGACGCCGGTGTCGAAATCGCACGGGCCACGGAGGACGCCGTGGGGGAACTCGAGGAGATCCTGCGCGCGGCCGTCGAGAGCCACGCGAGCGACGTCCACATCCAGGTCGGGCGGTCCCCGATGCTCAGGACCGCGAAGCGCCTCGTGTCCCTGCCCGGCAAGGCGCTCGACGCGGCCGCGACCGAGCGCCTGATCTTCTCCGCGATGTCGGCCGCGCAGCGACAGCGCTTCGAGGAGCGCCTCGAGCTCGACTTTTCGTACGGGCTGCCGGATCTCGCGCGCTTCCGGATGCACGTCTTCCGCGAGCGCGGGGCGGTGGCCGGCGCGTTCCGGCGCCTGCCGCTCGTGATTCCCACTCCCGAGTCGCTCGGCTTGCCCCGTGCCGTCATCGACCTGACCAGGCTGCGGCGCGGCCTGGTCGTGGTGACGGGTGCGGCCGGGCACGGCAAGTCCACGACGCTCGCCGCGCTGCTGGACCGCATCAACCACGAGCGGGCCGCGCACATCGTCACGCTCGAGGATCCCATCGAGTACGTCTTCGAGCACAAGTCCAGCATCGTCGTCCAGCGCGAGGTGGGCGTGGACACGCCGAGCTTCGAGGCCGGGTTGCGGGCGGTGCTGCGCGAGGATCCCGACGTCATCCTGGTCGGCGAGATGCGGGATCAGCCGACGGTCGAGGCCGCGCTGACCGCTGCCGAGACCGGCCACCTCGTCTTCGCCACGCTGCACACGCAGAACGCCGCGCAGAGCATCGACCGCATCGTCGACGTCTTCGCCGCGCATCAGCACCCGCAGACGCGGGTGCAGCTGTCGAACGTGCTGCGCGCGGTCGTCACCCAGCAGCTGGTTGCCCGGCGCGACCGGGCCGAGCTGTGCCTCGCCGTGGAGCTCTTGCTGGCGAACGCGGCGATCCGCAACCTGATCCGCGACGGGAAGGCGTTTCAGATCCAGTCCGTGCTCCAGACGGGCACAGCCGCGGGCATGGTTACCATGGAAGCCTCGCTGAAGGCCCTCTGTGACCGGGGTCTGATCACGGCCGACGACGCCATGGAGCACGCGATCGACGACAAGGAGATGGCGCGGCTGCTCGGCCGCCGCTGAGCTCGGCGCGACGACCCCTCGCTGGCCGCCGCCCCGATCGACTCAGCGCTCCACCACGCGGGCGGCCGGGTACCCGTGCGTGGCCAGCCGCTCGGCGGCTGCGCGCGCCTCGTCGTGGCCGGGATACGGGCCGACACGGACACGGTAGAACGTCTCGCCGCCCACGTCCGCCTCCGAGATCGACGCGGGTTCGCCGTCTCGGCCCACGGCGTCCCGCAGCCCTTCCGCCCGGGCGCGGCTGATGAAGGCCCCCAGTTGGACGAACGACTGACCGGGCGCGCCGGCCGTGGGGGCAGGCAGCCCCGGGACGGGTAGGGACATGACGCGAAGCCTTACCGGGACGACGCCGGCCCGATCGGCCCCGATGACGCGCGCGGCGCCGTACGACAGGTCCAGGATGCGGCCGTCGACGAACGGGCCGCGATCGTTCACGCGGACGTCCACCGCCTGCGCGTTGTCCAGGTTCGTGACCGTGAGGCGTGTCCCCAGCGGCAGCGCGCGGTGCGCGGCTGTCAGGTCGTTCATGTCGTACACCTCGCCGCTGGCGGTGCGCCGGCCGTGATACGGGTAGCCGTACCAGGACGCGAGACCGGTCTCCTCGGATCCGACGGTCACGGGTGGGGCCGACGGCACCCCGGGTCCGATACCGCCCGCCTGGGGAAGCGGCACCGCGATGGTTCGGGCGCACGCGGTCATGAGCAGCAGCGCGGCCATGGAAAACGCGCTCCGCGCGATACGTGCGAACCGGCCGGGCGTCGGTGTTCTCATCGGTCGGCGGCGAATCCGTTTCGGGCGGGACGCTGTTCCCCGCCGATCGGCTCGACGTCTCCGCCATGGTGCCATCGGGTGGGCCCGGACCCCAAGAATCCTGAGAAGTGGGCTTGTGTTCGCCGCGGATTCCTGCTACTGAGGTTCCCTAGCTCGCGGCGCCGAGATCGTCGGTTGGAGGCTCGATCATGGCGAAGACCACTCAGCTCACCGTCACCGCCGAATCGAAGCCGGGCGTCCTGGCCAGGGTTTCGGAGGCGCTCTCCCAGGCGGGGATCAACATCACGGGCGTGTGCGCCGGCGAGGCGGCCGGCCGCGGAAAGATCCGCATCCTGGTGAGCGACACCACGCGCGCCAAGCAGGCGCTCGCCGCGGCGAAGATTCGATGCAGCGAGGAGCCGGCGCTCCTTCTGCCCCTCGACAATCGCCCCGGCGCTCTGGCCGCGGTCGCTTCCCGGCTCGCCGCCGCGAAGATCAACATCAAGTGCGCGTACGCGACCACCGCGGGGAGTGGCGGCACCGCACACGCGGTGATCGTGGTCGCGAATCCCGACAAGGCGCTGAAGGCCCTCGGTTGACGGCGATTCTCCCAGCGCGGGCCCGGGATCGGGAGTGACGCGCGAGTGAGGCTGAAGCGCGACGAGGTCGAGCGGATGATGGAGGGCCGTCCGCGCGACAGCACGCTCGAAGAGGCCCTGGGAGTGTTCGAGGTCTTCGCCAGCGGAACCCTCGTCGACGAGGTCTACGTGCTCGACGACGTCGCAGGCAAGCGGATCGCCATCGCCCCGGCAGCCCTGAAGGCAAAATACCGGAAGGAGTAAACGCCATGGCCATCGTGACCCTTTCGCACGAGATGGGGGCCGGCGGGCCCGAGATCGGTCAGCAGGTCGCCGAACGGCTCGGGTACCGGTACGTGGACCACGAGCTGATCTCGGAGACGGCCCATCGCTACGGGCTGCTCGAGGAAAAGCTCGAGCACCTGGACGAGACCAAGCCGTCGCTCTTCGAGCGCTTCGACGCCGAGACGCGCCGCTACATCACGGCGATGCAGACGGCGCTCTACGAGTTCGCCGAGAAGGACCGCGTCGTCCTGATGGGGCGGGGCGGACAGTGGCTCTTGCGCGGGATCCCACACGTGCTCCGCGTGCGCGTGATGGCGCCCTTCGAGCTTCGCGTGAAGCGACTGGCCACGAAGCTGTCCGGGCCAATGGGCGAACAGCCCAGCCAGCGCACCGTCACCGAGATGGTGCGGCGCGACGACACCGAGAAGGCCGGCCGCATGCGCTATCTCTACGAGGTCGAGGTCACCGATCCGGCGATGTACGACCTCTTGATCAACACCGAGAAGTTGTCCATCGCGGCAGCCGTGGAGCTGATCACTGGAGCGGCCCGTCACCCCGAGGTGCAGACGACCCCGGCGGGGACGCAGCTGGTCGCCGATCGCTCGCTGGCCTCGCAGGTGCAGGTCGCGCTCGCCACGAATCCCGAGACGCGGAAGTATCGGATCACCGTGGAGGCGAAGGCTGGGATCGTCACGCTCGAGGGCACCGCGGCGATGGACGAGGCGCTCGAGGTTGCGCGCACCGTGAGCGGCGTTCGCGACGTGAGAGCGCAGCAGGTCGACATCCCGCCGATCCCGCCGTTCGTGGCCTAAAAATCGAAGGGGGCCTCGGTGGCCCCCTTCGGGCATCCCCCGAAAAGCACGGTTGTGCCGGCGGAGCCGGCGCTCGGACAGGGGAAGTCGCGCGCATTTCACTCCGACAAGCTGCCAGGCGCCCGGCGAGAGGCAGGACGCCGCGGAGGCCTTCCCGTCGGATCAACCGCCGGAGGGCTTCGCGTCCGGCTTGCGAGTGATGGTGTCCGGGACCTCGGCGACGGTCACGGGCACGCTCAGCTTCTGCTTTTTTCTCATGATCTCGAGCGTCACCGTCTTGCCGACCGTGCTCTCCGCCACCAGTCGCTGCACATGGCGGTAGTCCTCGATGGGCACCTTGTTGAAGCCGACGATCACGTCCCCTTGCTGGAGTCCGGCCTTCGCCGCAGGGCCGTTGGCCATCGTCGAACCCACCACGGCGCCGTTCGTGTCCGACATGCCAAGGCTCTGGGCCAACTCGAGGGACAGCGGCTGGAGCGAGACGCCGAGCCAGCCGCGCACCACCTTTCCCTTGTCGACCAGCTGATCCACCACTCGCTTGACCATGTTGATCGGGATGGCGAATCCGATGCCCTGACCGGCTGCCACGATGGCCGTGTTGATCCCGACGACCTCGCCCTTCAGGTTCAAGAGCGGGCCCCCGGAGTTGCCGGGGTTGATGGACGCGTCGGTCTGGATGAAGTTCTCGTAGGTTGCAATCCCAACGTCGGACCGCCCGGTCGCGCTGATGACGCCCACCGTGACGGTCTGATCGAGGCCGAACGGGTTGCCGATGGCCACCGCCCATTCGCCAACTCGAAGGTCATCAGAATTTCCGAGCGCGGCAACCGTCAATGTGTGGTCGGGGTCGAAGCGCACGACGGCCAGGTCCGTCTTGGGGTCGGTGCCGAGGATCTGGCCGCGGTATTCTCTCTTGTCGGTGAGGCGGATGGTGATCTCGTCGGCGCCCTTGACGACGTGGAAATTGGTCAGCACGAGGCCGCGCTTGTCGATGATGACTCCGGAGCCAAGCCCCGGACGCCTGAACTCCGAGCGGGGCCCGGGCCCCTCCGAACCGAAGAACTGGTTGAAGAAATCCTTGAAGAAGGGATCGTCGCCGCTTCCGGGCGGAGCGCTCGGCCCCGGGCGCGCCTTGGCGCGCTCGATTGTGCCCAGGTGCACGACAGCCGGCCGCACGTGCTGCGCGACACCGACGAAGCTCTGCTGCAACCCTTCAGCGAGCCCGGGTGACGCAGCCAGCTTCGCGGAAGCGACGGTGACGGCTGCCGGCCTGGACAGGCGATCGTGGGCCAGATAGCCACCGCCCGCGGCGATCATCGCGAGCAGCGCCACGCCGATCCCGGCCAGGAAGGGGCGGTTCATCGGCGCTACTCTACCAGGGCAGGCTCGTGAAATCGACCGGAGCCTCGGCACTCGGAAGAGGCGCATGAGACATCGCCGTGCCTGGCCTGGCGTGGCGCTCCTGGCCTCGCTCGCGCTCCTGCTGGCCGCGCTCGTGGTGTGGGGGGATACGTTTCTGTCTCCCGGGCCTTCGGGTGGAATCGAGCTGCTCCTGCAACTCTGGTCGGACTCGAAGGCGTCGGAGCCGAGCGAGTCCGTCGTCGCGCTCGACCCGACCCCGGCCCCCGACACCGATGGCGCGCGCGGCCCGGCTCGCGTGGATGTGCCCACGGGTCACCTGGCGTCTCTGGCGTCGGGCTCCATCGTTCGAGCCGAAGCCCTGGCCACTTCACCCGAGCGCAAGGTCTCCCCTCGATCGATGCGCACGCCTGGCTCGCAGGCGCGCTATGCGCTCGACCTCGGCACGTTCGCTCTTCTGGAGGACGCGGAGCGCGCGGAGGCGCAGCTGAACGAAGCAGGCTTTTCCACCGTGCGCTTCCGCCAGCAGGAGCCGACCCAGTTGTTCGATGTCTTCGTGCCGGCGCGGGTCGAGGACGAGGACGTCCTGATGGCCCGACTGCGCGCGGACGGGTTCAGCGGCGCTGCGATCATCGGCCAGGCCGAGTCTAGTGGCATCCGAGTCGTCCAGGGTGTTCCGCTCCGGATCGCGGTGCGTGTCGCCGAGCGCCTCCGGTCCGCCAGCTATGATCCGCGAGTGGTTGCCGAACGGGCGCGGGTCGGCCAGATCACGCTTCGCCACGGCTATTTCGCGTCGAGGGAGGAGGCCGAGACCGTCGCCCGCGAGATCGCCCGACTGGGCGTCGCCCCGGAGGTCGTCCAGATCCACTAGACGCGCACGCTCGTCCTTCCGAGATACGCGGCGGATCCCCCGAAAATTGGAGCACAGTCATCATTTTTCGGGGACGCTGCCGTTCCCGCCCCGACTGCCCCAAGTCTACTCGACGCTTGCAAGACCCTGATTCGGTGGCCAAATCGGCCCAGGCGATTCCTGGCACCCGGAGGCATAGGGCTTGCTCTGATATCGGCTCCGCTCCGCTCGGGGCGGACGAGGGATGGGCGCTCGAACTCGGGAACCGGGAGGGGAGTGGGACGATGGTGATACGGTTGGCGCGACTCATGAGCAACCGGCAGTGGAATCGGGGCTTCACGCTGATCGAGCTGCTGATCGTGATCCTGATCGTCGGCATCCTGGCCGCCGTGGCGACGCCGCTCTACCTGGGCTACATCAGAGACGCGAAGACCGCGGAGGCGAAGGCTGTCGCCGGCGCGCTGTGGACGGCGGTCCAGAGCAACGCAATCGGGACCTGCGGCGTCGCATCGGCCGTCCAAGATGCATTTCCGAAGGCCGGCCTCACCGCGGGCGGCGCGACAAATCCGGTGCGCTGGACGGTTATCGGGGGCGCCAACACGCTGACGGTCGCTTGTGCCGATGGCACCTACACGCCGAGTACGGGGAACAACGCGCTATTCACGGTCAGCGGTGATCCGAAAGCCACAGACATCAGTTTCATCCAGGTGCAGTTCCAGTACGATTCGACTACCAATCCTCCCGGGCAGTTGAAGTGCAGCACGGACGGGAAGACGTTCGTGGCCTGCTGAGCGCGATTCTCAAAGGCGCAGCATCGCAATCTCGGGGTCGCGACTCGGCGAGTTCGACGCCGCGACGCGCGTGTCAAATGCCCGCCATACTCGGCGAGAGGCCCGGGACAGTTGCTGGGTGAGGTCGGTGCCCGGATTTGACGCGTCCTTTCGCTAACCGGTAGTATCGCTGCGAAACACGCGGCTCACCGAGCGTCTCCTTCGGTGACACGAGGTCGGGATGAGCGCAGGCAAGGTTCTCGTGGTGGACGACGAGCCTGAGGTTCAGCGCGTCCTTCGCGAGTTCTTGTCGAGCTGCAGCCACGAGGTCACCGTCGCCGATGATGGTATGGCGGCGCTCACTCTCGTCGAAATCGGACGGCCGGATCTGCTCCTCCTCGACGTGGGCGATGCCGGGCATGGATGGAGTCGAGACGCTGCGCCTGATGGTGAAGGCGCATCCATCGCTGTCGGTGATCATGGTCACCGCGAACGTCGACATTGGCGCAACCTCGAGACTCCTGGCGCTCGGCGCCGTGGACTACGTCCCCAAGCCATTCGACCTCGACTATCTCGACCGGGCCGTGAACGTCCAGATCACCGCTGCGCAGGACCGCTACCCCGGACAGGGCCAAGCCCTGCTGCCCTGACCACCAGGCGATAGAAAGGCGCCGCCGCGCGCCCAGTCGATCGACGGCGTCTCGAGCGCTTGGCGCCTGAGGACTGATCCGAAACAACTCGCCGGGATGGAGCGCAAACGCACGTCCAGGTCCTTCATCGCGTGGTCGCTGGTGTACGTGAGTGCACTGGCGGGCTGTGCGACGACGGGCGGAGAGGACAACGTTCAGCGGGCCACACAGGGCCCGACCGCGGACGAGATCTACATGGCCCGGTTCGTCGGTGACTACGGCCGACTCCCGACGTTCGAGGAATCCACCGCCTTTCGGGCCGACCTCGAGGATCGCGTCTCCGGATACCTGACTAGCCACCCGGACATCGCCACATCGGAGCGCGCGAGCCAGTTCAGGTTTCACCGCCGGGTCGCGGTCGGAATGAGTCGCGAGGAGGTGCGGCTGCTCCTGGGCGCGCCGCTGACCACGACCGGAGACCCGTTGGTGATGGCCCAGGCAGCCCGGCAGTTCTGGGCGTCCGTCGGCCAGCGGGCGAAAGAGATGTGGACATACCCTGGGCGGTGGTACCTCTACTTCGACGGCGATCGGCTCGTCGATCTCACCGTGACGGGGAAGGAGCCGCTGTAGAAAAACCGGTCACTTGGGGCGCAGCGGGAGCGTCGGCGGCTGTGGGTTTCCCACGTCGGGCGAGGGAAACCCGCCGAGCAAAAGGTGCGTTCTCGATCTGGACCAAGGTCTAATGGACACGTGGAAAGCGTATCCCCATTCTGGGAAATCCCGGCATACTGAACCGCCATTCCAACAGGTGGAGATGGGTAGACAACTTCTCGACAGTTCGAGGCCGGCGACCCGGCGCCTGCGCGCAGATTCGGGCATCAGCATTGTCGAGGTTCTCGCGGCGAGCCTCGTTCTCGGCATCGCCGTGGTGGGCATCGCCACGATGTTCGGCCGGGGTAGCGCCTTCGTCGCCGGATCCGGCGATGACCGGGTGGCCGCCGCGCTCGCGCAGGAGCAGATCGAGCGCTTGCGGGCGGCTCCGTGGGACTCGGTGGTGCAGGGCTGGAATCCGGAAGAAATCGTCCGGCCTGCAGGCGTGGTGGACGCTCGCGTCCGAGCATTTCGGCGCCAGACGTGTATTCAGTACGTCGACCCGTCGACCCCGGAAGGGCTCAACACGCCGCCATACGACCCGACGTGCACGGACGGCTCGCCCTCAAGCACTCGCCGGATCACCGTGATCGTGAGTCCGATCGCAAACGATGGCTCGGCCAACCCGGAATCGAACGGCGTCAGCCTGCAAGGGTGGATCACGCAATCCGGCCTATGACGAACCAGCGCGGCCTCTCCCTGGTCGAGCTGCTCGTGGGCGTGGCGGCGGCCGTCGCCGTTCTCGGTGGAATCTGGTCCTTCTACGTGGCGACCACGCGGGCTTTGGTGGAATCCACGGGCCAGGCCGCGCTCCAGCGGCAGGGATCGCTGGTGCTCGACGAGATGGCCCACCAGGTTCGGCGGGCCATCGGTCCCAATGCCATCGTCTCTCCGGTGATTTGCAAAGGGATTGCGAATTCCGTGCAGATCAACGTGCCTCCCCCCCCTCCGGCGAGCATCTGCTACTACGGCGGCGCGCGCGGCGAGCTCTGTGAGATTCGCGACGGCGGCGCATGCGGGAACCTCCTGAACACCGGGCTGACCAACATCGTCCTGATGACCCAGACCGATCCGGCCGATCCACGCTGCCCGGCCGAGGTCCCCGTGAACGCGCCGTGCTTCAGGCTGAAGCCGAACGACTTCAATCCGCGACAGATCGACGTCGCCTTCGCCATCCGCGACGCGGACCGGGACTCGACCGGCGCAGGCGGGATGGCGTTCTCGATCAGCCTCACGTGCAGCGGAAGGAACTGCTGACCATGGGCGGGGACAACGGCGGGTGGCCGCGGTGGGTCTGCAACGATCGGGGAACGGTGTTCCTGCTCGGGCTCACCATCGTGATGGTCATCACGTTGCTCGGCATCGCGCTCTTCGAGATGAGCACGATCGAGGCGAGCCTCGCCCGCAGCGACGTCTCGGACATGCAGGCCTTCTTCTGCGCGGAGGCGGAGGCCGCGCGGATTTTTAACTGGTATTCGCCGGTCTCCGCCTCGAATCCCACCGGAGATCCTTCGGGAGCGCGGCCCGCGCCGCCCCCGTGGACGGGGTCGACTTCGCTCGACTTGGCCAACGGTCACTACGATCTGAAGGCAGACGTCGTCATCGATGCTCCGACGCAGCACGTGACGGTGACGGCGACGTGCACTCTTCTGAACGGCCGCGCGCGGACGGTCCAGCGCAATGGCACGCGCGGGTACTTGAACCCCGGCTATAACTACGCGGTGGTCGGCGGCGGCTTCGACGCGGCCACGGGAGTCCAGCGATTCTTCACCGATCTCACGCTGGGCGGGGTTGGCCTCACCGCCCTCGATGCGTCGAACAACAACTACATCCAGGGCCGCGACACGATCAACGGCGACGTCTACGTTTCGGGCAATGTGTATGTCCGCGGCGATGCGGCCGTCGTCGGGGCGAGCAACACGGATGCGCGAGCGACGGTCACCGTGTATTCGGGTCGGTCTGTCACCAGCGACTCCACCCGGTTCAACGACAGCGCGCCGGGGGTAGTGGCCAAGGGTGTATTCGATCCCATGCCGGTGGTGACGAGCGCGCAGAAGAGCGGCGTGCTCGACTACGTCGTGGCCGCGATCACCGGCCCCGACGGCAAGCCGTCACTGCTGAAGGGCGTGTGCACGGAGGGGCCGTGCGAGGGACGCACGGTCTACAACATCAGCGGAATCTTCGCCCAGCTCGGAGCCGACGTCCAGGGAAGCTTCGAGCGCAATCTCTCGAAGCCTGCCGGATGCGTGTTCGGAGTGGCGAGCGCTGACCCGAAGTGCCAGGTCTGGCAGGATCTCCTGATCGTCGGCCCCAAGCAGACGTGCAACGGCAAATGCGCGCCGGGCGACACCGGGCCGTCCGACGCGCCCAGCTATTTCTTCATGGGACTCCCCCGCAGCCCGTCGACGCGACCGCAGGACACGTCCTTCAACACGATCTTCGACGCGGCGGTCAGCGCGAGCGCCGAGCTTCGCCAGGTCGGCCTGGTCGCGGGCGATTACGGGACGCTGGGTGCGCGGCTCGACGCATTGCTGGGAGGCCCGAACGGCGAACAGCGAGCGGACCGGTTGGTCGATTTCACGGTGGGGACGGATCCGACGACGGGGAGCAGCATGGTGCGCACTTCGCCGCCGATCTTCTACGTGGACGGGTACTGGCGGGCGGACGCCGGCACGAAGGGACTCGCGTACAACGGCGTGGCCACCATCGTGGCGAGCAAGTCCATGATGCTCTCCGACGACCTGCTCTACCTGGGCGGCGTGTCGAACGTCCACACGACGGCCCTCGCTCAGTCGAGCGCGTGCGCCAAGGCCGACGGGCGCGCCAACTGCGGCTTTGCGGACATGCTCGCGCTCGTGGCGAACGACGACATCTGGGTCGGAGACGCGGCGAGACCGACCGAGGAGATCTCGGCGTTGTTGCTCGCCGGCCGCGACGTCAACTTCCTCGACTACACGTCCGTCGGAGCGTGCTGCACGGGCCCCGGCAACCCCGTCACCATCAACGGTACTGTCATGGCGGTGCGGGATGCGGCACTGCCGCGAGACTGGGCCTATCCCAATAGCGACAAGGCCGGGGCGAATCAGCCCTGCAACGATGCCGCGTCGGGCTGCCTCCCGGTGGGTTTCTTCGCTACGCCGCCGACCCTGGCTGATGGGACGACGTACCAGGGATGGTGTGGCGATGCCAAGGGCTGCTGGATGTTCCTGACTTTCAATGGCTCGCCCCAGAGACTTGCCGTCGACGGCTCACGGGCCTCGTTCTCCGACGGCTGCGTCACGGTCACGCCGAAGCCGCTCGCGCCAGCCACGTGTCCCGGGCGCAGCCGGCGCGTCACGCATTTCCAGCTGACGGTGAACTACGACTCGCGATTGCAACAGCCGGCGCTGATCCCACCCGGCTTGCCCACCGGAGGCAAGACGGTCTACACGGTCCTGACCGCTCCCGTTTCCTGGAAGGACTGTGGGATCGATCGCTCGTGCAAGTAGCGACGGCGGACATCGACCCACTCGGCCCCTCATCGGCACTCTTTTCGCCTTGGCGGCCGGTTGCTGGCCTTCTTTTCGCTTTGGCGGCCGGTTGCTATAGTCGTCTCTTCCGACGTGATGCGAGTCCGGGATTGCGGTTCGCGGCGGCCGGGGAGGACCGGTAGCCCGTTGACGGTGCGATGAATCGGACATTCCTGCGGCGCCGGCGCGCCGTTGGGCTGGACGTCGGCAGCGGCTCGGTCAAGGCGCTCTGCCTCGAGTCCAGGCGCTCGGAGGTGATCGTGACGGGGCGCGCCCTCGCCCCGGTCGATCCGGGCGCGGACCCGCGGCAGATCGCCCAGGCTGTGCATACTGCGCTGGCCACCGCCGGCGCCAATGGCGCGCCGGTCGTGGCGGCCGTGGGCGGGCCCGACGTCGTCATCCGGCAGGTCTCGCTCCCCCCGGTGCCGCCGTCGA
>Ga0126379_10002310_pt1 | contig 12095 bp, 10 predicted proteins | sample PanSoiMetPlot_24_FD_92640 | JGI IMG/M metagenome (GOLD analysis project Ga0126379, IMG submission 92640) | Tropical forest soil microbial communities from Panama - MetaG Plot_24 | ecosystem: Environmental > Terrestrial > Soil > Tropical forest > Bulk soil | place: Panama | collected 2016-02-17
AGGATTGGCCGGTTATTTTTGACATAACCGGGAGTTGATGGTGATAAGCCCGGGCTCTTGCGCGATTGTCGCAGCGCCTGACGAACATCTTGTAGGAGACCAGTCATAACGCCCCTCACTCGATCTAAATAAGCGTTCACTCGTACCGCAGCGCCACCAAGGGGTCGACCTTCGTCGCTCTTCGAGCCGGAATGTAGCCAGCCACCAACGCAACCAAAATCAGCAACACGGCGACTGCGGAGTAGGTCAGCGGGTCGGTCGGCTTCACCCCCACCAAGAAATCAGAGATGAGTCGCGTGAGTCCAAGCGACAATAAAACACCCAGGACCACACCGATCATCGTCAGCTTTAGCCCGAGCGTTGTTACCAATCGCAGAACGTCGGCAGGGAGAGCTCCCAATGCGACCCGCAAGCCGAACTCATGCGTTCGCTCGCTGACGAAGTACGACATCACTCCGTAAATGCCAACGACGGCCAGCAGCACGGCAATGCCGGCAAAGATGGCGAGGCACCGCATGTAGAACTGCCAGTCTCCAAGCGAGCCTTCGAGTATGTAGTCCATCGTGTGCAAACCGGTGATGGGCAAATCGGGATCGAGATCCGCAAGTGTTTTCTTCACCGCGGGTGCCAGATCCGATTCGTGACCTGACAGACTCGGGTCAGTGCGGATCACGAGATCCTGATCGAGGAGGTTGATCACAGAGCCGCCGGGGAAAATCGCCGACTGCTGCAGATAGGACGTGTAGACGAACGGATTTGGGGGCTCACCCAGGCTCCAGTGGTGTACATCGCCAACGATGCCGACGATCTGCCGCGGGTGATCTTCGTCAATCGGCCACGACTCATAGCGCAACAGAATGTGCTGACCGATCGGGTCTTCGTTCGGAAAATACTTGCGAGCAAATGCCTGATTGACGAGCACCGCCCACGACGCGCTCTGGTTATCGTGCTCGTCGAGATAACGTCCTTTGATGAGAGGAATGCGAAGCGTACGGAAAACATCCGGACTCACTTCTTCGCAACCGGCTTCGGGACGTCGGTCGGGAGGAGGCGCCGCCTTGCCCAGGATCGCAAAGGAATAGCTCACCGAGCCATGGGTCGGAATGTGGCTCATGAGTCCGGCCGACTGCACTCCGGGCAGCGCGGAGAGCTTTTCCAGCAACCGCTGATAGAAAACTTGAACCACGGGCAACGGTTTTTCCATATCGCCGCCCGGAATTCGCACAAGATACTTCCCGCCCTGTTCGGGAACCTGAACCGAGGCTTCAAGGACATTTTTGGTGTCGAATCCGGGATTGACGTGGTGCAGATGCAGGATGGTATTAATCATCAAACCTGCGCCGATCAGCAGAACCATCGCCAACGCCACTTCCGAAACCGCAAGCGCATGGCGCGCCCACCCACGAGAACCGGTGGAAGTGCGGCCCTCATTTTCCTTCAACACAAGATTCAGATCAGCGCGAGAGGCTTGAATGGCGGGGGCTAGGCCGAAGAGAAAGGCCGTGAGCACTGAGATTCCCAGCGTAAACAGCACCACTTGGGTATCCATCGTAATGCCTTCGCGGGTGGGAAAGTCGGAGGCGAGCCAACGGAAGAGAGCGATTCCGGCAAATGTGAGCAACACGCCGAGGCTGCCACCGAGAAAGGCGAGCAGAGCACTCTCGGCGAGCAGTTGTTGAATTAGCCGGCGCCTGCCCGATCCTAGAGCGGACCGCAGAGCGAATTCTCTGCGCCGCACTTCCATTCTCGATTGCAGCAGATTGGCGACGTTCACGCATGCAATTAGCAAAACAAAAGCCACCCCGCCGAACAGCGGATATAGCGCCCGTCCGATAATTCCGAAGAGTTGTTGATGCAAAGGCACCAGCTTCTTACCGATGCCTTTGTTGGTTTTCGGATAAGCCTGCTCGAGCCGGCGAGCGATCACGTCCATCTCGCCTTGCGCCTGCTGAAGCGGGACCCCGGGCTTCAGTCGCCCAATCGGCATCAGCCAATGATCGATCCGGGCCGAGTAGCGGGCGTTGGTGGGATCGATAGGAATCCACATGTCCACTCTATCGCCGTTGAAACGCTTGAACCTTGCAGGCATGACTCCAACGACAGTTGCCGTGGCTCCGTCAAGGCGAAAGCTTTTTCCGAGAATCTGCGGATCACGATTAAACTTGCGCTGCCAATAGGTCTCACTGATCACCACGGTTTCTGAGTCGTCCTGCATTTCCGCGGGGAAGAAGATGCGACCGATGATGGGCTTCACGCCCAGGACGTGGAACATGTTGGCGGTAATGTATTGATCTCTTACCGGTTCTGGCGCGCCCAGGCCCGAAAGAGTTGAGACATCGTTTCCGCTGATTAGCCCAATGTCCTCGAATACGTCATTCTGTTTCAGCCAATCGACAACTTCGGCGATCGGCGGTGGCTGCCACTGGTCGGGTTGCCCCGTCGGAAACTCCCAAATCGCGACGAGGCGGTCGGGATGCTCATAGGGCAACGGCCGGTACAAGATCGCATTGAGAACGCTGAAGATCGTGCTATTGGCCCCGATTCCCAGGGCGAGCGATAAAACCACCACCGCGAGGAAGCCCGGGCACTTGCGCAATTGGCGCACAGCGTAGCGAATGTCCTGAACTACGCCCTTCATACGGACCTCCTACTCGTACCGCAATGCCACAATCGGATCGACCTTTGCCGCCCTCCGTGCCGGTTGTAGCAAGCCAGCAGCGCCGCAGTAATAAGAAGCAAGACCACTGCAGCAAAAGTCAGCGGATTCGTCACCCGCGACTCCGAACAGAAACGACTCAATCGTCTTTGTCAGTCCCAGAAGCCACAAGTCCAAACGCTAGGCCAAGATTGTTCGCGTGCCCTGTCCCAGAATCACGTGAGGACATGGCTCGGGCTCGCTCCGGCGCCACTCGAACCCCGATCCTTGGGCCGCATATCGAACTGTGGCGCCATTGTACGAAAGGCAGCACCTTAGTTTCCAATCCTTGGCTCAGGCCCTAGCATATTTTTGTTGTACTTAGCCTCCGCGTTGAACTTCCTAATCGTCCAATACCGACTGGAGTCGTCCGTTACCGGACAGGCATTCAAGACGATGAGTCGAGCTAACCACTCGCCTTATAGAATGGTTTGTCGGTCGTCCGGAAGCTGGCCAGCAGAAACGAGCTTCGAGGAAGTTGGCCGGATTTGTATCGACAAGTCGGCTTCTGGGAAGTTTGGCAGCAGGTGGCGAATCGGTTGACCGACAGACAGTCGACGTCGGTGCACACCGCGTTCATGGATAAAGAAGCTTCCTAGGAATACAGAGTGGGTCCCGCCATGCTCAGGTTTAGATTAAACACGTCCGGCGTGGATATCCAACTTCGGCGGTCTGGACGGTGGCGCTAGTTCCTTTCTCGGTTTTTTGTCTGCTGCCGAAACAGGTCGAGGATCTGTATCTGCTTGCGGCAGCAGATGTACTCATCTACCCCAGCTCACCTCAACAGAAAGAAGACCTGCAGGATTTCCTCGAAGAAGAGGGCATCCGATAGGAAGTCGAGACCATTGCCGTCAAGCGCATGATTTCATGGCAGCTTGCAAAAGCCATGAAAAAGAAAAGGTCAAAGGTCGAACCAGTGTGATCGATTGCACCGTCCTTTCTCTTTGCTTTCATTGTGACCTCCCATGCTTCTTCTTATTTCGCCGCTGCAGTTCGTGCTTGCGATCCAGCAGAGGTTCGCGCCCGCACATCCTTGCCACCGGAATCGAGAAGATCAAAGCCACAAAGCACGGTTCACCTCGTTTGAATAGCAGATCGTTGAACTGACAGCGACCGCGATCATCAATCGAAACAATCTCGCCATCCAGCACCATGGAACGCGGCATCAGGAATTTGCCAATTTTAGTTGCCAGGTCCGCGAACGATCGATAGGCCTGCCCATTGCGAGAAAAGAGAGTGCAGCTTCTGTATTCAACCTCTGCGAACGCACGGAAGGCGTCATACTTCAGCTCGAATATCCACTCTGGATCATTGAAGGGCTTAGCCTTACGGCCTACAGGCACAGGTGTCGAGAACAGCATTGGGACTGAGTAGGGTATCAGAGGACAAAAGACGAAATCGAGCATGCTGAGATGGATGAAGGCCGCAAAAGAGTACTTGGCATCATCGTCACCTTAAAACAACGGAAGGTTGTTGGGATTCACAATCGATCAGCAACTAGGCGAGTCCAAGACTCGCCTGTCACAAATGACAGGTGCTTCAGCACGTGGGCGATGGCATTTTGTAAGCAGTTTCTCAAGACTCATGGCTCGACGATCAACAAACGTTATCGGCATAGCCACTTTATCCCTGGCACTTTGTGTTTCCTTGGGGAGGGCTCAGGAACAGACGAACGCAAGTCCGGGTACTAGTCAGGACAAACTTCTAAGAATCGCGAAGGAAGTTCGCAAGCAGATTGTCACCCTGCCGCAGTACGGGGTCTTTGACAACATCCATTTTGGGATCAGCCCTGACGGTACAGTTGTGCTTCGCGGCGAAGCGTCGCGGCCCACCCTTAAATCCAGCGCCGAAAACGTGGTCAAGAGGATCGAGGGCGTGGAGAAGGTGGATAACCAGATTGAGATATTGCCTCTCTCGCCTAATGACGACCGCATTCGTGCCGCAGTCTACGCCGCCATCTATAGTTTCCCTCCGCTACAGAAGTACACTTCCAATCGTGGACGGCGACCCAGGCCATCCGTCGCCCGAGCTGCGGGCGGGATCACAAACGATCCTCCACTCGGCTTTCACGCCATCCACATCATCGTCAAAAACGGCAACGTCACCCTGATCGGCGTGGTGAACAATGAAAGCGATGCGGCTATGGCTGGGATCCGGGCCAGTGGAGTTCCCCTTGTGTTCAGCGTCGACAATCAGCTCCAAGTGGCAAACGAAGGGAAGTAGGCTCGGAGCTACGACTCGCTCGAATCAGGCAGTGCCCGCGTAGAACGGGTCGCGCACCGTGATTGAGCAATCCGCCCAGCTTCCGGCGACATCATTCCCTTCGTTTGTGTCTTCTCGTGCCGGGTCCGCCAAGGCTCGGCATGGAAGAGGGCGGAGGCGAAATCCCTGAAAGCATAATCCCAATTTGCGGCGGGAATGAAGCTATTTTTTGAGGTTGGAACGTGCCAGGCTGGGCAGCTTCGAGAATCTCTCCATTAAGGCGGTTGAGCCGTATTTGCGGAGAAAAAGGCTGATCCGTTCTGGTTTTCATTCCGTTGATACCCGCCATTTTTCTGTAATTGCAACTTGGTTCTTGCCATGGGAGCGCTGGATTCCGAAGAAATACCCAAGAAAATCATCGGCCTTGGTATTTGCTTTACCGCGCATTTGCTGCTTGGCACTTCAAACAGTCGTGGTGGACGGTCCTAACGGCCGGATTGGGCGGGAGTCGCGGTTTCGGCTATCGCGATTTCCGAGCTGAGAAAAGCGAGAATGATGAAGCAGGCACAAGACTGGCCGGTTGCCGAAGGCCGCGTTCTTGGCAACGGTCAAAGCTGCGACGCAGACGGAATCTTTACGGTGACCCTTACCTACACATTCAAATTGCATGACGGACCTTTGGTGCTCACGAGTCGTTCACATTCACCAGTGAAGACGATGCGGAACGGTTTGAGTCAGCATGCAGAGGACGAACGCTGACGGTTCACTACCGGCAGGATAATCCGGATATTTGCGTGTTAGACCGCGACGGGATGACAGCCGACGATAATCACTATTACGCAAATTTCAACAGTTAACTTCCCGATTGGCAGTAAACGACCAGCGTAACCAAGGAGAGTCCATCCATCGTTGTACCAGTACTCGTGAGGGATCCGATGTGCGGCTTCGAGCCTTGATCGTTCCTCCTAAGACTCACGAAATCGGAATGCGGTAGAGGTTGCGCTGAACCTTGCCTTTGTGGAAGGCGTACACACCCGCGGACGGCCCGAGCACAACGCCGTCGGCATTGATCAACTGCGCTCTTGGGAGACGCGCAATCTCGTCTTCGGACTGAAATCCTCCAGCAGGAATCGGCGGCAGCGTTTTGCCCGCTGAAAGGGGAACGATATAGGACCCGCCAAGAAGCACAGATCGACCGTCTAAGGACCAACTTAAGAACGTAAACGATCCTCCAACTTGAACAGGAGGCCCCCCGTTCAAAGGAAAAGCCTGAATCGCCGGTGGCCCGTTTCCGGGTAGCGGAGCCCATTCAACAATCCACTTGCCATTCGGCGAAACATTCCATTGCAGGAGCGCAGGGTATGCGAGCGCTCTTGTTAAACCTGTGCCATCGGGATGAACGCGGTAAACATTCTCAAAGTGCCGAAAAAAGATGTCGCCGCTCGGGCCAAACCGGGGTTCTCCGCCTTCAACGTTCGGAATCTGCATGGGTGGCGAACTTCGGTCGAAGGCTGCCAGCCAGAGCCTCGACTTCCCCTCGTTGTCTGTTGTCCACAGCACAATCCGGCGGCCGTCCGCTGAGATATCGTAGTCGAGCACGGGGAAGTCGCGTACGACGACATCGGAACGGCCTGACTCCAAATCCGCTATCTGAAGTTCCCCAGGATTCTTCCACCTGAATGGATTTGGAAATTCCTTTACAACCAGATAGCACAACTTTTTTCCATCCGGCAGGAATTTTGGGTTTGTGGCATTGCCCTCGAGAGATATCTGCCGTTCACCCTTCGCGTCGTGGATCCAAAGGGAAGTGTTTTGCAGCGATACGGCGGTAATAAGGGAGCGACCGTCGGCCGAGATGGCAATTCCTTCCTTCTCGGTGGGCCCAGAAGTAAACTGTTCTGGCCGGCCATCGGGAAAACGCTGCCTCCAGATGTGATTGACTCCACCCGGATTTGCGCTGAAGTACATCCATTTTCCATCCGGCGACCAAGCCGCCAAAGTGCATGCGCCTCCCAAGGGGCCTACCGAACGACCTTGAGAGTTACCGCCCATTGGAACCAGTCGGCACGGCAGAAAAAAATGATCTTTATCCATTTCGACGAGCAGCACCCACTTGCCGTCAGGCGACAAGTAGGAGCGGTGCGCCATGCCGGGCTCATCGACCGGCAGATAGACGTCACGTGCTCCGAGCCGGTTCTCTTGGGCGGCGACGATTCCCATGTGGACTCCAGACTTCATTTCCGAGAACAGCACCTGTTGTGGGCCGGTCCAGATGAGGCCGGAAGCATTGCGCAAGAAGAGATGGGGTTCGCCGCCGAGAACAGGAGTCACCCACGTGTCCCACGAAAACCGCTGGGGATCCATCGCCGTATAAGCGATGCGCGAGCCGTCTGGTGAGAATCTGGGGTCCGCCTTCAGCAGGTTGTCGTGTGTGAGCTGAACGGGTTCGCCGTCAGGCAGCATTTTGAGATAGACTTGGCCGAAGTAGTAGCCGCGAATAAACGCCAGCATGCGGCCATCCGGCGATAGGGCCGGCTCGGTTACGGAATCCGGGAACTTGGTGAGCTGAATCCACTGCGTGCGGTCAGGCAAGCGTGAGGAGTTACGCCACGACAGGGCAGCGCCACCGGCAATGACTGCCAAGACCAAGGCTGCAATCGAGACAACCACAGAGGTCGGTAGACGCCTGCCACTAGACCCCCTGCTCCCCAACTCGGCGTGACCCACCGCCGTTTCTTCCAAATGCCTTGAGGCGACATGCGGCAGCTGCACCACAGCCCCGACGAAGCGGTAACCTCGCCGGGGAACCGTTTCAATGAACGCCGGGTCCTCGCCCAATGCCTTTCGCAACAAAAAGATGTTGTTGGACAGGCTGCCTTCTTCGACGAAGGTGTCGGGCCATAACGCCCGAAGAAGCTCGTCTTTTTCAAGCAGGTGCCCACTATTCCGGACCAGTAGGTGCAGAGTGTCGAAAGCCTTCGGCGTGAGTGGCACGATCTCATTCCCACGCCACAAGGTGCGCTCGGCTGGATCCAGGCGGAAAGGTCCAAATTCGTAGAACCGCGATCTCTCCTGGCCGGGAGATTGTTTCGCAACGGAGGGCGAATCGCTGAACCCCTCAACGGTGCCTCGGTGGTGTGTTTTTTCGCTCAAAGTCCCCCGCTCGAACGCCGTGAGAACTCGATGAGAAATTTGTGAGTGCGCCGAGAGGACTTCCCGAAAACCCTGCAAGGTACTGTGCTACGAGAACGGCGGGAATCCGGTGCCGATTCTAGCATCGGCCTTAGCTGATACCAAGTCTCTCGAGGAGGAGGAGGTCAAAATGTTTCGATCATTGCTCTCAAGAAGGAGTTTGATATCGATTTGCCTGGTGCTGTTTACTGTGATGGCGGAGACCTGGGTTCCAGGGACCCGAGACGTCCTGGCGGCCGTTCCCGCGACCAATGCGGGCCATCAAACCACGAACGTCTACTACACCACTGCCTTTTCTAGTGGAGCTCCGGAACTGTGGGCGATTAAGGTGACCGGCCGGAAGATCAGCACAACCGACATCGGACCGATGAATGCGGGGGCTTGTGCCTCGCTGGCGATGTCTCCCTCAGGGACGCTGTTCAGCATGTGCGGGAACCTTTTCGGAACCCAGCAGCTTGCGACCATCGACACGAAAACTGGTCTGGGCACACTTTTCGGCGTACCTGTCCCCGGGCTGGCGATCATGGCCATGACGTTCGCTCCCGATGGGACTCTGTACGCGGTTGGAGATTGCAACCCGAACGGTCCGAATTTCGAGTGCGGCCCGGGCCCCGGCCCAGACCCAAATTACAACTCTCTTTACACGGTCAATCAGGTCACCGGGGCGGTTACTCGCGTAGGTTCAACTGGCGCGCCCCAATACTTTATGGACCTGGCGTTCGATCGGGACGGGAACATGTTCGGTGTGACGACCACCCTTAACCCCTCATATGTGCCTGCGATCCTGTATCGCATCAATCCTGAGACTGGTGCTGCAACTAAGATCGTCAATCTCGTGGGAAGTAATACTGTAATGGGGTTGGCTCTGGCCCCGGACGGAAAAATGTACGGGACCGATTTCACGGGAAACTCTGGTCTCTATCGGATCGACCCGAAAACAGGTTTTGAGACCGCCGTTGCGGCCATGCCCTTTGGTCTTTCCAGCGGCCTCGAGTCGGAGAACCCGCTTCCGTAGCCTGAAGATTGCGCGAAACAACTGGCCTGACGTAGCGGCCCAGCGCGTTGTCTTCGGCGGCCCCAGAGCCTAACGACTGGCCTGGTCACTTAGTTGGTGAAAATCGCATTTACACTCATCGACCTGCTAAAAGGCGAACGGAAGGCGTTAGGTTGTGACATCACTGTGGCTGTTAAAAAAGGAACCAAGTGTAATGACCGGTAGCCCAGTGGGTTTTGCACGCCGGCGTGAACGGGCGCGCGGACGTGAAGGCTGGTTGACTCTCACTCACATGCGGTCTCAGTGCGTTTCTACAATCGTCTCTGCCAACTTGTGCAGCGGGTCCTGGTTTACCGGACGCGTATAAAACATGTGCCCGCCGGGAAATTCGTGCACTTGTACCCGGCTGGCGTCACCCATAATCGGCATCTGGTCGACCGTCAGCACTGATCCCATGAACGGGCAGGAAAGGTCGTTCCACCCATGCAGGATCAGCACGCGCAGCTTGCGGTCGGCAGCAACGGACTCGCGAAGGTCTGTCGCCGCACCCTTGCGCAGATCGGCGTTGCGGTCCCATTGCTCGTTCACTTCATACGACAGCGCCTCATAGCGCGCATCTGTTTTCCATCCTACTGTCCGCGTGATGAAGTCCACCATGGCCGTGGTGGTAGGCGCGACGATACTCTCCAAAATAGGGTCGCCAGCCTGCTGCGTCGGCGCGTAAGGGAAAGGATCAGGCGCAGTCACATTCGAGTCATACACGCTGCCTATCAGCCTCTCAGTGCGGTGGACCTCGCGAAGATAAGCTGCAATGTCTAGCCGTCCACCGGAAAATTTTACAAACTTCGGATCCAGTCCCGTCATTTCAGTTACGTGCGCGATCATCGCATCGGTGGCAGCCGGGTCAGTGCGCCCCTTGAGCAGGGCCTGAGAATAGTCTCCGCGCGTGTACGCGATCACCTCCTGCATCGCGGAATCAGTCAGCTTGCCTTCGGACTCCAGATGCGCCGCTGTAATTGATGGCAGGTCGATCATCCACGGAATCGGCGACAGATTGGGATCGCCTCTCTCCGGGTTCAGATACGGACTCAGCAGCACCAACCCGTTCATCGCCACTCCCAGCCTTGACTGCAAGTAGCGTGTCATCCTGGGCCCGCGATACCCGCCATAGCTCTCGCCCACCAGATACTTCTTATCGAGCAGGCGATCGTTCTGCACTAGCCACTTGTAGATCACCAGAGACAGGTACTCAATGTCTGGCGTCGGCGCATAAAAAAGCTTCTTAGTCTCCTTCTCATCCACTAGAGATCGCGAAAATCCCGTGCCGATGGGGTCGATAAAAACCAGGTCGGTAAAGTCGAGCCACGTTCCCGGATTGTCCGTCAACATCGCCGGGTCGGAAGGAGAATTGCCCTCATTCCCAAACACAACATGCTTCGGGCCGATCGCCCCCAGATTCAAGAAGACGGACGAAGCTCCCGGCCCGCCATTCAGCGCAAAAGTCACAGGCCGGTGCGTACTACTTCCCTTGCCTTCGCCTTTTGCATCACCTCTCCCCTCGTCCAGCGTGAATGCCGTATACATCACCACACCATTGGTTTTCTCGTCTTTGCTTTTGAGTGCGATCGTGCCCACAGTCGCCGTATAGCGAAGCGTCTTGCCGTTGACCGTGATTGTCTGCGGCACCGATTTGTCCGCAGGCAGCGGATTCTTGATCGGTTCGGCGGGTTTTGCCGCAGCGGGAGTTGCGCTGGCATCGGCTGGTGGAGTAGCGGGCTCGCTATGCTGAGCGAATGCGGGAAGAGCAAATAGGACGAGTGCAAAGACACCGTGTCGTAAAGTCATGCGCAATATCTTACGCCCGAGCACTGCGAATCCCAGGCACTACGATTACATCCAAGGACGAAGCCGTCAGGTTGCAGATTCCCGCGAAGGGCTTCCCGCCAGCCCAACTTCTGCCCATCCCACAGTTACTGAAAAGCTATTTTGGTGGCGGCAGGGTTACGATGCTCGTACCGAACCGCAACCAAGCTGATGGTCACGGGCAAACGCTTAGATGCTCCAGCCCCACCCTTGGAGGTTTCCTCTGCAACTAACGCCATCGTGGCATCTCGCTCCGCCATGTTGGTAGGCGTTGACTTTCCGACGGTCGGGTGCTGACAGATTATAGGGAGATACGAAGACGACGAGCTGACCTTCGTCATATGAGTAGCAAGATAGGCCTCAGAAAAGGGCCGCGGATTGGTGTTCATAAATTGCGATTGCCCAGGTTGACTGTTGGCCAATTTACGGTATCGCCTGTGATCGCCAACCAGTAATAATTGTTTATTCCGGCGTGCTCGGGCGCGTCTTCCGCAACTCGCTGGCAGCGCGACTAGCGATTTGATCCATTAACCGCGATACGAGCGCATCTTCGGTAACAGTATTTTTGGCAGCGACAATACCGGACGCCCACGCCTCGGGATCTCCACCACGGACAATTCGATAGTTCACGGTTGCGTCGTGGAGCTCCCGACGCATCTCTGGAGGCTCGTCTATCTTCCCGATAGTCATGCCGGTGCCCATCGCACCTGGTGGCGTGGTGCCAACTCTGGCTGTGCCGATCGGTTGTACATCGACTAGCTCGGTATGAAGGACGAAGCTGCAGCCTTCCTTCTGCACCTTGGGATCGGGACCGCTGGTAGATTCGAGCGCGACAACCGTAATCCGTGCTGCCGTACCCTTCGTGACCTCTTTCTTTTTATTTGTCCTCTCCAGCGCCCTGATCAATTCCTTCTGCTGCCACTCGGGACTCACTGCCTGATGCGAGCGGTTCTCCAGCACAGCGACGCACAGTCGGATCGGCTCGGTGTCCTGAGCGGCAAGCGCGAAGGGGAATGAGAGAACAACTGCGAGCAAGAGAAGTAACAGATGCCGCATGAATTTGCCTCCGTGTCAGTGCTAGACCCGGACGTCGAAATTGTACCTCTCTGTTAATAACTGACGTGAAATCTTAGTCCCCTATCACAACTG
>Ga0126379_10002314_pt1 | contig 12086 bp, 9 predicted proteins | sample PanSoiMetPlot_24_FD_92640 | JGI IMG/M metagenome (GOLD analysis project Ga0126379, IMG submission 92640) | Tropical forest soil microbial communities from Panama - MetaG Plot_24 | ecosystem: Environmental > Terrestrial > Soil > Tropical forest > Bulk soil | place: Panama | collected 2016-02-17
GGCGACGGCGATATTCGGCTGACAGTATGGCAGAACTTGCTGATTTCCGGCGTACCAACTGAAAAATTGAAAACTGTGCAGGCCAGGATCGAGAAGCTCGGCCTGGCAATCAAGGCCAATGCAATTCGTTCAGGCTTGGTCGCCTGCACCGGCAATACCGGCTGCAAGTTCGCGGCCTCCGATACCAAGCGCCACGCTGAGGAGATCGCGCGCTGGTGCGAAACGCGGATCTCGCTCGATTCGCCGGTCAATATCCATCTCACCGGATGTCACCACTCGTGCGCACAGCACTTTGTTAGCGAGATCGGGTTGTTGGCCTGCAAGGTCCAGGCGAGCGCTGATGGCGATGCGGTCGAGGGCTATCACGTGCTGATTGGTGGCGGGTTCGGACCGCAATCAGCGCTTGGGCGTGAACTCTACCGAGACGTCAGGGCGGAGGATGCACCGCAGACCGTCGAGCGGATTTTAAAGGCGTATCTGCGGAACCGGGCCGCGCGTGAGGAGACTTTCACAGCTTTCGCCCGCCGGCATGAGATTGATGCACTCAGGGCTATGGCCGAGCAGGAGGTTGCATGAGCGTTACACAGCGGCCTCCGGTCCCATCGTTCCTGCCAGAGTCCGCGCCGTTTTCGGCTGAGCAGCGCACCTGGCTCAATGGTTTGTTCGCGGGTCTGTTCGGCTTGCAGGAGGGGGTTACGCCGCTTTCCAGCGCGGACGTCGTCAAGCTGCTACCGGGGTTCATTGATCCCCGCGCGACGCCGGCGGCGGATGTTGATGATGGCGCGCCCTGGCATGATCCCGCGCTGTCTCTTTGTGATCGCATGAACCTCGCCGAGGGCCGGCCACTCCAGCGGCGAATGATGGCTGCGATGGCCCAACAGGATTGCGGGCAGTGTGGGTACAACTGTCATGACTATTCTGAAGCATTGTTCAGCGGAAAAGAGGAGCGCCTTAACTTGTGCGTTCCCGGCGGCAAAGACACCGCCCGTATGCTCAAGCAGCTCTACGACGAAATCGGTCGCGCGCCAATCACGGCAAAGGTCGACATCAAGCCCATTGCTGAAAAGTCGGTACTGCTGCAATCGGCTCCTGGTCGCTCGCGCGATAATCCAGTCTATGCCACGTTCTTGTCTCGCCGGCGGCTCAACAAGCCAGGTTCGAACAAAGAGACGTGGCATATCGAATTCGATGTAGCCGACACCGGACTTGATTATTCGGTCGGTGATTCCTTCGGAATTTTTCCTGCCAATGATCCGGCACTAGTCGATGCCGTAATCGCTGCGCTTGATGCGCCCCCTGAATTTCCGATCGGCGGCCGCAGTCTAAGGGATGTTCTTGCCGATGGCGTATCGCTATCGCCCGCGCCGGACATGTTGTTTCAGCTCATTTCGTACCTGACCGGCGGCGATCGGCGACAAAAGGCCAAAGCCCTGGCCGGGGGGCTCGATCCCGACGGAGACGCGGCAGTGCTCGACGTGCTCGCAGCGCTGCAAAAGTTTCCCGGTGTGCGGCCTGATCCGGAAGCGTTCATTGAATCGCTCGATGCGCTGCAACCGCGCGTCTATTCGATTTCTTCTTCGTTGAAATGCAATCCCGGCCGCGTGTCGTTGACAGTGGACGCCGTACGTTACGAGGTGGAGAAACGTACGCGGCTTGGTGTTGCCTCGACCTTTCTCGCCGGCCGGATCTCTGCCGGTGACAAAATCAGGATATACGTCCAGAGGGCGCAGCAATTTGCGCTGCCTGCTGACCCGAAAACGCCTATCATTATGGTCGGCCCCGGCACTGGAATTGCGCCGTTTCGCGCGTTCTTGCAGGAGCGGCAGGCCATCAGGGCGCCTGGCCGAAACTGGCTGTTCTTCGGTCATCAGCACAGCAACTACGATTTCTTCTATGAGGACGAGCTTATTGCGTGGCGCTCGGTCGGCGTACTTACCCGTTTAACTCTCGCGTGGTCCCGTGATGCCGACGAGAAGATCTATGTTCAGCACCGTATGCGGGAAGTTGGCCGCGACCTTTGGACGTGGCTTGCGGAAGGTGCTCATTTCTATATTTGCGGGGATGCGTTGCGCATGGCGAAGGACGTGGAGCGGACTTTGGTCGACGTGATCGCCGAACATGGCGGACGCACACGCGCCGAAGCCGTCAATTTTCTTGCGGAGTTGAAGAAGCTTGGTCGATACCAGACCGACGTCTACTAATAGAGGTATGCCGGTGAACAAGTCTCGTGTTCCGTCCGAAGCCAGCCTGGCGCGCCTGCAAGCGCTTGCCCGGCTGCCCGTGTTCCTCGCGCTTGACGGCAAGCGGGCTGTGCTGGCGGGCGGGAGTCCCGCTGCCGCCTGGAAAGCTGAGCTGCTATCGGCATCCGGCGCGCAGGTTGAAGTCTATGCGCTGAATGTCGGCGAGGAACTGGCCGAACTTGCCGAAGCTCCGCCACGCGGCTCGATCAAAGTCAATTTGCGCAACTGGACTGTCGCGGATTTGCCGGGTGCTGCCGTTGCAGTTGGCGCATTCGAGGACGATGAAAGCGCCGCAGCATTTGCAGCGGCCGCGCGCGCGGCCGGGGTTCCGGTCAATGTGATCGACAAGCCGGCGTTCTGTGATTTTTCATTCGGGGCCATTGTCAACCGTTCGCCGCTGGTCATCGGGATTTCCACCGATGGGGCGGCGCCGGTGTTCGCGCAGGCCATTCGGGCAAAATTGGAATCGCTTTTGCCCACCGGGTTCGCTGGCTGGGCGGCCGCTGCCGCGCGCTGGCGCAATGCCGTGAAGGCCTCACGGCTGTCGTTCGCAGGTCGCCGCACGTTCTGGCAACTGTTTACCGCGCATGCGATCGCCAATTCCAGCAGCGAGCCCACGCAGGACGATTTTGAACGATTTGTGGCCGAGGTGGAGGGACTTGGGCGGATGGTCGAAAATGGCTCTGTGACGCTGGTCGGGGCTGGACCAGGCGATCCCGAGTTGCTGACCTTGCGCGCTGTCCGTTCGCTGCAATCGGCGGACGTGATCCTGTTCGATGATTTGGTTTCCCGCGATGTCCTCGACTTCGCGCGCCGGGAGGCAAGAAAAATGCTGGTCGGTAAAACCGGCTTCGGGCCATCGTGCAAGCAAGAGGAGATCAATGCTCTGATGGTGAGCCTTGCGAAGCAGGGAAAACGCGTTGTCCGACTCAAGGGCGGCGATCCCTTGATCTTCGGGCGTGCCGCCGAAGAAATCTCGGCCTGTGCGACGGCGAACGTACCGGTCGATGTCGTGCCCGGAATCACCGCTGCGCAAGGGGCTGCGGCAAAGCTCGGCCTTCCGCTCACGGATCGCAAACGCGCGCGTAGGCTGCAATACGTCACGGGCCACGCCAAGAACGGCGCGTTGCCGGCCGATCTCGATTGGCGGGGCATCGCCGATCCGACGACCACTACGGCAATCTACATGCCGACCCGCACTCTGGCGGCGCTTGTCGAGAAGGCGACCGCGGAGGGTCTTGATCCGGATACGCCGGCGCTTGCGATTGCCCGAGCCACGCGTCCTGATCAAGCCGTCGTGGCCGCACCAATCGCCGAACTTCCCGGCCGCCTCACACAAGCGGCTTTACCCGGTCCGGTGCTGGTGATGATTGGCCGCGCCCTCAGCAAGCCGACAGCTGAGCAGACCAGGCGCCGCCACAGCCGCGTTCAGCGCGCGTTGTAGCGCACTGGCACCACTATCGGAATTTGCGCACCGGCGACTTCCGGCGGCGGCGGAGGCATCGGAGCGGCTCGCTCCACAAGGGCCAACGTTTCGCGATCGAGAGAGCTCGACCCGGAGCCCCTTACGATGTGGGCATGGTGCACGCCTCCGCTGCGGTCGACGCTGAACGCAAGCTGCGCGACGCCAGATTCGCCGCGCGAATGTGCTTCTGTCGGATAGCGCTTGTAACGTTCGAGGCGAGCGACCAGCGCCGATTTCCAGTTCGGAATGGCGTCGGGGTTATGCGAAGTCGCGCCCGGCGCGTGCGCAGCCGCGCGATCCGCGCGCTTATCAGCAGTGCTGGGAGCGCTCGCCAGACTGGCTATTTGTTGCCTCGTTTTCTTGTCTTTCGGCTTTTCGACGTGCGCAGGTGGCTTGGCCGGAAGCTCGGCGTCTTTCGCCAAATCGAGTCGAAGTTCGGCATTCTCAATCGCCTTTTGCGGTTCGGGTTCGGGCCGTGCTTCGACCTGCTGTGGGCCGGGCGGAAGTTCCGTGGGCGTAAGATCCGGTGCGACCGGAACCGTCGCAAGTTCGATCATGACCACTGGTGCGTCGGCAACCACGTCAGAGGGGTCGTCCCACCGCACCGCCAGTGCTGCCCCGGCGGCGTGCAAGCCCAATGCAAGCAAAAGGCACATTCCCCAGCGCAGCTCATCTGGCCACCGGCGAATTACAGGTGCCTCTCGCACCGCAATCATCTTGCATCTTCTCCTGACCCAAGTTCTCCTGATCCACGATGAACTACTGTAGCGGAATTATGTCGTTCCGCGGGCGAGCGTTCTTGCGGAACACAGAACTGGTAGGCGCGTCAAGCAGACGAAGCCCCGAAGACGCATCCCGGGGCTATCTTTTGAAACAACAAGGATTTTGCAACAACAAGTATCGCTAGTTCAACCGTTTCGCTGCGTCCCGTACCAGGCTGACGTCGAGATACTTCTTGATGTCAATTTTTTTCTTCACGAAGCCGAGGTCTTGGGTCATGTCGACGTTGCGCTGCAAGGCGTCTACGTTTGGCAGCAGGTTCGGATCGCGATAAGTGTCGGCTTTTGTGAACAGCCAGCCGAAACGCTCAGGCGGCGCCTTGGTGATGTTGGACGCGATCTTGGCGACCTCGTCATGATTCTTTGGATCGAGATACCAGCGCGTAATACGCAGCATATCCTCCATGAAGTCGACCATCGCCGCACGATTCTTGTCGATGAACGATTTGCGAGCTGTCCAGACGATCATTTGCGTGACGCCAAGGATTTCCTTTTGCTCGAAGAGGATCTTGCCTTCCTCCTTAAGCTTGGGATTGAGCGCGAATGGCAACACGGCGGGAACGAGGTCGGCTTTCTTGTCCGAAAGAACGGCCGGCATTGTCGGCAGGGGCGCCTCGATCATCGTATAGTCGCGTTTTTCCTCAAGACCATGTTTCTTCAACATAGCCCGCATGGCGACGTCGACCGCGCTGCCACCGCCATTGGACGCGATAACCTTTCCCTTAAGATCCTCGATTTTGTTAATGCCGCTGTCCTTGCGAACGTAGAACGGCTGGGTGAAATACCCTGGCACACCATCCTGGAATTCATCGGCGATCACCCGAATGTCATCGAGGCCGGCATTCTCGATGGCGATCGCGAGCGATGAGTAGGCGAGATTGGATACTTCCAATTCGTTGTTGGCGATCGCCGTAATCATTTGCGGCGTTCCCTGATAACGAACCGACTCGAGCGTGTAGGATTTGCCCATGTGTACGGCTAAATCCTTTTTCTCAAGAACGATGGAAGCCCAGTTCGCAACCGGCGCGACCCACGACATGCGAATTTTTACCGGCTCGGCGCTGTTGGCAGGGTTAAGGCCCGAAAGACCGAACGCCCAGGCGGCGGCCAGCGCGAGTTTCAGAAAGCGCATGATTTCCTCCCACTTCGCGGGGCTTGCATTTGTCGCTTGGCAAACTTCTCGTCGCGAACGGCGAAGATTGTCGGAGGTCCAACGGATTTTGGCAAGCCTGAGCAGCGTGGCGAAATGTCCACCATCCGGTACACGCGGCGTCACGCAGTGCGGCCCGGGACCCAACCGGCAGCAGGCGCGAATGCAACAAAAAGCCCTGCGGCTCAGGCCTTAATGGATGGCAAACCGCTCAAATGCCGATGCAAAAGCGGATGATCTATCCGCAATCTCCGCGCCCGTAGCAGATTCGGTTTTGGCCCGGTCTGCCCAGGCCTCGATCTGATTTCGACGCTAAGCCACACGCTTTCGTTTTGCTGCCCTGGCGCCAAATTTCAGTACCGCATTGATCAATGCATCGATGTCGCGCGGCTCGGTGCGATGGTTGAATATGGCCGCTCGTATTGCCAGGCGATTTCCGAGCACAGTTGTGGAAGGCGCCGCAATGCCGGACTCGTGCAGATCAGCCACGATCTGTGCATTCAGTTGGTCGGGATTTTCACCGCGATAGCGGAAACAGACAATATTAAGGGAAACCGGGGCAAGAAGTTCCAGTTCTTTCGTTGTCGCGATCTTGATCTCGAGGTAACGCGCCAACTCGCAGGTCCGCGATATCATTGCTCCAAGCGCGGCGGTTCCGTAAACCTTGAAGGTGAACCACGTCTTCAGCGCACGAAAACCACGTGACAGGTCGGGTCCAAAATCACAAGGCCACTGGCCCCCAGCCGCGAGACCGCGGCTCTCCCGTCTCAAATACGCTGCCGGCGAAGCAAAGGTATCGCGATGAAGCGTGCCATCGCGCACAAGGAGAAATCCGGCGTCGTAAGGCACTTGCCCCCATTTGTGGAAATCAAGCGCAATCGAGTCTGCCTGTTGGATGCCCGCAAGCCGTGGCGCCAGGTCCGGCGCCATAACGGCAAGCGCGCCAATGGCGCCATCCACATGGAGCCAGAGGGTTTCCCGTCGCGCAACGCTTGCAAGCGCAGCCAAATCGTCAATGGCGCCGGTATCGACTGTGCCTGCTGTCCCAACCACGAGGAATGGCGTGAGCCCTGCGTTGCGGTCATTCGCAATCGCATTGTTGAGCGCGGCGATGTCGATCTCATAGTCGTTGTTCGTGGCGATGATATGAAGCGATTTGATGCCCAGACCCGACAAATCCATGGCCTGTGAGATGCAGCGGTGAGCAGCCGCGGATGTATAGGCGACGAGCCGCTTGCCGCTCGACGCAAGTCCGCTCGTCCGCACGTCGACACCCAATGCGTGTGTCCGCGCAATAAGAACGCCGAGCAGATTTGCCATTGACGAGCCGGTGACAAATAAACCAGTCGCAGTGCTCGGAAAGTCGAAGAGCAATCGAGCCCAGTGAACGATCTGGCGCTCGACTTCGATCGGAACATGGTCACGGCCGCCAAGGTTTGCATTGAGACCGGCTGCCAGCATCTCAGCCAGCATTCCAGCTACATTGCCGCCACCATGAACCCAGCCCATAAACCCCGGGTGTGAATTGCCGGTGGCAAAAGGAAGAATATGGTGCATGAAATCGTCATGAACCGCCGCCAGATCCTTCGGATCGGCTGGAACAGCTTCGTGAAAGCAGGCGCGGACTGAATCGGGAATCGGTTGCCAGACCGGACGTTCACGGATGCCCTCGATGTAATCAAGGATATCATCAAGCATCCGATGCCCTTGGGCTCGAGTGCTTCGCCAATCCGAAGGATCGAGACTTCCGCCGAAATTAGCTGATTGTTCTTTTTTCATCACACCGGCGAGCTTTGCGGCGTTCAAGTCTTGAATAGCAGCGCGTTGGATTTCTTGTCCTCGGCGAACTTGCGTTTTTGTACGGCCATGAAATCCGTCAATTCAGCCTCGAGGACGCCGCGCCCGTCCGCGAGCTGAGGCAGGATGAAGTCGGGGGTCTGGTTCATCTCGACAACCACGGGCCCTTCGTCGAGCACCGCGACATCCCATCCGATCAGCGGGATGTGCCGCATCATTCGCGCGGCCTCGATTGCAGTATCGAGTGCGCGTTGCCAGTGCGGGATTTGAAAATCGATCAGGGGGAGGTCGGTGTCGGGGTGACGGTCATGTTGCAGAAGATCGAGTCCGACCCCCGAGAGAACACGCTTTACACGTCCTTGATCGATATCAATCTTGGCGAGGAGGTTACCCTTGCGCCAAAAGTTGTCCGCTGCATTCTCGCCAGCTGGAATTTTCCAACACACGCGGAATACCTTTGGACCGGTTTCAGTCGCCAGGGTAATTATGCGTATGGTCGCAAGCCGATCTCCGCAAAGCGCGCGGATGGCTGCGTGCGGGGTCATGAATTTTTGAAAGAGATATCCGGTCGCATAATGCGTACGCAGTTGGTCAATGAATGCGTCGAGCGGGATCTCACGACCCTCGTGTGTTTCAAGACTCTTTTTCTGCGGCACATAGCGGCGTAAGCCGACTGAGCCGAGGCTCTGCACTCCCTCAGCTGGCTTCCCGAACATCGGATAGTTGGATTCGTCGACGAGAATTTTGTGAAGTTGTTGCTCGTCGCAGGCGACGCTGGCGGTGCCGGTTTTCAGATTATTGCAATAGATCGCGAGAATCGGGATGACAGGGAAGCCGTGCGCCGCGAGGTAGCTGGTGGAAGCCACCTTGTTCATGGCCAGCGCCCACCAATCACGCCTGTAGTTGATGGTCAGGGAGATGGCGGCACTGCCGCCACGCCCGACAACAGTCCTGCGATTCACGCCCGACCAGAACGCGTTGTCGAAAAGCCTCAGCTGGGTGTAATCCTCGAAAGTAATTTTTCCTGGCCCAAACGCTAACCCGACATAGTCCCGCATGATCTTGAGCGGACTTGTTTTGCTGGCGGCAACTATTTTCAACAACGCGGAATCGACTTCGGCGGCGGCGTGTTGTCTCGCGACGTCGATAACTGCCTTTTCCCGCGGCTCTTGGTCGTTCACCGTAGCGGCGGCGCTTGGCATAACGGTCTCTCGTCCAGGGGTGCGATGCGTCGGCAAACATGCACAGGAATGGTTATTTTAGCGCTAATGCTGATTTTTCCTGGCACAATTCAAATGTAATTTTTCCGTAATTGCCGAAGCTTTTATTAATAGCGCAGGCATATTGTGCTGCCGGGTCTGCCAGCCACTCGTGGTTCGGCGGTTTATTTTTTGACTGGGGGGCGGCGCAATTTAATGGGCGCATCGATTAATCAGATCAATCTTTCGCCTGATCTGCATTCCTCTCAGTATCGCGAAAGTCCGCTTGATCTCCCCTCCACTTCACAATTGCTCGCAAGCGGCGGCGACTCGCGCATTGATCTTGCGCGGGGGCAAAACAAATACGGCTGTCCGCCTTTTCCGGAGCCGAATGTCCTGGCCTATGGATCATCGACCGCTTCGACTATTACATCTGAAAGTTTTGCCGCGGCGGAAAGCTTGCGGCTACGTCTGGTGCGAACCGCGCGCACAAAAACCGCAGCTGCTACTTATGCTCGCGAGCTGTCTCGTATCCGCGAGGAGTTTCTCAATCTCTGCGAGCTTTCGGATCTGCCCGGCGTAGATGTAATTTTTGCGGCCTCCGGCACCGATACGCACCTTATTGCCGCGCAGCTTGCGAACGACGCAACGTCGCCGGGTCTGCTGGTTGTCATGACCGATCCGGCTGAAACCGGCAGCGGCGTGCCCGCGGCATTGGCCGGAAGACATTTCGACAGTCATACCGCTCTTGGCAACACAGTCGATGCGGGCACGGCTTTCTTCGGAGGCGGCGGTATAGAGATCGCTACAGTTGCCAACCGCACGCCAGACGGGTCGCCGCGCGCGGCTGCGATCATCGATGCGGAAGTGCAAGCGCTTGTCGTCGAAGCTGCTCTGGCAAAACGGCGCGTGCTGCTGCATCTCGTTGACGTATCGAAAACCGGAATGATTGCTCCGAGCCTTAACTGTGCATTGGGATTGCGAGCACGCTTCCCTGATTTCGTTGAGGTTCTGGTCGATGCATGTCAGTTTCGTCTCGCACTCCGGACACTGCGCGCCTACCTTCAGTCGGGCTTCTGGGTCGCGCTTACGGGATCGAAGTTTGTTGGCGGCCCCGCGTTCTCCGGGGCCCTTCTGTTGCCCGATGCGGACGAATTGCGCACCCATGTCCTGCCGCCGGCGCTCAGGAGCTATTCCGCGCGGGGCGATTGGCCGATGGGCTGGACTGCGCGCTATGCGCTTGCCGACGTGGCAAATTTCGGCCTTTTGCTCCGCTGGGAAGCCGCGCTGGTCGAATTGCGCCGCTTTAGGTTGCTTCCGGAGCCGGCCATCAGGGCTTTTCTCGAAACATTCGCTTCAAGCGTGCGCCGGAAGCTGTCGGCAGAATCAACTTTCCAGCCGTTGCCAGCCCAGGAAATCGATCGGCGCCCGCTCGTGAACCAAAGCTCGTGGGACCACACGCCAACGATTTTCCCTTTTATCCTTCGCCGCTTCGACTCGGGTCGTGCAGGGATGCCATTGACACGCGAGGAGACCGCACGCGTTTATGCGCTGCTTCGAAATGGTGAAGTCAAGCTCGGACAACCTGTTCAATGCGGTGAATTCAAGGGCACCCCCATCAGCGCGCTACGCCTCTGCGCCAGCATGCCGCTGGTCGTTGATGCTGTGTCCGAGACGGGACGCGGACCAGAGACGGTGATCCGCGAGGCTCTTCTGGCACTCGACAAGACCGCCGCACTTACAAGAGCAATTGACCATCTCGTTCCGGCGTGACGCGGCCCGTTGCTAGGCCGTGTAAGGAGCTGCCGTTTCCTGGTGCCAGATCAAAAGCCGTCGACGGATCAGGGCCATAGTCTTGATCAAGATGTAGCCAACAACCGCGATCTCCACGATGCCAGCAAATACTCCGGTGGAATTGGCAAAGCGCGAAGCTGTCATCATTGCACCACCGAGGCCGTAGCCGCCCATCAGCATTTCTGTCACGACCGCCACGATTAGTGATAACGGCAAAGCCACCTGGAGGCCGGTCATGATCGTCGGCAACGCCGCCGGCAAAACGATCTGCCATAGCATTTCGTGATCTCGTGCGCCCATATTTCGCGCCGACCAGATCAACTCGCGTTCGACGCCCTGAATGGCGATCACGGTTGCCGCCACCACGGGAAAAATTGTATCGAAGACGATCATTGTTATTTTTGAAATGTCGAAAACGCCCAACCACAACATCACGACGGGCAGGAACGCGATCTTCGGCATCGGGAAACCAACAGAAATGATTGGATCAAAGAACCAGCGCGTTAAAGTGTTGCGCGACATCGCCATCCCCAGCACCACTCCGCCAATCGCTGCGATCAGAAAACCGACGATCGCGCGATAAAGCGTGAGCGCGGTGTTGATAGCGAGGTCGCCGGAAACAGCGTCGTCCCAAATTCGCTCGAGGACGCGGCTGAGGGCCGGTAATTGAAAGGGCGTGAAGGTGCCGCTGCGGGCGAGGATTTCCCACGCTGCCAGCAACACCACGATGGAAAAGACCCGCGCGGCTGCCCAGAACAGAGTATGAGCGACACGCGCCGCTTTCTCGGGCAAGCCGTCCGGCCTATCGCTTATCACGACGCCCGCCATGCCAATATCCGTTCGGTAATGAGAAGGTAGATGCGGTCAGCAGCGAAGCCGAGAAAAGCAACGGTCAACACCACGGCATACATCGCGTCGTAGTTGCCGTTGGCGCCAAGAAAGCCGATCAGATAGCCAAATCCTTTCTGCGCTACGATCAGCTCGGATGACACCAGGAGAGTGAACGCAAGCGCCAGCGCAGTGCGGATGCCGTTGAGCAACTCCGGCATCGCGCTCGGCAGCACCACGTCACGCAAGGTACGCAGGCGGCTCGCACCCATGCTGCGGGCCGACCACACCAACGCCTGCTCACTTGATCGCGCACCATTAAAGGCGCCGATCGTTACCGGCAGCATGCAACCAAGGAAGATCAGAAGAATTTTGGAGCCGTCACCAAAGCCGAGCCAGATGACGGTCACCGGGATAAGTGCTGATTTTGGCAGCGGATAGAAGATCTCGACAATCGGCGCGGCCAGCACATTCACCGGCTTCCACCAGGCCATGAAAATGCCAACCAGGCTGCCGATCACGATTGAGAGCCCAAGTCCGGCGGCTGCGCGATAGAGCGAGGACATTCCATTGCTGAGGAGTTCGCCATCCTTGACGAGGTCGATCCAGGCGCGGACCACGTCCGAAAGAGAGGGCAGGGCGCTGCCTGATACCAGCCCTAATCGCGATACCGCTTCCCACGCTATCGCGAGCAATGCGAGCGGCAGATAACGCACCAGTGCATTTCCGGTCGCGCTCACAATTCCGCTCCCTGTGAGAAAGACTTTTTTTGCTGCGCCTTGATCGCCTCTTCCTTCACAAGGTTCCAGATTTCATCGACCTTCTCGACGAAAA
>Ga0126379_10002315_pt1 | contig 12085 bp, 17 predicted proteins | sample PanSoiMetPlot_24_FD_92640 | JGI IMG/M metagenome (GOLD analysis project Ga0126379, IMG submission 92640) | Tropical forest soil microbial communities from Panama - MetaG Plot_24 | ecosystem: Environmental > Terrestrial > Soil > Tropical forest > Bulk soil | place: Panama | collected 2016-02-17
AACCGGGAACATGGTTTACAGACCCGACTGCAAACATGGTCAGCACGTCTCGGCTGCTTTTCGTTAAGCCGCCGAAGGACACCGGCCTTAAACGGCGGGTGCGAGAGGGAGGCGCGAGGCGCCGACCGACGCAACCGCCCGCTGCAAGGCCGGTTAGGCGCCCACCTCGGAATCGTCCAGCTAGATGATCGGAGGATTTCTCATCACGTCCGCCACGTCATCACCGGTCACGAGTCGATAGTGAATACCGCCGACAGCTAGCTAGCCCGGAGGCCCGGAGCCGCCCGCGGGCTCCGCCCAGGTAGAAGTCCCTGCGGGCGGCCACGAACGCCTCGATCGACTGGGGCGGGGTGCCTGTCACCCGCTCGACGCCGTCGGCTGTGCGGTCGTAACGGTTGTCGCGGTGCAGCCGGGCCATGGTGGCGACGTGCTGCTCGGTGTGCGGCGGCAGACCCATCCTGGAGAGCCCGGCCTGCCACCGGTCCAGCGGCACGTCCACATAAGACACTGGACGATCCAGCGCCCGAGAGAAGGCCGCGGCGAACTCCGTCATGTCGACCGACTTCGGCCCGGTCAGCTCGTAGACGTGTCCGATGTGCGGAGCTGGGTCGCGGAGCACGGTGGCGACGACCCGGGCGACGTCGTGCACGGCGACCGGCGAGGTGCGCCCGGTGCCGAACGGCAGCGCGATCGTGCCGCTTTCCTGAATCGACCGCGCCGCCATCGTTGTAAACAACGGAGTGTCGAGGAACACCGTCGACCGGATGTGCACCACGGGCAGGCCGGACCAGTTCAGCACCTGCTCCGCCAGCCAGTGCAGCCGCTGCTGGTGCGACTCCTCAGTGCTGGTGGCGGTCATCTGCGACACCGTCATCTGCGACAGGTCGACGAGGACCTCCAGCTTCCCGTACTCCTTCGCAACGGAGGCCACCACGGTCGCCGCCAGCAGGTGGTCCGGCGACACGGCCATCGCGAAGAACATCCGCGTCACGCCCTGCAGCGCGGCCGCTACCGTCTCGGGCCGGGTCAGGTCCCCGATGACAACCTCGGCGCCGAGCCGATTCAGCTCAGCCGCACGCTCGTCCTCGCGACGGACCATGAAACGCACCGGCACATCCTGAGCACGCAATTGGTCGAAGACCGCACGGCCCACGCCGCCGGCACCGGGGATAAGAACAAGGTTGCTTGTGATCACCAGTCAATCTCCTCCGGAGTAATGATTATCCGAGTTGAGGAGTAATCAGAGCGTCGGCGGAGCTGTCATCAAGGCATTGACCGCGCCGATTTGCGCGGGCGCAATGATCATAAGCTGACTTCACGGACCGCCTAACGTCCTCAAGCTCGGCGGTGCCAGCGGCGAAGCCGGTGGCGCCCGCTGAAGCGCCGGGTTCGGCATGACAGTCATTTTGGGCCACCCGCAAGCCGGTGACGGACCAGCAGCGCGACGCCGACTGCAATGAAGGCTGCACCGACCGCGATGAAGGCGGTGCGCTGCCCGGAGCTCCCAACTGCCAGAAAGACGATGCCGATGACGAGGAACACGGCGCCTGGCGCCCGGGATCTCGCCGGGGAGCCGCTTGGAGCGTCGGTCATGCGCCGAACGGCTCGCGGCTCAGCGGCAGGCGTAAGCCTGTCCGCTGCAGCCGCGGGTTAGGTCGCGCCACCAACGACCTCGTGGAACATCGTCTCGAGATCGATCAGCATGGCGCGCCGCTTGAGTGCAGATGCCACATTGAAGTGTATCCCGCTGCGGCCGAAGCACCCGTGAATGTGACCATGAATGTGGGCACGCACACCGCGATTCTCTATGATGTCTCGGAGCGAGGCGCTGCCGGCAGGGCCGAGAAGAGTCGAGTCCAGGATGCCCAGCGCCGGGCCGTGGGTCACCAGAACTGTCCGGTCATCCATGGCAGAGGCGAGCGACTCCAGGTCGCGGGCTATCGCTTTTTCAGGTCTCTCGAACACGCCACCCATGAATGGCAGTGTGTACTGGTAGCCCACGAAGTTGTAGGAGCCAGCGTCGATCCGCTTTAGATTCAGTGAACGGACCCGGGGCGAGGCGGGGCAGAGTTCTACGAAGTCATCGTTTCCCATGATGTAGTACACCGGAACAGTAATCGCCCCGAGGATAGCGGCTATGGAATCAGCATCCGACTGCTGAGCAGCCTCTACCGTCTCGAAACCGTCTGGGACACCCAGGAGGTCCCCGGCGAGCAAGAGGGCCTCCACAGGCCTTGCGTCGGCCAGCGAAGCCAGCCAATGGTAGACATCGCGGCTTCCGTGAATGTCCGAGGCGGCGAGGATCCGCATCACGCACTCCCGAAGCGGCCTAACGCCTGAAAGCTCACCGGCGGCACCGGCGAAGCCGGTGACGTCCGCTGAAGCGCCGTGTTAGGCCACATGCCGCTCATCGCGGACCTGAACCCCAACTCGGTGGCATGCGTCCAGGACGCGCTCCTGAAGTGCGACTGCCTGCGCCTTTGCGGTGCCTCCGACCGTAACGCGCGGACGCCACTTGAAGGACCCCGAAACCAATGATACGACGAGTGCATATCGCCCTCGTGCGATGAAGGGCAGGACAAGCCCGACCACGAGAACCGCGATTGGATATCCCGAGATCCTCTCTCCGTGCCCCCGATTTGATGGATTCAGCATCAAGTAGGTGGTGAGACCGCCGGCGAAGATCATGATGACCGACACGGCCCATGTCGCACCTGCCCGCACCCGGCGCAGCGTGACAAGGCGTACTTGGGAAAGTGGAACACGCTGCAAGTACCACGGATCCTTGACCGCGAAGGTCTTCTTTCTCGGAAGGAAGATGGCCCGATTTGACACGGCGAAAGCGAAAGGCTCCGATTTCCTTGAAGGAATGTAGAGCTCATTGAGAACCAACGTCTCGCCGGGTTCGAGAGAGACCTCAAATGGCACTTTGGCCGACCTGCTATTCCGCGCCTAGGCCTAACGCCTGAAAGCTCACCGGCGACAGCGGCGCAGCCGCTGGCGTCCGGTGCAGCGCCGTGTTCGGCGGGACGATGGGTTGAGCCGACAAACGCCGAACACAACGGCGCGGCCCTGCGGACCTTCAAGATGGGCTCGTCTCTATCGCCGCCCTGGCCAGCCATGCCAGACCGTCTGCGACGCTTCCCGCGAAGCCAAGATATGGCTTAAGTTCAAAATTGCCCGCCGTGTAAAGGGTCTCCATGCAGGCACGGGTCTTTCCAGCAGCTACGATGCAGGTCGGAACCAATGTCCTCGACTCCTTATGGTATCCGGCACAAAACAACTCGCAGACATCGTTGCCGAACTCGTACTCGTACCCGATGAGATCGACAAGTACACCGGCGGGCCGCTCCATTCCGACTGCCGTTTCGATTTGCGACGCCATTTGCGAGCCGTGGCTGTAGTGGTGTGTCCCGGCAAACGTCACAACCAGGATCCTTTCCCCGCTCCCGGTCGACACGATGCGAGATTCACCGCGTAGCGCCGAGAACTCCGCAAATGCCATCTTGCTCCCTGAGCCCTTAGATCATCACTGGGTCGCCGAACGCCTGAAAGCTCACCGGCGACAGCGGCGCAGCCGCTGGCGTCCGGTGCAGCGCGGTGTTAGGCGCACGATCAATCCTCATGAACCTGGCTTCCACGCCGCGAAGGTGAACACCGTGACGTGTACCGCTTGATCGACAGCTAGGATCTTCGCAAGTCGATAGCACTCCTCCGCGTCCTTTCGGACAGCGTACAGGCCGCCGATGCGAGGGCTGCCTACAGGGGCGGGCTGAGTGATGATCGCGATGAAAACGGTCGCTAGCGCCGCCGCTGACAAGGTGATATCGAGGTAACGTCTCATTTTGATCCAGGCCCGCGTCTAACGGCCGGCGGCACGAAATGGCACATCTCGCAAGCGCAAGGCCCTGGCGCAGTTTTGCCTTGAGGATGATCGAGCCTACTTGCACTCGCCGATGCGCCGTCCCTTCTGACGCGTAATCACGGATTCGTTCCCAGGGGAAGTTGTCGTGACGGTGCTCTCGAAGTTGTCGCCGCTATAGGTAGTGTCATAGCGGGCTGTACCCTGGCCCTCGCATTTCGTTACCCAGACGCTTCTGTTCTTAACGAAACTGGATTCTGTCACGATGCATCGTGTGTTCTTTAGCTTGCCCCTTGCAACGGCCTGTCTCGCGTTGATTACCCTGACCTCATCTGCTGAGTAGCAGTGCGTCATGCGAGAGGGCGTCTGCAGCTGCGGCGCGGTTGCCATGTTTGTCATTTCCATCGTGCTCAGGACCTCATACATGCCCGCACGCAGGAGATCTTCCCCCAGAAGTACAGATGACGAGAGCAACAACACGACGCCGAGAACCAGGTCGTCAGCCAGATTGGTGAGCTTGTACATCCGTGACCTCCGATGAAAGTCTACTCTCGTCGAGAGCATATGATCCGAGGCTGCCTAACGCCTGAAAGCTCACCGGCGACAGCGGACAGTCACGCGTCCCAGCCCCATCTCCCTGTACTCGCTCTTACGAAGGTGTTCCGAGATCTCGGCTGCCGAAGCCCGAGATGCAATCAACCTGTACACCCCACCAACGTATGATTCGTACTCATCTTGGGCTTCCGGAATATGATTAACCCCGAGCGGATCCCAGTCCTGGAGCAGGACCGCACCGATCTGCCGCATGATCTCCCTTGCGCGAGCCTCCATGTCGTTCATGGGTTGCCTAACGCCTTGCGGCTCAGTGGCCCGAAGGCGTCCGCTGCAGCCGCGGGTTTAGGCGGCACCTGCCCGAGCACGGCCAGCACCGCTTCCACGGCGCCGAGCCGCCGCGACATCGAACGTGATCGAAACGGCGAATACAAGACCAGCGAGGGCCGCAACGAGCCTATCTTGAAGCGTGATGGTGAATGCCACCATCGTCGCGAAGATGCCCCACTTGACGAATGACTCGCGCCAGCCGGCTGGCGCCGATGGCGCCACCACTCCTTCAGCCGCGACACCCGGACCTAACATGTGCGCCCGTGCACTGAGGCGATAGAGGCGGAGTGCCTCACCACCCACGAGGATCACGAAGCCAGAGCCCGGGGCAAGAGACGCCAGGCCGACCGCGTAGAGCAACTCTCCGAGATACCGGTGCCGCCGGTGCCAAGTACAGAGAATGGCGGACGCTCCGACCAGCAGCGTCGCCATCGCGAATGCGGCACGCTCCAGCGTCACGTCCAGTGGAGGGCCTGCATTTCTTACTAGTTGCCACACTATGTCATCGCGCTGGATGAGGTATGTGCCAAAAGCAAGGGCGACGATGGCCTGGTGCAGCATGACCGGATGGCGATACTCGAAATCGCTAGCTCTCATCGCCTTCAAGGGGGTTCCGCGCGACCGCGTCGGCCCGGTCGTGCTCAGGCGATGTCCGGTTTGTGCCGCCTAACGTCTGAAAGCTCGACCCGGCATCATTGTCCCGAGGACCTGGCTTGCGGAAGGCACTTCGAAACAGGAGTACGGTTAGAGCCGCCGCCGTAATAACCGCTGCAATGAGTCCGGCTACTACCCCTATGCTGTAGGCTGTCTGAGCATGTGAAAGTGCGCCAGGCAGGAGAATCAATGACCTGAGACCCCAGAGGAAGGCCAAGCAGCCAAACACGATCTTGAGTATCTTAATCATGCCATCTCCCAATCACATCGATCGCCTAACGGTTTGCGGCTCAGCGGCGCGCGCAAGCGCGTCCGCTGCAGCCGCGGGTTAGGCGGAACCATTGTTCATCAAGATTTGTGGTCCTCCGGGCGTGGAGGAGAGAACTCAGGGGAGGCATCGAATCTCCAGTAGCCTGGGACCCAATACCATCCACGTCGGTCATGCTTCCAAACGCCGTTGACCCAGACGGCTCTGGGCTGGGGCGGCCTCTCCCAGTGTCCGGGAACCCAGACATATTCAGAGCCATCCCACCGGAACAATCCTGCGATCCAGGCGCGCCGATCCGCGTCCATCTCGGCCATGTTCAGCACGCTGGCGGGAGCAGGCGTGGGCGCGGGCGGCGGCGGAAGGTGGACAAACACCGCGTCGGGAGGCGGCGCAGGCGAACACGCGTTGAGAAAGATCAACGCGGCGACAGCTGCCAGCGCCCGGCGCAGGACTGACAATCCCATCACGCCTAACATGATTTAGGCGTCCTAATGGGCGGGGGCAAACACGTTACGAGTGTGACGCATAACATTGAGCCAGGTTTTCGGGGTTAAGCGGGACATCTTCTTCATCAAGAGTGAATTATCTCTCCGGGCCGTTCGTGATCGCGAGAAGTTTAGGAGAGCGCATCCCGGATCCGTAGAGGAGTATCGCCATGATCCGGTTCACGCCGGTGAGCTTCTGCAGGACGCACACCTCGGCGCGAGTCATCACGACCGGCAATCGGTCCGGCCGCTTCGCGCGAATCAGCTTCTCGAGCTGCGGGAAGGGCTTCTCGAGGACGTGGCGGTAGAGGAAGAGCAACGCGCAGAGGGCCTGGTTCTGTGTGGAGGCACTCACCCGCTCCTTCACCGCAAGGCCGGAGAGAAAGGCCGTACATTTCCTTCAAGCTCAGTCGTAGATACCGTCGGCGAACCAGGCGTTCGTTCCTCGGTCGCGGTAGATGCGGTAGAGGGCGCCGTCGGAGAGCTCGATGTCCCAGTAGTCGCGGTCGGCGGGGTCGGTGGACCACCAAGCGTCCTCCATGGACCAGGGGCCGGCGGCGATTTTCACGGTGCCGGAGATTTGCGGGAGGGCGTCGGGGGAGGTGGTGCGGAGGGAGAGGGGACGATTTGTGATTTGTGATTTGTGATTTTTGATTGGGGGGGCGACAGGGGTAGGTCCTTCGCTGCGCTCAGGATGACTAGGGGGCGGTTGTGGTGAAAAGAAGGTATCCGGAAGCATCACGCCGTTGGGGAAGTCACGGGGGGGAGGGGGCGGCGGGGCGTGTGGGGCGGGAGAATTTGTGATTTGCGATTTGTGATTTGAGATTGAAGCGGGAGAGGCGATCAGGACTTCGAGTTCCAGAGGGGGGCGGAGGACTCGGACGGCCAGGAGACCGCGGCCGGATTTGGGGGGGCGGGGGATGGTCGGAGGGGCGGGAGGGGCGTAGCCGGTTGTCGTGAAGCGCTCGGGGCGGTGGCCGTCCACGGTGCGCGGGGAGCCGATGCGGTCGGTGCCCAGGAGGGCGGCCAGCCGGGCGATCGTGGTCGCGAGCTTGTCGGGCGAGAGGGCCGGCGAGCCGAAGAGGGAGAGCTGGGCGCGGCGCGGCTTGTCGGGATGCGCGGTGAAGGCGAAGCCCATGACGGGGGCGCCGGGAGGGCGCGCCTCGAGCTCCAGGCGGACGAGGGTCAGCAGCGTCTTGACCTCGCGCGTGGGAGCGGGCAGCGCGATCGCGCGGGCGTCGCAGCCATCGGGGTCGAGCTTCAACGTCGCCTCGAGGCGCACGCACGCGAGGCCCTGCGACTCCAGGCGCGCGACCAGGCGCTCGAGCGCGGCGTTGCCGACGAAGAGGAACGGCTCCAGAGAGACGAGCGGCCACTCCAGGTCCATCCCCTCGGTGAAGTCGGGAGGCGGGAGGCGCGGCATCAGCGGGCGCGGATCGAATCCGGAGGCGGTGGCGTGGAGCTCGCGGCCCATCTCGCCGAGGCGGCTCGCGACTTCGCCCTCGGGCAAGCGCGCGAAATCGCCGATCGAGCGGATGCCCCAGCGGGCGAGGGTTTCTTCGATTTCCATTTCGGGGGAGAGGCGCGAGAGGGGGAGCGGGGCGAGGAAGGCGGCTTCTTCGCCGGGAGGGACGACGACGGGCGTGTCGGGGAGGCCGGCGGCGACGCGGGCGGAGAGCTTGGACGTCGCGATGCCGACGCGCGTGGGCAGAGAGGCTTTCTCGGCGGTTGTAATCAGGTCGCGGGCGAAGGAGAGGAAGCGATTTGCGATTTGTGATTTGTGATTTGTGATTTGCGGGGGAGGGCACGACGGGGCGGGAGGGGCAAGCCCCTCCCCTGCGGCACGAAGAGACGGAAGACCCTCCAAGTCTAAATAGATGACTCCTTCACAGGCGTCTTCGACGCGGGGGGAGAAGGTTTCGGCGATTTCCAGGAGGGCTTCCTGGGCGGAGCGCTCGCTTTCGAGGTCGCGGGGGCGGGCGATCAAGCGCGGGTAGATGGAGCGGGCCTGCGGGAGGGTCATGCCGGGCTCGATGCCGGCTTTGCGAGCTTTGCGGGTTGCGGCGACGATGCGGGCGGCGTTGCCGTTGCCCTCGCAAATGGCTGCTGCCTCGCCCTTCAGGTCCGGCTCGCTGCGCAGGCGCGCGGCGAGCGGGAAGAGGGGGATGAAGAGGCAGGCGAGCATCAGGGGAGATTTGTGAGTTGTGATTTGTGATTTGTGATTGGGGGCACGACGGGGGTAGGTCCTTCGCTGCGCTCAGGATGACAAGGGAGAGAGTTGGGCTTGTTGCGGATTTGGGGGCGGGGATCGCGGATGTCGAGTGTTGCCGGGTGAATTGTCGGAGTTTGGATTTTGGACTTTGGATTTTGGATTGGGCGACGGGGAGTTGAGCGCCCCTCACACCTGCCCTCTCCCGTGGGGAGAGGGAGGAGCGAGAGAGAAAGAGATGTTGCGAGGCCCGGAGCGGTTCGGGCTAGTTTCTGGAGAGTTAAGCGGGAGTCCAGGGAGGTTAAGAGGTGGGGTGTTTTTCCGGCGCCCAGCCAGCGGGGGCGGGAGGAGTCGGAAGTGAGGACCGCGTCGGCGGCGATCCCGCTCATTCGCCAGGGAGTCAGGAGGAGGAGCGCGGCGCTCTGCGCTTGCGCGGCCCGGGCGAGGCGCAGCCAGGCGGCGTCGGGGACGTAGCGCGCGCCGCGCGGGGAGAGGCCGAAGTCGGCGACGACCAGCGGGAAGCCGGCGGCGAGCAGCATCTCCGCCGACGCGAGCGCCTCCTTGACGCGGCGCGGGCGGACCCAGAGGAGAAGCTCCAGCTCCACCCCGGCGGCGGACGCGGCCTGCGGATCCAGGTGCTCGCCCAGGTCCACGAGCGCGGCCGGCTCACCTTTCGAGGTCACCGACGCCAGCGCGGCCAGTCCGATCGAGAAGCGTCCGCTCGAGCGGCGGCCGGCGAGCTCGACCAATTTCCCGCGAGGAAGCCCGCCCTCGAGGAGGCTTCCGATTCCGAGACAGGGAGCGAGCGGCGCGGCCGATCCCCGCGCGGCCGCCGAAAGATCGGAGGCGCGGTGGAGCTTCGCGCCGAGCCCGACCAAGAGAGCGCCGCCCGGCTTCTTCGCAGCGCCGGTGCTTCCCTGGAGAAGGCTTTCGAGAGCCAGAGCCTGCGATCCCACGACTGACGACCTCCCGCCGAAGGCGGCGAAAAGCCAACATAGGCGTAAAAAGAGCGTAAGTCAAGATTGACAAAAATACTTGATATTTAGTCAAGTTTGCTTTACATTCACCGTCGAATGGAACCCGAAAAGAAGGAGATTCCGATGGAAAACATCCCAGTTGGAGCGTGCGGGACGATCGGAAAGAGGTTCACGAGAGAGTCGTCGCGGGACTTCTTCCTGTCGGCCGCGGGCACCGGGCTCTTCCTGGTCGCGTTTGCCGTGGCGCGGCGGGCCGGCATGGCTGGAGAGAGCGGGCTGGCAATCCCGGCCGGGTGCGCCGCGGTGTTCTTCCTCGGCCTGGCGGTCTGGCCCTTCGTCCGTATGGCGAGGAGGTCCGACGACTGGGCGCTCTCGCAGGCGGCGATGCTGGCGTTCTTCGTTTTCTTCAGCCTGGACGAGAAGTTTCCAAAGGGATCGGCGTGGAGGTTCGCGACGGTCCTGCTCACGCTCGTTCCGGCGGCGGTGCTCCTCTGGAGCTTGATCCGGCTGTTCCGTCGCGCCGACGAGCTGCAGCGGCGGATCGTCTACGAGGCGCTCGCCGTCGCGTTCGTGGCGACGCTCTCCGTGACGGTCACCGGCGCGTTCCTGCAGAGCGCGGGGCTGCCGGCCATCGGGTGGATCTGGATCGCCGGCCTGCTCGTCGTTTCGTGGACGGTGGGACTCGTGACGGCCAGCCGGCGGTATCGGTGAAGAACCGGCTGCGGGTGCTCCGCGCGGAGCGGGAGTGGTCGCAGGCGCAGCTGGCGGAGAGGCTCGGCGTGTCGCGTCAGACGGTCAACGCGATCGAGACGGAAAAGTATGACCCGAGCTTGCCGCTGGCGTTCGCGGTGGCGAAGGTGTTCGGGAAGCTGATCGAGGAAGTCTTCGAGCCGGACGGGGCGCGTTCGTGATCTGTGGCCTCGTGTCGTAGGGGAGGGGCTTGCCCCTCCCGCCCGGTCGGGCCCTATCGGAGAAGGAATTATGCGGCGCGGTCGAGTAGATCCTTTGGTCGCTTCGCATTCCTCAGGATGACAAAGCCATCTTCTTCCAGTCCCACATAGCGAAGGTGGCCTCTTTGGAAAGCGGGTGGCCGACCTGGCGGGCGAGGAGGCAGATCTGGCCGCGGTGGTGGGCTTCGTGGGAGAGGGCGTAGGCGAAGAACGCGACCGGGTCCATGCCGGCGTTCTTCACGCGGCCGGAGGTCAAGGACGATTCGAGCAGACGAATCACCGCATCGGCGCTGGCCGCGAGCGCTCGGCGGGCCTGCGGGATCGTCACCTTGTCTCGGTGGACCTTGTCGGGGAACTTCGTCCCCTTTGCCGAGACGGCGAGCCACATGTGACGCACGTTGTGGATGTGGGCGGCGATCGCAGCGATCGTGCGGCCTTTGCCGCCGGGAGGCTCGGCGCGCCAGGCGGCGGCGTCGAGGTTTTCGAGAAGGAATTGGTTGATCCGTTCGTTGGTCGCGAAGGCGTCCATGAGTGTCGTCATGCGTTCCCCCCGAGGTGGCGATAAGTTAATTCACCGAGGAAAAGGGTTGGTTCGCCGATTCGGGGTAGGGGCGGCAATCGGGCGGGATAACATCTTCTTATGAGCGAATCCCTGGGAGTCAGCACGGGAGAGGTGTCGGCGGCGGCGCCGACGGTAGACCAGGGGCATCCCGGGTTCTGGAAGACCGTCGGGCAGGCGCTGCGCGGGGTCCGACACGACTACACGGACGGGCCGATCGGGCGGGCGATCATTCTGCTCGCGGTCCCGATGGTCCTCGAGATGGTGCTCGAGTCGGTCTTCGCCGTCGTGGACGTGTTCTGGGTTTCGAGGCTGGGCGCGGACGCCGTCGCCACCGTCGGGATGACCGAGTCCATGCTGGCGCTGATCTACTCGCTGGCGATCGGGCTCTCGATGGGCGCGGCGGCGACGGTCGCGAGGCGGATCGGCGAGAAGGACCCGGACGGCGCGGCGCGGGCGGCGGTGCAGTCCATCGCGCTCGGCATCGCGGCGGCGATCCCGATCGGGATCGTCGGGGCGCTCTTCGCGCCGCAGTTCCTCGCGCTGATGGGCGGCTCCCCCGCCGTCATCGCCAACTCCTCGTTCACGCGCCTGATGCTCGGCGCCAATGTCGTCATCCTGCTGCTCTTCCTGATCAACGCCATCTTCCGCGGATCCGGAGACCCGTCGGTCGCGATGCGGATCCTGTGGGCCGCCAACGCGATCAACCTGCTGCTGGATCCCTGTTTCATCTTCGGGCTCGGGCCATTTCCGAAGCTGGGAGTCCTGGGCGCGGCGGTCTCGACGACCTGCGGGCGGGGGATCGGGGTCCTGTTGCAGTTCTGGATCCTCTCGCGCGGACGCGGCCGCGTGGCGATCCGGCGCGAGCACATCGCCCTCGACCCGGCGGCGATGTGGCGCCTGGTGAGGATCTCGGCCAACGGCGTCCTGCAGGCGCTGATCGGAACGGCGAGCTGGATCGGGATCGTGCGCCTGCTGACGACATTCGGCAGCGCGATCGTGGCGGGATACACGATCGGCATCCGGATCATCGTCTTCGCGATCCTGCCGTCGTGGGGACTGTCCAACGCAGCGGCGACGATGGTCGGGCAGAACCTCGGGGCGAAGAAGCCGGACCGCGCGGAGAAATCGGTCTACGTCGCGGCGGGGTACAACATGATCTTCCTGGGAGGCGTCGGCGTCGCCTTCGCGGTCTTCGCGAAGGAGCTGATCCGGCTCTTTACATCGGATCCCGCGGTG
>Ga0126379_10002316_pt1 | contig 12084 bp, 9 predicted proteins | sample PanSoiMetPlot_24_FD_92640 | JGI IMG/M metagenome (GOLD analysis project Ga0126379, IMG submission 92640) | Tropical forest soil microbial communities from Panama - MetaG Plot_24 | ecosystem: Environmental > Terrestrial > Soil > Tropical forest > Bulk soil | place: Panama | collected 2016-02-17
CATTATTGACTTCCACCTACGCGTGGGCCTCATGGGCCTGGTCTGATTTCACGTCGCTCACTGGCTTCTCGGAAGGATATTGGTAAGACCCGAAGCGCAGCACCAGTACTGCGAACGACAACATCAGGATCGCGCCGGCAACGACGAGGATGTCCGTACCGGTCCGATGCTCGGCGCTGACGAGCTCGATCAACACGCGGCCAAGCGCGGTGATTGCGATGTAGATCAGGTATCGCACCGGAAGCCTGGTCGTCTTGAAATAGATGCCGACCATGGCGCCGATCTCCAGGTAGATGAACAAGAGCAGGATGTCCGAGAGGTTCGCCTCTCCCCGGCCAACCATGCCGGCGAATGCCGCCGCCGCCGACCATACCGTGGTTCCGCCGATCGCGAACAAGGCCAGATGATGGAAGGCGTCGACCAGAAACGTTCCCAGCGCGTCCGCGAGTGCTTCCATGTCGCGATGCACGCCGGCCGCCGCGCGCGTGATCTTCCCTACGACCTCTGACATCGGAAAATACTCCCCGGGGTCCGCCATCTCCTGCGAAACTAACCCGCATCGAGCCCGCGGGTAAACGGCGCGCGGATGCGTGGAGCCCGTCATCGCGCGGCGCTTCGTGCCCGTGGCTTCACCCCATCGCGTCCGCCGTCGATGAAGCGCTGCGCCCCGGGCCTCATCACCATGCGATGCGGGCTACCCGCCTGAGATTGCGTCGGCTTGCTGCGCAAGCCTCGCAATGGCGGTTACTTCTTTCCGTTCTTCTCGATCCAGGTCGCGAATGCCTGCATGAACTTGCCGAGGAACTCCTTGGTGCTCGCATTGGTCAGATTGCCCTTGTCGTCGAACAGCGTGGCACCGCCGCCGATATAGGCCTCGGGCTGCTGCAGCATCGGCACGTTGAGAAACACCATCGACTGCCGCAGGTGATGATTGGCGCCGTAGGCGCCGATCGCGCCGGGCGACAGGCTGATCACGGCTCCGGGCTTTCCGTCCCAGGCGCTCTGCCCGTACGGGCGCGAGCCGACGTCGATCGCGTTCTTGAGCACGCCCGGGACCGAGCGATTGTATTCGGGCGTCACGAACAGCACTGCGTCGGCGGCCTTGACGCGCTGGCGGAACGCCTGCCATGCGGGCGGCACCTTGCCGCTCTCATCGTCGTCCTGGTTGTACAAGGGAAGTCCGCCGATCTCGACGATCTCGAGCTTGAGGCCCGCGGGCGCAACCGATGCAAGGGCCTTGGCGAGCTTCCGATTGAACGACTCCTTGCGCAGGCTGCCGACGAGAACCACGACGTCCTTGGTAGCGCTCATGAGGATCTGCTCCGTATGAATCGACCGCCCGGCTGCGGGGTGGTGCAGACCGGCAGACGGCGAGCCAATGGGCCGTTATATCGGGGGAATGGACGCCCTGATCAACCACTAGGAAAGGTCGCATCCGGATGATGGCCGCCATGTCGCATTTCACGCTTCTCGCCTGGGGCGCCTGGTGCATCCTGTGCGTGGTGTGGATGTCCGGCTATGTGGCGGACCGGCGCGCGGGGGTGCCGGCACGACTTACGCCCCACCTGGGGCTGCAGGTTGCGGCCTCGGTGCTGCTGCTTTTCGCCTTCGCGTTGCTGCTGCGTCCCAACCTGCGCGGCCTCGCCGCAGCGGTGACGCCGCAGAACGCCCTGCTCGGGACGCTTGGCGCGCTGCTCGCGGTCGCGGGCGTCGCCTGGGCGATCTGGGCGCGCCTCATGCTCGGTCTCAACTGGTCGGGGCTCGTCATGCAGGTGAAGGCGCGCCACGAGCTGGTGCAGACCGGTCCCTACGCGATCGTCCGCCATCCGATCTACACCGGCATCCTCGCCGCGGTGCTGGGCACTGCGCTCACGCTCGGTAAGCTCGCGAGCTACCTCGCCGTCGCGGCTGCGCTGGTCGCGCTCTTGACCCGCGTCGAGATCGAGGAGCGGATGATGGCGGCGGAGTTCGGCGAAGCGCACGCCGCCTACCGCAGGCGCACCAGGAAGCTCATTCCGTTCGTGTGGTGAGCGTCGCGCGCCGGCCTTGGAGCGAGGCGTCCTCGCCGTCACTGGTCCTGCTGCAGGCCGAACTCCTGGATCGTGCTCTCCACCTCGGTACGCGTCTGCTCGATCACCTTGCGCAGTTGCTCCGGCGTCGATGACGCCGGCACCGAGCCGGCCTTCTCGGTCATCTCGCGGTAGTCGGGCGAAGCAACGATCGTGACGAGGTGGCGGTTGATCAGCTCGATGATGGGGGGCGGTGTGCCTTTGCCGGCGCAGACGCCGAGCCAGCCGAAGCGCACGAAGTCGACGCCTTGCTCGCGCAAGGTCGGCACGTCCGCGACAGCCGCGAGCCGCTCGGCGCTGGAGACGCCGAGGATCTTGAGCTGCTTCTGCTGATGGTACGGGATGATCGACAGCATCGGCGAGACGAAGAACTGGATGCGTCCGGGCAGCAGATCCTGCATGGCCGGCGCGCCGCCGCGATACGGGACCTTGGTCATCGTGATGCCGGCGAGCCGCTCGAGCTGGCGTGCGAAGATCTCCTGCGCCGACCCGCTGCCGATCGTGCCGTAGCTGATCTCGCCCGGATGGGCCTTGGCGTAGCGAACGAACGAGCTGAAATCGTCGGCTGGAACCGCGTTGGAAAGCGCGAGGCCGTAGTAGTACTTCGAGATCAGCGAAATCGGCGCGAGATCGGCGAGCTGGAATCCGACGTTCCGGTACACCGCCGAGTTGATCGATTCGAAATGCGTGCACAGCAGCAGATTGTAGCCGTCGCGCGGCTGGGCGAGCACATCGCGCGTCGCCACCATCCCGGCCGCGGCCGGCTTGTTCTCGACGATCACGCGCTGCCCCAGCAGCGCGCCGAGCTTGTCGGCGACGTAACGGGCCGGGATATCGGTCGAGCCGCCGGCCGCAAACCCGACCACCAGCCGGATCGGACGGGTCGGATAGGCATCCTCGGCGGCCGCGGGACTGTGAGCGAGCGCGGCGACCGCGGCCAGTGCGCAGACGAGGCTCTTGGCAAACCGCTGCATTGATCCTTGCTCGGTCGGCTCCCTCCCCGCTTGTGGGGAAGGGCTGGGGAGGAGGGTGGTCGTCAGTTTGCGACGCCTGCTCGTCAAACTTCTAGCCCCATCGCCGCACTCCACACGGCGGAAGGAAGAAGAAACGGTGCGTCTTATCCCCACAGGCTCTTCGTCGCGAGCCGGGCGCCCTCGACCAGGCTCGCGAACTTGGCCCACACGATCTCGGGCTCGACCTCGGGCCGCTCGTTGGGCGCGAGCGTGGAGGCGAACCCGCAGTCCGACCCCGCCATGACGTTCTCGCGTCCGACGATGTTTGCGAGCCGCACGATGCGCTCGGCGACGAGCTCGGGATGCTCGACGATCACCGACGCATGGGTGATGCAGCCCGGCATCAGGACCTTGCCGGGCGGCAGCTTGACGGCTTCCCACACCCGCCATTCGTGCTCGTGCCGGGGGTTGGCCATCTCGAACGAATAGTAGCCGGCACGGATCGTCACGATCAGGTCGGCGAGGTGCTTGAGCTCCATGTCGCTCGTGCGCGGCCCCATGTTGATGCCGTAGCAGGTGTGATGGCGCACCCGCTCGGGCGGAATGTCGCGCAAAGCGTGGTTCAGCGCCTCGATGCGGCGCTTCGCCCAGCCGCGCGAATCCTCCACGCTCTGGTCGGGAAACAGCATGTAATGCATGGCGAGCCGCGGATCGTCGATCTGCACCATGAAGCCGGCCGCCACGATCGCGCGATACTCTTCGCGCAATGCCTCGGCGACCGCGAACAGGTGCTCTTCCTCGCCCTTGTAGTAACGGTTCTCCATCAGGCCGACGCAGCTCGACGGCGACACCGACGGCATGAAGGCGTCGACGTGCCCCGCGCGCGTGACGGCGGCCTTGAGGTTGTCGAGGTCGGCCGCAAGCTGCGCGTGGCCGGTATAGCGGATCGGTCCCGTGCAGGCGAAGCGCGTCGGCTGGGTGCCCGAATGCGAGCCGTCGCGATAGAAGGTCGGGAACGCGCGCGTCTCGCGCGTGACGCGGTGCCCGGACGCGGGCGTGATCGGCGCGATGCCGCCGAGCCGGTCGGTCACGTAGTACTGGAAGCTGATCTTGGAGAATTCGCCGTCGCTCACGACGTCGATGCCGAGCTCGCGCTGCTGCGCGACGATCGCGCCCACCGCGTCCCGCAACTCGGTGGTGAATGCGTCCGCGTCGAAGCTCTGCCCGCTCACGCGCGCGAACAGCCTGGCGGAGAGCGAAGTGGGCCGCGGCAGGCTGCCCGCATGCGTGGTGACGATGCGGTGCTGCCGTTCATCCATCAATGTCATGATCGGTACCTTGCGCAGATCGGAGAGGTAGCACAACGAATAGCGTGTCCGCGTCGACCGCGTCAAAACCCGTCCGAGGCGGTTGCGGGTCAGGTGCCGGCTATTTCAGCTCATCGATGGCCGCCTGCGCCTCGCCCGGCAGCGATGCCCACCGGCTGTCCAGCTCCGCCGCGCGCCGCGCGTGCGGCAAGCTCGCCATGTAGGCGTCGCGCGCGCCACGCGTGTCGCCGAGCTGGTGGAGCATGATGCCGCCGTTGAGATAACTGAGTGCAAGGTCGTGCCGGTAAAGCGCGTTGTCCGGCTGGGCCTCCACCAGCGCGATCGTATGGCGCTTGCTGTTCTCGTACGCGGCGTGCGCCTCTCGCCACTCGCGCAGAGACGACAGGACCTCGCCGAGAATACGATAGTTCGTCGCGAGCTCGCGGCGGACGTCATGGGCTCCGGGGTCGAGCTCCCACAGGCGTGTCAGGGCCGCCACGTTCTGCCGTGCGAACCGTTCCCTGATCCGCTCGGTTCCCTTGAACTCCATCAGGGCTTGCCGAACGTCGTAGGTCAGCCGGAAGAACGCGTCGAGCTGAGTCTCGACTATCGCCCGCCGCTTCTCGACCTCCTCGCGCAGATCGCGATTGAGGGCGGCGAGCCCGCCCAGGGCGCCCTCGAGCCTGCGCGACTGCTCGGCGTCAAAACGGCCCTTCGCCGCCTCCTCCGCGGCGAGTGCCAGCAGCTTGGGGGCGAGCCAGTTGTGAAGGTCGCTCGCCGCGACGAGGGCGAGCTCGGCCGGCCCGAAAAACTCGGATACCAGGTGTCCACTCGCCTGGTCCCTGAGCTTTGCCTTGAATTTTTCGAGCCGCTGGTCGCGCGCCGGCTCGTCACCGCGGCTTTCCGACGGCACCTGCACGCCCCGCTTGAAATAGATGAAGCACGGCTTCTTCCGGGCGTGCGCATGGTCATATTCCGCCTCGGTGATGCCCGACCCGTAGCGGCCGCCGATGACGCCGAGGTAGATGTCGCTCTGGTCGATTTCGTCGAGCGAGGCACGGCGAGTCGTCTCGTCGCGGCTGCCGAAATACTCCATGCCGATGAACTTGGTTTCGCGGAAACGCTGGAGCAGTGACTCGAGCGTGTCTCGTTCCGGCTGAAGGTCGAGCCAAGTCGAGCTCACGAAGACGCGAACCGTAATGGGTTGCATCGACGGCCCCCCGCCGAAATGGCGGCCTCAATATCCCGCCGCGGTCGCGCCCCTGGCGCGCGTGTCGGCGGCGCCGACCAGGCCGGCCGGCGTCACTGCGATCGAGTTGGCCGAGCCCGCGGTCGGGCCGACCCGCACCTTGTGGCCGCGCGCCGCGAGCGCACGCACGGTCTCGGCCGGCAGCGTGCGCTCGACCACCACCTCGTCAGGCAGCCATTGATGATGCACGCGCGGCGCCGCCACCGCCTCGGCGATCGGCTTCTTGAAATCGATCGCGTTCACCAGCACCTGCAGCACCGACGTGATGATGCGGCTGCCGCCGGGGGCGCCGGTGACGAAGGCCGGCGCGCCGTCCTTGAGCACGATGGTCGGCGTCATCGACGACAGCGGACGCTTGTCGGGTCCGGGCGCGTTGGCGGCGCCACCGACCAGGCCGAACGCATTGGGGGCGCCCGGCTTGGCGGCGAAATCGTCGAGGGTGTTGTTGAGCAGGAAGCCGGTCGAGCCGGCGACGAGGCCGAGCCCGTAATTGAAATTGAGCGAATAGGTGTTGGCGACCGCGTTGCCGTCACGATCGACGATCGAGAAATGGGTGGTGTTGCCGCCGCTCGTCGGCAGCGTGTCGCCGGCGCGGATATCGAGGGCAGGGCGCGCCCTGTGCGGATCGATGGTGGCGCGCAGCTCCGCCGCATAGGCCTTGGAGGTGAGGCGCGCGATCGGGACGTCGACGGCGGCGCTGTCGCCGAGATATTCGGCGCGGTCCGCATAGGCGAGCTTCATCGCCTCGATCATGAGGTGCAGCGACGCCGCCGTCGGCGCTGCGAAGTCGCGCGGCGGTATCCCCTCCAAAATGTTCAGCATCTCGATCAGGTGGACGCCGCCCGACGAGGACGGCGGCATCGACAGCACGTCGTAGCCATTATAGGTGCCGCGGATCGGCTCGCGCACGATCGCCTCGTAGCGCTCGAGGTCGCCGCGCGTCACGCGGCTGCCGGCGGCGCGCGCCGATGCCACGACCTCGTCGGCGATCGGGCCCGCATAGAAAGCGCGGGCGCCGTCGCGCGCGATCGCCTCGAGTGTGGTCGCGAGGTCCGCCTGCACCAGCAGGTCGCCCGTCCCGAGCGGTGCGCCGTCGGGCTTGAGGAAGATGCGCGCCGACGACGGGAAGCGCGCGAGCCGCGGCGCCGCCAGCAGCAGCGAGTCGAGGAGGTCGTCCTCGACCGGGATGCCGTCGCGCGCAAGCGCGATCGCCGGCGCGATCAGGTCGGCGAGCTTGAACTTGCCAGAGCCGAACTGGTCGAGCGCGAGTGCGAGGCCCGCGACCGTGCCGGGCACGCCGATGCCGAGCCCGCTGTCGCGCGATTTCCTCGGGTCGGCGGCGCCGGTCTGGTCGAGAAAGACGTCGGCCGGGGTGTCATGCGGTGCCGTCTCGCGATAGTCGATCGCAAAATCGGCGTGGCGGTCGCCGAGATGCACCAGCATGAACCCGCCGCCGCCCAGGTTGCCGGCCTTCGGCAGCGTGACGGCGAGCGCGAAGCCGACCGCGACCGCGGCGTCGACCGCATTGCCGCCCTTCTGCAGCACCTCGAGCCCGATGCGGGTCGCGCGCTTCTCCTGGGCGACCACCATGCCGTTGTGGGCCGTGACCGCCTCGATCCGCGGTGGTGGCGGTGCGCTGCTCGGCGCGGCCGCCGGATCGAGCGCCGCCGCCGGCGCCAGCGTCGCGAGAAGCAGGAAGACGGGACCCGCAAGACGCCGGGTCAGGCGACGATTTGGCAGCATCATGATGGCCTTAGCGCGTGTCCGGGCAGGGTCGCCGGGGGCGCCATGCGCAGTTCGGGAGCATACTGAACCTTTTATCGGCGTCGAGTGACAAAGCTGTGGCCGGGCCCGCGATCGGCGCCCGCATCGGCCTTGTCACGCCTCCTGCGCGGATGGCGTCCCACGACGCGGCCGCGGCCCCCTCCCGAGGATGATCATGGCCGGTTCGCCGCCATTTCGCCACGCCGTCGGCGCTTTCGGGCGTTCGCTGCGGTGCTGCGTGTCAGCGATGTCCCCGAACACCCATCAGTCATGTCTCCAGGTTGAATAGAAAGCGGGCGATCCAGTCCTCACGACGTTGCTTGGAAAGCGTCGTTCACGTGTCGCGGCGAAACGGCGCACCGGATGGCCGCTTGCGCGGAGCATGACGGCGGAGACTTCGAGGACCTCACGACCTTCAGGCCTCGTCGAGGAACGCCTGCACGGCGCGAAAGAGCTCGAGCCGGTTCTTCTCCATGATGATGGTGTGCGTCCCTTCGGCGAGCATCACGTAGCGCTTGGCGGGCGATTTCACGAGCAGGGGAAACAATGTCTGCGCCATGTAGGGCGGCAGGTCGTGGTCCCATTCGGCCTGCACAAGCAGCGTCGGCACCGTGATCTTGGCCGGATCGTAGTACGGCCGGTTGGACGACCAGTAGTCGGCGCTGTCGGCCATCACGCCGTTGGGCGCGCGGATCACCGGCGGATTCTGTTTCGCCCCGACCGGATCGGTCGCCCAGGTGGCGTCGGCCCACCGGTCGAACCATCCCGGCGGGATCAGCGTCGCTTTCTTCTCTTCCGGCACGCCCGTGAGCCAGCGGGTGAGCGCCTGCTCGCGGGTCGCGGTGCGCCAAGCGCCGAGCGGCCCCGGGCCGGTCTGCACCAGCGAGGCGGTCTTGCGCACCCAGCCGGGCGCGTAGAGCATGAGGCGCTCGACCTTGCCGGCGTTCTGCGTCGTGTAGGTCGCCATCAGCACGGTGCCCCACGACCAGCCGATCAGATTGAGGCGCGGGATGTTGCGGCGTTTGAGGATGAAGTCGACCACCGCGCCGACGTCCTTGATGGCCGTGTCGCTGCGCACGATCGGCGGATGCGCGCTCGCCGGCTCGGCCATCTCCGGCGGCCGGGTCGAGCGGCCGTAGCCGCGCACGTCGAGCAGGTAGACGTCGTAGCCGCGTGCCGCGAGGTAATCCATCCACGAGATGCCGTCGAGCACGAGATCGAACGAGGTCGAGGCCGGGTAGGTTGCGCCGTGCACGTAGAGCACGGTGCGCTCGGGCCGGAACGCGGTCATCTCGGCGGGGTGCTTGTTGCGCACGTAGATCTCGATGCCGGGATCGACTGCCGGCACCATCATCTCCTCCATGACGATCCTCGGTGTCGGCGCGGGCGACTGCGTCGCCGTGAGCGTCGCGACGGCCGAACGGATGCGCTTGGCGAGCATTGCGTTCCTCCCGATGCGATTGACCGCGTACGATTGATATTGCGATTTATCTTGCGATCTACCTTGCGATCTACCTTGCGATCTACCTTGATTGCCCATGGTAGACCGGATTCGGCCGCATGTCCGTGGCGCTCGCGACCCGGTTCGACATGTTGAAGAAGCCCGCGACCGCGGCGATGTCCCAGATGTCGCGCGCCGAGAACCCGGCCTTGCGCAGCGCCGCGCGGTCCGCCTCCTCGATCGCCCACGGTTCGGCCGTGAGCTTGACGGCGAAATCGAGCATGGCGCGCTCGCGCGGCGAGAGCCGCGCCGCCCGAAAATTCATCACCATCAGCTCGCCCAGCACCGGGTCCTCGCTCAAAGCGCGCACCGCGGCGCCGTGCGCCGTCAGGCAGTAGTAGCAGCGGTTCACCGACGACACCGCGACCGCGATCATCTCGCGCTCGAGCTTGGAAAGGCCGGAGGGCGCGAGCATGAGATCGTTGTACATGGCGACGAACGCCTCGAGCTTGCCCATGTCGAACGCGTAGGCGCGCAGCACGTTGGGCACGAAGCCGAGCTTCTCCTCGCATTTCTTGAAGTAGGCTGCCATGGCATCGCTGGGTGCCGCCTCCTTGAGACCGAGCGCGGTGATGCGGGTGTCATCGTCGACGGCCTGGCGGCGCGGCGCAGCGCCGCGTTCCTGTCGGCCGGTGCTCGTGCCGGCCTTGCGTTCCATCCCGGATGTCGCGCCATTGCGGGACTTTTGTCGGTGCTTGGCCACGGCTCGCTCCCTCGCTGCGGATCGGTCGCCACAGCCTACTCTTCCCGAGCGCATCGACGGAACCCGAATTGCTCTCGACGGATGCGGCGTGATCGGAGAGACTGCGGCCACACGGAGCGCGCGCGGGCCTCAGGCCCCGCCTCCGGGACAAACGATGCGGTATTGTCGATGAGCATGACGAGCACGCAGCCTGCCCGCGTGGCGGGTCTCGGCCCCGCCAGCGACGACGGCGCGCGCGCCCTCATCCAGGCGGCCGGCCCACTCATCGGCGGCAGCGCGCCGAAGAACTTCGTCGACCTGTTGCTCGGCCGTGCCGCGCCCGAGGATCTGCTCGCCTATCAGGCCCGCGACCTTGCCCGCCTCGCGCAGGACGCCTGGGCGTTCCTCGGCGAGCGCAGGCCCGGCACCGCAAAGGTACGAATCGTGTCGCCAGTCGACGACGGCGATCGGCTCAACGCGATCTCGGTGATCGAGATCATCAACGACGACAAGCCGTTCCTGGTCGATTCGACCATGGGCCAGCTGGCCGAGCTCGGCGTCGAGATCCGCCTCGTGGCGCATCCGCTGGTGACCGTGGCGCGCGATGCGGACGGTCAGCTGACCGACTTCGGCAGCGGCCCGTTGCGCGAGAGCTTCATCCATATCCATACCGAGCGCATTCCCGACGAGGCGCGCAGGAGCAGGATCGTCAAAGCGCTCGGCGACGCGCTCACCGAGGTCCATCTCGCGGTCAGCCACTGGCGGCCGATGATCGAGCGGGTCGACGAGGTGATCGCCGACCTCAAGGCCAATCCGCCGCCGCTGCCGCCCGCCGAGGTCGCCGAGGCGGTCGAATTTCTGCAATGGCTGCTGATGGACAACTTCACCTTCCTGGGCGTGCGCAGCGACGCCTATGACGACACGACCGGCGTGCTGGCGGAGCAGCCCGGCAGCGTGCTCGGCATCCTGCATCATCGTCCGAGCGAGGTGCTGACCGCGGGCGGCGAGCGGCTGGCGCTCCCGGCCGCCGGGCGCGCCATGCTGCATGAGCCGCAGGCGCTGATCGTCATCAAGACCAACCAGCGCTCGCGCGTGCACCGCAACGTCACCATGGATCTGGTCGGCGTGAAGCGCTACGACGCCTCCGGCCGGCTGGTCGGCGTCTTTCGCGTCGTCGGCCTGTTCACCTCGACCGCCTATACGCGCTCGACCGCCGGCATCCCGTATCTGCGCCGCAAGACCGCGTCCGTGATCTCGCGCGCCGGCCTCGGCGCCAACAGTCACTCCGGCAAGGCGCTCGCCGCGGTGCTGGAGCAGTATCCGCGCGACGAGCTGTTTGCGATCGACGAGGATACGCTGCTCGGCTTCGGGCTTGCGATCCTCCAGCTCGAGGAACGCCCGCGCGTGCGCGTGCTGGCGCGGCGCGACCGCTTCGATCGCTTCGTCTCGGTGCTGGTCTACGTGCCGCGCGACCGGTTCGACAGCGCGGTGCGCGAGGAGATCGGCGTGTTTCTCGCCGACGCCTATCGCGGGCGCGTCACCTCCTACACGCTGTTCTTCCCCGAAGGCCGGCTGGTGCGCGCGCATTTCGTCGTCGCGCGCGGCAAGGGTGAGATGCCGAGCCCGGGCCGCGCCGAGCTCGAAGGCGGCGTCACCGACATCGTGCGCACCTGGAGCGACGCGCTGGTCGATGCGATCAACGAGGCGCACGACGCCGGGTGGGCGCGAACGCTGCTGACGCGCTATCAGCACGCCTTCTCGCAAGCCTATCGCGAGGCCTTCTCGCCGCTCGACGCCGTCAACGACGTCAGGATGATCGAGCGGCTCTCGGCCGAGCGCCCGCTCGGCGTCGATTTCTACCAGCACGTCTGGGGCGAGATCCGCACGGTCGGGCTGAAGATCTGGAGCCGCGGCCGGCCGATCCCGCTCTCCGAGCGCGTGCCGGTGCTGGAGCACATGGGCTTCCGCGTGGTCGACGAAAGCACCTACCAGGTGCACGGCCCCGAGGACGGCAACGCCGATTTCTGGCTGCACGACATGATGCTCGCCTATGCGTCCGGCGGCGGCCACGATTTCGGCTCGCTGCGCGCGGCGCTCGAGGCCTGCTTCGTCAAGGTGATGAGCGGGCAGGCCGAGAACGACGGCTTCAACGCGCTGGTGCTGACCGCGGGCCTCGCCTGGCGCGACGTCGCGATGGTGCGCACCTTCGCGCGCTACCTGCGCCAGATCCGCGTTCCCTATTCGCAGGACTACCTGGCGTCGACGCTGACGCGGCATGGCGCGATCGCCGCCAAGATCGTCACGCTGTTCCATATCCGCTTCGATCCGCGGCTCGGGCCGGCGACGGGCGAGCGCGCGGTCGCCGAGGCGGCGCTGGTGGCCGAGATCGAGGCGGATCTCGCCAAGGTCGAGAGCCTCGACGAGGACCGCATCATCCGCCACTTCGTCAACGTCGTGCAGTCGTCGGTGCGCACCAATTTCTTCAAGCTCGGCGCCGATGGCCAGCCGAAATCCGAGATCGCGGTCAAGCTCGACAGCCACAAGGTCGACGGCATGCCA
>Ga0126379_10002317_pt1 | contig 12078 bp, 6 predicted proteins | sample PanSoiMetPlot_24_FD_92640 | JGI IMG/M metagenome (GOLD analysis project Ga0126379, IMG submission 92640) | Tropical forest soil microbial communities from Panama - MetaG Plot_24 | ecosystem: Environmental > Terrestrial > Soil > Tropical forest > Bulk soil | place: Panama | collected 2016-02-17
GTTTAGACGAGGTATGTCGGAGTCGAAGTTGAAGCTCAGTGGGTCGAAGCTGGGATCAGGGGGTGAGATCCACCCGTAGGGAAATTGACCGAGGCCTAAGAAAAAATCTCCCGGGGTCGAGGTTGGTGTTCCGATCTTCCGCGGAGGAATTCCGATTGGTGTCATGTACCCGCCATCATAGGCATAACCGCGCACCGTGTTGTCGGCATGATCCTTGACGACACCGCCGGCCGGTGATTTGACGGTTTGGCCCAGGGAGTTTCTCGGTCCTTCGTTGATCTTCTTGATGGCGTCGATTTGTGCCGGACTTAGGCAGGTGGCTGCCTTTGCCCCAACACACTGCAGCGGCTGTCCACCACTGGGGAAGACGAAGGTGGCTGGATCGAATGTTGCCTGACATGCCGACGGGTTATCAATGACGCCGTCGACAACTCCATCAAGATGGTCGCATGCGGCAAGTAGGGCGCTCTGAAAGAGATTCTGATCAGGTTCGGGAAACGCCGCGTACAAAATCGGATGGCCGTTTAGCTGCTTGCGTATCGGCGGCGGCGTGATAGCCTTGATGTGCGCGACGCTCCAAGCCTCACCAAGAGAGACTGCCTCCAAATCAAAGACCGGATCGCCGGCTACGATCCCGTCGTAGTAGTCGGGGAAGTTCTGCGAAAATACCATGCCTTGTCGACCACCCGTGGAGCATCCGACAAAGTAGGAGTGCTTCGGCTTCTGACCGTAGTAAGCCTCAATAAGGAACTTTGCAGTCTGCGTGGTTACGTCCATCGAACGATAGGCGTGGTCGATCACCGCTTGCGGTTCGAGATAGAACGCGTTGGGGTAGGGCAGATGGCTGTTTTCATGCCCACCGTCCTGGCTCGCAACCGCCCAGCCGTGAGCGAGCGTCGGCGAAAGCGTTCCCGCGTTCCCAGTGGCACCGGGCAACCCACCCTCGGTACCGCCGCCGCCTTGGAACATGAAGCGGCCGTTCCAATCGGCCGGCATTGGCAGGCGGACCTCGAACATATCGCCGTATTGAAACCCGTCAGTGCCAGTACGCTCGTTGATGATGCCCTGCACTTGGCAGTGGCCAGGCAGCCATAAGGTGTTCGTCGGAAACTTGTCCCCATCCTTAAGCATGTGATAGATGCCCTTAAGGATGGAGGTCGCGGATAAGGCGCCCGGTTGGTTGAATCGCGCGAGCGTGATCCGCGTCGATGTCACCGGGAAACTGGCGAGTGCCGCCAAATTCGTGCACGCCGTTACGGGGTCAGGTTGCGCATTCGCAGAAAGACTTACCTGCGCGGCAAAGCTGGTGAGACACGCGCCGGTCAGAAGGCCGGCAAGTGCCGGGATCGGATACCGGCGAACATTTCGAGAATGTCGTCGGTTCATACGGTCTCTCCCCCTTGCGCCGTCGTCGCTGGCTTGGCGCGTGTGCGGATGGACGCGGATACCAGTTCGCCACCAAGAACATACGTTAATGTGGAAACTTCGGCCAGGTTTCGCCTCATACCACCGTCGTGTGGAATTGCCTCCCGATAGCCCATGGCAGGACTGGCGCGGCAGCACACGCTTCGACAACCTTTCGACCGCTCGATTCGCGTCATGATACTCGCCATATCTCGCCGCGGCGCGCAGTGAGTACGCAGAACCATACAGAGGGCTCAAAACATCCCTTGTCGAATCGCTACGCTACCGACCTAGAAATGTGGCCGCGAGGAGACGAATGGCTGTTATTCTGCGCTCTGGATGTCGGCGTCGGGGCGACGGGTGCATTTCTGGACAGTATGGATCGATGGTGGACATTTAGTCCCGCTCGCCATTAGCATCGACCTTTTCCAATGCTCAGGCGCGCGGAATCTCAAAAGAGCCCGGTGAGGCGGACCCACGACGCACGAGGGTACCAAACGTTCATTTCGATTTGTCCAAGCAAAGCGCAGAGCGCTGCTCAAGAAACAAGAACCTCCAACGAATCCGTGAAACCGCCCGCAAGAACGCGTGCTAACTGCACATGTCGGTCTATGTGTGCGTTGCTCGAAAACTCCGTCAGATCACGACCGATGGTGGCCGCGATGCAGTAAATTGCGGATTGGTCTAAAAAATGGCATGTCGGCGTACGCTGCGCGTTTTGCCGAAAATAAGGTCGGTATTCCCATTCTGCCCGACTTGACCGATCGGCATCTGAATGACCTCGATATCGCGCTTGGGGACAGATTGCAGATGCTGGGCGCTGTCCGCAAGCCGGACAATGCGTCTGTTGCCGAGCAGCGCCGTCGTCGCTGACGCTATCCCGCCTAGTAATCCGGGTCATCGATTGAGGGCGACGGCTTGGCGAACGCCGTGAGTGCAACGACGTCTTTGATCACGACGGTGCGCCCGCGGGCCACAACGCCATGGCGGTTCAACGCCGCCAGATTGCGCGACAGACTCTCGGGCGTCATGCCAAGGCGTAGCGCGAGGGTGCGCTTGTCATGAGGCAAGGTGAACCGCCCGATCCCGCCGTGGAGCAAATTCTGCCGGACGATCCAATTGGCAAGTCGCTCGACGCTGGTCCGCAGTCTCTGGTTTTTGACCTGTTTGATCATGGCCCGGAAACCACCCGCGAGCTCACGGACGATAGCGCGCGCAAAAGCGGAATCTTGACCGAACAGGCCGCGAATGACCTCGGCGGGAATGATCAGGATTCGCGACACTTCCAGCGTGCGCGCCGATGTCAAGTAGGGCAAGTCGCCCATCACGGCTGCCAGGACGAAGGCCGAAATCGGCCGAACCACATCGATAATTGTCTCCTTGCCATCGTGGCAACAGAACAATTCCACCGTACCCTCGAGCACGACGTGCAAGGATTCTGGTTGCTGTAGTTCCTCGATTAAGATCACCTGTGCCGGGAAGCGCCGAAGCGCGGCAGCACTCAGTAGGGCCGCGAAATGTGGGTCGGCCATATACTTGAACAGGTGGATTGATTTTACGTCCCAGGCGTCGTCTGCAAGCATGCCCCGACCCGGTGCCTCGACGCGATCCCATGACCCTATGTCAATTCACACGCCAATCGTGGTCGATATATGGGAATGCAAGCAGTCGTCCCGTGTTTATTTCGCAGCACGACCGCTTGATGGGGTCTGCGGATTTTGCCGTGCTCACTAATCCCCGAAAACAGGCGCAGGCGGTTGGACCTCTCGAGGAAGACTACGCGCTAAACACGGCGCTCCCGAGCGTGTCACCTCTCCCGCGCAGGCGATCGGCCGTTGCCGACGTTTGCGGTCGATAAACATGGGCCTGCACCCTGCGCACGGCCGGCGCCACGAAGGGCGTCGGCTGTCTGCATACCGGCTGCTTCTGGGGGCGCGATCCCGGGCCCCAAAGACTGACGGAGGACCACAGAAACCGGCGCGATCAGCTTACAGGAACCTTACAAGGGCCTCAAAACCGAGATCGGTGCCGCTGCAGCCGACCCACGCTGGTGCTACAATCGACCGAGTTTCACACGGACGATCGGCGAACAAAGCATGCGATTGCTGGTGGTTGAGGACAATGAGGATCTTGCCGGTCTGCTCGCCAAGGGCCTCGATTCCGCTGGTTTTACGATCGATCGCGTCAGCAACGCGATCGAAGCCCGGACCGCGTTGACCACCACCCGCTATAGCGCCGTGGTGCTTGACCTTGGCTTGCCGGATGAGGACGGCCTCGGCATCCTCAGGGAGATTCGAAGTCGAAACGATCCAATACCGGTGGTTGTGCTTACCGCGCGGGCCGGCGTGAGGGACCGTGTCAATGGCCTGCGCAGCGGGGCCGACGACTACCTCGTCAAACCGTTCGCGTTCGAGGAGCTTGTGGCGCGATTGGAGGCGGTGCTGCGCCGGCCGGGCCGATGGCTCGGAAGCTCGCTCCGAGTTGGCAATCTCGTCTTCGACACCGAGGCCCGGCAGGCGTTCATCGACGAGCAACCACAGGCTTTGTCGGCCCGCGAGGTCGCCGTACTTGAGTTGCTGATGCGGCGGCACGGGCGTGTCGTCACTAAGAAGCTCGTCGAGGACCAGCTCTTCGGCCTCTCCGGGGAGGTCGCCCCGAATGCCGTCGAAGTCTATGTGCATCGCCTGCGCAAACAGCTGGCAGAACATGGCGCCAAAGTGCAAATCCACACCATGCGCGGGCTAGGTTATCTTATCACCGAGGATAAGTGAGCGTCGTGCGATTTCATTCAATCCTCTCGCGAATCATTTTTCTCCATGTCATCGCTGTCGGGGTCACGTCGATCTGTATGCCGCTAGCGCTCTACTGGCTCTTGAGTGCTGCAGCGAATGACCTGCACAACGGCGCTCTGCGGGAGAACGCCGATACAATCGCGCGATATCTGACCGTTCGCGACGGCAGCTGGGCAATTGAGCTTCCGGCCGGACTCAAAGAGCTCTATTCGGAATCCTATGGGCGTTACGCCTATACTGTATTGGACAGCGCCGGGCACGTGCTCTTATCGTCGCTCAAGGACGGCGCGCCAATATTCTCCTCGGATTCGCGCGCAGCAAATACCATGTTCCTCGAGACCCGCCGCGACAACGCCACGATTTCCGGCGCCAGCATTCCTAAGGTGATCGATGGACGGCCGGTATGGATTCAAGTGGCCGAGGACCTGGCGCATCGTGACGTTCTCATCGATGATATCGTTGCCGGCTTCCTCAGCCACGTAGGATGGATCACGTTACCCATCCTCCTGTCGCTATTGACAATTGACATCGTGATATTTCGTCGTGCCCTGCGGCCACTCGTCCAGGCATCAGATAACGCGGGAAAGATTAGCCCGACCCGAACGGATGTGCGGTTGCCCGTCAATGAGATTCCCAAAGAGATCTTGCCACTCGTGCAAGCCGTCAACCAAGCACTGGACCGACTCGAGCGTGGCTTTCGTGTCCAGCGCGAATTTACCGCGGATGCGGCTCATGAACTGCGTACCCCCCTTGCGATCCTGAGAACCCGCATCGATACCCTTGCCGACCAAACCGCGGTCGAGGCGTTGCGTCACGATATCGCTGGTATGAGCCGTATCGTGAGCCAGCTCCTGGATATTGCCGAACTCGAGGCCTTCGTACTCGACCCGTCAGAGCGGGCCGATCTGCGAGCCGTCTGCGCTGAGGTCGCCGAGTTCATCGCGCCTCTGGCATTGGGGCAACGCAAGAGCATCGCGCTCAGCGGCGCTGACGGACCAGTATGGATAAAAGGCAATCCCGACACCGTATCCCAGGCGGTGCGCAATCTGGCCGAGAACGCCATCAGCCATACGCCCGAGGGAACGACGGTCGAGATTGTCGTGCAGGAAGACGGCTCGGTCTGCGTCCTCGATCAAGGGCCAGGGATAAGCGAGGGTGAACGCGAGCTGGTGTTCCGGCGCTTCTGGCGTCGCGACCGCAGTCGAGCTGGCGGCGCGGGGTTGGGGCTTTCGATCGTGCAACGCATCGTCGAGGCCCACGCCGGAACTGTCACTGTGGCTAATGGTGCTCCAGGAGGTGGCGCACAATTTTCGCTGAGCTTTGTCTTAAGTAACTAACGCGCTGACCAGACCGCGCTCACCGGCCGCGGTTTCTCATGGCAGTTCGTGTCTTCGCCGGATGCCCCGCGCCCCTGGCGTAGATACGAACCATGCTCGCGAACGGGCGACATGGCCAGGGCGGGATCTGCCGTCACACGTTTGTCGCTTGAAACACGCGGTCGCGGACCGAGGGATCTGAGGCGAACATCGTCATGATCGCCGACGGCACGGTCACGTCCTCTTCTGCGCCATGACGCGACGATTTTTGCCCCCTTCGATGCCCGGGACACACTGAGCGCTCCGGAGCCCAGACCTCGATCTAGCGCTCATTACGTAAATGTCGACGAGGGTTTGGCCTCAGTCGAGGAAAGTTTGCCGCTAATGCGTACTGCTCGATGAGTTGGCGACATGAGACGAGAGCGCGGTGCGAACTCATGGACCTTTTTCCGCAAGGCCTCACCGTCTACAAGACACAGCCTTAGTGGTTAGCGCTTAAGTCGAAGCACGTCCGTTTGTGGCAAATTTAATTTCACCACCGCATCAATTAGCTGGCGCTCGCTGAATGGCTTTGGAAGCGCTACGGCCTGCTTGAAAGCTTCAGGTAACCCCTCTTTGCCGTAACCGGTCACAAAGAAGAATGGAATATTGCGGCGACTGAGCATGGCGGCGATCACATCGACACTCCGGCCGTGCAGGTTGGCATCCAACAGCGCCGCGTCGAAGTGTTTGCGCCCAATCAACGCCACTGCTTCCTTTTCCGTACCCACCGGTCCGGACACGCGAGCTCCAGCTTTTTCAAGCGTGCTAACGATATCTAAGCCGATGAGCGGTTCATCTTCGACGACGAGAATAGTCTTGCCGGGGAGAAGGAGATTGGCACTAGTAGCAGTCTGGAACTCATCGATGGGAGAGGACAACCGCGGAACAACCGCTTTCGAAGATGGGTTTGTGGTTTCGGACACCGGAAACGGCAACGAAATCTTCCACCTCACGCCCTTCGCCTCAACCAGCATCTGCGCGCTCCCACCTTCGCTTTTGGCACTCTGTTCGATGAGCGTCGTACCAAAACCACGCGCTGACAGAGCCTTAACTGGCGGCCCCCCGCGCTCCACCCATTGCAAATTGAGGGTGTCGTTGTTGCATGTCCATATAACCGTAATTGAGCCCGCCGAACCACTGAGCGCGCCGTACTTGATGGAATTGGTCCCCAATTCGTGAAGCATCATGGCGAGGTGGAGCGTGATGTTTGGACTTAGGCGCACGATCGGCCCTCGTGCCGATAGCCGCCTTTCGTCGATCGTGCCACGCAGGACTTGATCATAGATCAATTCCCGCAGGTCAGCGCTCTGCCACGTCTCCTCGGTGAGCATCGAGTGCGCGCGAGCCAGGGCCTGGACGCGACCTCCGAACCGGTTCGCAAAATCAGATGGGTCTCTCGTGCTCCGCAATGTCTGCTGGGCAACGGCCTGAACATTTGCAAGTGTGTTTTTGACACGATGGTTTAGCTCATTGAGCAGCAGCCGTTGCGTATTCGCTGCTTGTACCAGCTCAGAAATGTCACGGAAGTAGCAGACGGCGCCCAAGTTGCCGTCAGGAAGTTGAATTCGGTCGACTCGCCACTCGTAATATTCTACTACGCCCCGATCGGCGCGGATTTCAGCTCTCTCCTTTGCGACGTAAGACTCGCCGGTAGCCAACGTGTGCCTGAAGATGCGCACGATTTCGTCGGCATAGTCTCTTTCCCACATAACGTGAACTATTTCGTCAAAATCCCTCCCGACGAGACCACCAGGCATATCCCCGAACACGCAGAGCGCGATGGGATTGACGTGCCGAATTCGAAAATCGGCATCGACCAAGTAGACTCCTAGAGGAGCCTTGGAGAGCAGTGTCTCGAATTGCGCCGCGCTGTATAGTAAGGACTGTGTTGCCTCTTGACGCAATTGAGCCAACCTAAGGTGCGCGTGCACCCTTGCAAGCAGCTCGCGCGCGCTGAACGGCTTGATCAAATAGTCATCGGCTCCCGCATGCATCCCTTCGATACGCGCTTCTTCGCCAGCCCGTGCTGATAAGAAAATGACCGGGAGTTGTCTTAGATCGGGATCGGCTCGGATCCCTTTCAGTAGCCCATAGCCATCCAATTCCGGCATCATCACGTCGGTCACAATCAGGTCTGGCTTTCGCTCCTGCGCCACTCGAAGTGCGGTCAAACCGTCGCCTACTGCTTCGACCTTATAGCCGGTCGAGGTGAGAAGACGCCGGACATAATCGCGCATATCGGTATTATCGTCTGCGAGGAGGATACGCGGACTTCCTTGAGGAGGCGCCAGACGCCACGTCGGCATGGTGGTTTCTTGTAGAAACAAGTTGTCGTCATCTACGTTCTGTTGATGCGCTTCCGGCAACCATCGTGACAGTTCTTCGATATATGCTTTCGGTTGGAGACTAGTGGACGCAAGCGTGCGAGAAGCCCGAATACGATCGGGTGGCAGGTGCGCAAGGCCCAACGGAACGGATACGGTGAAGCTGCTTCCCCGGTCCATCTCGCTTTCGACCTGGACGGAACCAGCATGAAGCTTGACGAGCTCCTGTACCAGAGCGAGGCCGATGCCACTTCCTTCATACGAACGGCTGCGCGCGTCCTTCACGCGGTGAAAGCGTTCGAACAGCCGTGGGATCTCGTGGGTAGGGATGCCAGTTCCGGTATCTCGTACGACGAGCTCCACCGATGTTCCACGCTCCTTGAGTGAAATGCTGATTTCGCCTTCGAATGTAAACTTGAAGGCGTTCGACATAAGATTGAGGACGATCTTCTCCCACATTTCCCGATCAACGTAAACCTTGTCCGAAAGTGGCGGGCAGTCGATGACGAGCTTCATTCCCGCGTGTTCTATCGCCGACCGAAAGAGGCTTGCGAGCTCCGCGGTCAATCTGGCGAGGTCCAGCTGTTCATACGATACTTCCATCCGTCCGGCTTCGATGCGTGAGAAGTCCAGAAGCGTATTGACCAACTTCAGCAGGCGCACAGAATTGCGGTGCGCCATTTCCAGTCTCTCGCGATCAACAGGAGGCAAGCCTTGGGACCGGTTTAGCGTATCCTCGATAGGTCCCAACATCAGGGTGAGCGGGGTACGGAACTCGTGACTGACGTTCGAAAAGAATGTCGTCTTGGCGCGATCGATCTCCGCGAGGGCCTGGGCACGTTTGCGCTCTTCGTCATAGGCGCGGGCATTGGCAATCATGCTGGTGATCTGGCTCGCCAATAGATCATAGAACGCCTGATAGGGTTCATCGAGCTTGAGGCGAGCACTTACGCCGGCGATCAGGAATCCGGTCACTTGACGCGCGATACTCGCGCGAATCGGCAGCACCAACGCCTGCCGGGGCGGATCCGACCACGGTCCAGCTGGAACGTCGTCACCAAAGTGATCAGCAAGGCCATCGACAATCTGAATATTCTTCGTGCGAACTATTTCACTCAAGGCTCGCGACCACGGATGGAGTGCATCTGGGTCAAGTTCGAGCACCTTCGGACAGAAGCGGCTGTCTTGATCAGTCCCGGCAACACAGGCGAGACGCGCCTGATTCTCCTCCGACGTGATCAGATAGAGCAACGCAAAGGGTACATCCTTTGTGTACTTCGCAAGCGTCTCCGCTGCGATCAAACAAGCTTCTCCAGCTGTTTTTTTCTCGATCGTGGCGGCCCCGAGGTCGCGGAGAGCGCTAACCCGTCGCTCGCCTACCACCTTTTCCGTAATCTCATGCACGGTGGCGAGCACACCACCAATCCCTGTTGGTGCGTCCTCATCGGGGACCGGGCTGTAGGCAATGGTGAAATGCGTTTCTTCCACAAATCCGTGACGATTGATCTCCAGAAGAATGTCATCGTTCCACGTTGCCGGGCCGCCTTTGAATGGTGTGTCGACCAACGGTTGAAGAATGTGCCAGATTTCCTTCCAGCATTCGCTCAGAGGTTGGCCTAGGGCCCAGGGATGCTTGGTGCCGAGCACGGGGCGATAGGCGTCGTTGTAGATGGATACGTACCGTGGGCCCCACCACAGCAACCAGGGAAAACGATTGGCAAGGAGAAAACGGGTCATCATCCGCAGGGCGGGTGACCACGTTTCAGGGGAGCCAATGGAAGTTGTCGACCAATCGAAAGCTCGAATCCGCTCCCCCATCTCACCGCCGCCAGTGAGCCAGCCGGCAAAGGGATCCGCCTTCGTCACCAGTACCCTCACGAATGCTGAACAAAGTAACTCCGATGAAGGGAAAGAGTTCCGGTTAGGAACACAGCTCGTCCTTGACCGAACGACACCCTAACTCTCGGGGGCGTACCAGTTGCGGATTCTATTGGCGCTCCCGGCACCGCCCCGGCTCAGCCGCCTTAGACTCTAGGCGATTGACGTCACTAGTGGCCGTGCGTTCGCGTCGGCAGGACGAACAGCGTGGCGATGGTTGAACCTTAAGGGGGCCATCGACTTATCTTGTAGAGCCTTAATGATGATGGCGCGTCACGGTCGAGGACGAGTGCTGCCAGTTCGTGAAGGAGAAAGAATATAACGAAGGCGACGGGCGACACAGATCGTGCCGGGCGCCATCGAAGGGGCTACAGGCAGCCGGCCACGACGATCGAATCCAGGAATATTTAGAGCGTGCCAAGGGCGGATTTTTGGTCCTGGCATGGCTGTCGGGCCGATCTATTTTCGAGCGTCTGTTCCAGCATGTGCCCAGGAAGAAAAAGGTCATCGAGCTACTTACGAGTTTTACCGCGATGGCGCTTGAACCTTCTACGATCTCGCGCACGGAGGTCCGACATTGATAGTGCATTGAACAACAGAAACGTCCTAAGCCGACTCTAGATCGCGCGTCAGGAATTTCCTGAGCATTCTTCGTGTTCCCAAGCCACTCCGACTAGGCCCCATAAATCTTTGTTGCTCGCGCCGCGCCTCGTGGGTCCAGTCAGGAGGTATTCATGTCCCAGAGAAGAGATGAATTGCTGAGGTGGAAGCGTCCGGGGCGGTCGATCTAGTACGCGGACGGACTGGGGAGTTATCTTGAGATGGTTTCCAGGTATCGGCGGACCTCGAAGTGGTCAAAGTCGCGGCGTAAGGAACGGGGTCTGGCTTTTCAGCGGTGTTGGTCGAAGGTGCGAATCAAGTGGAGCCGAAAACGAGCAAAAACGACAGTCCGGTTTCTATAAAACCTCCCGGGAAATACTTGTGCTCGACGCTTGCCGCATCTGCCGGCGCACGGCGTAGGCCCAACTGGCGACTGCGCTTGGCGCATTTGATCTGAAATGTCGCGTGATCTCGGCTCGTGACACCGTTTGAATTTCATCCGAGGAAGGCCGTGCCGCCCTCTTGCATGTCGACCCTCTCCGAAAGTGCCCGCGCAGAAATCGTTTTCTCCTCGTGGTTGAACTACATATCGAGTTAGCGCCCCCGCATTCGTCAACCGTCGGACGCCTGCCTTGGGACATGGACGCCCATGCCGAGCGCAAATCTGAACATATCGCTGTTGAATATTTTCGTCTCCCGGATATCCCGTTACGACTTACGAGAAGCGCCAAGCGCATTTTTATCTTTGCCGGCCGGCCCCAACGCTCCGACACTTCAAACTGCTGGGCGTTCAAGAGAGACTCGACAACGCCAGGTTCGGTTACTACCACCCTCTCATGAGTGGCGCTTGAGCAAGTAGGGCGTCCTATGCAGGAGAGTTGTGGGAAGAGTGTCCGTCCGCTTTAGGCGAAGAAGTAACGTCTATATCCCCGCTTTTCGTGCACTTGCGGATAGTACTCTTTGTTCGTTTGATGCGCCATTTTTGCTGCATGGGATACCGCTGTGGTACTATGAGGCCAGTCGTGAAGTTGGGAAATCCTCCGGTATTTAGTCGGAGAGGGCTTCCGGGCACGCGAATCTTTCGGTATGTAGAAAGCTCAACGAAACGGTCCGTGAGGCGGCCAAGGGGCCGAGGCGGGGTGACGCGAACCTAAAGAGCCCCCGGCGTCGTGTCACGGAGGTGGCGAACGGCGGTACAGATTTTGGGACAATGTGACCGCCAGTCCTAGTACTCTGGGCACAGCGATATTTGTTGCGCGTTCATGATGGCGAAACTCGATCCAGTGTCTCGATATGTCTGGTCAACGCGCTGGCTCAATCGAACCGGCATGAGTATCGCCGCGCAATACAGGATTCATGCCACTGAGTTCCTATCCCGCGCCTGCAAAATGAATGATTCTTGCCGCACGTCCGAGGTCATTGACGAGGCGCTCTATTGGTTCAATATGGCAGAACGTGGTGAATCGCAGGCTTCAGCTAACTTAGCCGATCTCACACGGCCTGCTCCTCGTCGTGGTGGGAAGAGATAAAACGTTTGACCTACCTCGTCACGCCGCCGCATGCGTTCTACGTTCTACCTTTGGTCTTTCGCTGGTCGTTGCGAAATTTGCCAGGTGGTTTGCCGAACCAACGACAGAAAGTGCGGCTGAAGTTCGACGCGTCAGTATATCCAAGCCGCTCTGCGATTGTCCCGATGGGCATGCGCGTTCTGAGCAGGCACCA
>Ga0126379_10002318_pt1 | contig 12078 bp, 13 predicted proteins | sample PanSoiMetPlot_24_FD_92640 | JGI IMG/M metagenome (GOLD analysis project Ga0126379, IMG submission 92640) | Tropical forest soil microbial communities from Panama - MetaG Plot_24 | ecosystem: Environmental > Terrestrial > Soil > Tropical forest > Bulk soil | place: Panama | collected 2016-02-17
TTCGACGCCGGTTATGTACCGCGACATCACTCTGTTGAAAGCTTCGCGCAAGCAATCCGCGCGATTGGCGAGCCCATCCATAACCGGACCGCTGAAGACATCTCGATGGCCAAGCTGCTGATGCTGCTGTTTGAGGTCACCGGCCTGTTCGACATGCGCACGCGGCCCGAATTATTGCTTTTGCAAAAGACGATGGTCGTGGTCGAAGGCGTTGCGCGCTCGCTCGATCCCAAACTCGACATGTGGACAATCGCTGATCCAGTCGTTCGTGAGTGGATTTCTCGCAATCTGGGGCCGGTGGGACGCCTGGAAGATGCAGTCGAAGGCGCCGGCGAAATCGGTCGCTTTCTCGGGCAGGTGCCAAGCCTGTTGACGCGCGCAGGTACTCTGCTCGATCAACTCGACGACGTCACCCGCGACGGACTGGTGCTCTCGCCACAAACCGTTGCCGAAATCGGGGCGGCGAAAGCGCGCCGCAATCGCTGGGCCACAGCCGCACTATGGGTAATCGCGGCACTGTTGGCCTGGATCGTCTGGATGCTCGTCTAGCCTCCGCGCGCCACCAGTTCTGCCAATTTGTCAACGCTCTGCGTCCATCCTGCTTCCATTCCAGCCAGCATTTTTGGCGCGATCGGCACCAGGCCAACGGCATACGTCTTAAGCGTGAGTGTCGTTTTGCCATCCTTCTCGGCGAAAGTAACAGTCGTCTCCCCTTCGAGCAGATGCTTTCCATCATTGTCGATTGCAATATTGGTGAACACCAGGCGCTCGGGAGCAACGACCTCACGGAAGACGCCCTTCATTGGATAGTCGTTGCCATCCGGTCCATGCATAATGATGCGCAGGGCGCCGCCGACGCGCAGGTCCAGTTCCGGCACCGAGCTGGTGAATCCGCGCGGCCCGAACCATTGCGCCATCATTTTCGGTTCGGTCCATGCCTGCCAGACCAGCCTGCGCGGCGCGGCGAACATCCGCGTGAGCGTGACCGTTGCCTCTCCGTACGGAGCTTTTTTGGCGGCGGCGGTCATTGGGCTGTTCCCGCGTAGGCACGTTCGATTGCGGCGATGTCGAGTTTCTTCATTTTCAGGAAAGCGTTCATGACGCGCGCGGATTTTTCTGTATTGGGATCGGTCATCATTTGCGGAATCGCACTCGGCACTACCTGCCAGGAAAGGCCGAACTTGTCTTTCAGCCAGCCACAAGGACCCTCTTGCCCGTCCTTGGTCAACGCATTCCAGTAATAGTCGATCTCGTCCTGCCTCTCGCAATAGATCTGGAAAGAGACCGCCTCGTCGAACTTGAATTGCGGGCCGCCATTGAGCGCGACGAAGGGCTGGCCGTCGATCTCAAACTCGACGGTCATGACCGACCCCGCAGGCTTGTGGTGAATTTCCTGTCCCGCCTTGGGAAAGCGGCTAATTTTTCCAATCCTGGAATTCTTGAAAATCGAGCAGTAGAAATTCGCGGCCTCCTCTGCCTGCGTATCAAACCAGAGACAGGGTGTGATCTTATGCTTGACCATTGGCATTGACCTTCTCCCTTAAGTTCCTTTCGTGCCTTCAGGCAGCTTCTCTGAAGTCACCCAGCTGCGCATTGAGGGCGCGCTGAAATGCAGGTCTCGCCGTGCAGCGCTCGATGTAGGCTGCAAGACGTTTGTCGCTGGTGACGATATCGGTGCGATGCAGAATTCTGAGAACCGTCGCCATCATCAGATCGCCGGCTGTGAAGCGCTCGCCATCAAGATAAGGCTTGTCACCGAGGGTCTTGGAAAGAGCCGCGAGCCGCCGCTTCACAAACTCCACGGCTCCCGGCCGCCGCAGCTTCGCCCATTCCTCGCTGGCATAAATGAAATCGATCACAGCGACATTCATGACAAATGGCTCGATCGAATTGAGCGCAGCAATGAGCCATTGCACCGCACGGGCGCGCGCGCTCGGGTCCTTTGGAAGAAGCGTCTCACTGCGCTCTCCGATTTGGAGCACGATGGCTCCGGTCTCGAAGAGCACGAGACCATTCTCCTCGAAGATCGGAACCTGCCCGAAGGGCTGAAGTGCGCGGTAATTAGGCTTGTCCTGGTCGCCCTGCTCAAGCAGACGAGTGCGATAAGGCAAGCCGGCCTCCTCCAGCGCCCAGCGGACGCGCAAATCACGCACGTGCCCGCGGGCAAGGTCCGGAACCGATTTGAAAGCGGAAATCGTGATCATGTCGTGCACTCCTTTAAAGGATTGTCGGCGCTGAGTTGGGTGGCTCTATTTCGCTTCGGCGAGATAGGCTTCTAGCTGGTCCATGGTGCCGCTCCAGCCTTGCTTCATGCTGTCGTGCATCGTGTCGAACGTCTTTTGCTCTTCCTCGCTGGCATCAAGCGTTTCCCAGCGGACGGTGAATTTGGTCTTGCCGCTCGGCGCATCTTCGAAGGTGAAAGTCGAGAGCATTTGCAGCGGCCACTTCTCGTGGCCGGGATGCCGGGTCACGCCGCCCTTCTCGTCCGAGAACGAGTTGATAAAGACCAGCCGTTGCCGCGGCACGATCTCGCGGTAGACGAACTTACCCCACATCGCGTCGCCGTTCGGCGCTTTCAAGCCGTAGTGGTAAGTGCCGCCTACACGCAGATCCATCTTCGATGCGATGACGGTAAAACCCATTGGGCCCCACCAATGCTTCATGCGTTCAGGATCTGTAAAACACTGCCAGAGCAGATCGCGCGGCGCATCGAACACGCGCGACATGACAAAACTTGAGCCTTTGGTGGTGGCGGTCGCCATTGGGTTCTCCGTACAGGGTTGTGGATTTATCGGCCGCGTTCATTTCGGCTCGACAATCACCATCCAGTTCACGCCGAACTTGTCCTGCGTCATTCCGAAACGCGGCGAGAAGAACGTCTTGCCGAGCGGCATGACGACTTTTCCGCCGGCCGAGAGTCCGTTGAACAGACGGTCGGCATCACCTTCGTCTTTGGCATCCACCGACAGCGCGAACCCGTCAAACTTGGGATTGCCGGTGTTGCGGCCGTCCGACGCCATGACGCGTGTGTCACCAATTTTTAGCGAAGCATGCATGACCTTGTTCTCGTTGCCGGGCGTACACATGGATTTGTCAGGACTGTCCTTCCACTTCATCAGCATGCCGACCTCGGCGCCGAGCGTCTTTTCGTAGAACTCGATCGCCTCCTCGCAGCGGCCATCGAAAAACAAGTAGGATTGCACTTGCATAACTCTTCTCCTGCTGTTCCCGTTATTGACAAATAGGTTGATATCAACATATTATGGGTGATGTCAACCCGCCACGGATTGCCACTTTCGGCTACCCATCAGGTGCGTGACGCCTGCTTGTGTCTGCACGTCCAGCGAGCGGCACGCGCGCTCGCCCGTCGCTTTGATGATGTGTTCCGGCCGCTCGATCTCACGCATGGGCAGTTTTCGCTCTTGATGTCGCTGAACCGGCCGGAACCGCCGAGCATCGGCAGCGTGGCGGGATTGCTTGCCATGGATCGCACCACGTTGACCGCGGCACTCAAGCCCCTGGAACGCCGTGGGCTGGTGAAGGTTTCGGTCGACAAACAGGATAAGCGGAGCCGCCGGTTGAGCATTACCTCCTCCGGCCGGAGCTTGCTCGCCAAGGCGTTCCCGCTGTGGACGCGAGCTCATGCTGAACTCGAACGATCGATCCTGCACAGCAACCCGGACCACCTGCGCGCGACGTTGCTGGCATTGTCCTGACATCGGCTCTTCGAACATCTACGCGCGCTCCGCCGTCGTCGCCGCCAGGTAGTCTGCAAGGCGCGCCATGGTCTGCACCAGGCCCTTGTCGGCGCCATATTCCCTGATCACGTGTGTGCGCGCCTCGGCTGAGGGGAACTTGCCGTGCCAGATCAGGCGAGTCCGGCCGTTGCCATAGTCTTCAAAGGTTAGGGTCTGAGTGAACTGAACCGGCTCCACATCCTCCCCGCCGTCATGGTGGTAGACGAGACGCTCGGGTGGCACGATTTCGTCGTAGGTGACGCGGTTCTGGTAGTCGCGGCCGTCAGGCCCGTGCATGACGAACCGCCAGACACCGCCGACTCGAAAGTCGTGGGAATGGGTAGTGGTCGTGAAACCGTTCGGACCCCACCATTTCGCCAAATGTTTCGGATTGGTGAATGCCGCGAAAACCAATTCGCGCGGCGCATCGAATATGCGCGTGCCGATGATCGAGCGCGCATCACTTTCGAGGTCAATACTATTTTCTTCGGCCATGTCTGGTCTCCCGCTTGTTCTGTTTTCCTTTGGCTTGCAATGTCCTGAGGTAGTCATCGAGCCGGTCGAGACGCTGCTCCCAGAGACGGCGGTATTCTTCGAGCCAGTCGTCCGCTTCCTTGAGCGCGCGCGCATCGATGCGGCAGGGCCGCATCTGGGCGTCGCGGCCGCGCGTGATCAGGCCTGCACGCTCGAGCACTTTGAGATGCTTGGAAACGGCGGGAAGGCTCATCTCGAACGGTTCGGCGAGCTTGAGCACCGAGCTTTCCCCGAGTGCGAGCTGCGCCAGAATTGCGCGCCGTGTTGGATCGGCGAGTGCAGCGAAAGTCGAGCTGAGGCGGTCAGTGGCCATTGATTTAACCATTCAGTTAATTAACTAGATGGTTAGATACCAGAAGCCGTCAGCCGTCAAGCCGTCCTATTTTCCGGATGGAAGATATGTTGATTGCACTGATTGCAATGCAATCATCGCTATGTTAAGTTATTCCAGGTCCAGAGCATTTCATGGCGTCCATTACGGTCCGTCAGCTCGACGAACGGCTTAAAAAGCTGCTACGCCTGCGCGCCGCCAGGAGCGGCCGCTCGGTTGAAGATGAAGTGCGCACCATCCTGCGCGATGCTGCCGAAGACACCGGCCGCGCGGTGCTCGATGCCTTCGAGCCGCCAGCGAAATCCCGGGCGCGAAGCTCCCGCCCTACTTTGCCTGCGGACACGAAACGCGTGCTGCTGATCATCGCGGGCGGTATCGCGGCCTACAAATCGCTCGATGTTATTCGCCGGCTGAAGGAACGCGGCATCGCCGTGCGCTGTATCCTGACCAAGGCCGCCGAGCATTTTGTCACGCCATTGTCGGCGGGCGCCATCGTCGGCGAGCACGTGTTTACCGATTTGTTCGATCCGGCTGGCGAATTCGACGTCGGCCATATCCGGCTTGCACGCGAGGCAGACTTGATTGTGGTCGCACCGGCAACCGCCGATCTCATGGCCAAGCTGGCAGGTGGTCATGCGGACGATCTCGCGACGTGCGTGCTGCTTGCGACCACCGCCAGGATCCTGTTGGCCCCAGCAATGAATTCGCGCATGTGGGCCAATAAGGCAATGCAACGCAATCTGGCACAGCTTGTTGCCGATGGCTTTACGCTTGTCGGTCCGAACGAAGGCGAAATGGCGGAAGCCGATGAAAGTGGGGTCGGCCGCATGGCCGAACCAATGGAGATCGCGGCAGCGGTGCAAAAATTACTGACGGCAGGCGCCGACCTGCCGCTGCAGGGTCGACGTGTGCTGGTCACTTCCGGCCCAACCCACGAACCAATCGATCCCGTGCGCTACATCGCCAATCGCTCGTCCGGTAAAGAGGGTCACGCTATTGCTGCTGTGGCCGCCGCCGCCGGCGCTGATGTGACGCTTGTAAGCGGTCCTGTCGCGAGATCCGATCCACCAAATGTCAAAGTGATAAAAGTTGAAAGCGCGCGTGAGATGCTTAAAGCGGTCGAGCAAACACTGCCGGTGGACGTTGCGATCTTTGCTGCGGCCGTTGCTGACTGGCGCGCAGCCAATGCCGGCGAACAGAAAATTAAAAAGCAGGCGGGCAAGGCAACGCCGGAACTGTCGCTGGTGGAAAACCCCGATATTCTCGCCACCATTGCCAAACGAAAGACCCAGCGTCCAAAACTGGTGATCGGTTTTGCCGCCGAGACGGAACACGTGGTGGCGAATGCGAAGATAAAGCTCATCAACAAGGGCTGCGACTGGATTCTCGCAAATGATGTTTCACCACGGTCCGGAGTCATGGGCGGCGGCCGCAACACAATCACGCTTGTCCGCGGGTCGGGGGCCGAAGCCTGGAAGCCGCAGAGCAAGGAAGAAGTAGCCGCGACAGTGATTGCACATGTTGCCGATGCGCTGAATGGAGCCAAACGGTGAGTGACGCCGAAGTCCAGGTGATGCGCCTCGCACACGGCAAGGAGCTGCCGCTGCCGTCATACCAAAGCGAGCATGCTGCCGGAGTCGACCTGCTCGCGGCGATCCCAAGCGACACACCGCTTACACTTGCATCAGGCGCCCGAGCGCTCGTTCCGACCGGCCTCGCGATTGCACTTGCCCAGGGGTATGAGGCCCAGGTGCGGCCGAGATCCGGTCTTGCCGTCAGGCACGGGCTGACCGTGCTCAATTCACCCGGCACCATCGACGCCGACTATCGCGGTGAAATCCAGGTCCTGCTTGTAAACCTCGGCAGCGAACCCGTGACGATCGCGCGCGGCATGCGCATCGCTCAATTAGTGATCGCCCCGGTTGTACACGCCAAAATAGTTGATGCTGCATCCCTTAGCAAAACCTCGCGGGGAAGCGGGGGTTTTGGCTCTACCGGAAGTTGAGAAAAAGGCGGCCGTTGTTCAGCCTAGACGGGTGCGCGAGCGTAGCCTATTACCGCTGTCTCGTTTTCTGGGTGCTTCCGAAATGCCGGTGATGTCTCGCAAGTGCGTACTTGCCATTGCAGCAGTGGTCGATGTTGCAATCAACTCCGGTGCCCGCCCGGTGTCCGCCAAGACTCTGGCGGCACGTCACCGGCTACCACCGCGTCACCTTGAGCCTGTTCTGCAAGCACTTGTGCGCGATGGCATCCTTAAGGGTATCCGCGGACCGCGCGGCGGCTATGCGCTTGGCCGCGAGCGAAACCGCATCACGGCCGATGACATTTTGCGCGCAGCCATCACCGTAGAGGAAACCGAGGAGTTGCTGTTACCCGGCTCCCCGCTGGTTAACGAGGTCGTGCGGCCCGCGCTCGCCGAAACCGAGCGCACGTTTTCAGTCGCGCTCGGCCGGATCAATATTGATGACATGGTCAAGCGCGCCGAAACGCTGAAATAGCCCGCATTTCGGGGCCTAGGCCTCCCCTGTTCACGGTCTGGACTCTTTCGGCACAATTCCCGTTAGGGGTAGAGTCCAACGATTCGCGGAATGGCGTGGCGGACGCCACCGCACCCTGGGGCAAGCCTGAATGCCGGAGACAATCCGGACGGCGAACGAGAGGCTACGTTTTCGTCCGTGGCAAGGCGGATCCTTCGCCGCCTTCGTGACCGCAGATTATTGCATGATGCCCGTCACGTCCGCTCGCGCGGACGGCCATATTGGCGCGACCGCAGTCGCCGCCATTCACAACGCCGTCACTGTCCTTCGTGGGCGAGAAATTACGGTGCTCACGCTCGTCCTCACTCTGCTTAGCTTCGCCTTGCTTGCGACCATCGCGCTACTTTATACGCGCAAGCATGCCATCCGGCCCGAAACTGATTCTCGAGACGAGTCGGTTGCCCTGCAGGCCGATGTCGACCGATTGAAGGCGCTGTTGTTGTCGGAGCCACAGGTACTGGTGACCTGGGCGGCCACAGAACAGCCGCAGATCCTGGGTGACACGAGCATCGTCACGCCGGGCAGCATCCCCGAACGGGTCCTCGCTTTCGGCACATGGCTCGAACCTGCGGCAGCGCATCGCATGGAACAGGCATTGGATGCCTTGCGCAGCGATGGGCGCAGCTTCGTAATGACTCTCACCACCCGCGCTGGCCGCCCGATTGAGGCAGAGGGACGCGCCGTTGGCGGCCGGGCAGTCCTGCGCCTGCGCGATGTGAGCGGCATCGAGCACGAGCTGTTGGATCTGGCAGCTCGTCATGATCAACTGCTCGGGGACGTCGAGACAATGAAGACATTGCTCGATTCGTTGCCCGCGCCAGTGTGGGCGCGCGACAGTAACGGACGGCTGGCCTTCGTAAATTCGGCTTACGCGCGCGCGGTCGAAGCAGAAGACCCGACTGACGCAGTAACGCGCGAACTGGAACTGCTTGACCAACCGGCGCGCGCGGAGATCACGCGCACGCGCGTCGCAGGTGAGACGTTTGCGGGTCGATTGCCAGCAATTTCAGTCGGCACGCGTCGTACCTTTGAGGTCGTCGATGCGCCGAGCCGTACCGGCAGCGCGGGCATCGCGATTGATCGCACCGAAGTAGACGCCATGCGTGCGGAACTCGCGCGCACGCTCGAAGCGCACCGCCGCATTCTTGATCAGCTAGCCACCGGTGTCGCCATTTTTGACGTCAACCGAAAACTCGCTTTTTACAATGCGGCATTCCGTTCGCTATTTGAACTCGACGCCGGTTTTCTCGATCAGACGCCGACTGATGGCGCCGTCCTGGATGCGCTGCGCGGGAAGCGCAAGCTGCCGGAAGAACAGAATTTCCGCCAATGGAAGCAACAGCTGCACGAGGCATATCGCGCGGTTGAACCAAAGGAGCACACGTGGCATCTGCCGGACGGGCGCACGCTGCGCGTCGTTACCACTCCAAACCCGGAAGGTGGCATCACATATCTTTACGAGGACGTCACCGAACGATTGGACATGCATCGCCGCTACGATGCGCTCATTAAAGTGCAGAGCGAAACGCTCGACCACTTGGCCGAAGCCGTGGCCGTGTTTGGCAGCGACGGACGCATTCGACTGCACAATCCGGCTTTCCACCGTATGTGGAAACTGTCGCGAGAGGCGCTTGACCAACGTCCCCACGTCGAAGCTTTAACAGCATGGTGCCAAGCGTTGCATGACGATAATGTCGTCTGGCGGAAACTGCGGGCCGTCGTGACCGCAATCGACAACCGCGAACCGCTTGCCGCCCGCATCGAGCGGCGCGATGGAGCCGTTATTGACCTTGCCACAATGCCTTTGCCCGACGGTGCCACGCTGGCTGCGTTCCGCGATATAACCGATACGATCAATGTCGAGCGTGCCCTACGCGAGCGCAACGAGGCACTGGAAGCTGCCGATACGATCAAGATCGATTTTGTGCATCATGTGTCGTACGAGTTACGCTCGCCTCTCACCAACATCATCGGTTTTGCGAACCTATTGGGCGATCCGATATTTGGACCGCTCAATCAAAAACAAGCCGAATATCTTGGTTACATTACCGCTTCGACCAACGCCCTGCTGGCGCTGATCAATAACATTCTCGACCTCGCCACCATCGATGCCGGAGCGATGACACTGAATCTGACCGACGTCGACATCCGCGCCAGCATGGAAGCGGCGGCGGAAGGCGTGCAGGACCGTCTGGTGAAAAACCGGATCGCGCTTGATATCCGCACGCCGGTCAACATCGGAAGCTTTACCGCCGATGAAAGGCGACTGCGCCAGATCTTGTTCAATCTGCTTTCAAATGCGGTCGGCTTTTCGCCCGCCGGCGAGACGGTGACTTTGTTGGCGGAGCGGCGGCCCAATGCGGTGATTTTCAGCGTCACAGATCATGGCCCGGGCATCCCGGCCGAAACCAAGGAAAAGGTGTTCGATTGGTTCGAGACCGATTCCATGGGATCGCAGCACCGTGGACCTGGTCTCGGCCTCTCGCTCGTACGCTCCTTTGTTGAATTGCATGGTGGCACAGTTACGATCGATTCCACTCAGGGGAACGGCACCACCGTCATATGTCGGTTTCCGGTGGAGGAAGTGGCAAAACAGACGGCGGCGGCGTAGTCGCAAATTCTGCGACGCTCTACTCGGCGGCGCCATCCGTTTATAAGGTCACTCCTACAACGGACGATTCGATGGTTCCTACCGGTTCCGGCGGCTACAACTTCACGGCGGCGTTAGCCGATGAAGCAGCCACTTTTCGCCTAATGACGGACATTGCGGGGCTGATCGAGCCTGGCGATCTGATCACACTTTCGGGCGATCTCGGCGCCGGTAAAACCACGTTTGCCCGCGCGTTGATCCGCCATCTCGCCAGCGACGACAGCATTGAGGTACCGAGTCCAACCTTTACGCTCATCCAGCACTACGCCTTGCCGCGCTTCAACTTGATCCACGTCGACCTTTATCGGCTGACATCCCGGGCAGAGCTTACGGAACTTGGCTTCGAGGATGCACCAGAGGGGACAGTGACGGTGGTCGAGTGGCCGGATCGCGCCGAGGGTTTATTGCCGGTCAACCGGCTCAATATTGAATTGACCCTTGCGCCACAATGCGGACAAAGCGCACGAAACGCCTGTATCACGGGTTTTGGCAGTTTTGTGCCGAGGGCCGAGCGTATTTTCGCGATCCGGAATTTCCTCAACCGCTCGGGCTTTGGCGAGGCAGAGCGCCGCCGCATCCAGGGCGACGCCTCCACCCGCAGTTACGAGCGGCTCACCCGCGAAGGCGCAACTTACATCTTGATGAATTCGCCAAAGCGACCTGACGGACCGCCGATACGCAACGGTAAATCCTACAGTGCGATTGCGCATTTGGCAGAGAGCGTGACGCCGTTTGTTGCGATGACGCAAGCCTTGCGCGGACTTGGCTTCTCGGCGCCGGCCGTCTTTGCCGGTGATCGCGGAGCGGGGTTGCTCGTGATCGAGGACCTCGGCGACGAGCTCATTGTTGACGGTGATCCGGCGGCGCCGATCGAGGCGCGCTACGAAGTCGCAACCGACCTGCTTGCGGAATTGCACCGCAGCCATTTGGGCGACATTTTGACGGTCGAAGCGGGCGTCGAATACCGGATGCCGCGCTACGACATGGATGCGCTTTTGATCGAAGCCGAATTGCTTCTGGACTGGTACTTACCCAAGCTCGAGGTCAGGGTAACCGATGCCAAGCGCAATGCTTATCGCATACTTTGGCGCGACGCCCTCTTGCCGGTGACGGATGGAACGCAGACCTGGGTGCTGCGTGACTTTCATTCGCCCAATCTTCTTTGGCTGCCGGAGCGTGAGGGAACGGGCCGCATCGGGCTGCTCGATTTCCAGGACGCGATGATGGGACCGGCGGCCTATGACGTGGCCTCCCTGTTGCAGGACGCGCGCGTCAACGTGCCGGAGACGATGGAGATTGCGCTGCTGTCGCGGTATACGCGTGCGCGCCTTGCGGCCAGTGCCGCGTTCGATGCGCCACGCTTTGCACGGGCTTACGCTACTCTTGCCGCGCAACGTGCATCCAAGATCCTCGGCATTTTCACCCGCCTGGAACGGCGCGACCGCAAGCCACAATATTTGCGCCATTTGCCGCGCGTGTGGGGCTATTTGCAGCGCTCGCTCGCGCATCCGGACTTGGCTCCCCTTGCCGCCTGGTACCGCGCAAACGTACCGCCATTGAAGGTTTGAGACATGGCCACATCGTCAAAAAAAACCGTGCCGCGGCGTGCTATGGTCCTTGCCGCCGGTCTCGGCACCCGCATGCGACCGCTCACGGACAAAACGCCGAAGCCCCTGCTGAAGGTCGCGGGTCGGGCGCTCATCGACCACGTTCTGGACCGCCTTGCCGAAGCCGGGGTCGAACGCGCGGTAGTCAATGTGCACCACCTTGCCGAACAGATGCAGCAGCACCTCAGGCACCGGCGCTACCCGCAGGTCGTGATCTCTGACGAGCGTGGCCTGTTGCTCGGCACCGGCGGCGGTGTGAGGAAGGCTTTGGCCGAACTGGGCGATGCGCCATTTTTCCACATCAATTCTGACACTATATGGATCGATGGGATGAGGCCGAATCTGGCGCGTCTGGCCGATGCATTCGATTCTGCAGCGATGGACGCGCTTTTGTTACTCGCGCCCACGACCGGCAGCGTTGGCTACAAGGGGCGTGGCGATTTCACCATGGCGCCCGACGGCCGGTTGCGGCAACGCGTTGAGAACGAAGCAGCACCCTTTGTCTATGCCGGCGTGGCAATAATTTCGCCTGCACTGTTCAGAAATGCGCCGCCGGGGGAATTTCCGCTGGGGGCGCTGTTCGGACACGCAGCGCAAGCGCGCCGGCTCTATGGCCTGCGACTGGAGGGCCGGTGGATGCATGTCGGGACGCCCGACGCTATCCCGGCAGCGGAAGCGGCAA
>Ga0126379_10002319_pt1 | contig 12078 bp, 13 predicted proteins | sample PanSoiMetPlot_24_FD_92640 | JGI IMG/M metagenome (GOLD analysis project Ga0126379, IMG submission 92640) | Tropical forest soil microbial communities from Panama - MetaG Plot_24 | ecosystem: Environmental > Terrestrial > Soil > Tropical forest > Bulk soil | place: Panama | collected 2016-02-17
CCCGTGCCTTGCCCTTGCCGATGCATTCGACCTCGGGGGCGTGCAGCGCATAGACCTTGGGGCCGCGCTGCCGGTGATCCTGCAAACGCACCCGCACCGCCAGCGCGAGCAGGTCGGCAAAGCGTTCCTGAAGCGCCTCGTCGCCCGCGATCCGGCGCCGGATGTCGCGGATCACGCGGCCCAGCCGAATGCGCAGGAACTTGAGCTCGCGCCGGGCCCGCTTGAACTGGTGCGCATGCGCGTAGCGCCCGACCATGATCGCGGCGCGCTTGGCAACGCGCCGGTAGCTCTGCCGCAATGGCACGCGATGGCGCCGCGCGAGATCGACCAGTTTTTCCAGTGCGCGATGGCACAGCCGCGCATCGGTCGGATGCGCGATCGCTTTCGGCTGCACCGTGGTGTCGACCACGACCCGTTCGAGATTGCGGGTCGGCAGCGCCCCGGTCTTGTCCGCCACCGACAGGCTCTCCTGGATCAGCGCCACCAATTGCGCCTCGCCCAGCCGCTGGCGCCAATGCGTCAGTGCCGAGCGGTCAAACGGCAGCCGGTGGCAGAAGCTCGGCTCGCCGCAGAAGAATTGGTAATAGGGGTTCTCCAGCCAGCGCGCGCACAGCACCTCGTCCGACAGATTGTGCATGTGCTTCAGGATGAACAACCCCGCCACCAGCCGGGTCGGCAGGCCAGGTTGGCCCGGACCCGGCGTGCAGACGCTGGCAAAGCGCCGATCGAGAAACCCCCAATCGATCTCGCGCGCCAGCCGCACCAGCGGATGGCCCAGATCGATAATCTCTTCCAGCGCCGGCCGTAACAGATCTTTTTGACGATCGTCCCGCGGTCTCGCCACCGCGTCCCCCAACGCCGATGACCCACCACCCAATCTCACAAATCGCGTTAAACGGGAATCTCAAATCGCAAGAAAACCGGCGTCTCGCTGCCGTTTTCCTGCAAAACCGATTTCACCCGCAGCGCTTCGCCAAATCCCTCAACAGTTCCGCGATTCTTCACGGACGACTCGCTCGCATCCGCTCCGCTGGGGCGGGGTCGAGATCAGCATCACAGTCAATTCTCAAGAAAGCGTTTGAAGACGCAAACTGAAGCGCCCCGTTAGAATGGCCATCCCGGCGGCCGGTTTCTCGCGCCACGACCGCCGATGAAAAACATTTGGTATTCCGGTTGCCGGACCGGCTGCTCTGGTACGGCAATCGCCGGGTGAATCGCATTTATCAGCGCGTCGATGCCGTCGATCTTGTTAGGCGACATCGGCGATTCCTTGATCGGCAAAATGGTATCGTCTCTCCGGCGGCTGACGACGGCGTTCGCCGCCATCCAGGTCATCACGGGATTTGCGTCATGCAGCAGGCGCGACCGGCCGCCCTTTACACGCGCTTCCAGCTCCTTCGCCGGATCAGTGACAGCCGAAGCTTTTTTGTGCAGGATTTGGGCCAGCGGATTGTCTTCCGTCGCCAGGTCTTCGTTCAGCTTGCTCGCCATCGCTTGCGCGGCCGAGAACTGGTCAAAGGTGACTTTGCGGACTGAAAACCTGGCTATCCACTCTCTGACGACTTTTTCGACCTCGTTGTGATCTACCCAATCACCAGGCGTCAGCGTTAGTGGGGCGTTAGGCCCGGTCGACCAGGCGCGATACTGCGAGGATCCGCGCCCCTCCGAATGCTCGGGATGGTAAAGCACCGCTTCAGGCAGCCAAAACCGGGGCTTGAAGATAAGTCGGCCCTGTTTATCGAACGCCGCGAGTACAAGCGCCGTAATGTCGTCCTTGTCTGCCAAGTCGCCGCCCACCCAACAATCGAGCCCCTCGAAATCCGCCCACGATAGGGCCGGGTCGGCGCATGCATTCCATTGCGCCATGTTCAGCCAAGCGCTCGCCGAATTCATCCACAGGTTCAGATTCTTGGTCTTAAAATTTCCCTCTTCCCGAGGGGAGACCCTCGCGTCTGCGGCGGCGCTTCGCATCGTGTCCAACGTCGGCGTAATCCCGAGCATAGGGTTTGCTTTGGCCCATATTCGTTCATCGAACGGGTCGTCGCTCTCGTCCAGCGTAAAGATTATGGCGAAGAAGTGGTCAAGCGGCACTACGCCTTCGAGCATCTTCGTCGCAGCGCTGCGCTGCTCGTAGCAAACCCCGTTGGTATCAAACCCAGCGGTCGTGATCATCCACAAGAGCGGGTTCTTGCGAGCACCGAACGCCGACTTAATCACGTCAAACAACCCCCGATCGCGGTGCGCGTGCAGCTCGTCAAGGATCGCGACGTGCGGGTTCCAACCGTCCTGGGTTTTGCCTTTAGCATTGATCGGCTGGATGAACCCGTTGTTCATGTTGCAGGATATCGAGCGGGCGAACGCTTCCAGCTCAAAGGCCTCGCGCAGGTCCGGCGTGGCCTGCACCATCTTTTTGGCGGGATTGAACACCTTTCCGGCCTGCTCGCCAGTCGTCGCTCCTATCACGATCTGCGGACCCGGCTCGCCCTCGCAGCAGAGACAGTAGAGCGCGACCGCCGCAGTAATCGTCGATTTTGCGGATTTCCGCGCCATCTCGATATAGACGGTCGAAAACCGGCGGGTTCCATCTTTGCGGCGCCATCCGAAAATAACGGCGAGAAAGAAAACCTGCGGAGGCTCGAGCCTAATGTTGCGAGTCGCCCACCTACCTTCCGTGTGCGGCAACTTCTCTATGAAGTCGCAAATATCGTTCGCGTGCCATCTGTCGAACTGGTAGATCCATCCCGAACTAGCGCGCTTCAGGTCGTTGAGATGACGCTCGCAGGCCAGCCTGACCCATTTGCAGGCGGTGACCCTACCCACGATGACATCGTGCGCATAGCTCTCGGCTATCGCCGCAAAATCTTTAGTCCGGTTATTACGCCTGCCGCCGGCCATTGTTCGCGAATTGATTATTGTATGCCTGATTGCTCGCCCGGACGCGCTGCGCCGCGGGGGTATCAAAAAATTCCGCCGCCCAGATTCGATGCGCATTGACCATTGCCATCGTCACCGCTTTTTTTCTCCACCCCTTGTTCAGCGCGGCCTCCAGCTCACAATATTGCCGCAAACCGTCCTCGAATCCTTCTACCTTTTGCCCTCGCTGCCGATAGCGTGCGACCTTGATGTCCCAAATTTCTCGCGCTGCCTCGGTCATACCCTCCGGGGCGGGGATTACCTCGCGGTCGGGTCGGCTCAGATGGTCGGGATATAGCGATACAACGGCACGCGACGGCCGGACGAAGCCGGAAGCCAGCTTCTGCTCGAGTGATTTTCCCTTTGGACCAGTGCGCATTTCTCAGAGCTCGTTGCGGGGTCTGGCAAAACCCTGCACCCTCGCAGTATGCCGTGAATGATGGACGTGGCAAAAGCTTCTTAGATTGGACCAAACGAGCCGCAGATCCGGTCGATCCCGCACAGCAAGAATGTGATCGACATCAGTGGCCGGAAGTCTGCACTCAGGCTCCGAGCACCAGGGATTCGCCGCTAGAAACTCGGCGCGCAGCGCACGCCACGCGCCGTCATATCCACGTCGCGTAGAATTGGCTCGCTTTGCATCGATCAGGCGCTTCCGCTGCCGTTCACGTTCGGTAAACGGCATGTTGTCGGCATGCCCAGCAGCGGGCGGACGCCTCACAAGATTATCTCCTCGGTCAACCACATCTTAGAAAGGTCAATTTGCACCTCCGAAAATTTGACCGTTCCGCGGTCTGTCCTTGAGAAACCATTGTGCATCAAAACCCACCCCCCCCAACGCTCGTCGACGTGGGATCGTCCGACCAATGTGCCTCCCGCCGCCGATCCCTGGCCGGCTTTCGTAGTGACGGGACATTCAAACCGCGCGGGCTTGGGAGGGCGTGTCAGATCTCGCCTGACGGTCAGTCTCGAGAACCACTTCGCCATGCTAAGCCGCCCGAATCGGCAGTTCAAAAAAGCGACCAGTAACTTTATGGTATCGCAGGCTTGTCACGCCAATCTTACCAACTGACTTGAAGCGCACCTTTCTGACGTAAATCTCGGTCGTGGTAGGATCCCCAATCGGATCTGGCCGGTGCACGACGATGCCAAGGTCCGCTTTGTTCGCCCAATTGGCTGAGCCAGAAATGTCATAGAGCGTCGGGGGTGGTAGCTTGCCGTTTTCGCGCTGCATCTTTGCCGGGTGCGCCACTATCCAGATATGTAGGTCGTGTAACTGAGCGAAGCGACGCACCTTGCCGAGCAGCTCTGAAACGTACTCGGTTTCTGTCATGCTCTGCGGCCGCCGGTGCTCGATTTCGTTGTACGGATCGATGATAAGCCCGCGGCTGCCGTAGCGCAGTACAGCCGCGCGAGCCGTGTCGAGTATCCAGTCGAGAGTCGGAGCATCATCATCAGCGCGCATCAGCGCAAAATGCTGCTGTTCCCATTCCACTGCCCGCATGAGATCCTGCTTGGACATACGCCAAGTCGGGCCATCCCAGAACGGCATGCCAAGGTATTTCTCGGCGAACTTCGCAATGTGCTCCGCGGGCGGGTTTTCGAAGCTGCAGACGGCAAAATGCCAGCCATAGCGCTCTGCGATGTTGACCATCAACGCATCCAGGAATTCGCTTTTGCCCGAGTTCGGAATCCCGGTGACGACGGAAAGCTCGCCAGGCCGGATCGTCATCAACTCGTCGACCGATGCCCAGCCGGTCAGTAGGCCCCGTTTGCGGCCATCGTTATATAGTTGCAAGACGTCATCAGCGTAACCTAGGATCTCGTGCAAGCCGGCGATTGGGTACGGCTCGGCAGCATTAATGCATTCGCAGAGCACGTCCGCACCATGGGCGAGCAGAGTTTCGTTAGCATCCTTGCACGGGGCATCGGCGGCATCGGGCCAGCGCACCCGCCAGCACCGCTCCTTTCCAAGGCGTCGCGCAAGTTCTTCCTCGAGGACGCGGCCCTTGTCGTCGGCGTCGACTGCAAGGATGATCTGTTTGATGCCTGATAACTGCTCGGCCGAGTTCGCGAGATAGGCAAGGCTCGCGCTATCCTCGTCATCCGACACAGACGCGCCATTCGGCACCGAGACAACATCGCGGATGCCGGCGGTTTCGAGCGCGAGTTTGTCGCATTCGCCCTCGACGATGATTGCCCTTTCAGCATCGCTGATATCGTCGAGCCCGTAAAGGATCGGCTCGGCACCCTTGATTTGCGTGAAGGCTTTCGCGTCCAGCGCGCGGAACTTGATGTTGACCAGCTCGCCTTTCCGAAAATACGGGAAACAGATGCAATCGGCCTCGGCCCCGATCGCCGGCAAATATACGCAGGCTGAGCCCAGGCAGTTGCGCCGGGCGACGGCCTCGGAAATGCCGCGGCCGGCGAGCCAACGAAGCGCCTCTTGCGTTAATTCGCGGGGGCTCGCCTTAGGGCGAACTGGGGTCTTCCTGTGCGGGGATGAATGATGTTCCCGTGGTCGAGGGTGCTCGCGCACGCGGCCGCTCCATTGGCAATGATGACAAAGCCAAACCGCACCACCGCCATCAATAGTCAGGCTCAGGCAGGGGTCTTTCCGATGTTTCCGCTGGAGCGAGCACTTCGGGCAGAGTAGTTTCTGGTCGCCTTCCCGATAGGTCCGTGGGCGGATATCGTGCTCAAGGAGTAGCTCGAGGAGGGTCCCCATCAGATCATGCCCGCCCGCGTTGCCGGCCGCGCGGGCGCGACCTCATCGCCGTAGCGTTCCTGTACAAGCCAGGTGACGGCCTGCGCGACCTTGCTGCGGTCGGTAATTGACGCGGCATACGCGGTATAGGCCTCGGCACTGCAAATGATAACCGCCGGATCGACGCCCTTTTTGATGGCCGCCAGGAACTTTCCCTCGCGGGTTTTTTTGGGTTGGGATGCGGGCCACGATCTGGGTATGCCCGCCAGAAGCGTTCAAACCAAGCTACGGCAGAATCATTGTCTGCATACGGGGCACCACGCAGTCTGTTCTGTGATTCTGTTCTATGACTCTGTTCAGTGTGTCGCTGGAAACAACACCCGAGCGTGTCTGGAAACAACACCCCAGTGTCTCCAAAGACAACAGCTGGTGTTTCCGTAGACAACACCCGAGGATCATCGAAAAGAATGTGGTAGGCGGACTGATCCCAGCCCCCATCTGCACGCTTGTTGCGATGTCTTTGAAGCAGCCCAGCGCGCTGAAGCCGCGCTATGGAGTGCGCCACATTCGGGCGACTGATCCCGGTGAATGATGCGATCAAACGCTGGCTCGGGTGAGCCCTGCCATCGCGGTCGGCATGACCTGCGATGCAGATGAGAACCCTAAAATCCTGCGCGCCCAAGTGAAGGGCGGCGGCGCGAATTGGGATGCGGGCGAACCTCGCGGTCATAATGGCCACATGGCCGCGATGTTGACTGCGCGCGCGATGCCATCTCCTCGCGCGGCTGGCGTTATCGACGACGGGGGCGAGCAACGCGCGCTGCTACCTGTGCGGTCGCGATGATAAGGGAGACCGCCACCCCAAATCCGAGGTGGAGCTGTATTCCAGACAGAACCGCGTCGTCGTCGCTGTCGAGTTCCCAATGGCGCACCGGCTCCGACGCATCCGTGAACGGTCTTTAGGGCATTGCCTTGGGCTTCGCGGGTTGGCGAGACATAGGCTTCGCGCGAGCGGACCCGGATCGCATAGTCAAGGATGGCGTCGACTGTCGCTGCCCGGATGCCCGGTCCATTGTCGGCGACCACGATCTCGCCGGTCTCGGTCGAGACAACGATCTCGACCCTCGGGGCGACGCCGATCTCCTCGGCGATGTCGATCGCGTTATCGGTCAGCTCCTTCATCATAACGAGCGGCCATTCCCCGACATGGTGACCGGTTTGCACGACCAACTCTTTCTGTGAGCAAAACTCGAGCAGCCGAGAGGTTCGGAACATCTCGCGCTCGAGACGCGGGGCGGTCGCCGTCATCATCGCCCCCTCGGCGTCGTCAAAGTGCGTGCCGCCGCCCGGGACCGGATCCCGCTTGGCAGCCGGCGACGCTCAGCACTGGGGAGCGGTTCCCACTCGTGGCGGGCCAGCCACGCAGGTATCTTGTCCACGTCGTACAAGACCATCCGCCCGACCACAATTCGCGGAGGTCCGATCCGTAGCGCGTCCCAGCGAGCGATCGTGCGTTCGCTCTTCTGCAGCTCGCGCGCCAGGCCGCGCTTCGTGAAATATCGCCTCCCGGCGATGATGATGATCGTCTGATCCCTGTCCGCGATCGGGTCGGCTTCGGTTTCGGGCACCGCAAACGGGACGGTCGCCGCGCTATTCAAAACCTGTGTCATCCGCTTGTGTCCGCCAGCTCGAAAAGCGTGGCAGCTTGCTGCCACCGGCGGACGCGCACTTTATGCGGGCAAACTGTCCGGTCTAGGAGTCCGATTGCGAATTGGACCCCCTATGCCGCCCAGCGCGTCGAGTCGGCGGAGGATCCGGGTAGCGGTTTAGTTGGTCGATCACCCAAGGCTTGATGCCGGGCAGGCAGATTTGACCCGTAGGCGGCCATTCCGGACGATTGGGCAACGGAGTGAATTGCCGCGGCAAGCCCCACGCCGATTCGTCAAGCAGCGAGCCAGCACTCGGCGAGCTTCTGAAGTGTGTAGCCCACCTCCTGATGATCTCGGCCTCGCCCACGAAGCGCCAGAAATCATGATGTTCTGTATAGCCACACCACTCCAACCTTTGGATCATTTGATGCCGCAAGTTAAATGCTGCCCAAAAATGAGCGACGTTGCGATACCTCGCCCAAATATCCTTCAGACCACTTTTGGTACCAGGTTGGCGTGATTTGTATCGGTCCCATTCAATGACATAGAGCGCTTTGCTCCTGCTGGCGTGCTGAGGCAGGTAGTGAGCAAGGGACATCACGAGCACCAGTTGGTGCCCCGCCATCGTCCCGTCCGTCCAGCGGCGCGCCCGACCACCCGGAGCCAGCGGATGCGGCTCCGAGTCGAGCGCGCGCTTGAGCGTGTCGTTATCAATTAAAGTAGCTCCTGGCCGGCGTGTGGCGACATCGGCCAGCACCCGAGCCTCGAAACCCGCTCGTCCCGATGGATCATCGGGATAGAGCATCACGGCGAACGTGGGTATCAGGGCACCCAACCGGACCCGGCCGGCTGGATCACAAATTTCGAGCGTCTGGGTAGCCAATATTCTACATTGCCCCAGATGCGCCCGAGATGATCGCACCGACCCGCTCGGTGGCGGCCCGGAGGGGATCGTCGAACAAGTGCGCATATCGAGCCGTCGTACCCGGCTGGCTGTGCCCGAGCAACGCGCCGATGATCGGAAGCGACAGACCCTCGGAAGCGAGAATGCTTGCGTAGGTGTGGCGCAGATCGTGAAGTCGGGCCACACTTCGCCACGTCATCACTGGCTTGCCGTCCTTTCCACACAATGTTCTCCCGTTCCTCGCCTGCTTCGGAGCCCGTTCGACGAGCCCGGCCTTGCAACACACGCTCAGCCAAGTTCGCTTGATGTCGGTGAGGTGCTTCCCATTCATGGCCGGAAACAGATATGGGCCATTGGCGGTTTGCTTCATTTCTCTCAGAAGTTGGACCGCGGCCGCCGATAGGGGAATCCGGTGCTCTTTCCGTTGCTTGGTGTGCGCTGACGGTTTGACCCAGAGCGCAGCGTCAAGGTCAAACATGTCCCAGCGCGCCGCCAGTACTTCGCTCCGGCGAGCGCCAGTCAGCAGAAGAAGCCGGACCGCGTTGGCGCTGTTTTTCTCCGGATGTGAGGCCAGCGCTTCAGAGAGTTTCAGGATCTCCTGTAGCGAGAGGTAGCGGGCACGTCGCTCTTCATGATTGCGGCGAACTCCGGAAGCGGGATTATCGGCTCGCCAGCCCCATCGGATAGCCAGATTGAAGGCCTTGCGGACGACCTCGATGACACGGTTGGCCCGAACCGGCCGGGTCGTGCTGACCTCGGCGTGCAGAGCGTCGATGTCGGCTGGCCGGACAGCGTCAACTTTCATCGAGCCGAGCCGCGGCAAGACGATCTGCTGCCACATGCTCCGATCATCCGTAGCCGCGCGAGCAGTCTTTCGCGGCAAATGCTCGGCCTCATATCGGCTGAAAAGATCCCACACTGTCGGAGCTGCCCGAGCCGCCTCCGCAGCGCGCCGCTGAGCCTCTTGCTCATCCAGAGGGTCGATCCTGGCATCGATCATGCGGCGCAGTGACTTTGCCTGTTCGCGCGCCGCTGTAGCCGACCAGACCGGAAAGCGGCCGATGGTCATCCGCCGCTCGCGCCTGTTGACAACATAGTTCATCACGAACGAACGAACGTCGTTCGCGGTGACACGAATCCCAAAACCGGGCACGTCAGCGTCGTAGGTGATGACAGCGCCGGTCGCGGGGACCGGGAGCGCGCGTATGGTTCGGTCAGTCAAGCGAGTCTTCGAGTGCCGGGGCATTGCGCAAATGTCCGATGTATGTCCGACACTTTGGTGTATATCGATGTCCTCGACTGTCCGCAAGCGACCGCTTGTTGCCGAGTATTTCTCCTGAGCACTCCGGTGGTTAACACGTCGACTATAGAGAATCGATGGCCCGGCAGATAGTTAGCTCATTAGCTCTCTACAGGCTCATAACCTGAAGGTCGTAGGTTCAAATCCTACCCCCGCAACCAACGATCCTTGCGGATCACTCCCTCGCAGCCATCGCGTGATGCGGGTTCCAGCAACCGACAATGCTTGCGACAGCAAGCTCTCAGAAAGCCCGGCCTCCCGAGCAGGAGCGCCGGGCTTTTTCTTGTTTGACGCAAAGCTCAGCATTGCCGCGAGATCGCCCCGCAGCACGATCGCAAGGTCGCCGTTTTCCGGCCTCGGCTCGATCGCGCTCACCAATAGGCGGATATGCTCAATGGCCATGGGGCTCCGCTCCCTCGGGCAGATAGCCAGGCTCGATCACCGTGCGCCGCACAACTTCATCGGGCTTCGCTGCCCTCGGGCGGCGCGACATCCGCGCGCACTCCCGCTCGAGCGTGACGGCCTATGTCGTTGAAGTGGACCGTCCCGGTGCAGCCAATGCAATCGCGCCGGCTCCTACCGACTATCAGCCGAGCGAGGCGCAGATCGGCTATTTCTTGGCACGCTTTGGTCAGAATACGCGCGCGCTTTCCGTCGACCCGATTGTCGTGCGCCAGGCGTGGCTCGATGCCTATGACCAGATCACGAACCACGCCAAACCCGTGCTCGACGATTACGCACGGCAGGCCGATCTGTTTGGCAAAGTCGGACACCGCGCCGTCACGGCAGAAGTCACGAGCGTCGTGCGTGCGTCCGACAAATCGGTCCGCATTACGTGGATCGAGCATGCTTATGAGGAAGGCGCGTCACTGCCGCCAGAGCGCTGGTCGGCGATCCTGACCGTGATTGTTCAGACGCCACGCACCGAGGAACGGCTGCGCAAAAACCCGCTCGGGATCTACATCGACGCGATCGCCTGGTCACGGGAATTGGGGGCAGTGGATGAAGCACATAGTGCAACTGGGCACACCGGCGTTGCTGCCCTTGGCCGCGTGCGCCCCGCAAATAACGCAGATCAGTTACGACGATCCGGCGGTGAACCGTGCGGAGCCTCCGAAGCCTATCAGCATCGTGCAGGTGCCCGAGCTATTACCGCTGCCAGGTCAGCTGAAGCGGCTGCCGCGCGGCGCCCGATCGGCGGTGTCCCGGAACCCCGCGATCCCGCGCGCCGCGTGCAGCTCGCCAATGCCGCCGCCAGCGTCAAACCAACCCGCGCCGGCTACGTCAATGCGATCCAGGTCTATCCCTACAGCGGTGGAGCATTGTACCAGCTCTACGTCGCGCCGGTGCACGTCACCGATATCGCACTCGAGCCCGGCGAGGAGTTGAAGGCCGTGGCCGCCGGCGACATGACGCAGTGGAAGATCGGGGATACCGAGAGCGGGTCGGGAGGCAGCCGTCAAGCTCACGTACTGGTCAAGCCAGTCTCCGCCGACCTACCGATGAACAACATTCTCATCGCGACGGATCGTCGGACCTTGTTCGCCGCGGCGGAATTGCGCCAGCGACACCGGTCCGCCGCGCAAGGAACAGCCGCCAGAATTGCGGATCGGGGCACCCCCACGTCCGGTGACACGGCTGTCGCGTTTCACACTGGTCCTTGCGACAGCACTCGCCATCGCATTGCTATTCGCGGCGCTCTGGTACGCGCTACGTATCCGGCCGCTCCGTTTTCGCGGGCGGCCCGGAACTCTACAATACGAATGCCCGACCCGCCGACGCACTCGGCAATATGCGGAGCAATTACGCCTATCTCACGCGTCCGAAAGCGGTGCCGCAACCGGTTCCGTAGCTCGGGCCTCCATTGCCCGGTGATCTCGGGAGACCAATGCTCCAGCAAAGCGGGGTACCGCCTGCCGCTGATCCGGACGCGGAGCGCCGTCGCCGCGAGCGAGAGCAAGCGGCCGCCTCGGTCGTGTTCTTCACCGTCTCGGCAAAACCGACGGCCGCGGTTGGATCCGCCCCGGATTGAACTAGAGAAAATGGCGCAACGGGGCCGATGCCGGACGAGGCGAGACGGCAGCCATTTGCCGCCGACGACCGGTCGATCCAGAATGGCCAATCGCAGAAGCTGTCCTTTGCTAATGCACGGGTTGACCAGACGATCTATTCGCCGCAGCGCCTGCAGCAGCCCCGCAGTCCTTACCAGCTCATGGCGGGTTCCGTGATGCCGGACGGCAGCTCTGTTGTCCTCGACAATCTTCCCGCCAGCGACACGCAAGGTTATGCCGGGCTCGAGGACGGCGTCGATTACGATACCTGGCGGCTGCTGAAAGGCGTCGTGCTCTCGTCGCTGCTCGGGATCTCGAGTGAACTGGCTGCCAACAACGGCACGCAGAGCAACAATAACGCCGCAAACGAGGCGGGGCAGCGCATTGTTTCGAAGGACCTTGCCGTCCAGCCAACGCTGACGGTGCGGCCGGGATACCCGGTGCGCGTCATCGTCAATCGCGACATCGTGCTGCGGCCTTTACGGCAACCGATGAAACGGGCAACAAAGCTGAAACTCGGGCCGATTCCGGACGACAAGCCGCTCCGGCTGACC
>Ga0126379_10002320_pt1 | contig 12077 bp, 10 predicted proteins | sample PanSoiMetPlot_24_FD_92640 | JGI IMG/M metagenome (GOLD analysis project Ga0126379, IMG submission 92640) | Tropical forest soil microbial communities from Panama - MetaG Plot_24 | ecosystem: Environmental > Terrestrial > Soil > Tropical forest > Bulk soil | place: Panama | collected 2016-02-17
CCGCCGGCGGCGAAGCCATGCGTCTGCCGGTGGCGCCCGACGAGCCGCGCAAGCTGGCCTTTCTGATTCATGCCGGCCTCGAGGCTGACATGCTGTTGCTGTCCGGCGGAGTTTCCATGGGCAAGTTCGACCTGGTGGAGCAGGCGCTCACAAAACTTGGCGCGGAATTCTTCTTTACCGGCGCGCTGATTCAGCCAGGACGTCCCGTGGTCTTCGGCGAGGTAAAGTTTTCCCGCGAAGGTAATGGCTCGGCACGAAACCGGGCTGCCCGCGATCCTGGGGTGCTTGAAGGAAGCCGCGAGGGGCGCGAAGCCATTCCTTTCTTTGGCCTGCCGGGAAACCCGGTTTCCACCATGGTTTGTTTTGACTTGTTCGCGCGGCCGGTGTTGCAGACGCTCGGTGGCGCACAGGCAGCGCGGTTGCCCTCAGTCAATGCCCGGTTGAAGAAAGACGTGAAAACGAAGACTGGTTTGACGCGCTTTCTGCCTGCATTGCTGGAGGGCGGTCTGAATGATCCCCAAGTCGCGGTCGTCCCTTGGCAGGGCTCGGGCGACGTGCTGGCTTCGGCAAGAGCCAATTGCTATCTTGTAGTTCCGCCGGACAGGGAGACGATCGCAGCCGGGGAGATGGTCACGATTCTGTGGCGAGGATGAGCGGGGCGACGAAAATGCAATTCGTAGAGACGTGGCACTGCCACGTCTCGCTCTCAAACGGGCGATGATTGTCAGGAAGAAAAGACCTGCCGTGAAGTCCGCGGCAAATTCTCGCGGGGAGAAGGTCTTGATAGCGTAAGCGGTGAGACGTGGCAGTGCCACGTCTCTACGGAGATCGCAAGGACGGAATGGCAAAACCACTCAAACCGGTAAAGCAACGCAGGCTCTCTCATTATGATTCCTCCGGTCGCGCGACCATGGTGGACGTTTCGGCCAAAACGGCCACCCGCCGGGAAGCTGAGGCTTCCGCCTTTGTTGCCATGAAACCGGAAGTCCTGCGCGCCCTGCCGCGGAATCCTAAGGGAAACCCCTTGGAAGTGGCTAGAATCGCGGGAATTACCGCCGGCAAGCGAACTTCAGAGCTGATACCGATGTGCCATCCGCTGCCTTTGTCGTTCATTGATGTGACCACCCGGGTGTGCGAGAATGGCGTGCAGGTCCGATCGCAGGCCGCGACAACCGCCCAGACGGGAGTGGAAATGGAAGCGCTGGTGGCCGCCGGCGTGGCCGCGCTCACCATCTACGACATGTGCAAGGCCCTGGACAAAGGGATTGCCATTCGCGAGATCGTGCTGGAGCGAAAGTCAGGCGGCAAGAGCGGCGAGTATAGGCGGCAAACTTCCCCCAGCCGCGCCCGGAAGACGAACGCAAGGAAATAAGTACGCATCATGCCAAGCAACATCAAAGTCCTGCTGGTTGACGACAATCCCATGGTATTGGAGTTGTTGCGGCAGGCGTTGGCACACTTTTCTTCCGTGCAAACCCTCCACGACGGGGCCGACGCGCTGCTCAAGGCCATTGACGAACAGCCGGACCTGATCATCGCCGATTACGCTATGCCAGGCATGGACGGGCGCCAGCTTCTGGAAAAGATCAAGGCCCGCCGCACCACAGCCACCATTCCCGTGATCCTGATGGCGGGCAAAACCGATATCAACGAAAAGCTCCGCTCCTTGCATGACACCGTGGAAGACTTCGTGGAGAAGCCCTTTTTCGTGAGAGAAGCCGCGGCGCGCATCAAAAAAGTGGTGGACAAGATCTCGCTCGAGAAAATGGCCCGCGACACACACGGCGGCTCGGTGGTCCGCGGCAACCTGACGCAGATGAACGTGCTCGATCTGCTGCAGTCGTTGGACATGGGCCGCAAGACTTGTTCGCTCACCCTGGCTAACGAAGGCGACAAATGCAAGATGTTCTTCACCGACGGGCAGATCAATCACGCCGAGTACGGCAAGACGAAAGGCGATGAGGCGGTTTACAAAGTCCTCTCCTGGAACGCCGGAAGTTTTGAGATCGACTTTAAAGGCTCCAGCCCGGAACAGACAGTGACTCAGTCCACGCAGGGCTTGCTGCTCGAAGGCCTACGTCTGCTCGATGAGTCCAGCCGCGACAAAGAAGACGTCCTCGAAGCGTGAACCTCGTGAAAACCGCAGCCGTCCTCACCATCAGTGATTCGTCGTTCCAGCGCAAGCGCGAGGACCTTTCCGGCCCCGCTGTGGTGCGCCAGCTCGAAACCGCCGGTTTCAAAGTGATTCACGCTTCCGTGGTGCCCGATGAGAAAGACCTGATCGCGGCGCGGATGATCGAGTGCAGCGAAGTCGCGCGGCTGGTGGTCACCGTCGGCGGGACAGGAATTGCGCCACGCGACGTGACTCCGGAAGCGACACGCGCCGTGGCGGAACGGCTGATCGAGGGCATACCTGAGAAGATGCGGCGCGAGGGCGCCGGCAAAACGCCCTTGGCGGCATTAAGCCGCGGCATCTGCGGCGTTCGCGGGCAAACTCTTCTGCTAAACCTTCCGGGAAGCCCGACGGCCGCCGTGGAATCGCTCGGATCCGTGCTTGAGATTCTGCCACACGCTCTGGAGTTACTCAGCGGCAACACCGAACACGCAAGCAACAGAAGGTGAGAGGGAGTGGCTGTCAGATAACGCGGGAAATCAGCTTTAGAAACACCGCCAGCAGCAGTAGGCAGAAACCACCCATGAACAGACGCAGCATCCAGACCCTGCCTTCCGCCTTGGCCAGCAAGGAAATCACGAACGCTGCAAACCACATCAAGAGCGCGATCTTCAGGATCATGGCTGCGGATTATATATTGAATTAGACAAAGCCTTGCCCCTTTGACACCCTGATCCTTTGCGAAGTTCACCGATGTCTGTCATCCCGACCGGAGCGCCGCGCGGACCTTGCTCCCACAAAAACTTCTAGCGCGGAGTGGAGGGACCCCGAGGGAGCATCCCTGACCACGCCGCCATAGGGAGTTCTTCCCGGGCCCTGTCCCGGTCATGTTTGTTGTTCTGCGGCGATTTTGGGAGTGCAACAAGCAAAGCTCATGCTTCGCGGCCTCGATGAAATTCTCTTGCTCGCCGGATGTTACGAGTGGCAGCTTGGGGAGAACTCCCTGCAGCAGCATAGTGAAAGACGCACCCTCGGGATCCCTCCACTCCGCGCTAAAGAACTATTTGAAACGACAAAATATTGCGGCGCTCCGGTCGGGATGACAGACGCAAGCGGCGCTGTGAGAGATGAGACGGCGTCGCTCTGCTCACGCGTAACTAAAGGCATCGGGCGAAGCCGCGACCTTGCAACAAAATTCTTTGGGATGGGCTTATTCGTCGATCTTCCAGGTCTTGCCGCCGTCCTGGCTGGACCAGCTTTGGCCGGATGAACTTTTCACCTGCACCACGGCACCGCGGGCTTCTATGTGAATGATCGTGCCGATGGCGGACGCGCCCAGAGTGACCCGTTCACAAGTGACACCGCCGTCGCTCGAGTGAATGAGCGCGGCATTTGCGCCTCCGGCCCAGAGGTCCTTGCCGTGCGCGCTGGAAGTGGCGAACTGGACGGCTTCGAAATTAGGACAAGCTTCGATCCAGGTGCCGGCGGTCTCGCCGGGCCTGACCAGCCTGCCGCCGGAAACTCGCCACAGACTCAGGGCGCTCTCCGGCAACATCTCCGCTTTCATGTTGACGCTGCCGGCGTCAGAAAGAGCGCGGCGCCGGAACGCGCCCGACTGCTCAAGCGCACTCACTCCGCCGTCGAGGGCCGGAGCGGCTGCGGCGGCTTCTGAGACATTAGGATTCAGTTGTCCGGCCCCGCCCATCGCGAACGACGTCGCACCCGGCGGAATCGCAGGCACGCTGTGTCTCAGCACGCTTTTAGCTTTCGTCCCTAAAGCGGGCAAGTAGGCCAAGCCTAAACGGCTGCTCCGCGAAGGCGGTGCAAGGATTCGCACGGCTTGCGTGCCCGTGTTCTGGGTAGGCATATCCGCAAAACCCATGATGTTGGCGACGCTTATGGTAGGTGACGGAAACTGATTGGACGTGCGCGGAGGAGGTGCCGAAGGCAACTCGGCGCCATCCGTCGAGACGAACAGCGCGCCGCTGACTGCGTCGGCCGGAGCATTGTTGGCGAAGAATCCCTGGTTCACATAATCGTTGCGCGAAAACCCCGAAACTCCCCCCGCCATTACGGGCCTACCGGAAAGGGAACTAACCGCGGAGTCTCTGTCTATCGCAGCGGGCGGCGCGGCTTTGTTGTCGACATGCGAGGAGGCCGCGCGGGCGTTGCCGATTGCGACTGACCTGTTGGCCTCAACCTCGGAGCGCCCTCGGGCGGCTCCCGGAGTAATGCTGTCTTGCAGGCCGGCTCTGGTGTTCGCTGAAGGTGGCGGGACCGGAGCTTCAAACGCCGTCTCAGGCTTGGCCGCGGCTCTGGTGTCTTTCTCCGCGCTGCCGCCACTGGGAGCTGTGAAGCTGTCGGGGGTCTTAGCTTGCTCTTGCGGTTTCGGCCGCACCTCCAACAATATCGTTGCAACAATGGCAACGGTAGCGAGCGAGGCGGCAATCCGGAACCGCGGGCTCCACAAGAAGCCCCAGCGGCGCGCTGCCGGAGCCGCTACGGCCGGAGCCCCCTGACTGGCGACGGGTTCTGGCAGGGCCAGAGCAGCGACTTCGCGGCAGTGGCTGCAGGCCGCTAGGTGCTCGAGCACCTGGTTGCGCTCAGCCGCCGGCAAGAGCTGTTCCATATAGGCCGTCAGGGTATCGGCGTCAGGATGCGATTCCGGGCGCACCCGTGCATGGGACCCGCTGGCGAGTCTCTGGCGCAACAGCTTGGAAAGCTCAGTCACTTCTAATCCGATCCCTTATCCTCTTGGAACGCTGCCGGACGGTTTTCTTGCAGCTTTCTTCCTACATCCACTTGCAAATAACGGACATCGGCTTCCAGGGCCTCTTCCGCCTGCCCGCGGTTCATGCCCCGGGCTACCAGGCCTGCCAGGACCTGTTTCTTAAGGCCCTTGAGGAGCTTTTCCAGCCTGCGACTGATGGTGGATTCATGTACACCTACCAGCCGGCCAATCTCCGTCAGGGTACGGTCGTCCAGGTAATAAGCCGCCAGGATCAGGCGGTCATCCGCAGCCAACTGCTCCAGAGCAGCATCCACGGCCACTCCCAGGCGGCGGTCGACCGGTCCTGAGGAATCCGGCACTGCCGCAGAGAACTGTACCCCGTCTTCGGTCTGTTCTTCAAGACTTACGAGACGTTTCTGTTTTCGATAACGATTGACGAATTCCTGGGCCAGCACAGTACGCAGCCAGCCTTCGAGGGACCCACGCCCCATGTAGAAACTCAAGCGGGAAACTCGGCGGCCGTCTTTTTCCGCGGTACCATAGAGATCTCCGTAGATGGAATCGGCCAGGTCACGGGCCCGCGAGTCTTCTTTCGTGATTCCCCGCGCGATGTCGTAAAGCTTCTCCCGATAGCGGGTTAGAAACACCTGCCAGGCGAGCTCGTGGCCAGCAGCACAGGCTCGCGCCAAGGCCAGCTCTTCGAGTTTCAATTCGCGCCAGAATCGCTGCCGCTGCTCGGCTTGAGCTCCGGGCAGATACTTGGCAGCCACTTGCTCCAGAATGCAATGGAATTCAGCTTCGGTCAGGCCGTAACGGTCCCCGCCACTCTTCACAAACAGTTCGCGCACCGCGAGAGATGCGAGGTCAACCGGTCTGGATCCTGAACTCATGCAGGCACTCTAATTTTACGCGCAAGAAGGCGCCTTTTCCGCATTCTTAATTTGACACCGGGGTACGCGTTGGAGGGAGTGTCTTTGCTATGAAACAGCTTGTTTTGGGGGCCCTACTGTTGGCGCTGCCGGTGGCCTGGATGATGGCTCCGGCGGAAGCCGGCACGCCTGGCGAGCCGGCGCCCGTCGCCAGCGACTACAAACTTCTTGATCCTATTACCCACGGCGACCTCACGGTTTTTCCGGTGGTTTCCGCCAAAACCCACGACACGAACGAATTCATAACTCTCGATGAAGGCATCCGTTCGGGTGACGTGGTGGTTACGGAAACCGGCAATTTGCACGGCGTCATGCGGCGCCGTCCACTACCCCAGAATTATGGATCCGCGCAGGTGAATCAGCTGGTGCTGGTCAACAACTCTACCCGGCCGCTCATCCTGTTGGCGGGGGAGATCGTCACCGGCGGCAAACAAGACCGTGTTGTCGCCAAAGACCGTATCGTTCCAGCGGAGAGCGATCCGGTGGACTTGGGCGTGTTCTGTGTTGAGCCCCATCGCTGGGTGGAACGTTCAACCAAGTTCGATACCCATGCATCTGTGATGGCCCAGCCCAGCGTACGTAAGAAGGCCATGGTTGAAAAGGACCAGCAGCAGGTGTGGAACGAAGTCAACGCCGCAAAAACTACGATTGCGGACAATCTTCGCGCTGCAGCCCCGCCGGCCTCCGGCGGCAATGTTGGTTCCGGATCAGGCGGCGGCGTTGGTGGTGGAGCGAGAGCCCCGAGCAGTGGAGTGATCGGTTACAGCTCGCTTCAGGTAAATGGGGCCGCTGCGGAGGTGGACAGCACCAGTTCCTACGCGGTCGCGCGCGAGAACAAGGTCGTGCAAAAGCAAATGGAATCCATCACCGAGCCCATGCAGAAGTCGTATGAAAGCATCATCAAGCAGCTGCGGAACCAGAACGCGGTGGGAGTCGTAGTAGCTGTCAAGGGACGCATTGTCTGGGCCGACTTGTTTGCCAGCCATTCGTTGCTGAACAAATACTGGCCCAAACTACTGCAATCCTACGCGGCCGAGGCGCTGACCACGCCGGGCGATCACCGCGAGGTCAGCATTAAGGAAGCTCAGCAGTTTCTTGATAACTGGCAGGCGCGGCACGAGACCGTGGACAGCGAACCCGGGCTGTATCGCCAGCGTGAGTTAGTGGGCGACCGGTTTCGCGCTTTTGAGCTGACGTCATTGTTGCCCAAGGCGAATTTTGACGTGCATCTCAGCAAGATGGCGGACTAGGAGGTGACAATTAAGTTCTGTGTCCGTCAGATAAGTTTTGTTGTGCGGAGAAACTTGCCAACGAGGATGCGGGTTTGAGTTGGCAGAGCAAGACAGAGGCAATGAGATGCGAATTACCTTGGTCGCGTTACCTCTGTACTCTGCTTTTAATTTTTCCTGCAACGTTGACGCTCAAATATGTGTCTAATGGTGCAGGCAAGGTATAAGGGTCGGAGGTGACCAATGGGAGATAAATTCTCGGTAGCTGAGGTGACAGCGCTTCGGAATGAACTCCTGCAGGGAGGTTTGGATTCATTCCAGACAGCCGAACTTCTCAAAATGTTTCTGGCCGGACGCGGATACGGCGTTTCTCCGGAATCAGCTTTGGACGCCGCCGGCCGCATTGAAGGCGCGGGCTGCAATGTTGAAGCCCTGCGTCAGGAATTGGAGAGTCTGGCCTTGGTGATGTAACCGCATCACATCAATCCAAGCGAAAAAGCCGGGTGAAACTGCCCGGCTTTTTCATTGCTTGTGCACATAATGCTTTCCTTGGGCTCAGCCGGGCCTATTCGCCAGTCAATCGGCCAATCGCCCTGATCGGACGGAAGAACGCCCTGTACCGATTTGGTAAACGCCTGCGGATCCCGAAAAGCGTAGAGGCAGTTCGTGAAGAGCAAGATCGGTGCGCGCTGTTCTCGCAGTCGAACGAGCGCGCTATCGCTGCGCGGGCAAGAGAATCAATTACCAGAAGTCTCTAATCTCACATCAGCATAATCCCTCAGATTTCCCTGCATGACAAAAGGTCATGTCCGTTCCCTTTAACAATTTTTTACAAATTACCTTTCAAAAGTGGTGTGGAAATCATCTACAAACATGAGAGCAGAGTCTTGAACCAGCCTGTTCGCTGGCACACATGTTGGGTATGGATGTGCAAGTGATCGCCTCATTACCACCGGAAGTGCAAATCCAGGACGTTGAAGAGAAGCCGATCCCACATCAGGGAAGCGAAGACACACGTGTGCCCGAGAATCGTCCTCCTTTCTTGGAGTGGATGCGCCGAGCGCAAACCGAACTGGTTGTAATTCTGCTGGCGAGCCTGGTGTTTGTGGGATGCATGATCTCGCCGCCCTCGCTTATGGATGACGTTGACGCGGCGCATGGTCAGCTGGCGCGCAATATGATCCAGTCAGGCGACTGGATCATTCCTCATCTCAACGGCGTAGCTTACGTTGAGAAGCCGCCGCTGCCGTATTGGATGATCGCCGTTTCCTATCGCATCTTCGGCGTGCACGATTGGGCGGCGCGTGTGCCCTTCGCTCTGGCAGCGATGCTGCTGTGCCTGATCGCTTCTCTGTACGCACGGTGGGCGTTCAATCGCCAAGCCGGCATGGTTGCCGGCATGGTCTTGGCAACTTGCACAGGTCTGTTCCTGTTCACTCGGGTCCTTATCCCCGATGTGATAGTGACGCTGTGCGTCTGCGTGTCTTTTTGGTCTTTCCAGAGAGCCCTCAATGAAGACGCTGACGAGCCTCATCCGCGGCGCTGGGCTGCATTGCTGGCTGTGGCTTTGGGCGTGGGCGTCATGCTGAAGGGTCTCATCGCACTGATTTTCCCGGCAGGCGGAGCGCTGGTTTACTTAGCAGTGACCCGGCAGCTCTTTCGCCGTGTGACTTGGCGGCGTTTGCATGTGATGAGCGGCGCCCTCATCTTTCTCCTCATCGCCGCACCTTGGCACGTGGCAGCCATGCTCCGGATGCCTCCGTATTTCGACTTCACACTGCACAGCACGCCCGGGCAGTATCATGGCTTCTTCTGGTTCTATTTCATGAACGAGCACGTGCTGCGTTTCCTGGGCATGCGTTACCCCCACGACTACAACACCGTGCCCCGGCTCGCCTTCTGGCTGCTTAATCTTTTGTGGTTGTTCCCCTGGAGCTTGTATCTCCCGGCAATCTTGAAGCTGGGATATAAGCCTGTGGACCGTGCCAGCCGTACACGCCTGCTGGCTCTGTGCTGGATCGGTTTCCTCATGTTGTTCTTCACTTTCTCGACGACCCAGGAGTATTACTCGATGCCGATCTACCCGGCCCTCGCGCTCTTGCTGAGTGGTCCTATGGCGGCAGTCGACGCAGAACACAGCGGATGGATCAAGTCTGGGACTAAAATCGTGGGGGCGGTCGCAGTGGTTGCTGTGCTTGTCATCAGTATCATTTTTTACGATGTGCGCGGGATTGCAGCGTCAGGAGACATTTCTCGGGCCCTGCTGCAGCATCCTGATGCTTACACGCTCTCGCTCGGCCACATCGGAGACCTCACCCTCCAGGCTTTTGCCTATTTGCGCGCCCCTTTAGTCGTGGCGGGAGTGGCTTTTGCGGTGGGCGCAGCGGGGGCCTTTCTCTTGCCTGGCCGGCGCGCCTTCTTGGCCCTGGCCGCCATGATGATCTTGTTCTTTCATGCCAGCCGGATGGCTCTGGTTGTCTTTGACCCTTATCTTGCCTCCCGTCCCCTTGCCGAGGCGCTGCGGCGACAACCTGAGGGCCGGCTCATTATTGACGGCGCCTACTACCCTTTTTCTTCAGTCCTGTACTACGCCGACCGTAGCGCACTGCTCCTGAACGGCCGGACTACCAATCTGGAATACGGGTCCTATGCTCCAGGTGCGCCTTCAGTGTTCATTGACGAAAAAGAATTTGCGCAACTTTGGTCGAGCCCCAACTGTTACTACTTGGTAGCCGACAGCTCGCGGACTGAAACACTTCAGCGGCTGGCGGGTCCGGACAATCTTCATCCGGTCGTAGAGAGTGGGGGAAAAGCCCTTTTCATGAACCACCTGCCGGAGATATCGGGCGGATGCCAGGCTCCGCAACGTCTTTCCAATTCCGGAAAGGAGAGCCAGCCAGCGTTATGATGATGTTCACCACCGGCATTTTGGCTGTTCTACTTGCTGGTTCGCTCATCTATTGCGTCTTGGTCATGGTGGCCACATCGCGGTACCTTGCCGCCAAACTCCCTGTAGCCGGCGCTGCACCCTCAATCAGCGTGCTCAAACCCCTATATGGGTGCCAAGAGGGCTTGGAAGAAAATCTTCGCAGTTTCTTCGCCCAGGACTACGCTGACTTTGAAGTGCTTCTAGCGGTTCACCGCGAGAGCGACCCCGCTGTTGCGGTGGCGAAGAAAGTGATGGAAGAATTTTCAGGCAAGCGCAGCGGCCGCTTGATCGTGACCGGTGATTCGCCCATCCCGAACGCGAAATCGTACAGCTTGGGCCGCCTGGTGCGGGAGGCCAAGCACGAACTGCTGGTCATGGGCGATAGCGACGTCCGCGCCCGGCCCGATCTCCTGGCAGATCTGGCGCGAGAGATGGCCAATCCGCGCGTAGGCTTGATCACCTGTCCTTACCGGGCGGTCAGCGGACGCAGCCTGTGGTCGCGTCTGGAAGCCATCGGCATGAATACCGAATTGCTGGGCGGGGTCTTGGTGGCCCGCATGCTCGAGGGCATGAAGTTTGCCTTGGGTTGTACCGTAGCCGTACGCCGGAGCGTGCTCGAAGAGATGGGCGGCTTTGCCTACCTTCAGGAATTTCTAGCCGAAGATTTTGTCATCGGCCATCGGGCCGCAGAGCTCGGTCACGAAGTATTGCTTTCGTCTAACGTCATCGAGCATCACATCGGCAGCCAGTCCATGTGGCACAACCTGAGCCACCGTTTGCGCTGGGCCCGCAGCACGCGGCGTTCGCGGCCCGTAGGATACTGGGGACAGGCGTTCACGTATCCGCTTCCTCTAGCGCTGCTCCTTTGGGCGACGCTGGGTGCTGTTTGGCCACTCGTCCTGCTCACTGTGGTGGTGCGTTACGGGGCCGCGCTAGCCACCTCAGAGTTTGTCCTTCGCGATCGTCTTCTGCGGCGGCAGTGGTGGCTGCTGCCGGTGCAGGACGTGCTGGGATTTCTAGTCTGGATTGGCGGCTTTCTTGGCGACAGTGTAGTTTGGGGCGGACGCAAATGTATCGTTCTGCGCGACGGGCGCCTGCAAGCAGACTCCTAAGGAACGGCCGAGCAGCGGATCAAGGAAGGCAAGCGGCTCCCGCGAAGAAAATGCAGCGCGCGGGATCGACGGTTGGTGCTTGGTATATCCTGAACTTTGCTGGAGAACCCAAAACGGAAATCCCAGTTGAAGTATGATTGTCCTATCATGAGCGGCCATGACTTGCTGGCCAAGCGACTCTGCCAGGTCTCACCATACGCCGGCCGCATCGAGCCGATCATCAAGCTGATCCCGGAGATCATGGAGCGGAACGACCAACTCCGCCCCTTATGGACGGCGTGGCGACAAAACGCGACGCCCGATCTGACGCCGCGGCAATATTTCGCGCGGTGCGAAATTAAGGTGCTTTGCGATTTTGTGGAGTACCTGTATTTCGCGAGCGATGCCTTTGCGCGCTCGGCCCGAGTAGGCCGGTGGTGACGCTTCGCGCGAAGTTCTGCGTGATTGGTACCGGCGCCGGCGGGGGAATCCTCGCCTATCGTCTGGCGAAGGCGGGCGCCGATGTACTGGTCATCAACTCAGGCGGTATTCCAGCGCAATCCGAATTTCAAAACGAGCTGAGCCCTGAACAAAAAGGCCATTTTGAAATAGGCCCTCATACCACTTTCCCGGTCAGGCCGGAAATGTTTATCGTTCATCCGCTCCTCGCGGACGCCGGTAGCCGGAGCTCCGTAGAATGTCCACGGGAAGGCGGATTCCATCACTACCAAATTCACCACGTCAACGGCCTGCAGAACCTCTGGAATGCAAACTGCCTGAGGTATTCAGAGGACGATTTTGCCAACCGGAATCCCTATAGTGAGGACTGCCGTTGGCCGATTTCTCTGGGCGATCTTGCCGATCACTATTCTGAGGTCGAGCGGCTCGCATGCGTGGTGGGTGAGCGCAAGGGTTTGCGTCAGTTTCCGGACGGATCCTTTCTCGCGCCCCGCAGCGCCAGACAAATTGACCGCATTTTCATCGACAGCAACGCTTCCTCGCTAGGCCCGGATCTTTTCTTTTTGCAGCAGAGAAAAGCCGTCGACTTGCGGCCC
>Ga0126379_10002322_pt1 | contig 12072 bp, 20 predicted proteins | sample PanSoiMetPlot_24_FD_92640 | JGI IMG/M metagenome (GOLD analysis project Ga0126379, IMG submission 92640) | Tropical forest soil microbial communities from Panama - MetaG Plot_24 | ecosystem: Environmental > Terrestrial > Soil > Tropical forest > Bulk soil | place: Panama | collected 2016-02-17
GCGAAACAGTGTCATTTGCGAATCGTGACGGAACTCCCTTCCCCTACCCGGCAATACTTGGACCGGAAACGCGGATTCCATGGTTACATCATCATGCCGTTGAAGCGCGCGGGTGACGCAGCGGAGGAAAACAGGATTCTGGTTGCTGCGTTCAAACCGGCGATAAACCGGAACTATTCCACCACGAAACGCAAGACGATTACCCACATCAATGAAGCACATCAGACACAGGTTGACCTTCGGCTTAAAGGGGATGTGGAAGCGCCGCTTATGCGGGGTGGCCCGGATAACGCTGTGTGGCAGGAATGCCAGCGGGGTTCCCACTTGACGTATCACACTTACGGGGCTCCCGAACATGTCTTCGTCTGGTACGACCCGGTTAAGCAGAACCGGGAACGGTATAAGGAAATCGGGGCAGCGGACCCGGACGAAATCGAATACTACAGCAATAATCTTAAGCGGAAGCGTGTTCCGGACGGTCGTACTATCTCGCAGTGTCTGTACATGACCCGTAACGACGGGCTCATGTACATAGTCGATACCTAACCCCAGCGTATCGACGGACACGAAGGGATTACATGCACGGTCACGCATACCGGAATTTCCGGGGTGAGTTCGAATCGGTTCGCTTCCGGGCCGCCGCACCCCCGGGGCAGAGAAGGGGTGCCCCCGGTCCGGGTAAGGGGCAGGCTCCCATTAGGCCACGTTCGTTCCTGATCGGGACGCAGACCGTCTATGAGGGCGGGGATTATGACCAGACTTCGGTTGCTACTACCGGTCAGTCTCTGTTGCCATGGACGCTGCAAGCTACGGGGTGGCTAGCGGAACTCGTCTTCCTGGTTACCGGGACGTTCACTTCGGCGGGTACGCCTACGCTTACCGGAGATGCCCCGGCTATCTTGTTCTCTAACGTCGAACTTGACGACGTGAACAATGAAGCAATCTTCGGACCGTTCGACGGTTACACCTGGTTCCTGGCTAACAAGTTCGGCGGGTACGTGAACTATGACGACCCGTTCACGAACGCTTCGTACTCCGTGACCCTGGGTACTACGTCTACGTTCCAGTTCGTTCTCCGCATCCCGCTGGAAATCGTGAACCGTGATCCGTTGGGACCGGTAGCTTCAGTTAACAATACTGCTGCCCTTACGGTTAAGCTTACACTTAACAGTTACGCGAACGTCTTCGCTACCAACGTTCCAACGTCCGGAAGCGTCCGCGTCCGTGGAGTGCAGCGGTTCTATTGGGAACCGAAGAAGTCCGATAAGCAGGGACGAGAAATCGCCGGTAAGCCCCCGGCGTCAGGGACAACCCAGTACTGGACACAGGGTTCCGTGCCCATCTCCGCAGCGGGAACGATCAACCAGCAACTCATTACCGGTCTCGGGTACCCGTGGCGGGAATACCTGTTCATCTACCGCGACAACACCGGTTCCCGTTCCGGCGGGGAAACGAACTGGCCGGACCCCATCATCGGTATCAAGTTCGAAGCGAACTTCCTTGTTTCACAGTTGAACAAGGCAGTTTGGCAGGACATCATGACGAAGGAATATGACTTCCCGTCCGCTACTGCCGATGTGCGGGGTGCCGGTTCTATCGCGGGCAGGGAGAACGGGGTCTATTCCCTGAACTGGAACAAGGACTTCTTCAAGCGCACAATCGGCGGGGAAACTCGCCGGTCGTACCTGGTGACTTCCCCCGGTTCGAACTTCATCTTTAACGGCAACATGGGGGTTGCAGGAAACCTTTACGAAGTCGTTAACTATGTCGCGCCTGGTGGCGGGCAGGCAAACCGTCAGGACACCGCAGCGCTTACCGGAGGTCAGTAACCAATGCCAGTCACGAAAGAACCCACAACCAGAGCGGATGAAGACGTTCAGCCCCGTAAGGCTAAGGCTGTCACGAAGTACCGTGTTCGCCGGGTAACAGAAGAAGGACATGACCCGGTGGCCTTCTCCCACGAAGACAAGAGAACGGCACAGCGCTACGTGGAAACGAACCACCCTAGGGGACTGGAAGTGTATGTCCAGCACCCCGACGGGTACCGGGAACACTATTCCGCCGATCTTGCCCACCAGGGGCACGAAACCGGGGGATGGCAGGAACTCACAGACGAGGACTTCGAGTAATGGGCAGGAAGCATCTTATGACCCTGGCAATCGGGGCATTGGCCGGATACGTTCTGGCTAACCAAATCGCCAAGATTCCCGTCGTTAACAAGCTCCCCCAGATTTAAGGGGAAGACCCGTGGCCGGATCACAGCTTAAGATAGCACCGTTGTTTATGGTCGGGACCGGTGCGGTCTTGCTGTGGTCCGGCCTTACGGGTAAATCATGGTCCCTAGTCCTAAAGGACATTATCCAGGGGAAGAATCCAGCGGGGGAACCGCAGAAACAAGCGATAACGGGGCAAGTTGCTTACGGGTATTCGCCAGGAATATTCCCAGGTAATCCGCCTATCGGGGCAATCAGTGGTAAGAGTAACCAGCAAATAGCACAGGGACTCCTAGGGGCTTACGGGTGGTCTCCATCCGAAATGATCCCCCTGATTGCGCTATGGACTTCGGAATCGGGGTGGAACCCTCTAGCCCGGAATAGTTCATCGGGGGCATTCGGGATAGCGCAAGCACTAGGGCACGGGACGCCGGGGGCAGCAGCACCTAACGGGACGAATGAATACGGGGCACAATACGGACTCACTACGGCGCAGGCAAGAGCAGCTAACGAAGGTGACCCTGTGCAGCAAATTAGATGGGGGATGGGTTATATCCATGCGTCTTACGGGACGCCTAGCCGCGCGTGGGCTGCTTGGCAGTCACGCTCTCCGCATTGGTACTGATATGGCTAGTAACTATGGACCGGCGTTGGTTGTGGCAGCGGGAACTATCACGTTCGCTAATCACTGGTTGCAATCCGGGGATGTTAACTGGCGAGTGCCTATCGCTACGTTGTTCGGGGCGGGGGCAGTGGGGGTTATTGGGAATTTCTCCACGGGGGCCGCTAATGCGTTGGGAATCATGGTCTTTATCGCTTCGGCAACCATGCAAGTTAACGGGAAATCGGCGGTTAGCGAACTAGCGTCTAACCTGCCACGGCACTAAGGAGAGTTAATGGATGTTGCTAAGGCGCTGGTCTCCGGTATCGTGATTATCGGGCTAGCTACTAGCATCGGACTTCACGGGGGCGGTATCTCTACCGCCGCTAAGGGAGTCGGAAGCGCAACACAGGGCGTTCTCGGAACCGCAATCAAGGGTTAAGGTGCTAGCACTAGGGGATGTTAAGAACGGTGGCGGAGTCCCTTTCCTGGTCTCTGCCGGTATTGTGTTTGAAATCATCGCGTACTGTTGTTCAAGTCCTCAGACAATGGAACTGAATGCGGAGAAACGCGCGCCTACCCTCATGAAATACGTTCACATAGGGCAAGCACAATCGGCAGGATTCATAGCCATAGCGGTACTGTTCGACAAGAAGAACCGTGTCCCTATCCTGATAGGCGGGGGACTGGCTATGGGGATTTCCGAAGTTCTTTACCGTCATGCCATGATGGCCGGTCTGACTAACCCCGGACCCCCAACCGAACAATACGAACATAGTCAGGAAGGGGAAGGTTATGGCCGCCCCTATTAGCGGGAACTGGGCAAACATCTACGCTAACCCCGCCGATTACACGGGTGCCCAACGGTGGGGAACGGGTGTCGCACCCCTCTACGGGCAACGCGGTATCGGACCTCCCCTAGGTATTACCGGGCGAAACCCAGAACCATCCGAATACCGGGAAGTACCCCACGAACTCCTAGCCCCGGACGCCTGGGGGTATTCTTCGGAAGATCTCGCCGGGGTGGTCACGGATGACGATGCGTTCATGATCGGAGTTCCCCCATGGACAGACCGTCCAGAGGTCACGCGCGGGGATTCCGGGGAGTATCCTCCCCCGTCATGGCTTGCCCGTCCGAACGGGCCGGATGGGAAGTACTTCCGGTCTGTTCATCAAGCGGGATTGCTGAAAGCAGCCCATGACCCTACAGCCTTCCCCACGGAGACCGTTACCGAAGGGTGGGACAACAAGCTACACGGGGAAGTTCTGGACGCGGAAACATCCGCCCCGGGACAGTACGAACGTCAAACATCCATGCAACAGGTTAACCCCCCGGAAGGCCGGAACAATCAGGCAGCGGTTATCCGGGGAACGGATGACGACCGGCATAACATCATGACCCGGCTTACCGGCATGAAAGTTCGGCCATGGTCGGAAGGGGAACGGTTGCAAGACATGTTCCCATTCCAGCAAGACCTAATTCTCCGTCCGTGGTGGTGGAGACGTGCCGGAGTCGGGCGAGAGCAAGATATGATTACGAACGAATTCCAGTCAACTCTGCCTTACCAGCGTACCCCGCCTAGCGAACCGTATTACGGGCCGGATGAGTCAGCCGGGGCAGACACAGGGGATTACGGTTACACCCCGGAGGATAGTTTCTGATGGCAGATCAAATACAGAATCCTTTTAAGGGTTCCAAGAAGGGAACATGGATTATCGCCGGGCTAGCCGGGGGAGGTGCCCTGCTTTATGTATGGTGGAAGCATAAGCAAGCAGCAGCAGCCCCGGTCAGTTCCTACGGCTATGCCCAATACGGGGCCGGTTACGGGTATGGCGTTTCCCCGATCTTCGGGGGAGGTCAGGGGGGACTTAACCAGTTCGGCGGTTACGGGTATCAGCCTCCCCCGGGGCCTCAGCCGATTACCACTAATGGGCAGTGGGCAGCAGCGGTAGAGATGGCCCTTTCACAGCAAGGGTATAACCCGCTAACTATCTCGGCTGCACTCGGTAAATACCTGACGGGGCAGACTGTTACCCAGGATCAAGCGGACCTGATTTCCGTGGCTATCGCGTTTCAAGGTGAACCCCCGGTCCCGTCTCCGTCCGGGTATCCCCCAGCGGTTCATGTCGGGGGCAGTGGTGGAGGCGGCAACGCTAAGAATCCTGTTACCGGTCTGCGGGTTAGCAAGGGTGGTACTACGGGAGTCGATATCTCCTGGTCTGCTTCTTCGGGGGCTAAGAGTTACCACGTAACCAGCGATAGAGGTAACCCGGAGTTGATCGGTACGACTTCCGCCCGGATTCATTCGATTAATCCGGTAGGGCATCCGGCTTCGGCACATGTTGAAGTTCTGGCAGAACCAGCGGGAACCGGCGCGATTCCTGCCCGTATAACCGTCACTACACACAAGTAAGGGAATAGACATGGCTCTTGGACTTCGTACCGTTCTTAAGCCGGAACACACCGTCGCTGTTGGGGTGGGTATTTCGGCGGTAGACCTGCTTATCTTCACACACATGGTTCCCGGTGTCGCGGATATCCGGACCGCACGCCCGAAGAATGCCGATATCGAGACGGTTAGGCGTCAAGCGGTAATCACCTGTGTGGGATTCAATGGGTTCGTTTCGCTTATCACCCGTGACTGGAACGTCTTCCTAATCGGCGGTATCACGACTATCGCAATGTCTTACCTGATCGCTCACGCGAATGAAGTGAATCCGGAAACGGGCAAGATGGCCGGTCCCACGGAACAGTCACTTGATCCGGAAATGGCCGGATATGCGTTGCCGGATTACTCAATGCAGCAAGAAGGCGCGGAGTAACTGTGTCGGTAGGTCAGGATTTCCCTGTCGTTGGACCGCATGGGACGGTGGAATGGTGGGTAGTCAATCACCCAACCGGGACACCTGGGCCCCGTGCGGTTCCAACGACTCATTACGTGGTGGTATCCACTACAGGGGGAACGGTTCCACTGTCTAAGGTGGCGGGTCCGTTCACAACCCAGTCACAGGCACAAGACTGGGTGAACTCTGCTAACGCTGCGGGGAACAGTCCTGGGAGCGCCGTAGGGGCAGCGGTAAACGCTGCGGGTCTTAACCCCCTGTCTGGGTTGTCGGACATCTCACACAGACTTACAGAGGCGTCTACGTGGATACGGGTAGCAGAGGTCCTAGCGGGGTTCATGTTGATCTACGTGGGAGCTAAGGCACTGTTCCCCACCACGGTTAACGCGATCAGTGCCCCGATCAAGGACACCGCGAAGGGTACGATCAGTGCGGCGAAGTTGGGGTTGATATGACAGTTACAGATCATAACGTTAGTGATAGTTCATCCGTAACGGTACCGGTAACACTAACGGATGAAGACCGGCGTTACCTGACAGCGGTAACGGAAGCTACCCCCGTCTTCGCAGCCTGGCAGACTGTCAGCTTCCAAGGGGTAGCAACCGAGACACAGCCCCTACAGATACTCCCCGCCGACCTCCGTAGACGCCGGGCGTTCATACAAGTTCGCGGGGTACTCGGTTCCCCTGCACAGGTAGAAGGGTCGGTTACCGGTCCCGGAGCTAACGTAGCTATCACAACTATCGCTATCGCATCCCTGCCCCCGGGATGGTATGACGTTAACTGGACCGTGGAACTTGACGGAACAGTAGCGGCAGCAGAACAGAACAACTTCATCCTGAAAGGCCCGGGGCTAGGTGGCGGGTTTAACTCCACCAATGACCCGACCGTAGGCCGATACCCACAACCCACAGTTAGAATGTACGTCCCCCCGGGCAACGGTACAGCCCTGTCTGTTCGCTCCGTTGGGGCCGGTACCGGAACCGCTATATATTCCGCCCAAATCTCTATCACCCCGGCGATAGTTCCCGGCGGGTTCATCCTGATTGGTCAGCTAGGGCAAGTGTCGAACGGGCAAGGGGGGAAAATATTCGTTGGTGATCCCCGTTGGGAAATCCGGGCACATTCCCCGCTGTGGATTGCCGGGGATGGTCTAACGACGCTGAATGTAACACTACTGGTGGAGCGTGACCAGGAACCGGATTACGACTAATGGCCCTAACCCCTTTCTCCCCTACTAACATCCCGTTCGTTGACAGCATTACGCCTATACAGGCATGGGCGGGATCACGGGATGAAGGACTATCCGTCACCTTCATTAACAACGACGAACTAAACCCCGTCTACTACGGGTATTCAAACAACATCGCCATAGGGGGAACTAACACCGCTCAAATCCCCCCGTTGGCTAATGCGTCTATGGACGGTTCCCGCACGATATACGTTATCGCGCTAGCGGGAACCCAGGACATGACGGTTGTCCCGGGGCTGAATTACTCGAACGCTAGCCCGGCTGCTATCGCGGAAGCGCTCATAGCGTCCGGTATCGCGGTAGAAATAGCACAGGCTATAGCAACCAGCGGTATCCCCTTGCTGGGTAGCCCTGTGCTGCTTTACAACGTGTCCAGCCTTCCCCCGTCATCCGGGGGTGGTCTGGTCGGAGGGAGTATTCCGAGCAATAGCTATCAGCCGACGTGTTACAACTCGGATATCCCAGGACAGTTCAACACAGGAGACGGACGTTTCATCACAGCGGTAGGCCGGTCGAACAACGGGCACTTGACGGTAACCAAGAAGTTCTGGAACCCGTCAGAATGGAATATAAACGTAGCACGTAACAACATGGCTAGCTATGCGTCGTTCGGCACAAAGGTAATCGTATGCCTACAGCCGGTCATAACTAACGGGCTAGCCCCCGGGTCGGACTTCACGCTAGTAGGAACCGCAGCACAGAAAGCAGCAGCAGCAGCGGACAAGGCATCTCTCGCCACGTTCCTTACTCAGCTTGCCGGGCTAGGCTTCACGTCCACTACGGCATGGGTGGTTCTATGGCAGGAACCAGGTAACACGTCCAAAGGGGTGTCTGCTACTGACTATGGGAACATGTGGAAGACTTACGGTCCCACTGTCAACGCTTCAGGGTTCCCCGCGCAAATCAACGTGAACTATACGGGGCAGATACACCGGGCTACGGATTACGCGAATGCAGCTCTAGGGCTACGGGGGAATCCGGCCACGGGTACCACGTTCGTATCGCTGGCTATGGACTGGTACACGAATAGCTGGAAACTAAACCTGTTCCTAGACACACAGGACAGCAACGGGGATTCCATCCTAGGTATTGCCCATGCACAAAACCTCCCCTTTGCACTTAACGAAGTAGGGTGCAAGCCGGGCGGGGGAGTCGGACAGCAAACCTGTATTGATTACATGGCCGCTAACCCGAAGTCGGTTCTGTCGGTAATGCAGAACGAACTGCAAGCCGGGCGTACCATCGGGGATGTTATTTATTTCGACGGTTTGTGTACTGCGGATGGTTCCGGGGATATCGCCTCTCCTATTGGGCAAGACCCGACAGCGGGTAACCCTGACTTCCGCGTTCCGTTCTTTCAGCAGTGGTACGACACGCTACAGTCAACACCTAGCACAGCGTTTACTATTGCAGCGGCCACTACTACCACTATGACGCCGGTTGTCCCGTCTCCGGTCGGGGGACTGGCTAATTGTGACATGCTGTCCTATGAGATAGTTCTAGGACTCACAGCCGGGGCAGCGTCAACTAACCCGTTCGCGGCACTAACGTTTCTGTGGTATGACTTCGACCAGGTACCGAAGAACCAGAATCCGGTATTCAAGGAAACATGGCATATCCCCATGGGGACGAATGCCGACCCTAACGGGCCGCTAATCGTTACGGGTACCGGTCGGATGCATGGGGCGTTCCTGCAAATCAAGATAAACAACCAGGACACGGTGACGTGTACGGTTAACTTCTTGCAGATAAGCGGAACATCTCGGGTAGGACAGCGTTCGCAGCTAACCTGGTACCCGAATGCGGGGCAGTCTCCCACCGTTCCCACGTTCACGCTTGCACAGGCTGTAGATGCCGGGTTGCAGCTAGGCAGGGAACAGAACGTGAACGTTCCCGCTGGGCAGACTAAAGGCTTCCTTAATGGACTATGGGCAGGGCAAGCCTTTTACCGGTTCCTGGTCTCCGGGGCCGCCGCTAACGGAACCGTTCATGTCCAGCTACAGCCACAGCCTACCGGCGTATTCGGAACAGAAGATATTCTGAATACATCAGCGGGCATCGCCGGGGGTGGTAATGACGAACATGTCTTTAACACAATCGCTTTGCCCCGTGGGCCTACACAATGGGTCGTTAATAACAACGACGCTAACGCGGTGACAGTGTCTTATCAGCTAATAGGAATCGAGACGGCATGAATCGTCCTACTTGGGGTCTGGAGTATTGGCCCGTGTTTCTGGTTGTGGTTTCGTCACTATTCCTGGGACCGGAAGCGTTCGCATTCTTCACGAACCATGAGAATACCCTTTCGGATTTCGCATGGTATGAGCTAGGGGTAAGCGGAACTTACGGGAGTCATAGTTGGGCTTGGTGGTTTAGCCTGATTGCTGTAGTGGTGTTTCTGGCCGTGCTTATCGGTCATATCTGGTTCAAGGTCCCATCATGACAGTAGGGTGGCGGGAAATAATTGTCATCACGGTACTAGGTGTAGCGTTTACGCTGACTCTTGACCGGCTAGGAATTATCAAGAAGGTAGCCCGTGCCATTCCGTAAGCGGGGCCGGTTCTTCTACTCACCTAGGGGGAGGCGGTTTACCAGGAAACAGGTAAGACTGTATTACGCGACCAGGGGATTCCGAAGGAGAAGGAGAAGGAGACGTGCTTAAAAGACGGGATATACTGTTTATTAACCTAGCAGCCGGTTTGGTTGCCGGGGCAATTCTCGGTATCGGGGAAATCCTTTACCGGGAACTTTACACAAGGGTAAGCGGTACGGTTCTGGTGGAAGAAACAGAAACCGTAATCAAGGAAGCTAACCCCGATGGAAAGGCAGAATAATTGCGGGAAACGTGGCTACCCGGATAGGTGGGCAGCGTTCGCCGCAATGATCAAGATACCCATTAAGGCAACGGGGCAGCAGCCCCTAGCGGTTTACAAGTGTGGTATCTGCGAAATTAATCCGTGGCATTACACGTCTAAATCACAGATCAAGAGAAGGGGTAATTCCCGTGGCAGAGAGCGGAACTCCTAGCCTGTTCGACCGTATTTCCGCAATGGCGGATGAACTGAAGCTAGAAGGAGACGACAAGGACAACTTCGTCAATCAGGCTATGGAACGTGCCGGGGGTCACAAGAAGGTGGTTACCTGGGTTCCGGACGCCGGAGACGGCAAAGGGGATAAGGATGGGAAGAAGCAGCAAGGCTGGTTCCCTGCTAACTAATGCGCCCGTCCGAAATTCTGGGTAATGTCCTAGCGGCTATAGCGGTAGCCATGCTGGGCTTTATCTGTCATGTGATTATTCGGGCGTACCGGAAGTTTGACCGGTTCATGCTGGAACATGTGTGGCTGATAGCCACAACCCTATGGACCCGTCAGAAGGTAATAGAAGTCATGGCAGCGTTGGGGATTGATTACCCCGACCCGCCCCCGGCTGATCTGAAGAAAGGAAGACACCGTGATACCTAGTCAAATCATGTTCGATGCCATCCGCGCGAACCGTGTCCATATTCCCCCTAACCCGTTCGCAGTAGGCGGATACGTCAACGGGGCTATTACCGATTACATCTGGCACACCCCGGATTGGGATGCGTTCCCCGACTCCTACCATGTTCGTATCAATGTCACAGGCGACCCATCCCGGGGCAATGCCCTGGACGTAGAACAAGGGGACGCAACCCCCGGGAACGTTCAGCAGTGGATAGAGTCCCGGGGTGCGGCCATACAGGACCCTTTGCTGGTCTACTGCAACCGGTCCAACCTGGACGCTTGCCTAGCAGCCCGGAACGCTGCGCAGAACGCTACGGGCATCTATGCCTTCATGTGGGTAGCGACCCTAGACGGGACGATAGAAGGCCGGTCCGCTACACAGTTCGCGCAAACAAAGGTCAACGGGGTAGCGGTGACAGACTGCACTCTGATCACAAACCCCCGGCTGATCGCTGCCATGATGGCACGTCTAGCAGCCAAACCGTGATACCATGGTCTCACCGGTCAAAGGGACCGGGCAGACAAGGAAGGCAAGGCCATGGCACTGCAAATCACGAAGTCCGACGTAGCAGCCGACGAAGAACTGACCAGGAACACCGTTTCCCGGGACCGGGACGAATTCCAGAAGGAGATGGACGGCGAGGTCGGCTCCCTGGTCGGACAGTGGCTGGACGCCGAGAAGGTCCCAGCGGGCAAGCTGGACGACCGGAAGCGCCCGGAGGATGGAAAGGCCAAGGTCGCAGAGTCGTCCCGTCCGCGTGCCCGGTACCACGTCAACCCCGACGACAAAACAGAGTTCAAGGACGTTCTTCGCCGCGCGGGCACCCTTCACAAGGTCGAAGTCGTGTTCCTGTACCCGAAGGGCCAGCGGACGGAGACAGTTGACGAGAAGTCCGGTAAGGCTGCCGTGACCATCACCGTCGCACCCCGCAGCGTGAAGCGGAAGCAGCAGCACTAGCCACCGAAGCGGCTGGAACCCACCCAGCCTCAAGAACGCATTAGCGTGTAGCCCTGGCAATGAAAACAGGGAGTGGGCCGGGAGCCCCCGTCTAGATCCCCCGGACGGGGGTTCCTGCTTTTGTAAGGTTAACGGCACCCGTGAAAGATAACTAGAAATAATCCGGGTAAGGGGTTGACAGGTCTCACGCATAGGAGGATAGTTAGTTATGTAAGGAAGTACGGCCCGCCGGGAGGCGGCCCCGAAAGGTAGCAGCCGGGCAAGGTCTGGAACGGCCCCGGAACGCGGCCCAGTCACACGGGATGAGGCGGACAACACAACCACGTCGCTACACACACTAGGCAGGGGCCATGTTCACATCACTTACGTTCAAGCAGAAGCGCCAACTCATGGACAAGCTTTACCGGGCATCATCACGGAACTTCGTCAAGTCCGATTTGCGTCTAGCCACAGGTGACCGTGACGGTTCCTTTGACCTTTACATGGTTGGGGGAGACCTTTACAAGCTAGCTACTGAAATCTATCACGAAGCATACAAGGCATAAGGGGCAGTCATGATAACCGAGAAGCACACAGTTACGCTGACGAAGCACACGATCCGGCAACTTCGGGACCGGGTTATCAACGACAACATCACGGCAATCGTCGCAAGCGCGAACAACAAGTCGCTTGCCGTAGCAGGGTGGATAATCGAAGACCGGGGATGGTTCCGCGAGGACGC
>Ga0126379_10002325_pt1 | contig 12069 bp, 9 predicted proteins | sample PanSoiMetPlot_24_FD_92640 | JGI IMG/M metagenome (GOLD analysis project Ga0126379, IMG submission 92640) | Tropical forest soil microbial communities from Panama - MetaG Plot_24 | ecosystem: Environmental > Terrestrial > Soil > Tropical forest > Bulk soil | place: Panama | collected 2016-02-17
GTGATGGCGGTTAACATTCCGTGAATGTATCAGAGAAGGATGCGATTTCGCACCCTGGCACGCCAGCACCGGCGGATTCGCCGGGTTGTGAGGGGCGGCAAAACTGGATAGTATCAAGCAGACTTTCAGGAGACATTCGACATTCATGCGATTCATGGCTGGTGTTAGCTGGCTGCTTATTCTTTCCCTTGGATACTCGCAAATTGTTTCGGCGCAAGGCAATCCCGATAAAATTCCTGCGGCAGTGGACGAAATTTTTGCGGACCTGGCCAAGCCCGGCTCGCCCGGTTGCTCCGTGGCGATTGCGCGCGATGGCAAGCTGCTGTATGCAAAGGGCTACGGCCTGGCCAACATCGAACAGAATGTCGCGCTGACGCCGGAGTCTGTGTTCGATATCGGCTCTACCTCCAAACAGTTTTCCGCCGCCAGCATTCTGTTGCTGGAAAAGCAGGGCAAGCTCTCGGTGAACGACGATGTCCGCAAATATATTCCTGAGCTTCCCGACTACGGCAAGAAAATCACGATCCTGAATCTCTTGAATCACACCAGCGGGTTACGCGACTATTTGGTGCTCTTCGAACTGGCTGGTGTGAACACGGACAGCGTTACTACCGACGAAGAGGCCCTGGCGCTGATTGCGCGGCAAAAGGCGCTCAATTTCGACCCCGGCACGGAATGGCTGTACAGCAATTCCGGATATTTCCTGCTGTCGGTGATCGTGAAACGCGCCAGCGGGCAGAGTTTGCGGGAGTTCGCCGCGGAAAATATCTTTCAGCCGCTGAACATGAGCCACACGCTGTACCGCGACTCGCACACGCTGCTGGTCCCCAATCGCGTGCTAGCCTATGATCCCGTCGATAAGGAGACCGGCTACACATTCGACGTTTCCTATTTCGAGCAGACCGGTGATGGCGCGGTGCACACATCGGTGGGCGATCTTCTGAAGTGGGATGAAAATTTCTACACCACGCAAGTCGGCGGAAAACCGCTTGTGGCGGAACTGCTGGAGCCGGCAAAACTGAATAATGGAAAGACGCTCAGTTACGCGAAAGGCTTGTCCATCGGCAAATACCGTGGGCTGAACACCGTCAGCCACGGCGGGTCGTGGGGCGGGTATCGCGCAGAGCTGCTGCGCTTTCCCGACCGGCACTTTTCCGTGGTTTGCTTGTGCAACCGTTCCGATGTCAGTCCCGAACGACGCGCGAAACAGGTGGCTGATATTTATCTGGCTTCCGTGCTGCAAGGGAAAGAGCGAAAGGATGAAGATGACCAAACCGAGACGAGAGCCAAGCCGGAAGTTCCGGTGGCCGCGGCAGAATTGAAGAACTTGACCGGAGATTATTGGAGCGAGGAACTGGGCGTGGCGTATCGTCTAAGATTGGCCAGCGACAAGCTGGTGCTCGACAAAATCCTGCTCACCGGCGGCATCCCTCGATCGAGTGCGTCTGAAGGCAAGGCTTTCGTTCGCGTGGGCAAGAACGAGTTTCGCCTGACCGCAGCGGGTCTCGAAATACGATTTCAATTCGACGCCGCGGGCCAGCCAGTGTCGTTCACGCTCGACGCGGGACGCACAAAGGGTATGATTTTCAAGCGCACCTCGGGTGTGGGCTAAAGGAGAATTCCGCAATGTCTGATGGGACTCGACGATTTATCGCCGTGCTGATCATGGTGGCGGGCGCAGCACTCTTGTGGCTCGCGGGCCGTTCCAGCGGAGGCGCGGAAGCGGCCAGGAACGAAGTGGGCGCCACAGTGGCGTCGGCGCGCGAGCAAGCCTATGCAAGCGACCCTCGCTTGAAGGGCGCTTACAGCTTTGAACGCGGCGGCTGGGTGTACGTCCATCTGGAAGGCGACCCGGCTGCGATCGGTTTTCAGCACGGATTTCTGCTGGCAAAGGAAATTGAGGATGCGTTTCCCGCCGTCAGCGCAGGCATGGTGCACGCAACCGGGCGCGAGTGGGCATTTTTCCGGCAGGTAGCGCGTGAAATGTTGTGGCCAAAGATCGATACGGAGTATCAGCAGGAACTGGAGGGCATCACCGAGGGGTTGCACGCGCGAACGAATTCCGAGCTCGACGTTTACGATATCGTGGCGTTGAATGCCTTTGAGGAAGTGCCGGACTACTACGTGCCGTGGCTGAACAAGCGCGAAAAAACTGCCAATGCTCCCACGCTCAAGAGTCCCGGCAACTGCAGCGCGTTCGTGGCCACGGGAAGCTGGACCAAAGACGGCCAGATCGTGATCGCGCACAATAACTGGACCAACTACAAGAATGGCGAGCGCTGGCGCATCATTTTCGATATTCAACCGGCCAATGGATACGAGGTTCTGATGGACGGCTTTCCCGGCGTGATTGCCAGCGACGACGATTTTGGAATCAATAGCGACGGCTTGATGGTGACGGAAACCACCATCACGCAATTTGAAGGCTGGGACCCGAATGGCAAGCCGGAATTCATGCGCGCGCGAAAAGCGCTGCAATATGCGGGCAGCATCGAGGAGTACACGAAAATCATGCTGGACGGAAACAATGGCGGCTATGCCAACGACTGGCTGCTGGGCGACCGCAAGACCGGCGAGATCGCACAATTTGAGCTGGGCTTGAAAGCGTACAAGCTGTGGCGGACCAAGGACGGAGTATTCTCCGGGTCCAACTGGGCGCGCGATCCCAGAGTCTTGAAGGAAGACACGCCCGAATTTCAGCCCAACGACATGACGAGTTCACCTAATGCACGGCGAGTCCGCTGGGAAGAACTGCTGAACGAGAACAAAGGGAAGATCAACGTTGAATTGGCGAAAGTGATGCTTGCCGATCATCTTGACTCATACCAGAAAAAAGAAGAAGCGAACGAGCGCACTTTGTGCGGGCACGTGGATGTGTCGCCGCGCGGCGTGCCGCAATGGGGATACGCACCAAACGAACCGGGCGGGGCGGTGCAGGGCAAAACAACAGATGCCACCATGGCGAAGGAGATGCGACTTTTTGCGCGCATGGGACATCCGTGCGGCGAAGATTTCCTGGCGAAGCCATTTCTTGCAGCGCACCCGGATTATGCCTGGCAGGAACCTTATTTGCGCGACATGAAGGCCGGGCCGTGGACGGTGTTTCGAGCAGGAGAAAAGCCCGCGATCAAAAAGTAGTTCTCATTTGCAGCAGGTTTCTGGCCGAGTTGCTCTTGCAAGCGCGATTCGTCACGGTTTGCGGCTTGGTCTCATATGGCGGCGCAGGCAAGCGCTGTCATTGTGAGGGCATCCGGCGAGGACGCCTGAAGAATCTCAACGCAACCATTTCCGCCAATTCATGTTGCATGTATTAGTGTCCAGCTCCATTCGCTACGACCTGAACTTCGACACCGGAGGGATATTTTCTTGAGCGGTACACCTTCTGCGTGGCGGCTTGATAGTCAGCGGTGTTGGCATCGAAAATGTTCGGCACGAATTTTTGCGGATTGCGGTCGTAAAGCGGGAACCAGGTACTCTGCACCTGCACCATGATGCGGTGACCCTTCTTGAAGACATGATCTGCGGTGTGCAGATCGATGGAGAAGGGCGTCACCTGATTGGCCACGAGCGGCTCGGGCTTGTCAAACGATTTCCAGTAGCGGCCACGGAAGATTTCGTCGGCAACCATTAACTCGAAGCCGGAGAGTTTCCAGTCTTTCTCCACCTTCTGCGGATAGACGTCAATCAATTTCACGACCCAGTCGCTGTCTGTACCGGTGGTTGAGGCGAACAGTTTTGCGGTGACCTGACCGGAGATGGTGACGTCGTCCTGCAATTCGTCGGTCTGCCAGGTCAGCACGTCGGGCCGATTGTCGACAAAGCGCTGATCCTGCACAAGCCAGGTGTACCAGCTTCCGGGATGGTCGTCCGGATAGGTCATATCCACGGGGCGACGACGATACGGCACGGGATGCGCGGGATCGCTCACATAGGAATCAAGCGCATCGGGCGCGTCGCTCGTTGCCGCTTCGAACGAAAGCTTTCCGTCCGCGGCGAAATAGAGGCTCCTGGTCTGCGCGTCGCGCGGGGGCCAGGAATCGAAATTCGTCCAGGTGTCGCTGCCGGTTTGAAACAGCAACGCTTCTTTCATCGGCAACGAACCTTTGTCGTGCAGCCAGTACGCAAACCACGGCGCCTCGATTTTTTGTCGGAAGTAAACACCCGTATCAGAGCCAAACGGAATTTCGCCCAGCGAACTTCCCGGGCCGCCCGCCCAGCCGCCATGATTCCACGGTCCAACCACAAGATAGTTCAAATGCTTTTCGTCGGATTTTTCCAGATTTGCGTAAGTGCGCATCGGCCCATAGAAATCTTCCTGGTCCCACCACCCGGCGACGTTTAGATTCGGAACGGTCGTGGTTTTCAAGGCAGATTCGATGGCATGCGCTTTCCAGAAATCGTCGTAGCTGGGATGCGACACGAAATTGTTCCAGGTGGGAATTTTCCCGTGGAAAAATTCCTTGTTGACGTTCGAAAGAACGCCGAGATGCAGATACCAGTCGTACAGATCGAAACGGTCGAACTTGAAACTGTAATTCTCCGCCGAGGTTTCCATCAGCGCCGAATATTCAAAACCATAGCTCAGGCGGAAAGCGCCGTGATGAAAGAAGTCGTCGCCCATCCAGGCATCGCCCATGCACGCCTGCTCCGAAACAGCCTTCAACGCGGGGTGCGGATTGATCATCGCCATCGCTGCCAGAAACCCACCGTAAGAAATTCCGGCGATTCCGACGCGGCCGTTATTGTTGGACACGTTTTTCACCAACCAATCGATGGTGTCGTACGTGTCCGTGCTTTCATCGATGCCCTTGGAATCCCTGGGATCGTGCACCGGGCGGTTCATGGCGAATTGCCCCTCGGAACCATAGCGTCCGCGAATATCTTGCAGCACGAAGATGTAGCCGTCGGGCCACATGTCCGAGTAGCGAAACAACATGCCGCTGTAGCTCTTGTCGGGCGCGGATATTCCGTAGGGAGAACGCTCCATCAGGAACGGCGACGGCTGTTTCGCATCTCGGGGCCTATAAATCTCGGTGTGGAGCTTCACGCCGTCGCGCATCGGGATCATCACTTCTTTTTTCTCAAACAGCTTGGAAAGGTCCGGCCGCTCTTTCTTTTGCTCCTGAGCATTTGCCGCGTCCAGGAGCATTGCCGTCCCAACCAGCAGAACCGCGATGTGTTTCCGTTTCCCGAAGCCCGCAATCATCCAATTCCCTCCCCATGCATCGCGCCAGCGCTGCGCTGCGAGAATACCACACCCTGTTTCAGCACTCCCCCTGCCCCGCCGGTGAGTTGTCGGTCGACTGACCGTTGAGTCGGTGGATAGGACCGGGATGCGGTTGAGACTCGAAGGATACGAATGGATAATCCGCCAAGAATTGAAGCGTCCAGGATGCTCCAACGTCCATCCGGGAGCTTTCGGGCCTCTGGGTGGTTAGCTGGCATTACGCCCGCGTCGCTGGCCGATTTTCTGGCGGATAATGCGGTCTGTCTGCTAAACTAGAGTTTCGTAAACTGTACCTGCACTCTCATGAAGAAGGGGATTCTTCCGGGCTGCTGGCTGTTTCAGCAGCCATTTTTGTCTGAAGACGCCTGGCAAACATGACTACCGAGATACGCAATATCGCCATTATCGCCCACGTGGACCACGGTAAGACCACGCTGGTGGACACCATGCTGCGGCAGAGCGGCATCTTTCGCGCCAATGAGGCCGTCGTCGAGCGCGTGATGGACTCCAACGATCTGGAGCGCGAGCGTGGCATCACCATTCTGGCCAAGAACACCGCGCTGTTTTTCCATGACACCAAGATCAATATCGTGGACACGCCGGGCCACAGCGATTTCGGCGGCGAGGTGGAGCGCGCCCTGCGCATGGTGGACGGCGTGGTTCTGCTGGTGGACGCCAGCGAAGGCCCGCTGCCGCAGACCCGCTACGTATTGCAGAAAGCGTTGGCTGCCAAGCTTCCTCCCGTGATCGTGTTGAATAAGATTGACCGGGCCGACGCGCGTCCTGCGGAAGTGCTGAACGAAATCTACGACCTGTTCATCGATCTGGATGCCACCGAAGACCAACTGGACTTTCCGGTGGTGTACACCAACGCGCGCGCTGGCGTGGCACACCGCAAGATCGGCGACGACTCCAAGGATTTACTTCCGCTGTTCGAAGCCATCGTCAACAACATTCCTCGCCCCACCGGCGATACCGCCGGGGTCCTCCAGCTTCAGGTGACCAATCTCGACTACAGCGAATTTCTTGGGCGCATCGCCATCGCCCGCATGTTCAATGGCACGCTGCGTCGCGGCGAAGAAGTGGGCATCAGCAAGCTCGATGGCAAGCTCCAGACCACCAAGATCACCAAGTTGTTCACGTTTCGCGGCCTGGAGCGCGACGAAGCCGATGAAGTCGTTGCCGGGGATATCGTGGCCATCGCCGGCGTCGAAGGCATTCAAATCGGCGAAAGCATCACCAGCGTTGAGAATCCCATGCCGCTGGAGCCGCTGACAATTGACGAACCAACGCTGGCCATGATTTTCAGCGTGAATTCCAGCCCGCTGTGCGGCCGCGAGGGAAATTACCTGACTTCGCGCGACCTACGCGACCGGCTGGCGAAAGAGTTGCTCACCAACGTCTCCATCCGCGTGGAAGATACCGACACGCCGGAATCCTTCCGTGTACTGGGCCGCGGCGAATTGCAACTGGCCATTCTGATTGAGACTATGCGGCGCGAAGGCTTTGAGCTGATGGTCGGTAAGCCGGAAATCGTGGTGCACACCGTGAACGGCCAAAAAATGGAGCCGGTGGAACGCCTGGTAATCGACATCCCGGAGAATTTTATCGGCATCATCATGGAAACGGTTGGCAGCCGGCGCGGCGAAATGCTGAAGATGAGCAATCACGGTTCCGGCCGGGTCCGCCTGGATTTCAAAATTCCCTCGCGCGGACTGATTGGTCTGCGCAGCCAACTGCTTACCGACACGCGTGGCACCGCGCTGATCCACTCGATCTTTGAGGGCTGGACTGCATATGGCGGCGAGATGGCGTTGCGGCCAACTGGCGCGCTGGTTGCCGATCGCGCAGGCGTTTCCACTGCGTACGCGCTGTGGGGCATCCAGGAACGCGGAGAACTGTTCATCGGGCCGACCATCGAAGTGTATGAGGGCATGGTGATCGGCGAGAATTCGCGCGAGCAGGACATGGAAGTTAATGTCACGAAGGAAAAGAAGCTCACCAACATGCGCTCATCGTCGGCCGACGAAGCCATCCGGTTGATTCCGCATCGCGTGTTGAGCCTGGAGCAGGCCATCGAGTTCATCGCCGACGACGAACTTGTCGAAATCACGCCCAAGTCCATTCGCCTGCGCAAGAAAATCCTGCAGTACAACAAGCGCCCACGCCGGTGGCAGGAAATTCGCGCCAGCCAGGAAGCCGCGGGATAATCCGACCATGGTCAGCGGAGCGGTGCGCCGGATTGTCCATGCTCGATCAAGGCAACACGGCCAAAGGTGAAGATTGACCGTTCGTGAAGGCCGGTTGAGTCAGCGGTTTGACTTATCCAACAGCTGCTTCAGGTACGATTGCCATACAATGGCCCAGGTGTGCGTGCCGTGACCGTGGGTCTGGTCGCTGATGGGAATCAACACGAAGGTGGCGTCCTTCAGGCGCGCGCTTTCCTTTTCGGCGATGCCGAGCTCGGACGGATTGATGAAATCGTCGGCGGAGTTGATCCACATCATGGGCGCTGTGATCTTCTCAAGTTGCGGAGAAGGATCGTAGTTGCGTGAAGCGTTGACCTGGTAGAGCAGGTCGTTGGCGTCAAGACTTGCGGCGGTCTTCTCCGCCTCTTCCATATACTTGTCCGCGGCATCGCGAGTGGGTAGCGTCTTCTGCATCTGCAGCGGCGCGCTTCCCGCAATCACCAGCAGGTCTTCCGCGCTGCGCAGGGCACCCTTCGGTTCGTCCTTATATTCACCGCCATTCCAGGCAGGATCTTTGCGGATCGCATCCAGCAACATTTTTCGCCAAACGCGGTTGCGCCCCGCGATTTGCACCGGGAGGCAGGCCATGGGCATCAACGCGTCCATGAAGTCCGGGTAAGTTTCCGCCCAAACAAAAGAGTGCATGCAGCCCATTGAAGTGCCAAAAATCAGCCGCAAATGCTGCACTCCCAGGCCCGCGGTGACCAGGAGATACTGCGCGGCAACCATGTCGTCGTAATCGTACTGCGGAAAATGCGCGTGCATTCCGTCACTGGGCTTCGACGATTTCCCGTGGCCAACGCCGTCAGGCAGGATGATGAAGTAGCGATTGATGTCGAGCAGCTGGCCCGGGCCAAACAGTTCGCCAGCAAATTGTGGCCGCAAGAATTGCTGGCTGGAGCCGCCAGTGCCGTGCAGGATCAGCACCGCGTTCGTGGGCTGGCCTTGCGCATCGCGCGCGAGCTTACCGAGTGTCAGGTAGTGCAAGCGAAGCTCCGGCAGCTGTTCGCCGGACTTAAACTTGAAGTCATGGGCAACGTAATCGCCGTCGGTTACTGGATAGCTGGTGGGCGGCTGCGCGCGCGCCGCGCCTAGCGCCACAAATGCAGTGGCAAACAGTGAGCCCATCTGCAACAAATAATTCATGGTTTGAACCTCGTGTTAGTTTCGTGGCCAGTGAATTTATCACACTCTTGCAGTCCTTCTTGCTACTCTCTTGGTTTCCGCGCAAACCACCGTTCCGCGAGGTGTTGCGATGCGAGCATTTCTGTTGCTTCCGGTTGCGGCTCTTCTGGCGACCTTCCTGTTCGAGCCGCCATCCTCGTCTGCCCCGGGCACGGCTTCGATGGCGCTCCCGCAGTTCGACGCTTCCGGCGCACTGGTGAGGCAAAAATCCTTCGAGCACTGGACGTTTGTTGGTTCGAATATTGGAATGAGTTACGATTCCGGCGCGCAGAAAGGCCCCGGTGAGTTCCATAATATTTATACGCAGCCGCAGGCCTTCGATACGTACAAGTCCACTGGCAAATTCCCGGAGAAAACCACGTTTCTGCTGGTGGTGTACGAACCCGCGCAGAACGTCTCGATCAACAAGAGCGGCTATTTCGAGGGGCAGATGACTGGCCTTGCCGCTTCGGTGAAGGACTCGGCACGCTTCAAGGAAGGCTGGGCGTATTTCTCCTTCGGTGAGCGTGGCAACCTGTCAGAAACTGCCACGGCGTTGCCGGCCGCGATGTGTTTTGCGTGCCACGACCAGCATGCCGATGACGATCACGTGTTTGTGCAGTTCCATCCGATGCTGCGCGCCGCGCGGCACAAATCGCGGCCCTAGTTTTTTCTCTCGATTCGTACGCTAGCGCTTGCTGCCGCCGAGCAAAGAGCCCAGCACGCCGCGCACAATTTGCCGGCCCACGGAACTCCCAATGGTTCGTGCAGCGCTCTTGGCCATGGCTTCCACCAGATTGTCGCCGCGTCGCCCGCCACCGGAGATGCCAGGAATATTCGCGTACCACGGCGGGGATTGCTGGCCTGCGGGAGTCGCGCCCGTCCCCGGAGCCGCGGGCAAAGGCTGACCCGCGCGGGCTTTCAAAATCTCGAAAGCCGACTCGCGGTCGACTGCGTTCTCGTACACTCCAGCTACGACCGAGGTCTTCATCAACGGGGTGCGTTGCTCGGGCGTGATTGGTCCGATCTGGCTATGCGGTGGGCTAATCCACGCGCGCTCGACAATTCCGGGCGTTCCCGTTTCGTCCAGGAACGCAACCAGCGCCTCACCCACAGCCAGTTGCGTGATCGCTTGCGCAACGTTCAATTTCGGATTCGTGCGAAAGGTTTCCGCGGCGGCGCGTACGGCCTTCTGATCCTTCGGCGTGAACGCGCGCAGGGCATGCTGCACGCGATTACCCAATTGCCCCAGCACCGTCTCCGGCACATCCAGCGGATTTTGCGTGACGAAATAAACACCCACACCTTTCGAGCGAATCAGTCGCACCACCTGCACAACTTTGTCCTCGATCACTTTGGGCAAATCGGCGAACAACAGGTGCGCTTCATCGAAGAAAAAGATCAGCTTTGGCTTTTCCGGATCGCCAACCTCCGGCAACCTCTCGAAGAGCGCCGTGAGCAACCACAACAGAAACGTGGCGTAGACCTTCGGTGACTGCATCAGCTTGTCGGCGGCCAGAATGTTCACGATACCGTGCCCGTTTGAATCCGTCTGCATCAGGTCGTCCAGATTCAGTGCCGGCTCTCCAAAAAACTTGTCTGCTCCCTGCTGCTGCAACGCCAGCAAGCCGCGCTGAATCGAACCGATGCTGGCGGCAGAAATGTTGCCGTACTGGGTCTGAAACTGCTTGGAGTTTTCGCCGACGTATTGGAGCAAGGCCTGCAGATCTTTGACGTCGAGCAGCAGCAGACCATTGTCGTCGGCAATTTTGAAGACCAGCGCCAGGACGCTTTCCTGAATATCGTTCAGGTTCAAAAGCCGGGCCAGCAGCAGCGGCCCCATTTCCGAGATGGTTGCGCGCACGGGATGCCCCTGCTCGCCGAACACATCCCAGAAAGTGACCGGGCAGGCGGCATACGAGAAATCAGTGAGCTTCAACCTTTTCGCACGCTCATCGATTTTTGGATTAGGAGTGCCGGGCTGGCTGATGCCGGAGAGGTCGCCTTTCACGTCGGCGGCAAAAACGGGCACGCCGATACGGCTGAAGGCCTCTGCCATCACCTGCAACGTAACGGTCTTCCCGGTTCCTGTGGCACCAGCCACCAAGCCGTGGCGATTCGCCATCTTGGGCAAAAGATAGAGCGGCGTGCTGCCTTGTGCGATAAATAGCCTGTCACTCATGGTTCCACTCTCCCCAATCGAATGTCGCTGCGCGGGGAGGGCGTTCCCGTGCGACTCCTTTCATTCTACTGCGTTGGCGCGCGGACTACGGTGATTGACTTGAGCATTCGGACCCAACGGGCGGGACGCTTCTCATGGGGCGCCACAAGTCGAAATGGGCCCTGTTTAGGGGCCAGCGATTCGCCGTTGACCGTGTCTGCCACAATCACTTCGGAGTCCACAAACCCGGAATCCAGTTCCGCCAAGGAGAAAACCACGCGATAGCCATCCTCTGCTTCGGCGATGACGTAAGTGGCCAGCAAAGCTCCTCGGAGTTTTTCCCCTTGCGCGACTCCCGCCCTCTTCAGCAGTTCCGCGAGCAGGACCCCCTCGTATGTTTCCGTTTTATGGTCATGAGGATTAACGACAGAGAGAGTTTTGCGCGGCATTTTCTTTAGGTCGGCCACGCTTAGTGCGAGGGGAGTCGAAACTTCGCCGCCGATTCGCAGTTCTGCAACGGTCGCTGTGCCCCCTGCAGCCTGCGCACACACATGAGACGCCGCAGAAAGAAGCAGCCCAACAACGGCGGCGAACAATAGCGGAACCCAGGCGCGAGCGTTACGATGCACGATTCTCTTCCTTCGGCTCTGGGGAATGAAATAAGCTCAGTCTTTTTCCAACATGACTTCGGTGGATTTGATCACTGCTGAAACCTTATCTCCGACCTTGAGCTTCATCTCATCCGCGCTACGCTTGGTGATCACGCTCTCGATCAAATTCTCGCCAACGCGCATCACCACATGTGCCATCACGCCTCCAAGGTGAAGTTCCACAATTTCGCCTTCGAGACGATTTCTAGCTGATAGAGTCATGCCGCAGAGAATACGCTGCCTGGTGCAAAGAGTCCAGAGAAGTCCTGTTAAAAGACGGTCGCGCGGAATCTTCCTGCTAAACGATTGTTGGGATTTCGATGTGCGTCAATTCACACCCGCCATAGTCGAATTAAGTCCCTGTGCCTTAACGATCGGAATCGTAGTGCATAGTTGACTGGGCGCTGCGGGTGCAGCGGGCTTGAAGCTGGTTTGGTAGCTCGCAGGAATCTTTCGCGCTATGGGAGCAGCGGCTTGCCCTCGGCTTTTGGCAGCGTCAAGCCGACTTCCTTCGCCAGCGTAGGAGCAATATCGATCATATCGATCACGCCGAGTTTTTTACCGGGCGGAATGTTCGGTCCCACGACGAAGAACGAGGAGCGCAGCGGCACGATAAAA
>Ga0126379_10002326_pt1 | contig 12063 bp, 7 predicted proteins | sample PanSoiMetPlot_24_FD_92640 | JGI IMG/M metagenome (GOLD analysis project Ga0126379, IMG submission 92640) | Tropical forest soil microbial communities from Panama - MetaG Plot_24 | ecosystem: Environmental > Terrestrial > Soil > Tropical forest > Bulk soil | place: Panama | collected 2016-02-17
AATAAGACGAAGGATGGCCGGGAAAAGAATCGAGCAGTGACGATGACGATTATGACCCCGAAGCTTGACGCAAACGTAGCTTCGAGAAATAACTAACTAGCTACAGGGTCAACGAAAAAAGGCCGCGTCAGGAATCCCTGATGCGGCCTTTTTTGTCCTGTGGGATGTCACCACAAAGACACAGAGACAACAAAGGGCTGGCAGCTCAGCCAAAAATGAACACTCAATATCGAGTTGCCAGACCTTTGTGTCTCTGTGTCTTTGTGATGACATCCCTCTTCAACGTAAGAACCAGACACGTCTAATTGGCCGTGGTGCCACCCCGCAATGTTTTCTCAAGCTCGATGTTGTTCTTCGAAAGCGTCAAGCCCATCGCTTTATCCAGATCAACCAGCGATTTTGTGAAATTCACCTCTGCCTGAAGTTCATTCGATTCTGCCATCGCCACATTGCGCTGCTCTTCGAGCACAAACCGCAGCGTCGACGTGCCGAGACTGAATTTTTGTTGTTCGGCTTCCATTTTTTTCTGCGCGAGTTCGCGGGTTAACTTCGCGGTTTCGATGCGAGCGCGGTTCATTTCGACTTGCGTCAAAGCATTGCGTACGTCGAGTGCGATTTGCTGTGCAGTCACATCCACTTTGCTTTTCGACAGGCGTTGTTCGTTCAGTGCGCGTTCGTAATCGGCCTCTGCAGCCTTGTTGCTCAGCGGCAGCACGAACGAGAATCCAAATGCGTATCCGGTGTAGTTATATCCGAAGAGTTGGCTGAAAGAGTCTCCGACGCCACCCGGAATCCTGTTGCTGATGCCGCCCGCTAATCCGCTGCGTTCGATTCGTGTTCCCCCCGCACCGTTCTGGTTATAGCTGGCGGTCACGTCGAAAATCGGCAGCTTCTGATTCCGCGTGTATAGCACATCGATATCTTTGTTTTGCACGTCCAAAAGCGCCTGCCGCATTTCGGGCCGGTTTTCGAGAGCGGCCTTGATCGCGTCCGGTAGAGTTGGGACCTGAATGGATTCCGGCCCCATCGGTAAATCTTGCGCGCGAAGCTTGATCAGAAACATGGAAGGATCTTTGTCGCTCGACGTCACTTTCTTGATCTGGTCCTCAGCCGACGTGAGGTCGAACGTCGAGACCACCAACTGTTCACGCCGCGCGGCAACGTCGGCCTGCGTTTGTACGACATCGATAGGCGCGAGCGTGCCGATTTCTACCTTCATTTTATTTTCTTCCAAGGTTGTCTGCGCGAGATCGAGCGACCGCTGTTTCACGCCTAGATCCTGCCCGGCGAACACCAAGTCCCAATAAGACTTTTGCGTTTGCGCGAGAAGGCTAGTCAGCTGAATTTCGAACGCGATTTCGGACATCTTCTCGGTGTTTTGCCCTACCAATATCTGCCTTGTGTTCGCAAGCCTTCCCCGATCGCGCATGAGATGCTGCCCTATCGTATAAGTGATCAGTCCCGTGTAGGAGGGATTGAATAGGTTGAAATTGCTTGTGGATTCCACTCGGTTCATCGACGCGTCAACAGCCAGACTGGTGCCGGTGGCGAGCGACTGTGCGAAACCTACACTGTAATTCGTGCGAAGCTGGCTGACGTCGGGAACCGTTCCATTCACCTGATTCGTACTCAGGCTTGTATTGCGACTTCTGTTAAAACCGAAACGAAGCGAAGGCTGGAGCGCGCGATAGAACACCAGGGCTTGCCAGTACGAAGACCGAGGTCCGAGCCGGTTCGACCGGATATCCAGATTGTTGTCGATCATCAGGTTGATGACGTCGCTCAACGTTACCGGTAGTTCCCCCGTGCGAACCAGTTGACCGATATTCGTGGTTGAATTCGGGGCAGCCGGTGCCCCGGCCTTTGAGGGGTCGTAACGGTGGAGGAATTCTTCCACCCAATCCGATGAAGCGCTCGATGGGACGGCCATCAAGATAACGAATACAAGGGAAAGGACAATCTTACCTACCTTCATAAAACGTGACTCCTTGCAGTTGAGGAAGAGCGGACGGAATTCCGGAACGGTTGCGTAAATTACCTAAATTCAATCAAGGATCCTTCGAAGAATTTAAGTAATTTACGCAACCGTTCCGGAATTTCATCTGCGACTCTAAAAACTTGCGGTTCCGGGTTGAGTGGCGCGGCGCCGTATCCATGCAAAAATCTTCGAAGGCGACCATTCGCGCAGGTCATCGAAGTAGGAATAAACGACTGGCGTGACCAGCAGGGTTAGCAGCAAGCAAAGCATCTGGCCGCCGATAATCGTAATGGCCATGTTCGCGCGAGAACCTGCCCCGGCACCACGGCCGAATGCAATGGGAAGCATGCCCGCAACAATCGAGATAGTGGTCATTAAGATCGGTCGCAACCGGACATGACTGGCGACCACCAGCGCTTCGTGCCGCTCCATGCCCTGGTCTCGCAGAGTATTGGTGTAGTCCACCTGAAGAATCGAATTCTTCTTCACGATTCCGAATAGCATCAGCATACCGATCGCGCTATACACGTTGATGGTCATGCCGAAGATCATCAGTATCAAAAGGCCTGCGGGGAGGCTCAATGGTAGCGACACCATGATCGTGAATGGATGAACGAAGCTGTTGAATTGCGATGCGAGGACCATGTAGATGAACACAACAGCCAGCAGGACCGCGATGGCGAAGTCGTTTGAAGCCTGCGCCAGCTGACGTGCGCTTCCACTGAACACCAGCGCGTACCCTGGCTTCATGTTCAGTTCGGCAACTTTTTCGCGAACCGCAGCAACGGCATCACCCAGCGGCAGGCCATCGAGGCCGGCATTCATCTGGATATTCCGTTGGCGGTTATAACGCTGAATGTTGTTTGGTCCGTAATCCAGCTTGAGCTGAGCTACGTCGCTCAGGCGCACAACTCGCTGCGTTGCGGACGGAATCAGCAGGCTGCCGATACGGGCCGGATCATTTCTAAACGACTCATCGAGCCTGAGCTGGACTTCGTATTGTTCGTCGCCTTGTTTGAATTGTGTGTCCAGTATCTGTCCGCCAACCAGTGTTCGGATATTGCTTGCCAACGTGTCGATCTGAACGCCTAAGTCCGCTGCCCGGACACGGTTCACGATGACACGCAGTTCCTGCTGTGTGGCTTCATAATTTGAATTGACGTCAACGACGCCGGGAATCGTTTTGATATTCGCGATGAGCTGTCCGACGTATGTTTGCAGTACCTCGATGTCCGGACCTTGCAGGGACAATTGCAGGCGATTCCCTTGAGAGTAGTTCCCGCCTCCGCCTTGATAATTTCCGCCACCGCCTGCTGATGAAGCTCCTGAAATGTCGGTACCACCCGATACGTTAATTCTTATACCAGGCCCGCGGTAGCGGCTGACGAGCATAGCTCGAGTCCGGCGCATCAGTTCCTGCTGAGAAAGCTTGCGCTTTTCCAACGGCGTCATTCCGACGAAGTAATTCGCGTTGCCGGGCTGAATGCTTGTGAAGACGGTTTGCACTTCAGGCAGTTTTCGCACTGTGTCTTCGACGTCTTTCACATAGTCGAGCGTTCGATCCAGGCTGGTGCCGCGAGGCAGGTTGATGCTGACGTTGAATTCGCCTTGATCGTCATCCGGAGCAAGTTCCTGTCCGATGCGCGGATAAAGCAGAGCTGCGGACGCCGTTACAGCTACGGCGATCATAAGCATGACCACACGGTGCCGCAAACTCCAGTGCAGCATGTGACCGTACACACGGTCCATGGCCGCATAGAAACCACGATCTTTCGATCCCTGGTGGGCAGCATCGCTGGACCGCAACCACATCGAGCAGAGTGCGGGAGTTAACGTAAAAGAAACGAACATGGAAAACAGAATCGCTGCCGCCGAAACAATACCGAAGCTCAAGAGGTATTGCCCGAGTTGTCCCGTAACGAAGACTACCGGAAGGAAGATTACGACCAGTGAAAGCGTAGTCGCCATTACGGCCAGGCCGATTTCATTCGTGGCTTCCGCGGCTGCTTCCCGCGGAGTCACCCCCTTTTCTTCGACGTAGCGGAAGATATTTTCCAAGACGACGATAGCGTCGTCGATAACAATACCGGTGGCCAGCGACAGCGCCAGTAACGTCATGTTGTTCAGCGTGAAGCCAAAGACCTTCATGACCGCGAATGTGCCGATTAAAGAGACTGGGATGGCTGTCGCTGCAATGACAGTGCTGCGGATATTTCGCAGGAAGATGAAGACGACGATCGCCGCCAGGAAACTGCCAAGGATGAGATGATGCTGGATATCTTCAATCGATCGCCGGATGAAAATGGACTGATCGCGACGGGTGACAATCGTGAGGTCCGCAGGCAGAGTCGGCTTAATTGCGTCAAGTTTCGCCATGACGGCGTCGACGACGGCCACGGTATTCGAGCCCGATTGCTTGCGAATCTCGAGCGAAACGGAGGGTTGGCCGTCGACTCTGGCGATCTGTCGAACTTCCTGGACAGCATCGTAAACGCGGCCCACATCACCGAAAGTGATAACGGAGCCGTTTAGCTGAGAAATAATGATTCGTCCGAAGTCCGAGACATTCGTCAGGCGGCCCATCGTTCGAAGCGCAATCTCGGAAGGTCCGGCGATAAAGTTCCCGCCAGGAATTTCGATGTTTTGACGCTCAATCGCGTTACGCACCTGGTCCGCTGTGAGTCCGTAGGCCGTCAGCCGATCTCCGTCCAACAACAACTGAATCTGACGGCGCCGGCCGCCATTGAATTCAATGCCGCCGACGTTGTTGACCGTTTCGATGACCTGCTTGATCCTCTTATCGACGATTTCGGTGAGTTCCTTCGGATCGCGTCCGCCGGAAATCGCCAGCGTCAGGATCGGCTGCGAGTCGGGGTCGTACTTCGTGACGCGAGCGGGCTGCGTGTCGCGAGGAAATCGGCCCTGGACCTGAGACATCTTGTCACGTACGTCCTGGATGGCCGAATCCATATTACGTTCCAGGTTGAACGTGATGTTCGCCTGCATGTTCCCCTGGTTGGAATTCGTGCGAAGTTCATCGATGCCGTTGATGGTGTTGACGGTCTCCTCGACGTCTTTGGTGATTGTCGATTCGACTTCTTCCGCGCTGGCTCCCGGAAGCTGGACGTTCACATTCACGTTGGGCTGATCCGTTTTCGGCATCAGATCAACGCCAAGGGTCCGGTAAGAAAAGACTCCCAGCGTAACAAGCGCCAGCGACATCATGATTGCGAAAACAGGACGATTGATGCTTACATCTGCGATTTTCATTGAGCATCCCCCTTGCCTTCCCCGCCACTCCGTCTTCCGCCCTTGCCGCCTCTACCGCCTCCTTTACCGCCGCGTCGATCTCCGCCCGCTCCATTGTCGCCGACTGCGGTTGCACCTTCTTCATCACCGCCGCCAACTCTCGAGCCTGACACCAGTTCGTTCAAATTGCTTGCTGCCAGAATCTCGTCACCCTTGAGTCCTTCAACAACTTCAATGAATTTGCCTTCGTGTTCACCCGTTCGAATCGTTGTCTGCTTTACGACTCCGTTGTTGATCACATAAACCGATGAAACGCCCGCCAGATTCGAAACGGTCTCTTCCGGTACCGCCAATACGTTTTCATCGCGGTGGACCAATATTTCGCCTTTCGTAAAAAAGCCGGGCTTTAGTTTGTATTGGGGATTGTCCACCAGGATCTCCGCCGTAAACGTTCGTGTGCCCTGATCGACCGCAGGGCTGATGTAGGCGATTTTTCCGTGGAACATTTCGGTCGGATACGGCTCGACCTGGAAATCCACCATTTGATTCTGGTGAATCATATTCGCGTACTTTTCCTGCACGCCCGTTCGCAGCTTTAAGGGGTTCATGCGCACGATTGTCGCGACTGGCGTGTTCTCACGGATATATTCACCCCGCTGAGCGCTGCGCTCAGCGATTGCACCTGCGATCGGCGCCCGGATGATGGCATCACTGAGCTTCTTTTTGGCCAGATCGTAGGCGGCACGTCGATCCTGCAGGCTTGCTTTTAAAGACTGGACATTTTCAACCGCCGACTGATAAGCCGCCTCGCTCACTTTGACTCGCGTCTGCGCCGTATCAAAATCAGCCCTTGAGGAGAGGCCTTTATTGAACAATTCTTGGGCACGCGTCAGCTGAGATCGCGCGTCGTCACGGTTCGCCGCCGCAGTGCGGACGGCCGAGATCTGGTCATCCCGGGGAAGCGTCGTGCCTTCGGCAATACCCAGTTGGGCTTCCGTCTGGCGAAGTGCGCTCTCGGCGCGTTGAAGGGCAAGATTGAGTTCGGTTGTGTCCAGGCGGACCAGTTCCTCGCCGACTTTAACTTCTTGTCCAATTTCAACTAGAACATCACGAACGATTCCGGCAACTTCGCTGCTGACACGAGCTTGATCGGGCGAGACCAGCGTCCCGGATAGTTCGACCGAACGCTGGATCGAGATGCGTTGAAGAGGCGATGTCCGGACGTCGACGGGCTGCCCCCCACCTCCGGCTCGTTGCCCGCGGCCGCCACGGCCGCCACCGTTTTTGTTGGATGCACCGCCTTGCTGTGAGCAGGCGGCCAAGCTGACGGTGAGCAGCGCAGCAATGCCCACAAAATAAAAAGAAGACCTATGTACCATTTAGAGAAACGCCCCTGACCCGCTCTTAGCTTTTTCTGTGCAGTTATTTAGTGCTTAAATTTCTAAGAGTGTAAAACCACGTGAAATATACGCTCGACGCGTAAAACTGGTTACCCCGTTGCACCTGACCCGAGGGAAATAAAGATATCGTGAAGCTGGTGGATTAACTACCGAAATCTTAAACAGTCCGAACAAATATTTGCTTTCGTACTCAAAACTTACGAGTCAAAATGGCTCACGCTACCATCGGAGGTTAAACCGCATGAGTCGTACTGGTTTGGTCCTTCTGATTGCAGGCTTTTTGGCCGCTCCTATCGTCGCCGCCCAATTAAAAGTTGATGTTGCTCTGGTTAATGTGGTCGCGACGGTGACCGACGAAACCGGACATTATGTTTCGGATCTGACACAAGATGATCTGATCGTCGAGGAGGACGGCAAGCAACAGACGATCGCTCACTTCAGTCAATCCAATGATTTACCTGTCAGCATGGGTGTTGTCCTCGATACCAGTGGAAGCATGGAGCGAAAGATTGGAACAGCGACGGCAGCAGTGGAACGTTTCATCCGAAGCATTCACCGCGAAGACGACATTTTTCTCATGACCTTTTCGAATCGACCCGACCTGCTGCAAGATTTTACGGATGATCGCGACAAGCTTGCCCGCGCCCTGCGGCGCGTTGTAGTCGGCGGCGGGACGGCCCTCTACGATGCTCTCGATTTGAGCCTCCGGAAGATCAAGCACGGTACCCAGGACAAGAAAGCGATCCTTTTGCTAACGGACGGCGAGGATACCACCAGCGAATCGACATTTGAGGAAGCGCAAACCGCCGTACGCGAATCGGAAATGTTGGTATATTGCCTCGGCATTTCACCCAGCGGTCGACCGTTAACCGAGAGAACACCGTATCCAACGGGTCCTAGTGGTCCTAGTGGTCCGAATGGACGTCGCGGTCCTATTGGAATTCCGTTCCCCACGATTCCCGGCATCCCCATACCAGGTTCTCCTGGGGGAGGCCCCCGGATTCCGGGCCGTTATCCGGCTTTTCCACAGCAGAATCCGCGTAGCCGCACGCAGATTGGTCAAGACACTGTCGACATGCAGGTGCTTGAAGCATTCGCCGATGCAAGCGGCGGAAAGGCATGGCTGGTATCAGGGAACTGGACCGAAAATCGCGGAAGCGAGATTCAAGGCGTTCTTGACGAAATCGCAGCAGAGTTGCGCAATCAGTACAGCATCGGGTACTACCCGCCACACGACCTGAAAGACGGCAAGTGGCATCGCATCGAAATCCGCTCAAAGAACAAGCGTTACCATGTTCGCGCCCGAAAGGAGTACTTCGGGAAATAGCGAAATCCTGGAAATGGTGGTATAGGCATTATTCCCCTCCTCGTGAGGAGGGTGGCCGCGAAGCGGCCGGGGTGGTCGCTCAGGAGCCAGTTTCGGTGTGAGCGACCACCCCGTCTGCGGCGCTGCCGCAGCCACTCCTTCTCACGAGGAGGGGAATACGCGTAGCCCAAACACTTCATTATGTCCCTAAAAACATCCGTCCGAGTTGGTGGCGTCCTTCTCTTCGCCTTTATCTCTACAATTACCGCTCTCGCCCAGCCGATACGTCTTCGCGTGGACGCGACGGAAGCCCCACGCCGGCTTTATCACGTCGACCTCACTATTCCCGCGGCGCCGGGGCCTTTAAATCTGTTCTACCCAAAGTGGATCCCGGGTGAGCATGCTCCGACCGGTCCTATCACCGACGTCGCCGGACTCAGGATTTCTTCCGCCGGACGCACACTGGAATGGAAACGCGATTCCGTTGAGATGTTTGCGTTCCACATCGACGTGCCGCAGGGGGCATCCTCGGTGGATGTGAAGCTGGATTTCCTGTCGAACTCCGATGCTGCAGGGTTCAGTTCGGCCGCTTCAGCAACAGCGGAACTGGCCTTCCTGAGCTGGAATCAACTGGTCCTGTATCCGCAAGGAAAAGCCAGCGATGATGTTCAAGTTGCAGCTGAGCTGCGTTTGCCGGCTGACTGGAAGTTTGGAACGGCGCTCCCGGTCGCAAAAGCCAACGGGAGCGACGTCCAATTCAAAACGGTCTCGCTGACGACTCTCGTCGATTCCCCCGTGCTGACCGGCAGGCATTACCGGCGGATCGAGCTGAGTCCCGGCTCGACTCCGGCGCACTATCTTGACGTCGCTGCGGATACCGAAGAAGCATTGAATGCTCCAACCGAACTGATCGACAAATACAAGAAGCTGGTGAAAGAGGCGCAGGCGCTGTTCGGCGCCACGCATTACCGGGAATATCATTTCCTTCTCGCGCTGAGCGATCAGATTGCACATTTCGGATTGGAGCATCACGAGTCCAGCGACAATCAAAGCCGCGAGAACTTCCTGACCGATTCAAGTTCGCAAATGGCGGGTGCAACCTTGCTACCGCATGAGTTTGTTCATTCGTGGAATGGTAAGTATCGAAGACCCGAAGGTCTCGCCACACGAGATTACGAGCAGCCGATGAAAGGCGATCTGCTGTGGGTTTATGAAGGACTCACTGAATATCTCGGCTGGCTTCTGACGGCTCGAAGCGGCTTGCGCACGCCCGACCAGAACCGCCAGTTTCTCGCGGCGGACGCGGCGACGCTCGATAATCGAGCGGGACGCCAGTGGCGATCTTTAGCAGATACAGCCGTCGCCGCCCAATTGTTGTACGATGCCAGAAACGACTGGGAATCGTCGCGTCGCGGCGTCGATTTTTATGAAGAAGGACTGCTGATCTGGCTCGAGGCCGACACAATCATTCGCAAGCAAACCCAAGGCCGCAAGTCGCTCGACGACTTTTGCCGCGCTTTTTACGGCGGCGCCAGTGGTCCCCCCGAAGTACGACCCTACACTCTCGAGAGCCTCACTGAGACTCTGAACGGCCTTGCGCCGTATGACTGGAAAAGTTTCTTCGAAACACGCATTCATCGGATTGGAACCGATCGCGCACCGCTCGGGGGAATCGAAGCGGGAGGTTATAAGCTTTCCTACGTAAACAGACCTTCCGAAGCGCTGCAGGCATCCGAGCAGGTACGCGAGAACATTAATCTTACGTTTTCGATCGGTTTGAAACTGAATCCAGACGGCACGATCATCGACGTTCTTCCGGAGAAAGTCGCAGCGAAAGCCGGTATTGGTCCTGGCATGAAGATTGTGGGCGTGAATGATCGCAAGTACTCGATTGACGTCCTTCGAGAAGAAATCCGAAATGCAAGCAAGACGGGTTTGCTGGACCTGCTCGTCGCAAATGGTAAATCATTGTCGACATATAAACTGAATTACCGCGACGGCGAAAAGTATCCCGTTCTGGAGCGCAACGGTCAGGCCGCACTGTTGGACGAGATTCTCAAACCGCTCACTCGATGATCTGTGCTGCGATCGGTCTTTCTCCGCGGTCTCGCCGTCATCTATCTCATTGCCTTCGCGTCCCTCCTGCCGCAGATCAGCGGTCTGATCGGTTCGAACGGCATCCTGCCGGCGCATGATTACCTTCAGAACCTGCAATCAGACTACGGCGCGAGCGCCTACGGCCTATTTCCAACTCTGGCGTGGTTGAATTCGAGCGATGCGTTTTTGCATCTGATGGTATGGGCAGGCATCGTGCTTGCGGTCTTCCTGTTCATCGGTTTGATCCCGCTCCCCGCCGCAATTGGTCTATACGTGCTGTACCTTTCGATCGATAGCATCGGCCAGGTGTTCTACTCGTTTCAGTGGGACGCGCTGCTGCTTGAAGTCGGTTTTGCGGCTGTTCTTCTCACGCCACCTGGCTTCCACCCATCGTATAAGTCGCCGCCTTCGCGTCTGGCGGTGTGGGTCTTTCGATTTCTGCTTTTTCGATTGATGTTCGAGTCCGGCGCCGTGAAATTGTTGAGCGGTGATCCGACATGGCGGGGTCTGAACGCGCTGAACTACCATTATCAAACTCAGCCGTTGCCCACGCCGATGGCGTGGTACGCGCATCAACTGCCGTCGATCGTTCAGAAGACTTCCGTCCTCGGCGTTTTTCTTGTTGAATTGATCGCGCCGTTCTTTTTCTTCGCGCCCCGCCGGCCGCGAGTCATCGCCGCATGGATGGCCATTGGGCTTCAGTTAATAATCGCACTGACGGGGAATTACACCTTCTTCAACCTGCTGACGATCTTGCTTTGCTTGTTCCTCTTTGATGTGAAGGTCGCGGACCGGGCTCCGTGGAATGCCAGATTCGTCGCCGTTGTTCTCGTCGCGGTTGGATTTCTTCAGCTTCTTACTATGTTCGGCATTGCCCCAAATCCTCCGGAGCCGTTGAGGTCGATGGATTTTCGCGCCGAGACGTTTCATCTGGTGAATCGCTATGGGTTATTTGCCGTAATGACCACGTCGCGCAAGGAAATCGTGATTGAAGGAAGTGATGACGGCGAGAATTGGAAGGCTTACGAATTCAAATACAAACCCGGTGACGTTTACAGGCGTTTGCCTTGGGTGGCGCCATACCAGCCGAGGCTGGATTGGCAGATGTGGTTTGCGGCGCTTTCCGATGTCCAAGCCAATCCCTGGTTCCAACAGTTCGTTGTGTGCCTGCTAGAGGGTCGGCCAGAGGTGACGTCGCTGTTTGCTTCGAATCCGTTTCCCAATCGGCCGCCGCGTTTTATCCGGGGCGTAGCATACGATTATCGTTTTACGGATTGGGCTACGCGCCGGAAGACGGGCGCTATATGGAGCCGTACGCCCGCCGCCGATTATTTTCGTGCGGTAAGTCTGAGAAAATAAATTTACTTCAGCAGCGGTTTCAGGGTCTTCATCACGATGTCGGTCACCAGAGCGTAGCCGTCGGCGTTGGGATGGATCAGATCTGGCAAAGTGTATTTTGGATCACCGGCCACACCTTCGAGAAAGAATGGGATCAAGGGCAGATCGTACTTCTTAGCTAGGCCGCGGAACACATCTTCAAAAGACTTCACGTAAGTGTCGCCATAATTCCGCGGCAGGGTCATGCCGGCTAATACCACCTTTGCTCCCCCTTTTTGAAAATCCTGAATCATTTGTTCCAGATTGATCTGCATCTGCGATACAGGCAGGCCGCGCAAGCCATCGTTTGCTCCGAGTTCCAAGATGACGATTGACGGTTTTTGCTGGAGAGCGGCTTTCATTCGAGCTCGTCCACCCGCGGTCGTGTCTCCGCTGATGCCCATGTTGACGACCCGATATTTACTGCCCAAGGTGTCTAATTTTTGTTGAAGTCGGGCGGGATATGCAGCACCGGGTTGGACGCCTAATCCGGCGGTCAGACTGTCGCCAAAAGCCAGTATGACAGGGCGAGATTCATTCGTGGGGTTTTGCGCCGGTACCGGGAACATCATCATTGAAATAATTAATACGGTTTTCATCTAGAATCGAATGATGATTGCGGTCCGAAATTTGGTCAAGACCATCCGGAACGGTGC
>Ga0126379_10002327_pt1 | contig 12062 bp, 9 predicted proteins | sample PanSoiMetPlot_24_FD_92640 | JGI IMG/M metagenome (GOLD analysis project Ga0126379, IMG submission 92640) | Tropical forest soil microbial communities from Panama - MetaG Plot_24 | ecosystem: Environmental > Terrestrial > Soil > Tropical forest > Bulk soil | place: Panama | collected 2016-02-17
CGCCCTACCTGGTCGACATGGACAAGGAATACGTGGCGACGATCCGCCTCGGGATCACGACGGAGACGCAGGATCTGAGCGGCGCGGTCGTGGCGACGTCTCCCGTGCCAGCGCTGGACGAGAAGCTCGTGGCCGACGCGCTGCGACCGTTCGTCGGCCTGATCCGTCAGGTTCCGCCGATGTACTCGGCGTTGCACCACGAGGGCCGGCGTCTCTACGAACTGGCGCGCGAGGGACGCACGGTGGACCGCGAGCCACGCGAGGTCATCGTGCATGCGATCGATGTGGTCTCCGTGGCCCTCCCGGACGTCGTGTTGCGGGTGCGGTGCGGCAAGGGCACGTACATTCGTGCGCTCGCGGCGGATCTCGGGAAGGCGCTCGGCTGCGGCGCAACGCTGGCGGCCCTGGCGCGAACGCGCGTCGGCCCGTATGCCCTGGAAGAGTCGGTGAGCTGGCCGGACGTCAGAGACGCGCGCCACGGTGCCGCCCTCTGGGACCGCATCCTGCCGCCCGACTCGGCCCTCAGCTCGTTGTTGCCGGTTCGGCTCGACGCGAGGCAAGCGCGGGCCTTCGGTCACGGGCAACCGGTGGACGCGCCGACTGGAGCCGCTGGACATGCGCGCGTCTACGGTCCCGGCGGCGACTTGCTGGGCATCGGGACGATCCAGGGGCATCTCGTGAGACCCGAACGCCTCCTTCATGCGGATCCTCGAAGGCCTTCCGTCCTTCCCGGCTGAACTGGCGCCGTCGGTGGTGGCGCTGGGCGCCTTCGACGGCATCCATCTCGCGCATGCCAGGATCGTCGTCACCGCCGTCGAACGGGCGCGCAGTCTCGGGGTGACCTCCGTAGTCTGTACCTTCGAGCCGAATCCCGCGATGGTCCTTCGGCCCGACCGTGCGCCAGAGCCCATCTCCACCCTTGGCGAGAATCTCGCCCGAATTCGGGAGCTCGGGCCGGACGCCACACTGATCATCCCCTTCACGCCGGAATTCTCGAAGATCGAGGCCGAGGTCTTCGTCGACGAGGTGCTCTGCCGCACGCTGGGCGCGCGCGAGGTCGTCGTGGGGTTCAACCACACGTTCGGGCGCGGAGCGCGCGGGACGGCCTCGCTGCTCGAGGCACTGGGCCATCGGCGCGGCTTCGCGGTGCGTGTGCTCCCGCCTCTCCAGGTCAACGATCGGATCGTCTCGTCGAGTGCGATCCGCGAGGCGCTGCGAGAGGGCGACGTCGAATTGGCCCGCGCCCTCCTGGGCCGACCATACGCCGTGCGGGGCACGGTGTTGAGAGGAGCGGGGCGCGGACGGACGCTCGGCTTCCCGACGGCGAATCTCCGGCCCGAGCACCCGTTGATCCTCGCTCCCGGAGTGTACGCCGCACATGCCGCCTGGGAAGGAACCCGCGCGCGCGCGGTGGTCAACGTCGGGTACCGGCCGACTTTCGGGGAGCATCAATACTGGATCGAGACGTACGTCTTCGACTTCTCGGGGGATCTCTACGACCGACGATTCACCGTTGAGTTCGAGCACAAGATCCGGGCCGAGATGAAGTTCTCGGACGTGGAGGCGCTCAAGCGACAGGTCGCCCTCGACATGGAGGCAGCCCGCCGCGCCCTCGAAGGGTCCGGCTGACTGTTCGGCGCCGCGGCGGGATCATCCCTTTCTCACCGGTCGCGTCGCGGGCCACAAACTTGAAACGCCCTTCCGGTCGTGGTACCGTTTTGCTAACTCTCGGTAATTCTTCACGTTGTTCTAACGAACCCGTCCCGACGGAGTGGTAACAGGGCCTCTGGGGGCGCGGCGATTGGGGGGGGAACCCCCGGGAGGGTATCCGGATGCGGCTGTCCGTGGAGCGAAAGAAGAGCCTGATCGACCAGTTCAAGACCCACGATGGCGACACGGGCTCTCCCGAGGTGCAGATCGCGCTGCTCTCGGAGCGAATCAACGGCCTCACCGACCATTTCAAGACCCACAAGAAGGACCACCACTCCCGGCGCGGACTGTTGATGCTGATCGGCAAGCGTCGCGGCTTGCTCGAATATTTGCGCAAGAAGGACCCCGAACGATACGGGTCGGTCACCGACAAGCTCGGGATCCGCAAGTGACGGCGGACCCGGGCTCGAGCGCGGTCGACTCAGCCCGGTCCCTCGGGGCTCGCACCCCGTTTCCCGCACCGCTGTTCGTGAAATCTACTCCAGCTGGAGGATGCTGATCGTATGCCTCACTCGGTTCAAGCTCAGATCAACAAGAACGCGCTCTCGATCGAGACAGGGAAAGTGGCCAAGCAGGCGGATGGTGCCGTCGTCGTGCGGTGTGGTGGAACGATGGTCCTGTCCACCATCGTCGCGGCCAGGCAACCCATGGAAGGACGCGACCGTGACTTCCTGCCTCTGACGGTCGAGTACCGCGAACGGGCCTACGCTGGCGGGCGCATCCCCGGGGGCTTTTTCAAGCGCGAGGGCCGGCCGGACGAGAAGGAGACGCTCACGTGCCGACTCATCGATCGGCCGCTGCGTCCCCTCTTCCCGAAAGGGTTCCGGAACGAGCTGCAGATCATCAACCTCGTGATCTCGGCCGACGACGAAAACGACCCGGACGTGCTCGCGATGGTGGGCTCCTCCGCCGCGCTGACCATATCGGGCATCCCCTTCGCAGGCCCCATCGGCGCGGTGCGGGTCGCCCTGGTCGACGGCCGGCTCGTCGCGAATCCGACGTACAAGGAGCTCGCGAACTCTCCCCTCGAGCTGATGATCGCGGGGACGGAGGACGCGGTGCTCATGGTCGAGTCCGGCGGGCGGGAGATCGCCGAGGAGCAGATGCTCGAGGCGCTGGCTTTCGGGCACGAGCAGTGCCGTAGGCTTGCGAGGATTCAGCAAGAGCTGGCCCGGGAGGCGGGCAAACCTCAGTGGGTCTTCGATGCCGAGGCGGGCGCAGATCCTGCGCTCGAGTCCCGCGTCCGCGAGTTGGCCGGCGCCAAGATCGAGAAAGCGCTCGCGATCCACGAGAAGCAAGCGCGAGCCCAGGCGCTCGACGACCTGTTCGACGAGGTGGTGTCCGCGCTGGGCGCGGACGACACCACCCGCCCGAAGGCCCGGGAGTATTTCGAGAAGCTCGAGAAGTCGGAGGTGCGGCGCCTCATCGTGGAGCGGGGTATTCGCGTCGACGGCCGGAAGGTAACCGAGGTGCGTCCCATCTGGGCCGAGGTCGGGTATCTCCCTCGCGGCCATGGCTCCGCGGTGTTCACCCGGGGCGAGACGCAGGCCCTCGTCGCGACGACGCTCGGGACAAAGAACGACGAGCAGAAGCTCGAGTCCTTCGAAGGTGACACGTACCGGCGCTTCATGTTGCACTACAATTTCCCGCCGTTTTCGACGGGCGAGGTGAAGCGCTTCGGCACCCCGGGCCGACGCGAAATCGGGCATGGGGCCCTCGCCCAGCGCGCGATCGAGGCGGTGCTGCCGAGCCGCGAGGCATTTCCGTACACGATCCGAGTCGTGTCCGACGTCCTCGAATCGAATGGCTCATCGTCGATGGCCAGTGTGTGCGGAGCGTCGATGGCCCTGATGGATGCGGGAGTGCCACTGACCGCGCCGGTGGCGGGCATCGCCATGGGACTGGTGAAGGAAGGCGACAAGGTCGGCATCCTCACCGACATCATGGGTACCGAGGATCACTACGGCGACATGGACTTCAAGGTCGCCGGGACGGCCAAGGGCGTGACGGCGTTGCAGATGGACATCAAGATCGGTGGCGTGTCCGTCGACATCATGCGCCAGGCCCTGGCCCAGGCCCGCGAGGCCCGGCTCCTGGTCCTGGCCAAGATGGCGGAGACCATCCGGGCGCCGCGCAGCGAGATGAGTCAGTACGCCCCGCGGTTCGTCACGATCAAGATCAGACCGGAGAAAATCCGCGAGATCATCGGCCCGGGGGGCAAGGTGATCCGCGGGATGCAGGAGCGGACCGGCGCGAAGATCGATGTCGAGGACGATGGCAAGGTGACGATCTTCTCGGCCTCCAGCGAGTCGGCGCAAATGGCCGTGGACATGATCCAGGACATCTGCCGCGAGGCCGAACTGGACCGCACCTACGTCGGCAAGGTGAAGAGCATCAAGGAGTTCGGCGCCTTCGTGGAGATCATGGCGGGGACCGAGGGCCTCTTGCACATCTCCCAGATCGCGGAGAACAGAATCCGCGCCGTGAGCGACGTGCTCTCGGAGGGCGACATGGTGGCCGTGAAGGTCATCGAGATCGACCCGAACGGGAAGATCCGCCTGTCGCGCAAGGGCGCGCTTCGCGAGCAACCGGCCATGGCGGAGCGGGAAAAGCTCGCCATCGCTCCGGCGTCTGGGAGCAGCAATTGATGCGCGTCAGCCAGCGATCGGCGTCAGGAGGCCGAGCGCGGAAGGAGGCTGCGTGACGTATCGGAAGGCGGTGCTGTCGAATGGTATTCGCGTCGTCACCGAGGAGATCCCATACGTGCGCTCGGTCGCGGTGGGCATCTGGGTGGAGACGGGTTCGCGGGTCGAGGCCGAGGAGCGGGGCGGTATCTCTCATCTCATCGAACACCTGGTCTTCAAGGGCACCGAGAACAGATCGGCGGAGGCCATTGCCGGGGCCATCGACTCCGTGGGCGGGCAGATGGATGCCTTCACGGCCAAGGAGCACACCTGCTTCTACGTGAGCGTGCTCGACGAGCACTTGCCGTTGGCCGTCGATCTGCTCGCGGACATTCTTCGCCATCCCCTGGTCGCCCCGGCCGACATCGAAAGAGAAAAGGCCGTGGTGTTCCAGGAGATCAAGATGGTGGAGGACACGGCCGACGATCTGGTCCACGATCTGTTCGCCGAGCGGTTCTGGGCTGGTCATCCGCTCGGACGCCCGATCCTGGGCCGCTGGGACGTTATTCAGGGCTTCGACCGCGGTGTTGTGCTGAGCCATCTCGAAGAGGAATACGCTCCCGGCAAGATCGTCGTGGCGGTCGCCGGCCACGTCGAGCACGATCGGGTGATGGAATTGTTCGCGGACCGCTTCGACGGGTTCGCGCGCTCCGGCCGCACTCATGATCTGACGCCGCCCGTACCCCAGGCCGCCGTACACGTCGTGCCGAAGCCCCTGGAGCAGGTTCATCTGGTCCTCGGCTTCCCGGCCATACCCGAGGCGGCCCCGCAACGCTATGCGCTCTACCTCCTCAACGACGTGATCGGTGGCAGCATGTCGTCACGGCTCTTCCAGGAAGTCCGCGAGCGTCAGGGACTGGCGTACTCTGTCCACTCGGGCGTGCAGTCGTACCGCGACACGGGACTCTTTTACGTGTACGCGGGCACGGACGCCGCCAATTTCAACAAGGTCGTAAAGGCCCTCCTGAAGGAGTTGCGGACACTCAAGAGGGACGGGATCACCGCGGACGAGCTTCGCCGCGCCAAGCAGCACCTCAAAGGCAGCCTGATGCTCTCTCACGAATCCACGTCGTCGCGCATGAACCGACTCGCCAAGCAAGAGCTTCGCTTCGCATCGTTCCACTCGATGGACGCCATGCTGGCCGCCATCGATCGGGTGCGCCCGGAGGAGGTCGAGGTCCTGATCCAGAAGATCCTGGACGAGGACCAGCTCGCATTCCTCACGCTCGGGCCCGTCGAGAGACGCAATTTGCCCCGCGAGCTGGTAGCGATCTAGAGCCGGAGGCCCCATGATCGACCGCTACAGCCGGGCGGAAATGGCCCGGATCTGGACCGCCGAAGCCAGATACGAGGCGTGGCTCCGGGTGGAGCTGGCGGTCTGCGAGGTGTACGCTCGCCGCGGGCTGATCCCATCCGACGCGCTGGGGCGCATCAAGGCTCGCGCGACGGTGTCCCCGCGACGCATCGACGAGATCGAGGCGACGACGCGGCACGACGTCATCGCGTTCCTGACGAACCTGGAGGAGGCGCTGGGCGCGGACTCGCGCTACGTGCACCTCGGCTTGACGTCGTCGGACGTGGTCGACACGGCACTCGCGCTGCTGCTCCAGCAGGCAGCCGAGCTGTTGCTGGCCGGGCTCGAGCGGTTTCAAGACGCCGTCCGCGGCCTCGCGATCAAGCACAAGCACACCGTCTGTGTCGGACGTACGCACGGCGTTCATGCAGAGCCGACGACATTCGGCCTGAAGGCGGCGCTCTGGTACGCGGAGGCCGGACGCAATCTGGAGCGGCTTCGGCGCGCTCGCGAAGCCGTGCGGGTCGGCAAGATCTCCGGTGCGGTGGGCACGTTCGCCCACGTCGACCCCGATGTGGAGGAGGAGGTCTGCCGGCTCCTGGGCCTCGAACCGGCGCCGATCTCCACCCAGATCGTCCAGCGCGACCGCCACGCCGAGTTCGTGAGCGCCCTCGCGATCGTCGCCGCCTCGCTGGAAAAGGTCGCGCTCGAGATCCGCTCGCTGCAGCGCACGGAGATCCTGGAGGCCGAGGAGCCGTTCGCCGAGGGCCAGAAGGGATCGAGCGCGATGCCCCACAAGCGCAACCCGGTGTCGTGCGAGCAGGTGACCGGTTTGGCGCGACTCGTCCGCAGCAACACGGTGGCGGCATTCGAGAACATCGCGCTCTGGCACGAGCGCGACATCAGCCACTCGTCCGTGGAGCGAATCATCCTGCCCGACTCGACGCAGCTGGTGGACTACATGCTCCACCAGATGACACGAATCGTCGGTGGACTGCTCGTGTATCCCGAGCGCATGCGTGAAAACATGGAGCGGAGCTTCGGGCTCATGTTCTCGCAGCGCGTCCTGCTCAAGCTCGCGGAGAAGGGGCTGCCCCGGCAGGTCGCGTACGAGTTGGTGCAATCCCACGCCATGTGCGCGTGGCGCGAGCGCGCGGCCTTCCGCGACTTGCTCGCCGCCGATCCAGAGGTGACGAGCCGCCTCGGGCCGGCCGAGCTCGACGAGTGCTTCGATCCCGCCTGGCACCTGCGCAACGTGGACGCGATCTATCGCCGCGCAGGTCTCGCGTAGGCCGCTCGGGCGGGCCGCCCCATGCGCAGCCGCGTGCTCATCCGGCTGAAGCCGGGGATCCTCGATGCGCAAGGCGCTTCCGTGCGGCGCGCTCTCGAAGGGCTCGGATTCCCCGAGGTGGTCGACGTGCGCGTCGGCAAGGTGATCGACCTCGACCTGGATGGGCTCGATCGCGAGGCGGCGCGGCGCCGGATCGACGAGATGTGCGCGCGCCTCCTCGTCAACCCGGTGATCGAGGACTTCACGATCGAGGTTGTCGGCGAGACCGCCGACTCTTGCCAGAAACCGATGTGAAGAGTAGATTGGGGAAGCGTCGGCGAAAGGAGAACCCGCAAGCCATATGAACTTCGGCGTTGTCGTGTTCCCCGGCACCTGGAGTGATTGCGACTTCCATTACGTGATCGGCGAGGTGCTGCACCAACCGGTCCGCTATGTGTGGCACCGGGACACGAATCTGTCGGGCTTGGATTGCCTGGTGCTTCCGGGTGGTTTCTCGTACGGGGACTACCTTCGGGCGGGGGCGGTGGCCGGCCGGTCGCCGGTGGTCGGAGCCCTGCCGGAATTCGTCGCCCGAGGCGGCCTCGTGCTGGGCTCGTGCAACGGCTTTCAGATCCTGTGCGAAGCCAAGCTGCTTCCGGGCGCGCTCATGCGGAACGAGTGCCTGCAGTACCGCTGTCAATCGACGTTTCTGCTCGTGGAAAACGTGGAGACCCCGTTCACCCGTGCCTTGCGGCCAGGGCAGATCGTCAAGATGCCGATCTCGCACGGCGAGGGCCGCTACTATGCGGAACCGGGCGTTCTGCGGCAGTTGCGCGAGAGCGGGCAGATCGCGTTCCGCTATTGCACCGAGGACGGACGGTTGACCAAGGAGTCCAATCCAAACGGGTCGATGGACAACATCGCGGGTGTCGTCAACGAGGACGGGACGGTTCTCGGGCTGATGCCCCATCCCGAGCGAGCCGCCGAATCGGCGCTGGGCGGCACGGATGGTGTCCTGATCTTCCACTCGCTCCTCGGCAGCCTCGTCGAGGACGGCTCATTTCTCAAAGGCTGAGCCTCGGATACGGGGTGACGGCAGGGTGACCTCGGCCGAGCCTAAGGTCACGCTCGAGCTCGCCCTCGCCCACGGCCTCACCTCAGAGGAGTACGACCGCATCATCCATCGCCTCGGCCGCGAGCCGAGCGCGACCGAACTGGGATTGTTCTCGGCGCTGTGGTCGGAGCACTGCGCCTACAAGCACTCTCGGGTGTTCCTTCGCACGCTGCCCACCCGAGGCCCGCGCGTCTTGCAGGGACCGGGCGAGAACGCGGGGATCGTGGATATCGGCGACGGGCTCGCGCTGGTGTTCAAGATCGAGAGTCACAATCACCCGTCGTTCATCGAGCCGTTTCAGGGAGCGGCCACGGGTGTCGGGGGAATCTTGCGCGACGTGTTCACCATGGGCGCCCGACCCATCGCCGTGCTCGACTCCCTGCGGTTCGGTGACCCCGAGGATCCACGCACGCGCGGACTGATCGCGGGCGTGGTTTCCGGCATCGGGTGGTACGGCAACTGCTTCGGTGTGCCGAACCTCGGCGGCGAGGTCAACTTCGCGCCGGAGTACTCGGGCAACCCGCTCGTCAACGCGATGGCCGTGGGCCTGGTCCGCCGGGACCGGATCTTTCGCGCGCGCGCCGAGGGCGTGGGCAACCCGGTCATCTACGTCGGGGCGAAGACCGGCCGCGACGGCATCCACGGCGCTACGATGGCGTCGGCGGTGTTCGAGGAAGGCGCCGAGCAGCGTCGCCCGACCGTGCAGGTCGGCGACCCGTTTACCGAGAAGCTTCTGCTCGAGGCATGTCTCGAGGCGATGGACACCGGCGCGATCCTGGGCATCCAGGACATGGGCGCCGCCGGTCTCGCCTGCGCGTGCGCGGAGATGCCGGCGCGGGCCGGGACGGGAATGGACATCGAGCTATCCCGCGTCCCGCAGCGAGAGACCGGCATGACGCCGTACGAGATCATGCTGTCCGAATCGCAGGAGCGCATGCTGCTGGTCGCAGCGCGTGGTCGAGAGGCCGAGGTGCGTCGGGTCTTCGCCAAGTGGGACCTCGACGCGGTCGAGATCGGCACAGTGACTGCGGATGGCGTGCTGCGCGTGAAGAGCCGCGGCTGCCTCGTCGCGGAGGTTCCCGTCAACGCGCTCGCCGACGAGGCGCCGGTGTACGAGAAACCCACCGCCAGACCGGCCTGGCAGGATGAGCTCTCATCGTTCGACCCGCTCGCGCTGCCCGCACCACACGACTTGCAGTCCGTGATGCTGGATCTGCTGGCGGCGCCCGGCATCGCATGCAAGGAGTGGGTGTACCGCCAGTACGACCAGCAGGTCGGGCTGAACACGCTGATGCTGCCGGGCTCGGATGCGGGCGTCCTCAGGATCAAGGGCACCAGACGGGCCGTGGCACTGTCCACGGATTGCAACGCCCGATACACGTTCATCGATCCGAGGGCGGGCGCGGCGATGGCCGTGGCGGAGGCCGCCCGGAATGTCTCCGTCAGCGGCGCACGCCCGCTCGGGGTCACCGACTGTCTGAACTTCGGCTCGCCCGAGCGCCCGGAGATCCTGTGGCAATTCAAGGAGGCGGTGGCGGGCATCGCCGAGGCCTGCCGGGCCCTCGACGTTCCTGTGGTTGGGGGCAATGTCTCCTTCTACAATGAGACACAGGGACAGGCCATTTTGCCGACGCCCGTGATCGGCATGGCGGGCCTGATCGATGACGCGGACAGCCGGTGCCCGCAGTGGTTTCAGGCGTGGGGGGACCGGGTCGCCCTGATTGGAGCGGAGCGTGTGAGTCTCGGGGGATCGGAATATCTCTGGACGCGCCACCGCCGCGTTGCCGGCCAGCTCGCGCCCCTGGATCTCGAACTCGAGCGCAGGGTTCAGGAGGCCTGCCGCCTGGCCATCGCCAGGCACCTCGTGCGCTCGGCGCACGACTGCGCCGAAGGCGGCATCGCGGTGGCGCTCGCGGAGTCGTGTCTTTCGGGGCCGGCCGAGATCGGCGCCGACGTCGAGATCGCCTCGGCATCGCCGGCGCACGTGGCGCTGTTCGGCGAGGGCCCCTCGAGGATCGTCGTGTCGGTACCGGATGAACACGGACACCGCTTCGCGCGGTTGATGGAGGAATTCGGCGTGCCGTCCTGCTGGATCGGACGAGTCGGCGGCGATCGCCTCGTGATCAGGATCGGCGGTGCGCCGGGCATCATCCTGCGGCTGGGCGACGGCCGGCACGCGTGGAGGAGCGGGTTTGCACGATATGTCAGCTGAGACCGGGGCCCTCGCGCTGGACGACAAGTTCCACGACGAATGCGGCCTCTTCGGTGCCTGGAATCACCAGGAGGCGGCGAACGTCGCGTACCTCGGGCTGTACGCCCTCCAGCATCGCGGTCAGGAATCGGCGGGCATCGCCGCCACCGACGGTCACGCCTTCCACGTGGAAAAGGCCATGGGTTGGGTGGCCGACGTCTTCAGTCGGGAACGGCTGAAGCGCCTGCCCGGGCATCGGGCCATCGGGCACGTGCGCTACTCCACGGCCGGCAGCTCCAATCTTCGAAACGCGCAGCCGATCAGCGCCAATACCGCGCACGGTCCCGTGGCGATCGCGCACAACGGCAACATCGTCAATGCCGAGGCGCTCAGGGAGGAACTGGAGCGGGACGGTGCCGTGTTCCAGTCGTCGTCCGACACGGAGGTGGTCCTGCACCTGCTGGCGCGCTCGGAGGGTGCCACCCTGGCGGATCAGCTGGCCGGGGCGCTGCGACGCGTGCAGGGCGCGTACACGCTCCTCGTGCTGACGCCCGACAGCGTGATCGGCGTGCGCGACCCATCGGGATTCCGCCCGCTCTCGCTGGGGCGCCTCGCCGACACGTGGCTGCTGGCCTCCGAGACCTGCGCCCTCGACCTGATGGAGGCGACGGTGGTCCGCGACGTCGATCCCGGCGAGATCGTCGTGATCGACGAGCGCGGGGTGTCGTCGCTCCGGCCATTCCGCCCGGCGGATCGGCTGCAGTGCGTATTCGAGTACGTCTACTTCGCGCGGCCGGACTCCGTGCTATGGGGACGCAACGTGCACGGCGTGCGCAAGGCGCTGGGGCATCAGTTGGCCCGCGAACATCCGATCGGCGCCGACATCGTGATCCCCGTGCCGGATTCCGGTGCCGGAGCGGCGCTCGGTTTTTCGGAGGAGTCGGGCATTCCGTACGACACGGGACTCGTGCGCAATCACTACGTGGGCCGCACGTTCATCGAGCCACAGCAGGGCATCCGGCACTTCGGCGTCAAAGTCAAGCTCAACCCGAACCGCGAGGTGCTGAGCGGCCGCCGCGTCGTCGTCGTCGATGACTCCATCGTTCGCGGCACCACGAGCCGCAAGATCGTCAAGATGATCCGGTCGGCCGGCGCGCGCGAGGTGCACGTGCGGATCTCCTCGCCGCCGATCCAGTGGCCCTGCTACTACGGCATCGATACCCCGACGCGGAAGGAACTGATCGGCTCGAGCCACAAGGTCGAGGAGATCCAGCGCTATCTGGGCGCCGACTCGCTCGGCTATCTCTCGCTCGAGGGTATGCTGAAGGCCACTGGCTCCGACCCGAATCACTTCTGTCACGCGTGCTTCTCCGGCCAGTACAAGGTGGGCTTCGATTCGAAAGAGCGCGCGCAGCTCCTGCTGTTCAATTCCTGAGCGCCGCCGGCGGAGGGCGGAGCCATGAACCCCGTCCGGCGCGCGCTCATCAGCGTGCACGACAAGACTGGCGCGGCGGAATTCGCCCGCGGCCTGTCTGCCCTCGGCGTCGAGATCGTCTCGACGGGTGGGACGGCGCGACTGCTGAGGGAGTCGGGCGTGCCGGTGATCGACGTCGCGGAGGTCACGGGTTTTCCCGAGATGCTGGATGGACGCGTCAAGACGCTCCATCCCAAGGTCCACGGGGGCATCCTGGCGCGGCGCGACCGCCCCGCGCACGCTGCCGCGCTCGACGCGCACGGCATCGGCGCGATCGACCTCGTCGCGGTGACGCTTTATCCATTCGAGCAGACGGTCGCCGGGC
>Ga0126379_10002328_pt1 | contig 12062 bp, 9 predicted proteins | sample PanSoiMetPlot_24_FD_92640 | JGI IMG/M metagenome (GOLD analysis project Ga0126379, IMG submission 92640) | Tropical forest soil microbial communities from Panama - MetaG Plot_24 | ecosystem: Environmental > Terrestrial > Soil > Tropical forest > Bulk soil | place: Panama | collected 2016-02-17
CACATCTCTGCTGGATGTGCGGGCCGCGTTACCCGCACCGACAGACAAGGAAGCAAAAGAGGGCCTGCGGATCGTCTCGCTGGATTCGTCCCTGATTGAGAGTTCCCCACAATATTTCGCCAGCCATGCGACCGATGTACGGGCCGCGCTGGCGATGATCCGCGACGCTTCGAAGCTGCTTGCGCGTTTGCTTGAAGGCGGCCATAGCGTGATTGCCGGCCGGATGGCGGGCGCCTTCCGCAACAGCGCAACCGGCTCGCCGACGAGATCGTGAAGACGATGAACCCAGCCGGTTATGGCGTACGCGAATCAGACCCGTTCAAGGATCGCCCCTCGCTATCGTTGCCCACGCGCGAAACCTCTCCATACGTGAACCGCATAAGGCTGCTCTGGGACAAAATGCGCCAGCCTATCATGGAGCGCTTCCCGAAGGCGCCGGGCCTCCCCCGGAATCCACGCGCCTACATGAAGGGCGTCCAGAAGCATACGTAACGGATGCATACCACTCGTTATCCATCGAAGGTTATCGCGTCACCCCAGAACTAATCGAGCGTATCGGCAGCGAGTCATGGAATCCCGAAGCGAACGAACAGGACCGCGAACAGACGAACGCCATGGCGGCGCGTGGTTACTGGCAGGCGTTTCAGGTCGTTGAGAAGAGTATCGGGCGTGTCCTGAAAGGCCAAAATCCCGGTACGGTTGCGGAGCAAGACCACCGTGATTGGTATCGGGAGATGTTCGCGCCGAGCGTCGCCGCCGGCATCTTAAAGCCCGCCGATCTCGCCGGATACCGCAGCGGACAGGTCTATATTCGGCAATCCATGCACGTGCCTCTGAACCGCGAGGCGGTGAGGGACGCGATGCCTGCTTTCTTCGATGTGCTGACCAAAGAAACCGACCCAGCTGTCCGAATCGTTCTCGGGCACTTCATCTTCGTCTACATCCATCCGTACATGGACGGCAACGGCCGCATGGCGCGATTCTTGATGAACACCATGATGGCCGCGGGCGGATATCCGTGGACTGTGATCCCGCTGCCGGAGCGAAAGACCTACATGGCCTGCCTCGAAAACGCGAGCGTCGGTGAGAACATCGGCCCGTTGACGGGTTTTCTGGCAACTCTCGTCGAGAAGCGTCTCGCCGGCGCGCCACTGCCGGACGTGCCGACGAGCACAAGAGCCGTCGGCCATGAATGACGTACGAATGGATCATCTCGAACGCGTTTGTTGGATCCTTGCAAAGCCTGAGCAGAGTTAAGAGGTTGATTTCACCCATTTTTCGCGTCTCTGTCGGCTCGTTCGAAGTATCGCCTCGTTAAAGGGTTACGCCCCCCAAATCAATTCATTTTGTAACAGGCATGTGCAAAAGCGCCCAGAAATCGGTACGAAATGCGCCCGAAAGGAGTGCGAGGTTCCAGTTCCGGCGAAGCTCGTGAAGAAATTGAAGGCGTGGAAGGTAAAATCCGACAAGACCTGCAAGCTGATGTTTCCGACTTCAGGATGCAATCCGAATCTGGATTTCCTCGACTGTTTGAAGGCGTGTGCTGAACGTGCCGAGCTCGACAAGGACAACTTCTGGCTTCACAAGTTCCGTTCTACATTTCCACTCGATGCCTTTGCGCCGGCGTGGATCTGCGGACCGTGCAGCAATGGCTCGGTCACAGCGATATGGAATCGACCATGAGGTATTTGAAGGCATCACGCAGTGAAAAAGTGCACGACAAGGTGAATCCGATTTTCGTCTAGTTAGATCCGCGCTCTGGTTCGCACTACCAGCCGATTTGGAAGAAAGGTGAGTCCGAAGACGGTGACACACCGCGTCGTAGGAAAATTCGAGGTTTTGTAAGGAGTTGGCGTATCCTTACCGGGACTATCATTCGGGATTATTATTGATCACTCCAGAAATGGGTTCGATCTTCTCGGCTTAAATTAAACGAAAACACGTTACCGCATTGTCGTTCTGCAACTCCTTCGACGTGTTTTGCATGCATCATTGGTGAACCATGACGGTGGAGAACCTCGCTACGCTCCTGGGTGCCCGTGAAGAAGAGCTATCCGCAATCTACGAGAATGTTCCCGGCATCGTGTTTTACGTCGCCGTCGATCGGGATGGCGAGTTCCGATTTTTATCGGTAAGCCGTGATTTCCTCTCTGCGACCGGATTGAGTCGCGAGCAAGTTGTCGGTTCCCTGGTTCGTGACATCATTCCCTCGCCATCGCGCGACATGGTGTTGAACCGTTATCGGGAGGCAATTCAATCCGGTCAGCCAGTGCGATGGGAAGAGAAGTCAGTGTACCCCGCCGGCCAGCGGTATGGTGAGGTGGCGGTAACTCCGTTGTACGATGCGAGCGGTCATGCGACGCACCTCATTGGCATCGTCCACGACATCACCGAGCGAAAGCGACTGGAGGAAAGACGCGCCGAAGATCTGCTGGAGGCTGCCCCGGACGCGATGGTGGTAGTGGATGAGACGGGCAGGATCGTACTTGTCAACGCTCAAACCGAGAGGCTATTCGCGTATCGGCGGGAAGAGGTACTTGGGCAACATGTAGAAGTTCTAATCCCGCATCGGTTCCGCGAAAGACATCAGGCACATCGAATCACTTTCTTCTCCGAGCCGAGAGTTCGCCCGATGGGAGCTAGCCTGCAACTGTTCGCATTACGTAAAGACGGAACGGAGTTCCCGGTCGAGATAAGCCTGAGTCCGATTGAGACGCCTGATGGTGTCCTTGTTACAAGTGCGATCCGTGACGTCAGCGAGCGCAGAATCGCGGACGAGTCCCGGCTCAGGCTTGCCGCCATTGTGGAATCGTCGGAAGATGCGATTATCTCCAAAAATCTGGACGCGGTCATTACTAGTTGGAACGCCGCGGCGCAGCGTATTTTTGGATATACGGAAGAGGAAGCAGTCGGGCGGCCGATTACCATTCTCATCCCGCCCGAACTTCGGGATGAGGAGGGGAAGATCGTTGAAAAGGTGAGGGCGGGAGAGCGTATCCAGCAATATGAGACGATTCGTGTCACAAAAGCGGGACAAAGAGTCCCTGTTTCCCTCTGCGTTTCACCAATTAGGGACTACAGTGGGAAGATCACAGGATTTTCCAAAATCGCGCGCGACATTACCGAACGGAAGCGGGTAGAAGAGGCGCTTTCGGGAATGACGCGGAAATTGATCGAAGCGCAAGAACAAGAACGCGCCCGGATCGGCAGAGAGCTTCACGACGATATCAACCAAAGATTCGCGCTATTCGCGTTTGAACTCGAACAGTTGAAAGGCAATCCGTCTGACATCGAGGTTCGTGTGCAAAGACTGCAGCAGCGCATATCTGAGATAGCAGATGATGTACAAGCATTATCGCACGAGTTGCATTCCTCAAAACTTGAATATCTGGGGGTGGTCGCTGGCATAAAAAGCTGGTGCAAGGAATTTGGCGGGCGGCAGAAAATGGAAATCCAGTTCCACAGCGACGTGTTCAATACTATACCGAAGGAAATCGGCCTTACCCTGCTCCGCGTTCTCCAGGAAGCACTCCACAATGCCCTCAAGCATAGCGGGGTAAGACTGGTTGAAGTGCAGCTACGAAAGGTCTCCGGTGAGATTCACTTAGTCGTCAGGGATGGCGGTAGAGGATTCGAAACTGAAGCAGCGTTGCAAGGGAAAGGTTTGGGGCTTACCAGCATGCGCGAACGCATACGACTAGTGAATGGAATGATTACCATCGATTCGACGCCGATGGGCGGAACGACAATCCATGTTCGCGTGCCGCTTGAGTCAAAGCATGATTCCCAACGTGCGGCAGGATAAAGCAACGGTGAGCCGCCCGAAGCGTAAAACTGCTCACAGCCGTTAGGCGATCTTGATGACACACAAGCGCGGCATTTCGATATCGAAGGTGTTGGCTAAATCGTGGCACATGTATCCCAGCGCAATCAGCGCTTGCTCTTTGCCTTGTACCCGCAAGGTCGACGTGCCCTCTCAACCAACTGCGGCACGGAGATGCTGTTGCTTCGCCGCTCGCAAGGCTTCTCCCATTGCATGAGGCACGACCTTGGCAAATCCATACCCGTCAGTCGAGCAGTCAACCAAGAATGTCGAGTGCGTGTCGGCAACATCCAACGGGACCTAGCGTTTCCAATCGCGGTGGCAACGTCAACACCGTCCGAACGCAATTTCTGAAAAATTCCTGCAGGTTGTGATTCGGTGGGAACAATGATGACTACGTTCTCGTTTATTAGAGCGGTTGCGAGCGAACGAGCGAAACCATCGACGAAAGCTGCGTCGTTTCGGTAGAGTCTGATTTCGTGGCCGGTGATCTCAAGGCTCTGGCTTGTCGATGGCACTGAGACAGTTCGCCGGCGAGCCTTCAAGCAAGCTGAGTGTGGCGGGTTCATACCACCGTGCGAGAGCATTGCGAACAGCCTCATCGCGGGGAAGAGTTTCCACTGCTCCGGAGTCGTAGTCGCAAAAGGAAGCGGCGCGCACAACAACAAGAAGAGCGCCAATACACGCCGGAACCTGGCAGTCGACTGCGGCAAGGCTGTGGATCTCCTCGAGGCCAATCCTCGAACATCCTTTGTTTACGCGACTGGCTCCGAAGAATCTGTGACTGGGGCCACGACTGTCTGATGATGAAGGCACAGCCCAAAGAGACTGGCTTTATGGCGATGCGGCCCGTTCGGTTTGTTTGGTGTCAGCTTTAGAATACGGTGTCAAATCATGGTACTCATATCTCTTTCCTCACGAATAGCAGAGAATTCTCGCAAAAACAAAGCTTTCGAAAGTTTGTGCGCACTGCCTTGCTTGATTCTGATCCTAGCAATGGCAACGGCAGCGCTGAGACCGTCCACCGTACATGTCTGGGAAAAGCAGGAGGTGACACTGACGGCGGCGCGGTCCTATTCGAATCCGTACACGGACGTGACAGTTTGGGTGGACCTCACTGGCCCTGGCTTCCGCAAGCGCGTATACGGATTCTGGGATGGCGGGCAAGTCTTCCGTGTTCGGTTGTTGGCAACGACACCCGGAGCATGGTCTTGGCGCAGCGGGTCCACTCCCGAAGATCAAGGTCTCAGCGGGCAGACTGGCGAGTTCTCCGCGATTGAGTGGACTGAACACGAGAAGCGCGCGAATCCGCTGAGGCATGGCTTTTTGCGGCCCACCGCGAATCACCATGCCCTTGAACAAGCAGACGGAACGCCGTTTTTCGTTATTGGGGATACCTGGTATTCAGCGGGAACGAACCGGTTCAAGTGGTACGACGATGACCAGGATCGCCCGATTGGCCCGGGCGCGGGCTTCAAGGACTATGTCCGCTACCGCAAGTCACAGAGCTATAACTGGGTCAGCATCATCGCGGCGTTTCCGAACTGGATGACCGACGGCAAGCCTTGGCATGTGCGAATGCCCGATGGAACTCCGGTGCGCTCCGCGTGGCTGGAGTTTGGCACCGGCAGCGCGAAGAACATGGACAACGAGGGCGGACGACCTTTTGTGTTCCCGGGAAAAGTGCCCGGTTATGAATACATGTTCCCCGATGTCGACCGAGTGAACCCGGAATATTTCAAATACATCGATCGCAAAATCGACTACCTGAACGCGCAGGGTTTCGTATCGTTCATCGAAGTGTCGCGGCGCGATGCCAGCATGCTGTGGAGCAAATACTACAAGTGGCCTGATTCATACGCGCGGTTCATCGAGTATGTGTGGTCGCGCTATCAGGCCAACAACACGGTGCTCAGTCCCATCCACCTCGACATCATTAGCGAGAGCGTCAGTCCGGAAGACTTCACGAAAGCAATCGACCTGGTAAAGGAGAAATATGGACCGCCGCCGTTCGGCACACTGCTTTCGGCTAATGCTGACCCCTCCACGCTGGAGAACTGGGGCGAAGACTCCTGGGTGACTCTCCACCAGATCGGCAACATGCGCGAGCACAACAATTACTGGTATTTGACAGAGATCTATCGGTCGGAGCATCCGCAGCCGGCGCTCAATGGCGAGCCTTATTACTCAGGCTACAAGGATGAGCGCGGTTTAGGGGGCGGGCAAGGCTACCAGTTCGGCGCCCCCGGCGGAACTCCGAAAGACGACCAGTTCGTGCGCTCCTCCATGTACGGTAGTTTTCTCTCCGGCGGATTCGGTGGTCATGTATACGGGGCCGAAGGCATCTGGGGGGCCGACATTGAACCCACAGCACCAATCAAAATGTGGGATGCCTTTCAATGGAACTCGGCCAGCCAAATGCAATATCTCCGCACATTTGCCATGTCGATCGGCAAACGTTACCAAGAGTTGGTGCCCGACGCTAACCTCGTCTCCCCTGACAAGGACCACAATCTGGAAGCGTACGAAGGGTGGGCATACTCCGCTCGCACTCCGGACAAGGAAATATTTCTGTTGTATTTCGAGAAAGGCTGCCCGACGAGCCAAGTTCGCGGTGCCAAGCTATGGAGTAAGTACCGCGCAGACTGGTTCGATCCGCGTAACGGAACTTGGCAACCGGTAGGGAAGGGATCGCTCAAGTCAAACGAGATCGGAATCATCGAGTTGCCCCAGTTCCCGGCGGATACTGACTGGGGGCTGCGGCTCATATACACCGGGGCGATACCCGCCGCCGAGCGCCGGATTCCGGATGAATATTAACGGCTGCTAGCTGTCAGCAACGAGCAGCGAGCTGTGAGCACGCCTTGAATGAGCACATTGCTCATGCTCATTGCACACTGCGTGGAGCATGCGCCTTCAGAAGGCGGAGTCAACCTTGCATAGGTTCTTCCGGAGCGGAAAGCTATAGCCCTCGTTAAGCAGTTCGGTCAGCTTCCGAATGTTTGGCTTGCGCAAACTGTAGCCCCACTCGCCCATTCCAAGTTTGGCGTTGTTGTAATGGTGGCCGACGAGCGGTCAACGATGTGTTTGTCTTGCTTGTCGGCCGTCTGAGCGCATATCGCCAAAGACGAAAATAAAACTAGGAAAAGAATGAGATGACATTCTTTCGTCATTAATTCCGCGCCTATGTACTCGTTCTTCGCGCTTGCCAGAGCCAGTGACAAACGCCAGCCTTACAGCGTCCCTCCGAGGCGGGAAATGATTTCCAGACAAGCGCGGGTTACATGATAAGGAGCCTTCCACGGATCTACTTTGGTGTCATCGATCCGTCCATCTTGAAATCGGGCGGTATAAACCTCGCCATACTGATGGTCGACAAAATGCTCCATGAAGAAACGGGATTCCAGATTGAAAGCCTGCCAATATCTGGGATCTCCGGTGAACTGGTAGGCGTTTTCAAAGGCGACCATGGCTTCGCACTGCTGCCACCATTCCATGTTGCGGTTGCTCGCGGGTTCGGAGGCTGCACCGGTACGGTAGATGCCTCCGTGTGCGGTGTCAAAACCGAATCGGAGAGCGTGATCGACTAAGGCCAGGCTGGCGCGGCGAATGTTTGCATCTTTTTGGCGCCCCACGCGCTCAGCGGCCTCAGTCATGAGCCAACTTGCCTCCAGATCGAGGCCATACTCGCATTGCTTTGAGTCGCCATCACGATCGGCGACGCTCCAGTCATCGTTGAAGTAATAACGCCCGTAACCGATCTCTGTGTCGACGATCTTGTTGGCAAAGATGTCGAGGAGTTCGTTCACCCGAGCCTTCACTTGCGGGTCTCCGGTCACGTCGTATACGGTCGCCAGCGCTTCCAGCAGGCCTAAGTGCCAGTCGTAGGATTTCCGTCCAAACGATCCGCTGCCGTTCGGGCCGTCCTTGTAGTTGGGAATAAATTGCCAATCGGCAGTGAAGGCGATTCGATAACCACCATGTTGATTGTCATGGGCGTGTTGGTCGATGACATGGAACAGGTCCAGCGCCTCCTGCGCGACGTGAGTATCGTGAAAGGCAAGTGCATACTCGGCCAATCCCTCCATAACGTACGACATGGGATTCAATTGCTTGCTCGAGTCCACGATTTTTCCTTCGCGGGTCACCATGAAGTAATAGCCGCCATGCTCTCTGTCCCACATCTTGTCGCGGAGAAACTTCAAACATTCAGCCGCCATCTTTTGATACGCGGGATCCGGATAACGTCGGTAGGCTTCAGAGAACGACCACAAGGACCGCGAGATCAGTACGACAGATTTATTTCCGTAGTTTGTCGGTTTTCCCTGGCGATCAAGGCGGCCAAGAATGCCACCATATTCTTGATCGACAGCATGATCAATCCAGAATTGAAGCACGTCATGCCGCAATGTGTCGCGGAAGACAGCAGCCCAGTCCTGTGCCGCCTCACCATTCATTTGGGCCAACGCACCTGGGCACCAGCAACAAAGGAGCAATAGAGCCAAGACAAACGTCTTCCTCAACCCACGGTTCATAGGTCCTTTCGCGAACAATAGATGTTGTAAACCGACTGGAAGCTCGCCGGGTTTAAAAAGAGAATTTCAGCGCCAATTGGCCGATCCGCGGAGCTCGTACGCCAGTCACTACGCCGAAGCTGCCAAGAACATCGCCGGTAACGCTGCTGAACTGCGCGTGGTTGAAAACGTTGAAAAATTCCGCCCGGAATTCCAGATTCGTTTTTTCTGTAATAGGAGTGTTCTTGTGCAGAGAGAAGTCCCAGTTGTTTATGCCGGGACCATGGAAAAAACGACGGTTGGAATTGCCAAACACGCCTGTGACTTCGGGGGAGAAGGGAGATGTATCGAACCATTGCCCAGTTTTCCGGATGTCCATGAAGTGAATCGGCTGGCCGTTGTAATTGGGAACATCCGCTCCTCCGCAGCCACACAAAGAAGCATCGTCACTCTCACTGAGCGTCACCGGGAAACCCGTAGCGAATCGAGTGATACCCGCAACCGTCCAACCCGAGAGCAATTTTCCTTGGAAGCCATGGGCTGTCTTGGAGAAAGGGAGGTCATAGCTATAGCTCAGCACAAAATTATGAGTTAGATCGAAGGTGGAAAGGGCCCGGCTGGCGAGTGGATTGTAGGGATTAGGCTCATCATAGAAGCCGGACGAATTGTCGATGGATTTGGACCAGGTATAAGCGCCCAGAAAGCGGAGCCTGCCGACATCCTTTTGCACGCTGGCCTGCAAGGCATCGTAGCTTGAATTAGCCTCTGTGGCCTCCCAAGGGTTGCTCTGAAAGTCCATTTGTGGAGGATTCATCGCCAGCCCACGACCCGATGTCACTGAATAGGGCCGGGTTCCGAGGGAGACAATTTGGCTGGGATCGCTGGCACTGTAATAGATCGTGTCTTCGCCATACTGACCGCACTGCTGACCCGCCGGAACCAGCGGAGCCACAAGCGACAAGCACTTGGCGGCGTTCCCGGGATTCAGTTCGACCTCGTTGAGCAGGTGTCGCCCGCGCGATCCCACGTAACCGATCGTCAGCACTGCTGTACGCGCAAGTTCGCGTTGGATCGTGAGATTGAATTGCATAGAATACGGAAGCTTGTTATCGACGCGGTACGTGGGAGCGGTTGCAATCGGAAGATACTGCCCCCAGATTCCGGTAGCACCAGACGGCGGAATCGTAAAGGGGAACCGCTGCCCGGGATCGGCCCCAGTGCGAGACATATAGGGTTGATCCAGATTTACCGGTACCGGGCTGACGTAGAACAGCCCGAAAGGAGGATCGCCCACCTCATTAAATAGGGTCAAATCCTCGATCGCGGTGTAGTAGATTCCGCCGCCCGCACGAATGCTGGTTTTGCCTGGGCCCCCGAAGATTTTCCCCAGTGCGCCCTCTTGAGCACTTGGCGAGTAGGCAATCCCGAGACGGGGCGCAAATCGATCGTACTGGGTTGGAGCCAGAGTACGCGGAATTCCCGGGTCTCCCGGGAACTCAAATCCCTCAGGCGCATCGGGATATACTTTTGACTGCTTCCCGGGCACGAAAGTCTGAAGTCGATCCTTCGTGTCATAGAAGGGCTGGCTGACGTCCCAGCGCAATCCGTAGTTGATGGTCAGATCGGGGGTTGCTTTGTACGTGTCCTGCGCATAAAGGCCGAAGTACTTGGAACGCGAGTCCAAGAATTGAAGACTGGTTTGATTGAAGAAGTCCGGGGCACCGAGCAGATAATCCGCAAAGTCGTTGCCGGTTTCGCCGCCCGAGAACATGAACCAGCCGTTTGGAGTATAGGTATTCCGTTCGTTGACCTGGATATAGCGTACATCTCCACCAAATTTTATGGTGTGCCGTGCCTTTACTTTCGTAAAATTGTCCGACACTTGGTACGTATTGTTGTACTGTCCGGTAATACCGTCCGGAAGGCCGAACTGCACACCGGTGTTGTTGAGACCGATCGAAGCCATGCCGTTATATTTCGGGTTGGAAGGTATCACTCCCAATCCACCTTCTACGAACCCGAAATCGGTATTTTTTCCGAGGCCTCCCTGCGGTTGATTCTTCACAAAAGCGAAGCGAGTGTAGCTAAGGTGAAATTCATTGACCGTGACTGGATTGATGATCGATGTGTAATTGATGCTGATCTGCTGAGCACGCGAAGGTGTCACCACGGGGAATCCCGGAACATTGGACAGCGGATTATAGGGACTCAGAAAAGTAGCATCATCGAAGTGGTAATAGCCTGACAGTGTGCCGCCATGGCTGGTCGTAATGTCAATCTTTATTCCATATTTGTCGTCTCGCAGATGGGATTTCTCCGCGGCACTGGTAAAGAAAGGCTGACCTCCGCTCGTTCCAGTTGGCGTAGGAATGAACTGCAGCGTCTTCACCGCCACCGGCGACCACGCTGATTGAGGAATAGTTGGCCCGTTCGCTCCGGGAAAAACGCATCCGGTCGTAGGATCTGTGCTGGTGCAGCCGTCGAACCAATAGGACTCGTCCGGATTCACTTGATATCCCAAGCGATTTGAAAGCAGAGCGGCGAAGTTCGTGGGACTGGTACCGCTGCGAACCGATCCGCCAACCGCGCCGAATCCGGTTGTGCCCAAATCGGAAAAGTCCCCGCCACGTTCGGCCATTGAGGGTACAGGGATCAGGCCGGAAGAAACTCCCGCCACTTCTCTCGTTCCCTGATAGTCACCAAAAAAGAAGAGCTTGTTCTTGATGACCGGCATACCCATCGTGCCGCCGAATTGGTTTCGCTTTAACTCTCCGCGCGTTGGGTCGAAGTAACCGCGGGAATCGAAATCCTCGTTGCGCAGAAACTCATACGCGGAGCCGTGATAATCATTGGTCCCGCTCTTCGTCACAACGTTTACGATTGCTCCTGAAAACCGCCCATATTCGGCATTGAACGAGCTAGTCAGCAAACGAAATTCCTGGATGGAATCGAGAGTGGGAACGATTGAGGCACCATTGTTGACGCTTTCCTCCACATCGCCGCCGTTCACCAGGAACGAATTGGCCGATTCGCGTTGGCCGTTCACCGACATCTGTCCGGAATTTCCGTTACCGGAGACCGGACGGTCGTTGACGGCTGCATCCGACGAAACCGGCACAACCCCTGCCTGCAGACCCATGAGGTCGATATAGCTGCGGCCATTCAATGGCATGCTGGTCATCTTCTTGTCGCTGATGACGTCGCCCAGTTGTGTGCTACTGGTATCAACTTGGGTGGCGTTGGCGCTGACCGAGACAGTTTCTTGGATGGAACCAACTTTGAGGGTGAAGTCCGCGCGATATTTCTGGTTGACATCGAGTTTGATGCCGGTTTGTGCCGTTTTCTTAAAACCGGCGGCTTCCACCTGCACCGCATAATTCTCACCAACCGGAACACTCAGGAACTCGTAGGCTCCGCTTGCGTTGGTCTTCACATCGCGAACCAGTCCAGTGTCTAAATTCCGCAGCGTAACGGTCGCATTGGGGACAGCCGCAGCACTGGAATCCAGCACGGTTCCCTGTACCGTGCCTGTGACTTCGGCAAAAACTGGCAGTGCGGCTGGTATGATTGCGCCGGCGAGGCAACCACAGATAACTTTCGATAGAAAGCGACGGTTCATGCAACACCTCCAAGGCCGAGTTCAGGAAAGGCAACCGTTCGAGGCGCTGTCTAGGATTCCTTCCGACGCCTCCAGATGTTCCGGCGGGCACACAAAACACGATATG
>Ga0126379_10002329_pt1 | contig 12059 bp, 6 predicted proteins | sample PanSoiMetPlot_24_FD_92640 | JGI IMG/M metagenome (GOLD analysis project Ga0126379, IMG submission 92640) | Tropical forest soil microbial communities from Panama - MetaG Plot_24 | ecosystem: Environmental > Terrestrial > Soil > Tropical forest > Bulk soil | place: Panama | collected 2016-02-17
AGAAATACCGCATGAAGCTTCCTGGCCCCGTGCAGGTAGAGGTTTATCCGAACCACGAGGATTTCGCGGTGCGAACTATGGGGATGCCGGGACTGGGGGCCCTTGGAGTTACATTCGGTGAAGTGGTGGCGATGGATAGCCCCTCAGCACGCAAGCCTGGGGACTTCAATTGGGGCTCGACGCTTTGGCATGAGATGAGTCACGTGTTCATTCTGACGGCCACGAATCATCGCGTGCCGCGCTGGTTCACAGAAGGACTGGCCGTGCACGAGGAAGGCGAGCGTTGGCCGGAGTGGAAAGACCGCGTGACTCCGGAGGTGCTGCTCGCCATTCGCGACAAGAAACTGTTGCCGGTGGCCACGCTCAATCGCGGCTTCGTCTCTCCTGAGTACCCGTCACAGGTGATCGTCTCCTACTTCCAGGCCGGCAGCACCTGCGACTTTGTGAAGGAGAAGTGGGGTGAAGAAAAACTGCTCGACATGGTCCACTCGTATGCAAAGCTGCAGACGACTCCACAGGTGATCGAGCAGGATCTCGGAGTTGCGCCGGACGAGTTCGACAAGCAGTATCTCGCTTGGATCGGCAAGAAATACGGGACCGAGGCTGCACACTTCGACGAGTGGCGGAAAAAGCTGAAGGGGCTCGTTGCCGCGGCGCAACAGAAACACTACGACATCGTGTTGGAACAGGGTCCGGCCATACTGGCGATGTATCCGGAATATACTGGCGAAGCGAACGTCTACATGTTAATGGCCGACGCGGACAAAGCACGAGGCGACGACAAGTCTGAGGCAGCCATCCTTACGGCATATGAACACGAGGGAGGCCAGATACCGGCGGTGCTGAAGCGTCTGGCAACGTTGGAACAGGCCGCTGGACAACCGGTCGAAGCGGCAGCAACACTCGAGCGCGTGAATTACATTTACCCGATCAAGGACGAGGACTTGCATCGGCGATTGGGCGATCTGCTGTTTGGGGAAAAACAGTATGAAGGAACAATCCGCGAATACAACGCTCGTGTCGCGTCGAATCCCGTGGACAAGGCCGGCGCCGAGTTCAATCTGGCACAAGCGTATTTTGCGGCTGGACAGAGGGACAAGGCCCAGGAAAGTGCACTGGCCGCGCTCGAAACCGCTCCCGGCTACCGGCCGGCACAAAAGCTGTTGCTGGAGTTGCAACGGCCGCCCGCAAAATCCAACTGAAGAGAAAGGAAATCGATGGTCTCCATTGCCGGATTGAATCAGGACACAGCTGTTCTTCAGAAACGTCTCGAGCGATTCCACGCGGTGCGCGAGGAAATCCTGAAGCAGGTTCGCGAGGTGATCGTAGGCCAGCAGGAAGTGCTGGACCAGATATTGATCGGCATCTTCATAGGTGGGCACTGCCTCTTGACCGGCATGCCGGGCACCGCAAAAACGCTGATGGTGCGGACGATCGCCGAAGCGCTGGGACTGCAGTTCCGGCGTATTCAGTTCACCCCAGACCTGATGCCATCCGATATCACCGGCACCGACATCATCGAGGAAGATCTAACGACCGGACACCGCAAGTGGACCTTCGTCGAAGGACCGATCTTTGGCAACATCCTTCTGGCCGACGAGATTAACCGCACGCCTCCGAAGACTCAGTCCGCGCTTCTCGAGGCAATGCAGGAGCACTCCTGTACAGTGCGCGGGCACCTCTATCAGTTACCGGCGCCATTCTTTGTGCTGGCGACCCAGAACCCAATCGAATTGGAAGGAACCTATCCGCTACCAGAAGCGCAATTAGACCGTTTCCTGTTCAATGCGATCTTGGAGGACCTGAGCGCGGAAGACGAATTGAAGGTGATCGACCGGACGACGGCAACACGGATTACAAAGATCGAAGCCGTGGCTACAGCCGAAGACTTGTTGGACTTCCAGCAACTCGTGCGCATGGTACCCATTGCTGAGACACTTTCGCGGTACGTCGTGAGCTTGGTGCGCGCCACGCGGCCGAAAAGCGAAAACGCGCCCGAATTCGTGAAGAAATATGTAAATTACGGAGCCAGTGTCCGCGCAGCTCAATTTGTGGTGCTGGCAGCGAAGGCGCGGGCGCTGTCCCGCCAACGCTATCACGTGACCTACGCAGACATCACTTCGGTGGTGGTGCCGGTGCTGCGGCACCGCATTCTCCTGAACTTCCACGCTGAATCCGACCGGATCGATGCGGACGAGATCCTTAAGAAGCTCATCGCGCATGTGCACAGGCCAACGGAGAGTTGATGCAGCGGTTCCTGGATCCCAATGTTCTCGCGGGCATCGCCTCGCTAGACCTGGTGGCGAAGACGGTAGTAGACGGCTTTGTGGCCGGTCTGCACCGCTCGCCAGACTTCGGTTTCAGCCAGGAGTTCGCAGAGTATCGCGCCTACACCCCGGGAGACGACCTCCGCCATGTGGACTGGAACTTGTTTGCACGGACCGAACGGTGTTACCTGAAGCGCTATCGCGGAGAAACCAACAGCCAGCTCACGGTGCTGCTGGACGCGAGCAACTCGATGCAGTACACCTCTGGTCCGCCGAGGAAGATGGACTATGCGCGTTACATCGCCGCGTCGCTATTTTATCTCGCCATCCACAATCAGCGCGATGCGGCGGGTTTGATCGTGTTTGACAATGAGGTACGGGAGTACATCAAACCTTCCACGCGTCCGGGACAGCTGGTGCGGCTCTTCGCGGGACTCGACCAAGCCGAGCCACGCGCGTCGACAAGTTTTACTGAACCTCTAAAACACCTTCAGACCTATCGGCACCGTCGTGGTATTGCGATTGTGATCTCGGATTTTTATGAGGAGCCTGAAACCATCGTACGCACCATTGCGCAGCTGCGGTTTCACGGGAATGACGTGGTGCTGTTTCATATTCTCGATCCGCAAGAAGTTCTGCCGGTGCTCAATGGATCGGCGATTCTTGTTGATCTCGAAACCAATCGAAAGATCGAAGTCGTTCCCGAATATACGAAGACTACCTATCGTGCGAAGGTAGATGCGCATATCGAACAGCTTCGCTCGCGCGCACGCGGAGCGGGCATGGATTATCAGTTGCTCGTCACCAATCAGCCGCTCGATAATGCGCTGCGCGAGTATCTTTCGCTGCGGCAGGCGGGTAACTAATGGGATTTCTCGCGCCATGGTTTCTGGGTGGGCTGGTAGCGCTGGGGGTGCCGATCTTTTTGCACCTGCTGCGACAGCACCGAGCTATGCCGCGGCCTGTAAGCTCGCTAATGTTCTTCGAGCGAGGTACGCAGAGCTCGACCCGGTACCGGCAGCTCAGGCATCTCGTGTTGTTCGCGTTGCGGTCTGCGTTGGTACTGCTGGTGGTGCTCGCATTTGCCAATCCGTTTGTGCGGCATGCCGCGACGGACGTAAAAGGACGGCTGCTTTTGATTGTGTTGGATAACTCGTTCAGCATGCGCGCCGGAACGCGGTTCGCGGACGCAAAGCGGCAGGCCCTGGCAGCGTTGGCGGCAAAACCGCATGCCCAGAAAGCGCAGATCATGACTTTCGGCGGCCAATTCGTCGTCTTGACCCAAGCGATCGCAGACGAAGCGCAACTGCACGCTGCTCTGGAAAGCGTACAGCCGGGCGATGGGCGCGCGAATTTCGGCGCACTGGGACGCGCCATCCGACAACTGTCCGAGACGGTGCACGGACCAATCGACCTTAACCTGTTCAGCGACATGCAACGGACGGCGATGCCAGCAAACTTTGCGGACATGGCTCTGCCAGACAACGCGACTCTGGTGTTGCAACCTGTCGCGAAGGGCACGGCACCGCCGAACTGGACCGTCGAGAGCGTAGACGCGCCGGCGGTATTATCCGATCCGAAGGATCCCAAGCGGTCTCGCGTAACGGCAGTGGTGGCAGGGTTCGGCACTCCGGCAACTTCTAAGACGGTGTCGCTCGTGGTAAATGGTAAAGTCATTGCTGCGCGACGGGTGGATGTACCGGCGAGCGGTCGCGCAACAGTTGAGTTTGCACCGCTCGAGGTGGGCTATGGGTTCAACCGGTGCGAGGTGCGGATCCAGGGCGGAGACGCTTTCCCGGCGGATGATGCGAGCGTGTTCGCGGTGCGGCGGTCCGATCCGGAACGAGTTCTGTTCGTGCACGCCGCCGGCGAGACGCGCTCGGCTCTGTACTTTGCGTCTGCGTTGGAAGCGGCAGCGCCGGGGTCTTTTGTGGTGCAATCCGTGCCTGCGGAGCAGGCTACTGACCTGGATCCATCGAAGTACGCCTTCGCGGTGCTGTCAGATGCTGTGGTGCTGCCGTCAATCTTCGAGCACGCGCTTGCGCAGTACGTGGCGAAAGGTGGCAGCGTGCTGATCGCGCTGGGCACCGCTGCGGCGCACAGCGCGCGGATTCCACTGTGGGGCAGCGACTTGAAGGATGTCCATGAGTATGCACGAACAGGCAGTCCGGCGACCGTCGGGCAGGTGGACTTCAGCTATCCCGCGCTCGCGCAAGAACAACCAGGGCGCGACAACGGCGGGTGGGCAGACGTGAAAATCTTTTACGTCGCGGCGTTGGATGCGGGACAGGCACGCGTGGCGGCACGGCTTGTGGACGGCACACCTCTTCTGCTCGACAAGCAATTGGGCGAAGGACACGTGGTGTTGCTCGCTTCGGGACTTGAAAACCTGACCAACGATCTTCCTCTGCATCCGGTGTTTGTGGCTTTCGTGGACCGGACGGCGCGGTATCTTTCGGGCAGTGAACGGCTGAGCGGATCGAGTCTGGTGGATTCGTTTGTACAACTGCGCTCGACGACTGAACTGGTCGGTACGGCAACGAGTATAGAAGTGGTGGATCCCGCGGGGCGAAGGCCCTTGTCGTTGAGCGAGGCGCGAACGATGCAATCGTTCCGCGTGGAGCGCACGGGATTCTATCAGATTCGATTTGCGAATGGACGCGATGCGCTCATCGCCGTAAATCCTGACCGGCGCGAATCGGATCTAGAACCATTGGCTGAGGATGTGCAACTGCTTTGGAGTGGAAGTGCCAGAAGCGGGGCATCAGAGACGGCAGTGGCCGCGCCGATCGAATCGACATACCGCTCCGTAAGCCTATGGTGGTACGTTATGCTGCTTGCGTTGCTGATCGCTTTGGTGGAGATAGTTTTCGCCAGCGGCCATATGGGCACGCCGCGGGAGGAAGTATGAGCAACCACAGCGAGCTCAATTCTTACATTGCCAAGCTGCAGCAAAGGTTGAGACTGGGGGCGTGGCTGCGTGGTGCGGCCATTTTTACCGCTACGGCGCTTGCCGTGACCGTCGCGATGGTACTCGTGCTTAATCGACTTGCTTTTCCGGCGCATGGCGTCACCGCGGCTCGATTGACCATGTTCGTGGCACTTGCGGTCGCTGCGGTGTTTGGCATTGCCGTGCCGCTGATTCGCGCAACCCGCGAGTGGGCAGTGCGTAACGCCGAAGCCGCAGATCCTGCCCTAGAACAGCGGCTGACGACTTTCCAGGAGCACGCAAGCAAGAACGACGATCCGTTCTTGGAACTGTTGGCAGCCGATACGCTGGCGCGCATGCGAGGCGCACCACCATCTTCGCTCGTTGCGGACAACCGTCTGTTTGCGCTCGGTGGCGCAGCGCTTGCTTGTTTTGTCGTGCTGGCGTGGATGATCGCCGACGGACCGGGTTACCTGGGGTATGGCGCTTCACTGCTTTGGACAGACGGGCACGCTGCTCCGTTCTATACCATCGCAGTAACTCCGGGTAACGTCACCATACGGCGGAACAGCGATCAGTTGATCACGGCGCACGTGACCCGCTTGCGGCCGGGCAAGGCACGACTCTTCGCGCGGTATCAGAACTCCAACGTTTGGGAGCCCGCTACAATGCAGACCGAACCGAACTCCGGTGGAGGGGCAACCTACCAATTCGTCTTCGCCGGCCTGCCGGAGAACGTCGAATACTACGTAACCGCCGGGCCGCTCGTCTCTTCGCGCTTCAGAGTGCGCGTGATGGATTTGCCATCCGTTAAGGACATTAGCGTTACCTATCACTATCCGGCCTGGACAGGGATTAAGCCAGCGACTGAAGAACATTCCGGTGATTTGCGCGCAATTGAAGGAACGGATGCCGCGATTGAAGTAAAGATGGACCGTCCGTTGAAGGATGGCCAGCTCAAGCTGGACGACGGCCAAGTTATTCTTCTGACGGGCGGCCCCGACAACAGCTACACGGGCTCGATTCGTTTGGAGAAGGACGGCGCGTACCACTTGGCCGAGACTGACGAAGGGCAACAGGTCCGGCTCTCGGAGGACTATTTCATCGCGACAGACAAGGCGTTGCCGCCGGAGATCTCGATCGAACGCCCGGGCGGCGACTACCGGGCAAGCGCCATCGAAGAAGTCACGGTGGGCGTGAAGGCGGCTGACCGGTTCGGCCTGAATGAGCTACACCTTCACTACTCCGTGAACGGAGGACCAGACAGCAATGTGGACTTGCTCAAATCACCTGGCGCAAAAAACGCGAATGGATCCTATACGCTTCCGCTGGAAGATTTCAAGCTGGTTCCCGGCGATTTGGTAAGCCTTTATGCGACTGCTAGAGACGGCCACAGCGAGGCTCGCACAGACATTGAGTTCATTCAGGTTGAACCCTTTGAACGCGAGTTTTCGCAATCCCAGCAGAGCGGCGGCGGAGGCGGTGGAAATAACAACCAGACGGAAATTTCGAGGCGCGAAAAAGAACTGATTGCCGCGACCTGGAAACAGCAGAACGATAAGACGGCGACTCCAAAAGGCGCGGCGGCAGCGGGGCAGTTCCTCTCTGACGCACAGGAGAAGCTCCGCAATCAGGTTGCGGCGCTCTCGATCCGTATGCAGAGCCGCGATATCTCTGAGGCGAATGAGGAGTTCACCGATTTCGATAAGGACCTGCAGGATGCCGCTGCGGCCATGGCGCCTTCGGCGCAAAAGTTGAAGGTCATGAAGTGGAAGGATGCCATTCCTTTGGAGCAGAAAGCGCTGCAGGCACTGCTGCGAGCGGAGGCAACTTTCCGGAATATCGAGGTTGCCTTCGGCCAGCGCGGAGGTGGTGGAGGAGGAGGTGGTAGCACAGGTCGCGACTTGGCTAGTCTCTTCGACCTGGAATTGGACACGGAAAAAAATCAGTACGAGACGGCACAGACCGCCTCTCCTGCCGAGCAATACGAGAAGGATGTGCAGGACGCGCTCGAAAAGCTCGATGCGCTGGCCAGACGCCAGGAGGAGTTGGCGAACCAGCAGCACGACCCGCTGCGGAGTTTCCAGGAACGCTGGCAGCAGGAGATGCTGCGGCGCGAAGCACAACAGCTGCAACGCCAAATGGAGCAGCTGGTACGGAACGGCCAGCAGGGCTCCAACGGATCTCAACAGGATTCGCAGCAGCAGAGTTCAACCCAAGGACAGAGTGGTTCGCAGTCATCGCGCCAGCGGGCCAACAACCATTCTTCCGGCTCACCAGCGGGCGCCTCCAGGGATCAACGGATCGAACAAGCACTAACACGCCTGCAACAAGCAACCGACGCGATGAAGCGAAATAGCAAGCCGCCACAGGGGCCGGTCGGGCAGCAGGCCGCGGACCAGTTGCGCCAGGCGTCGAATCTACTGGCCGGCACGCAGCAGCAGCTCGTCTCAGGTAAGGTGGGGTCTCTCGCGCGCGAGGCCGGCCGGTTAACCCAGGAGGAGCACGCTCAAGCTGACCGGATCAACAAGTTCGCCGGGCCGCCAGTCGACCCAAACGCAACGAATTTAGATGCTATGTTGGCGCGCCTTCATACGCGTGATCGGCTGGCGCAGGACCGGCAGCAACTCTCCAACGACCTGTCGAACTTGCAGAGAAACCTCCGCGATGCTGCGCGCGCGATGGCTTCCAGCCAACCGGGCGTTGCCCAACAGTTGCGCGACGCGCTGACGGAGATGGATGAGTCCGATCTTGACAATCATGTGCAAAGAACAGCGGACTGGTTGCGGAGGGGAATCAATCCGAGTTCAAACGGCACCGAAAGCGAGATCGCACAGGGTCTCGAGAAATTGAACCAGCAGCTCCAACAGGCACAAAAAAAAGTGGATCAGGGCGAATCGGGACAACGCGGCACGGACCAAGGCGGCGAAGTAACGGCGCTCGATCAGGTGGGCGAGCTGCGTAAACAGCTCGAAGCGGTGGCGTCGTCTCGAGACGGTCAGCGGGGCGGACAGCAGGGACAGAACCGCGCAGGCCAGAGCGGAGATGTCAGCTACAGCGGTGACCGTAATTCAGATAGCATCGTGTGGGGCAACCTCAACACCGGCAACAATCGCTACGGCCAACCGGGACAGCGGTCTGCTCTCACGGACACCTCGGACAACCCCGCCACCGATACGAAACGAATTTATCAGCAGAGCATGCGAGCGCTGAACCATCTTCGGCAGATGGTCCGAAATGATCCGGAGGCTGCGAAAGAGGTGGCGGAACTGGCGCGCCAGATGCAACTGCTCGATCCAAGCCGCTTTTCCGGCAATCCGGCGATGGTGGAACAAATGCACCGCGAAGTGCTCAGCTCCGTCGATAGGCTTGAACTCCAGTTGCAAAGCGATGCTGCCTCGACCCAGGCCCGCACGGGAAAGTCCTATGCCGTTCCGTCGGGTTATCAGGAATCCGTCGCCGAGTACTACAAACGGTTGAGTACAAACCCACAGGCGACGCGCGTGCCGAAGGGGGAGCTTCCATGAAACAGCCCGACCGAGGCCTCATCAAACTTCTCTTGGGATTCTGTTTTAGCTTCGGCCTCGTAGCTGTTATGTTTGCCCAACGCCCCTTCCACCAATACCCATCCGTCGAATATGGCGAGTCGACGCCCTTGCCCTTAGACTGGCAGCGACCTGGCGAATGGGCCTTCGCCCGTCTCATGTACCCACCCGGACCCAATGACGGTTATCGCGGCCGCTTCGACGGCGATTGGCGGCAAGGCATGTCACTGTGGACACAAGATGGGCCGATGGCCGATCGCGCGTTCTCCGCTGCTGTCCGCCGCCTCACACGCATCGACGCGCGATCGGTGGAGCAGGACGTGAATCTCGAGGATGGCGACGAGGTCTACAATTGGCCGTGGCTTTACGCTGTCCAGGTAGGCGAATGGGGAATCACCCAACACCAGGCAGATGTCTTGCGTGACTATCTGCTGCGGGGCGGATTCCTAATGGCCGACGATTTTCACGGCGCTTACGAATGGCAGATGTTTGTCCAGCGCATGCGGATGGTTTTTCCGGATCGTCCGATCGTCGACATTCCTGATAACGACCCGATATTTCACGCTCTGTTCGATCTTGACGACCGCTATCAGGTTCCAGGTGAGGCACATTTGCGCCGCGGCTACAAAGTGCCGGACTATCCGCAGGGGCCGGACGATGGAAAGGGAGCCCACTGGCGCGCCATCTACGATGATAAAGGTCACATCATGGTCGCCATCTCTTATAATTCCGATATTGGAGATTCATGGGAATGGTCCGATCGCGCGGCCTATCCCGAGCCTTTCTCCGCTCTTGGCATTCGCATCGGCATCAACTACGTCGTCTATGCCATGACGCACTGACTGAGTGCGTCCAATATCATAATAAGCCTTACCGGGCACCATGTTAGCGATGCGCCATTCAGTGGGCATTTTTAGTCGACCCAGTCAGACCGTTGTCGTGAGATGAGCCGCGTCGCACAGAGCGGCTGCAGGCTTCCGTTGAGATCAACAAAGGAGAAGGCGACCTAGCATTGCTACAGAGAGATGGCGAGTATTCAGTCAGGAAGATTGAGGGGAAGTGGTCGATAAATGAGTACGCCAACAAACAAATCGACATTCGGGTTACCCCTGTGGCCCACAAATGGCAATAAAGGCCAGCCGTGCACTTGCACAACGAGCGATGTTAGTCATCGCCTTCGCGGGACTCTTCATCATTGAGATTGGAGATACGGCGTTAATCGGGACCCTTGATGAATCCGCCGGAGGTACCAGTTTTTTTGGTTCTAAATGCTTTTCAAGTGCCGCCGCTCCGTCGAAAGCAAATCCGGTCGAACGATATTCAAATTACGAGACGAGTTGCGGTTGTGTTGCTTTGAAGGGCGCACGGTCGTGGACAAATCCGAGTAGCGAGCAGAAACTTATCGAAGCGAAGACCTGGCTAGTTCAGTCGTGGTACGCCACGATCATCCGGTCGAGCCCCACAATCGCCGGCGTCATTTCGGTCCTTGCAAATCCCGCGTCGCTCGCCATCTGCTCAAATTCCGCCAGTGTAAACGCGTCTCCGGTTGGGGTTGTGGCCAGCATCATCAGGCTGAATGCTGCTGCCGTTGGCGGTGATATGCGGTCAGCGTTCGGCACCAGGTCCACGATCGCTGCCCGCCCGCCAGGCACCAGCGCAGCATGCACCTTTCGGAGGAATTCCGTACATGTTGGGATGTCAAAATGGTGCAAGAAATTCGTAATCAGTACCAGGTCGTATCCCCCGCCGAACTCTGTTTCAAACGCGTCGCCCGGAATCAAGTGATGCCTCTCGGCTATCCCTGCTGCCCGGCCGTTTTCTTCGGCTACTTCCAAAACGTTTCCCCAGTCCGCAGCATATACCTGCGCCGATGGATTTTGCTTTGCCACCGCAATCCCGAACATTCCATGCCCTGCGGCAATATCCAGAACCTTTCTTGCTTCGCCGCCCTTGCGCAGCTCCGTTGCCATCACCTCCGCCGGATAGCTCATCAGCGGCATCATCGCCCGAGCAAACTCCACCCAGTCCGGATTCTCTGGTTCCAAAGTTCCTCGCCCCAGTGCCGTTCCGCCCCGTCGCACGGCCTCTGTCAACAGTTCGTGTCCGCGTCGGACCCGCCCTGTGAGCATAAATTCGCTCGCGCCGGCAAGGTACGCCGGGGAATGCCGGTTCAGAAAGGCGGCCGCATCTGGCGCAAGCCCGTACTGGCCGTTCTCCTTTGTCAAGAAGCCGTGGATCGTCAAGAAATCGCACAGAATGCGCACACCGCGCTCGGCGGCTTTGCAACGCCGCGCTATCGTCGCGGGACTGCTGTTGCCCTCTGCAATCGCAGTAAAAACCTCCAGCTCGACTGCCGTTTTCATCGCTTCTGTTTGCTGATGCGCATTCAGGGCGTTGAAAAAACGCTCCGGCGTGGGTTGTTCTGCAGCTTTGAGGGCTGCGCCATCTTGCATCCCATTCGTCATGGCTTTCTCTCAGTCAGTGGATTTCTTCGGAAACGTCTCGGCGATTGGTCGAGAACATACACCATGACCATTCCCAAGACAAGGCCTGTACGGCCTGTACGCCCTCCCTGTCGCCCTCCCTAGTCAACTGCGGGTAGATCGGACACCGTACACGTGGAGCTAATACGAAGGTGTCCTGTTTCGGCGTAAATCGGAGCGGTTTTGCAAATCTGCATGGTTAGCATGGTTACCGATTGACTTCCGCGAGCCCGCCATATCGTCGCTGACCATGCCAATTGCGTCAAAAGGTTTTTCCAAAGGTTCTTACTAGCGAGAATCGCACCTGGAACGGTTCGACGGGGTGGAAAACGTCTGTGAACGCCGCCGTGGCTGTTGGCGTTATTCGGGAGGTATAGGCGTAGTCAATGTCGTGATCGTAGCGGTTAAGCACATTAAAGAACTCGGCTGAAACGCGCCATTTGTCGTTGATGTGATAACCGACCTCCGCATTGAGCAATATCGTTGAATTGGATTGATAAATTGTGTCGGATGTCAAATTGCGCGGGCCAAAGGCGCGCAGGCGCAAACTTCCCCAGAAGCCTTTGTAATTCTGCACTGTCATGCCGGATGACATCACCAACCCAACTGCTTCGGGGACATACCTGCCACCCGGGCTTCCCGGCGCAGCATCGTCCGGGTCTATCTTCGTAAAAAGCGCCTTGGAGTATGCAATGTCAAAATCAAAAGCCAAATGTTCCAGAGGCGTATAGAAGTTCGCCCATTCGACGCCATAGCGGTTGCTGGGTTGTGCCGAGGGAACAGTGCCGCCGGTGTTGCCACTCTGTTGCAGTTCAGACGCACTGCGGAGATACCA
>Ga0126379_10002330_pt1 | contig 12053 bp, 10 predicted proteins | sample PanSoiMetPlot_24_FD_92640 | JGI IMG/M metagenome (GOLD analysis project Ga0126379, IMG submission 92640) | Tropical forest soil microbial communities from Panama - MetaG Plot_24 | ecosystem: Environmental > Terrestrial > Soil > Tropical forest > Bulk soil | place: Panama | collected 2016-02-17
GACGAGCAGCCAGTACGCATAGCTCAGCCAGGCGGGTGAAATTTGCAGCAGGCTCCCCGTCTCCTCGGCGGTGCCCTGGTGGTAGTCGAGCGCTTCTTTTCGGAACAGATCGGACGCTGCCTCTGGCACCAATCCACCTCCGTCCGTTAGCGCGCCCCGGTGTGAATGGGCGCGATGATCGACACCCGTGCCACGGCGCCCGAGGGGATCGCCTTTTTTGCTTCGGTGGGGTCGAGCTTCGCCTCGGCGATGATCATCCGCGAGGCGATGTCCACTTCGGGAGCGACGTTCTCCACCACGCCGCTTAGCTGCGTGCCCGTTGCGCTGACCCAGGCTTGAACCGCCATCCCGGTTGAAATTCCTCCCGCCATCTGCTCGGGGACCGCGAAGCGAACCCGTAAGTTATCGGCGCTGACCAGCCGCGCGATGGGCACCGATGGCCCGACCATCGCGCCAGGATCGACGAAGCGATCAGAAATGACGCCAGCGAATGGAGCGCGAATGTAGGCGTCTGCCAGCGTTTGCTTGAGTTGCAGAACCTGCGCTTCTGCTTCCGACACTCGTGCGCGGGCAGCCTCCAGGCTTGCCGAGGCGGCCTGGTTGCGGTGCTGGGCCGCCGAAAGCTCCTTGGCCGAAACATTGCCGGATTGGCTCAGCGTGGTGAACGCCTCGAGCTCCTCGTCGAGTTGGCGCAGCTCGGTTTCTGACTTTGCTGCTTCCGCCCGCGCGATGCCCAGCTTCGCCTCGCCCATTTTTAAGTCGTGTCGGAGGGCGGCGGTGTCCAGCGTGGCAATCGGCGCGTTCGTGTTCACCCGGTCGCCCAGCCGCACGTGGACCGCGTCTACCCGGCCGTTCACTTTGGGTGCCAGATCAACGGTGTGCGTGGCGATCACGACGCCGAGAAAGCCCACCTCCGACATCTCTTTGCCGGACGAGGTCTGCGGGCTTAGCTCGCCAAAGTCGCGGGGCGCAGCAGGAACGACGTTCCAAGTGGCGGCGTTGCGCGAATACGCAATCAGGCCGAGCCCCGCCGCGGAAAGAAGCAGGCAAACCACCTGAATTACACGCTTTGTTATCGGGCTCAACCCGCTTGTAGACTTAGCACACCGCAGCGGGGTCGTCTGCCGCAGCCCAGGCTGTAGCAGACTCACGCCTGCGGTCTGGGTGCTCCCTCAAGCCCGCGCAAATACAGACCGTTCTCTGTTGCAACCACCTCAAAGGGAGACCGCAGCAACGCGGCGGTGGCCTCGTCCAGCCGGATTCCCTCCAAAGGAGCAGAGGTGGCAACGGCTTGGGAAAATAAAGATGCGACCGAATCCGTGGTGAGCGTCTTCACCACCCGGTCGATCAACCCACCCAGGCTGCTGTCTGACGGCTCGGCGACGAGAACCATCGGCACATCATGTAGCAGGGCGCGCAGCTCGAGCGCGCAGTGGGCGGCCCGCGCCGCCTGCTCGCTGGGCCCTTCGGACGAAGGGGGAAACAGCACCATCCACCAACCGCCGTCGACGGTCTCCAAATTACCGCCGTGCGCTGCGATGGTGGCGGCGAGCGCGCCTTGGGATGGCGCCGGCGCGCTTGGTGAATCCGCTCCGCCGGAGAGAAGAAAGGTGAGCTGGGTACGTGGAGCGGCCGCAGCGGGAGGGCTCTTCGGCGGTCGCAGCGAGGCGGTCACCGCAGTTTGCGAATCCGTCGCATCCTGCCTCCGGCGGCCTCCGGCGACCTCGCGCAGCCCATCGAGCTGACTCGCCAGCTCCGAGGCGTCGAGGGGACGTCCTCGCTGCTCCTTGGAAAGCAGGCGCGTCACCAAGGTCGAAAGCTGCGGCGAGACGTCGAGGTTCAACTCGCGCACCCGGGGTGGATCGAAGAGAAGTACCTTCGCGCGGACGGCAACGGGATCGCCGAAGAACGGCGGTCGTCCGGTGAGGCACTCGTAGAGAACGCAGCCCAGGGCAAAAAGATCGGTGCGATGATCCAGCGGGGAGCGATCTCCGCGCGCCTGCTCCGGGGCCATGTACCCGGGCGAGCCGACCATGAAGCCAGTTCGCGTCAGACCCAACAGATCGTCGCTTCGCCGGGCGATTCCGAAATCTAAAATCTTCACCCGGCCCGGTTCGCCGTGGATGTACATCAGGTTGCTCGGCTTGATATCGCGATGAATGATTCCGCGCGCGTGCATCTCGCTCAAAGCCAGGGCCACCTGCTTCGCCAGTTGGACGCTCTCGACGATGGTCAACCCCTCTCGGACCAGGCGGTCTTTGAGGGTCTCGCCGTCGATCCACTCCATCGCGAGAAACTGGCCATCAGCAACCTCGCCGTGGGCCAAATAACGGACGATGCCTGGGTGAGAAACCTGAGCAAGAAGTGACGCTTCGCGCGAGAAGCGCTCAGCCTCCAGCTCAGAGCCAAGTTGCAAAATCTTCACCGCGACGATGGCGCCCGTCTGCACGTCGCGCGCTCGGTAAACCCGGCCCATGCCCCCAGAGGCCTGCTCTGCCTCGAGCTGAAAGCGTCCGGCGATCACCTCATTTGGGCGCACGGGTCAGAGAATACTTGGATGGCGATGCGGATTGAAATCGGGATGAAAACGCGTAAGGTCGGCGGTTTCGCGGCAGCTCACGCTCTGCGCCCATCGGAGACATCATGGCGGATGACAAGCATCGCGGAAAGTTGAAAGCCACCCTGCGCAATCCGAGCCGGAGGCGTTTTCTCCAAGGGGTCGGCGCGGTGGGAGCGGGGGCGGCGCTGGTCGACAAGCTTGCCTTCCCCGAGCAGGCGGAGGCTCAAGCGGCGACAGCCAAAGCGGCCGCGGCGGGCGCCAAAGTGCGCGTGCCGCTGAACATCAACGGCCAAAAGCGCGAGGCGCTGGTCGAGGCTCGTACCACGCTCTTGTGCGCGCTGCGCGATCATCTGGAGCCGGCGGTCACCGGGCCGAAGCTCGTCTGTGATCACGGCACCTGTGGCGCCTGCACGGTGATGCTCGAGGGCAAACCGGTCTATTCGTGTTTGCTGCTCGCGGTGGATGCCGCCGGCAGGGCGGTCACCACCGTCGAAGGGCTCGGCTCTCCTGGCAAAATGAGTGCTCTGCAGCAGGCGTTCGTGGAAAAGGACGCGACGATGTGCGGGTTTTGCACCTCCGGCTTCGTGGTGAGCGTGTCTGCGTACCTCAGCGGCAATCCCAAGCCCACGCTCGACCAGCTGCGCGAGGCTTGCCACGGCAACTTCTGCCGGTGCGGGACCTATCCAAAGGTCTTCGCGGCGGGCATGGCCGCCAGCGGGCCGCCGCATGCCTCGTTGCAAGGCGACGAGAACGCGGGGAAGGGGATTTAAGCCATGGCCGACACCGCTCCGAAGAAGAAAAAGATCAAAGTTCCCCGCGTCGTCAACGGAATCGAGACGATGGTGGAGATTGAGGTCGACGACACCGGTGGCCCGGTGTGGGGACCGAACGACAAGCACAGGCTTCTCAACCACCCTTTGACGCGCGTCGATGCGCCGGCGAAGGTTACCGGCACCGCGGTCTATTCCTACGATGTCCGGCTGCCGGGGATGCTGCACGGCCGCATCCTGCGTTCGCCCTACGCGCATGCTCGGGTGAAGCACATCGACGTGAGTGCAGCCAAGCGCATCGCTGGCGTGCGCGCCGTCGTCACCGTCCAACAGATGCGGGCGCAGGACCGGTCGGGCGCACCGGCGTCAGGAGGGAGCCCGTCCTCGGTGCAAGAAGTCCGCTACGAGGGAGAGCCGGTGGCCGCCGTCGCGGCGTTGTCTCCCGAAGTCGCCGACGATGCCATTCATGCGCTTCGGGTCGACTACGAGGTGTTGCCTCACGTCGTCAGTCCCGACAAAGCGCTCAAGCCGGACGCGCCCAAGGTGCTCGCCGAGGGCAACCTCGAGGAGAAGGAGAAAAAGGGCGAGCAGGCAAAAGTCCAGGACGCCTTCAAGCAATGCCAGGCGATCGTCGAGGCGGAATACCGGACGCAGACCATCCACCACTCATGCCTCGAGACGCACGGCATGGTGATCGACTACCGCGGGAAAGACTCGGCGACCGTCTACGCATCCACCCAGAGCACGTTCTCCATCCCCCCGGATACGGCCAAGGCGCTTGACCTCAAAGACAGCAAAATCACCTCGGTGGTCGAGCACATGGGTGGAGGCTTCGGCTCGAAGTGGGGCCTCGGAGTGGAAGGCAAGCTGGCCTGCCAGCTATCGCGCCAGGCGAAGGCGCCGGTGAAGATGATGCTCACCCGCCACGACGAGTTCGTCACCGCGGGAAATCGCTCCGGCTCCTGGCAAAAGCTCAAAGGAGGCGTGGCCAAGGACGGGACGCTGCTCGCCTTCGAGGCGCGGCAGTACCGGCTCGGGGGCATCGGGGCCGGCTCCCAGGCGGGGCAGCCGTACATCTACAACGCCGTGAACTCGTACCGAGAGGTCTACTCTCTGCACACCAACGTCGACTCTTCGCGTGCGATGCGCGCGCCGGGACACCCCCAGGCCTCCTTCGCCATCGAGTCGCTGATGGATGAGCTGTCCTACAAGCTGGGGATGGATCCGCTCGAGTTCCGCAAAAAGAACCTCAAGGAGGCGGTGTACCACCGCCAGCTGGATCGCGGCGCGAAGGAGATTGGCTGGGAGCGGCGCAACAGGGTTCCCGGCACCGAGAGCAGTCCGCTGAAGCGGGGAATCGGCTGCGGCGTGGGAACGTGGGGCGGAGGAGGCCGACCGCAGTGCAAGGTGACGGTAGCCATCGCCCGCGATGGCGCGGTGGACGTATCGGTTGGAACGCAAGACTTGGGCACGGGAACGCGCACTTACATGCGCGCGATCGTCGCCGAAGAGCTCGGACTGGGGATGGCGGACATTCGTGAGCATATCGGCAACTCGAAGCTCGGCGCGGCGAACGGCTCGGGCGGGTCGACGACCGCTGCTTCGCTGTCGCCGGCGGTCAAGGACGCGGCGGTGAACGCTCGGCTGGAGATGGCCTCCAAGCTCGCCAATCTGCTGCAGGCGAAGCCGGAGGAGATCGCGTTTTCAGGAGGCGAGGTGTCCGCGGGAGGCAAGTCGCTTCGTTGGAAGCAGGCCTGTGCCGCGCTGCCCTCCAGCGGAATCTCCGCGCACGGCGAGTGGAAGCCGGGACTCTCCGACAACGGCGTGCACGGTGCCAGCTTCGCCGAGGTGGAGGTGGACGTGGAGACCGGCCACGTGCGGCCGATCAAGATCGTCCAGGTGCAAGACGTCGGGCTGCCGCTGAATCGATTGGCGATCGAAAGTCAGATCAACGGCGCCGTCATCCAGGCGCTCGGAATGGCGCTTTGGGAAGGCCGCGTGATGGACGAGCGGCTCGGGGTGATGGTCAACCCCAGCTTCAACGACTACAAGCTGCCGGGCGCCCTGGAGATCCCGGAGATCGTCGCGCTGATCGACGACGCGGACAGCCGGCAGGCGGTGATCGGCGTCGGCGAGCCCCCGGTGATTCCCACCGTGGGCGCGGTGGCCAACGCCGTTTTCAATGCCTGCGGAGCTCGAATCCGCGAGCTGCCCATCACCCCCGACAAAATTCTGATGAGCCTGCAGCCTCTGGGGAGGACCACATGAAAGCCTTCGAGTGGGTCAGCGCCTCGACGGTGGAAGAGGCGGTCCGCCAGCTGCAAACCAACAAGCCGGTGCAAAACCGCGACGAGGCGCCCCAGCCGCTCGCCGGAGGGCAGGATCTGCTCACCGCGATGAAGGACTACGTGGTGCGGCCAAGCCGCGTGGTGAATCTCAAGTCGATCCCCGGACTCGATCGCTTGCAGGTGGACGCGTCGGGTCTTCGCATCGGTGCGCTCGTAAGGCTGGCGCAGCTCGAGCAGAACGCTGAGATCAAGAAACGGTTTCCCGGATTGGTGGAAGCGGCGAGCTCGGTCGCCACTCCTCAGATCCGAAATCTCGGTACGGTGGGAGGCAATCTCTGCCAACGGCCGAGATGCTGGTACTTCCGCCTGGAGAGCGTCGTCTGCCTGCGCAAGGGCGGCGACGAGTGCTACGCCGAGTCGGGCGAAAACAAATACAACGCCATTCTCGGCGGCGGTCCCTCCTTCATCGTCCACCCGTCCGATCTGGCGCCGATGCTGGTGGCGCTTGGCGCGACAGTAACCACCGCGTCACCCAAGGGCGGGCGAACCTTGCCGCTGGAGAAGTTCTTTATTCTGCCGTCCGAGGAGCCAACCCGCGAAAACGTCCTCGAGCCAGCGGAAATCATCACCGAGATTCAGGTTCCAGCCTCGACCGTCGCGGCGCGCTCCACCTATCTCAAGTTCAAAGAGCGCGATTCTCTCGACTTCGCCCTTTCCGCGGTCGCCGCCGCGCTCGAGTTGGACGGTTCAGGCGCCGTGCGCCAAGCGCGGCTGGTGCTCGGCGGGGTCGCGCCGGCGCCGTGGCGGGTGCCAAAAGCCGAAGAATTCTTGGTAGGCAAGCGACTCGACGCCGCCACGCTCTCCGAGGTTGCCCGCCTGGCGCTCCGGGGGGCGTCGCCGCTGTCGAAGAACGCCTACAAAATACCGCTTACCCAGGCGCTCGTCCGAAGAGCGCTGGCCCAGGTAGGCGGAGCCAAGCTGGGCTAAGAAGGAGGGCACATGCCGACCAAACCGCCGCCAACCCGTACCGCAGCCGCGCCACCCCGTCCGGTCGTCTCGCCCTTTTGCGGCGAGCTGCGGTCGAAGAAGTTTTTCATGTTGAACACAATGCCCACCGAGGCTGCCCACTACCTCGACGATTCGGATCACTGCTGGTGCTATGTCACCCAACAAGTGCTCGGCCCCGACGGAGGCAAAGTGGATCCGCAGCGATGCACCCCGGGGCGCAGTTGTTACAGATCTGCGCTCGCCGACGACGAGTGATATCCTTAGTAGGCGAAGGGAGCTTGCGATGAAGACGATGATTTTGGCGGCATGCGCTTTCATTCCCTCTTTGGCTCTGGCCCAGACCCGGCCCTCGGAGCTCAGCGGCGATTACGTCGAAGTGCGAAGCGCGAGCGTGTTCGCGGGCGCCTGCCACTTCAACGGTGAAAACGTCACCACTGGACGCGACGCAATGTTGGCCTGGAACGTTCAGTCCGGCGAATGGAACGGCACGCGGCTTCAGGGCGTCCGGGCGATGGCGGTGGTGAGCTCCGCAGCCAACTTGGCGGACAAGGCGGCGCACCGCTCCGAGTTGATCATCGACAGCGCGGCCAGCGACCAGCAAGTGAGCGCGATCGTCGACGCGCTCAAACACACCTATGCCGCAACGCTCGGCGACGTCGTGGCGATCCGCCGAGCGCAGATCGAGTTCAATCACGCCGGCAAGAGCTACGCCGTCCGCGCGGGCGACATCGCCAAGCTTTCCGTGGAGAGCATGCCGAACAACGAGTGCTGCAAGATGCCGCACCAGGTATGGTACGAGCCGCTCGTGCCGCTCCAGGGACGCAAGGTCGGCTACACCAAGGATGCCCGCTATGCCGGCGGTGCCGTGGCGGACAGCTGGCAGCGCGCGGACGAAAACAGCGCGTTTTACGGCAAGTTCCTTATCTAGTTTTCGCCCGGGCCTGCTAGAAACGCAGGCCATGCACCTTCCCTCCTTTTCGAGGCGGAACCTCCTCGCTTCTGCCGTCGCGGTGGCAGCGGCCCGCTCTGCCGCGGACGCCGCTCAGCGCGGCACCTCGCCTTCGGACAAGCCGTCGACGGCGCAGAATGCCGCGCCGAAATCGCCAGTGGCGGTTGGCAGCGCCAATGGCCTGCGCGCGGTCGCCCGGGCAGTAGAGCGTATGCGTGGCGGCGCGGACCCGCTCGACGCCGCGATTGAAGGAGTCAACATCATCGAGGACGATCCCAATGACATGTCGGTGGGGTACGGAGGCGTGCCGAACGAGGACGGCGTCGTCCAGCTGGATGCCTGCGTGATGCATGGGCCGACGGCCCGCGCGGGGGCGGTCGCAGCCTTGGAAGGCGTAAAAAATCCGACCAAGGTGGCAAAGCTGGTGATGGAGACGACCGATCACGTGCTGCTCGTCGGCGCCGGGGCTCGTCGCTTTGCCGACGTCAACGGGTTTCCGCACGAGAACCTGCTCACCGAAAAGGCGCGAAAGGTGTGGCTGTACTGGAGACAAAACCTTTCCCCGCTCGACAAATGGCTGGAGCCGGATCCGGACAAGCTCGACCCCGCGGTGCGCGATTTCATTCGCGAGTATGGCTCGGACATGTTTCGCGATCCGCGCAGCCATGGAACGGTCCACGTTTCCGCGGTCGACAGCAAGGGCCAACTCGCCGGCTGCACTTCCACCAGCGGCCTTTTCTTCAAGATGCCGGGGCGAGTAGGCGATTCGCCGATCATCGGCGCGGGTTGCTTCACCGACAACGCCGTCGGAAGCGCTGGCTCCACCGGTCGCGGCGAGGCGAACATCATGGTGACGGGTTCGCATACCATCGTCGAGATGATGCGCCAGGGGAAGTCCCCCCGCGACGCCTGCCTCGAGGCGCTCAAGCGCATCGTGGCAATCACGCGCGACAAGCGGCTGCTCGATAAGTCGGGGCGGCCGAACTTCGGAATCAAGTTCTACGCGGTGAACAAGCGCGGCGAATACGCTTCCTCGTCCATGTGGTCAGATCCGAAGAACGGCAAGCCGGCGAAGTTTGCGGTGGCCGACGGCACCGGGGCGCGCCACGAGGAGTGCGCCTTTCTTTACGAGGGCAAGCCGGCCGCCTGAAGAGCGATCGCCGGGCAGCTTGCGTCCTGCTGGGCAATGTGGCCAGTCTCAGGGTACGCCCACGGGGCGAGGATGGGCTGATGAAGATTGCGATCACCGGCGGGACGGGCTTCATTGGGCAAGCGCTGGTCGCTCGTTTGTTGGCGGGCGGCCACTCCATTCTGGTGCTGAGCCGCCACCCGGGTTCCGCGCGTCTTCCGCCCGGAGTACGCACGGACTTCTTCGATGCCGACCAGCCACCCGAGCCAGACTTGCTCAACGGGATCGAGGCGGTGATCCACCTGGCCGGCGAGTCGATCGCCCAACGGTGGACCGCAGAGCACAAACTGCGGGTGCACGAAAGTCGCCAGAAGGGCACCAGCGCGATTGCGCGCGCGGCCGCGCAGGCGAAAACGGTGCGGACGCTCGTCTCCGCGTCAGCGATCGGATACTACGGGCCGCACGGAGACGAGGAGCTTCGAGAGGACAGCCCTCCTGGAAACGACTTTCTCGCCAGCGTGTGCACGGCCTGGGAGCAGGCAACGTCACCCGCGCAGGAAGCGGGCCTCCGGGTAGTTCACCTGCGTACCGGGATCGTCCTCCACCCCGCAGGCGGAGCGCTGCAGAAGATGATTGGCCCCTTCAAGCTCGGGCTTGGCGGGCGGATTGGATCCGGTCAGCAGTTCATGAGCTGGATCCACCGTGGCGATCTGCTCGCCCTGTACCTTCATGCGCTCTCGACCGAGTCGATTCGCGGCCCGATCAATGGAACCGCGCCCCATCCGGTGACGAACGAGGAATTTACCCGCGCGCTGGGAAGAGTTCTCAATCGCCCGGCGTTGATGCCGGCACCGGCGTTTGCGCTAAAGCTCGCGCTCGGAGAGATGTCATCCATGCTGCTCACAGGTCAGCGGGTTGTTCCAGCCGTCGCACTCGCCTCTGGCTTCAAGTTCGCTTTCCCAGACCTGGAACCAGCTTTGCGAGATTTGCTCGATAGAAAGGCCAAAGCGGTGTCGTCCGGTTCCGTTGCAACCGGGGCGGCGAACCGACAATGATTCAGCAATGTCTCTTTGGAGGAGCCTCCTTTTCTTCGGGGTCGCCGGTGCTCTCGCGGCACTGATGCACATCTACCTCTACCGGCGCCTGGTGCGAGACACCACGACGGCAGCGAGGGTGAGAAAGATAGCCATCGCGGTGACTGTCACGATGGCGATCGTCTTCCCCGTCCAGCGCTTCGCGCTGAGAGCCATTCCCCGATCGTGGGGAGTCGCGCTGTCGACCGTCACCTGGTTCTGGATGGGATTTGCGACCTACTTGTTTCTCTGGCTCGTAGCGTTCGATTCAGCGAAGGCGTTGCGAGCTCTGTACCTTCGACTCTCGCCGGCGGCAAAGCCGCCCGAGCCTGTCTCGCCGGAGCGGCGGCTGTTCCTCTCTCGAGCGCTGGCAGGCGGCGCACTGATGAGCTCCAGCGCTTTGGCCGGCTACGGTTTCTGGCGAGCCTTCGAACCGGCTGAGTTGACGGAAATGCCGATTCGATTGTCGAGATTGCCCAAGGCCCTGGACGGCCTGACGATTGTGCAGCTGACCGATCTCCACATCAGCCACATTATTCGCCGTCCATTCATCGAGGAGCTGGTGCGGCGCACCAACGCGCTCAAGCCCGACCTGGTGGCGATCACCGGAGACCTGGTGGATGGAAACGTGGATCAACTGGCGGAGGCGGTGGCGCCGCTTCGAAACCTGAAGAGCCGTTACGGGACGTTTTTCGTCACCGGAAACCATGACTACTACTGGGGCGACGTGCAGTGGGCGTCCGCCTTATCCCGGATGGATTTCCAGGTCCTTCGCAATCGATTGGTGCGGATCGGCGACGCTGGTGCGTCGCTTGACCTGGTGGGAGTGGACGACTGGGGAGCTCGCAATTTGCGGCGGCGCGGCGGGTACGATCTCGAGCGCGCTATCGTCGGCCGCACGCCTGACCGCGCCGCAGTGCTGCTCGCCCACGAGCCCGCGAATTTCGAGACCGCCGTGGCGAGCGGGATGGACCTGCAGCTGTCCGGCCACACCCACGGAGGGCAGCTTTTCCCGATGACCGCGCTCGTGGGAATGCGCTGGCGATACAACCGGGGCCTGTACACCCACGGCGACGGCCAGCTCTACGTTTCGCGCGGGATCGGTTTTTGGGGGCCGCCGCTGCGCGTAGGAAGCAATCCCGAAATCGTGAAGGTCATCTTGTTGGCGTAGCCGCGTGGGCATCCACGCCTTTGATACCCTGAGAAACTCGACGATGACCGACCGACGTCGAGAGAAGCTATTGCCGGTCCCCCGCTGGCCGACGCGGGAGGAAGCGATGGGTTCGCTGCTCTTCTCGCCGATTCAGGTTGGGCCGCTGCAGATTCGCGAGCGGACTTGGGTACCGGCGATGGTCCCGTGGCGGGCCACCGAGGATGGATTCGTCACCCCAGAAGTACTCGACTGGTACGAGCGCTTCGCTCGCGGTCAGCCCGGAGTCATCGTGCTCGAGGCCACCGGCATTCGCGACATCGCCAGCGGCCCACTGCTCAGAGTCGGCCACGACCGTTACATCCCCGGGCTACGGAAGCTCACCGAAACGGTGCGGCGGGCGAGCAACGGCCGAACGAAGGTTTTGATTCAGATCATCGACTTCCTCACCATTCGCCGGCGACCTAGCAAGGAGAAGTTCTTCGGACGGTATCTCGTGATCGGCGATGAATACCGGCGGAGGATGACAGAGCTCCTCGAACAGCCTCAATGGATTGACGCGGACGAGGCGACTCTTCGTGCTCGTCTGTTGGCCATGACTGAGGAGCAGATCGAGTCGCTCCTGAGCGAGCGAGATCTAGAAAGCTATCGCTTCGGCTTTCGCGAGCGCGTCACTGACGATCATCAGCCCCACATCCGGAACCTGCCGGAAGTTTTACCGAAGCTCTTTTCGGAGGCGGCGCGCCGCTGCATTGAGGCCGGCTTCGACGGGGTCGAGCTGCACTACGCGCACGCCTACACCATGGCCGGCTTCCTCTCCGCTCTCAACCGACGAAACGACGGCTACGGAGGCGGGAGAGAAAATCGGGTGCGGCTGCCGCTAAAGGTTCTAGACGCCGTTCGCCAGGTGGTTCGCTCCGATGTCGCTCTGGGAATTCGCTTCCTGGGCGACGAGGTCATCGTCGCCGGCAACCGCGTCGAGGATGCAATGTACTTCGGGCTTGAATTCGCCAAGGCTGGGGTCGACTACCTGAGCATCTCCAAGGGCGGAAAGTTCGAGGATGCCAAACAGCCCAAGGTGGGAGCCGCTGCATACCCGTACACTGGCGAGAGTGGACGCGAGTGC
>Ga0126379_10002331_pt1 | contig 12052 bp, 8 predicted proteins | sample PanSoiMetPlot_24_FD_92640 | JGI IMG/M metagenome (GOLD analysis project Ga0126379, IMG submission 92640) | Tropical forest soil microbial communities from Panama - MetaG Plot_24 | ecosystem: Environmental > Terrestrial > Soil > Tropical forest > Bulk soil | place: Panama | collected 2016-02-17
AATCCGTGATACCGGGCCGGACGAGCAATAGGTCTCTTTCCTCGTCCGTATAAACATCTACTTCGTCCATGACCTCAGGCCTGGGGCCTACAAGGCTCATTTCTCCCTTCCAGACGTTGATCAACTGGGGGAATTCGTCGACTTTGTAGGCGCGCAAGAACGCTCCCGCGCGCGTGATTCGAGGATCATCTGCCGGCGTCTCGGCGCCTCCTTTTTGCTCGGCGTCGCGCACCATGGTTCGAAGCTTGTAAATGCGGAACGGCTTACCGAATCGGCCGGCACGAACGCCGCGATAAAACACCGGGCCCAGCGATTCGACCTTGATCCAAATTGCAAGCAGCGCCAGCAACGGTGCAATCAGAATCAGGCCGCACGACGAGACAACAATGTCAAGAAGCCGTTTGATCAAGCAGATATCTCCACAGAATGGTCCGGGGCTTTCAAGATCGATTGGTTTGCTGACGACCCGTTGAAACATCCCGACGCGTGCTTGTCATTCCATCGGACAAGCCGGCCAATGTTCCTAAGCCGTATGACAAATGGAAGGGGAACGCGAGGACAGGCACTGACAGCCTGGTCAGAATATCGACGCTTACGGACCGACCCGGACCGAAGCAGATACCGGCAAGGAAGTAGATCACCAGAAAAAGGTAGAGCACGATGCGTATCCAAAGAGCAAGCGTCGCCCCAAGTGCCAGCACAGCAAGAACTGCAACCATGAAGGCCGGCGCGAGCCGGCGCAGCGCTAGTGACCGGGGGTTCTGCCGGATGGCTAGCATTTGCCAAAGCCCATCGAAGAACGCCTTCCGGCAAAATTCAGGGAACGTTGCAACAGGATAGTAATGGGTCAGCAACTCCGGCGTTTGGTAAATGCGTCCTCCGACGTGACGGATGCGTGCATGCAACTCGCAATCTTGCGCTCGAATGAGGGCCTCGTTGTATTCACCACAGCGCGCAAAAATCTCTTTGCGGTATGCACCGTAGGGGACTGTGTCAACAAAGCCTTCTTTGAGTGTTGTCCGGAAGGCGGCATTGCCCACTCCGAAGCGGCTGCTGAGAATCGCCGCGATCACTCGGGGCACGAATCCCCCGCCGCGTGGTTGCGTCAGAAGAGGACCACCCACCACATCGGCGCCGGTCTGCCGGAGATACATCAAACATTTCTCAAGATAGTCACGCGGGTACGTAGTATGGGCGCCTGCAACCATAACGACGTTCGCGCTAGCATTGGCCAAGCCGATGTTCATCGCCGCTGGCATGATCCGATTCGGATTCTGCAATAACCGGAGATTCGGCGCCGATTGCTTCAGGTCGCAGGCAACTTTTTGGGATCCATCGTCAGAACTTCCGTCGACCACGAGCACCTCATACTCGGCGGCGGGGAGAGTCTGGGACAGTAAAGAAGCCAGGCAGGCAGCGATGGTTGCTGCCTCGTTCCTCACCGGGACAATTACGGAAATCTGCAACATGGGTGGGCCGGTCGCGAAGAAGGTTAAGCGGCGGTGCCGACGGGCGGCGCTACTTCGCTTTCCTGTTCTACTTGGATCTGGTGGCAAGATCCTTGCTGGCTGGTATAGTGGCGTGCGCATTGCGAGCAGCTCAATTCTGCTCCCCCCGCCAAGGGGTCCTCCGCCAAGCGGGCGCCGCAATAGCACACCCAGCCCGCTTGCACTGCCGGAACGCCCATAACGAGGGCATGGTCAGGAACGTCATGAGTAACTACGGCCCCTGCACCCACAAAGGCGTAACGGCCGATGGTCACACCACAAACGATCGTTGCATTCGCTCCGATCGATGCGCCTTTGCGGATTAGGGTCCGGCGATATTCCTTCTTGCGATCAATGTGGCTGCGTGGGTTGATGACGTTGGTAAAGACCATCGATGGGCCGCAAAAGACATCATCTTCCAGTTCAACGCCGGTGTAGACAGAAACGTTATTTTGAATTTTTACATTGTTGCCGATGGTCACGCCGGGGCTCACCACTACGTTCTGACCAAGATTGCAGTTTCTCCCCAGCCTGCTCTGGGGCATGATGTGCGAAAAATGCCAAATCTTGGTGCCTTCTCCTACCTCCGCTCCCTCATCCACGACAGCGCTCGAATGCGCATAGTAAGACAAGGAAAGTCGCGCAACTTCCGCCGGAAGACCTCTTTCGCGAAGAGAGTGCTCACAAGCCTCAAGCACTTCCAAGACTTGTACTCCGCTCTCACCGTCAGTGCGCGGCGTTTGCCGGGTGCGAATGCACTCCAGGAAGTGCTCACACTCGCGTCGCAGAGGTTCCTCGCCGGGAAGCGGCACTACTTGCCCGTTATCGCGACGCGCAACAGGCACCCGGTTTAGCCAGTCGATGCGGTGCGAGTAGAGAGTCAACTTGCGCTCCGGCTCGACATCGTCGAATACGGCCATCTTTTTGCTCCCCACGATCGCCAGCCTCTGCTCCTTGAAGGGATGGAGCCAGCTGACGAAAATGTGCGCTTTGACGCCGCTACGAAACTCGCAAGTGGTTAGCGTGGTATCGAAGACCTGAGGATTGAGATAGCTTCCTCCGTGTGCCGATACGCGGACCGGAGACTCGTCGAGCAGATAGAGAATTGCCGAGATGTCGTGCGGTGCGAAGCTCCACAGAATGTTTTCCTCGGTCCGGAGCTTGCCCAGGTTCAGCCGGGAAGAGGAGATGTACTGAATCTGCCCCAATTCGCCTTCGCGGATCAGCTGTTTCAATGTAAGAACCGCCGGGTGATACTGCAAAATGTGCCCGACCATGAGGATGTTCTTCTGAGCCGAGGCCAGCGCCGTGAGTTTGCGGCCTTCGCCGGCGTGCAGCGCCAAAGGCTTTTCTACATACACGTCCTTATTGGCGGCCAAGCTCCGGCGGGCGAGATCGTAGTGCTGCGCCGCAGGTGCGGCAATAACCACGGCATCGACTTCGGGATCCGCGAGGACGGCGTCGATATCCATGACCATGGTCGCGTCATACTTGGATCTCGCTTCGTCCAGCACTGCGGGATTCGCGTCGCAGATCGTCCATAGAGCTCCGAGCTCGAAGAAATTCCGCACCAGGTTCTTTCCCCAGTAACCACAGCCGATAACCGCAACTTGAGGCTTCGAAAGACTCATCTCACTCTACCTTCCAATCCGCTGTGCTATAGAAATCGGCGATGGCCGAAACTATGGTCTCCAGTTGGTCCGGCGACAATTCCGGATAGATCGGCAGCGCCAACACTTCCCGGCACGCCGCCTCGGCATTCGGAAAATCACCTTCGCGATGACCCAGATACGTGTAGGCCGGCTGCAAATGAAGGGGAGCTGGATAGTAAATCTCCGTGGGCACGCCGCGGCTTTGCAGATGGTGGCGAAGGGCATCGCGCTTCTTGGCACGAATGGAAAACTGGTTGTAGACGTGGATCCGGTCTTCGGACTCCACGGGCAGTTGCACCATCTCCAGAAGATCGTATTCCTTGAACAGGCGGACATAGTGGCGCGCGTTTTGGCGGCGGGCATCCGTCCAACGCGCGAGGTGTGGGAGCTTGACGCGCAGAATTGCCGCCTGAAGGGCGTCCAAGCGGCTGTTGATCCCGAGCATCTGATATTGATATTTCTGCATGGCACCATGGACTCTGAGCGCCCTGAGAAGACGCGCCAGGTCGGCGCGCTCCGTTGTGATGAGTCCTCCATCACCGCAAGCCCCTAAATTCTTGGATGGGAAAAAGCTGAAGCAGCCGGCGGCACCAAGCGTACCGGCCTGTCGCCCTTTGTAGGAAGCGCCCAGAGACTGCGCGGCATCTTCGACCACCGCGGCACCGCAGTCCGCAGCCACAGCCATCACTGCGTCCATATCGGCCACGAGTCCAAACAGGTGCACCGGAATAATGGCTTTGGTTTTCGGCGTTACCGCTTGCTCGAGAGCTTGAGCATCGAGATTGAAGCCGTTGGTTTCGATATCGACAAAGACAGGGCGCGCCCCTAAGCGGGCGATGGCTCCGGCAGTAGCCCCAAACGTAAAAGGTGTAGTGATGACTTCATCGTCAGCGCCAACCCCGAGTGCCATCAGCGCGAGAAGCAGCGCGTCAGATCCGGAAGCGCAGGCTACCGCGCAATTCGCACCGGTAAACCTGGCAATCTCCTGTTCCAGCTTGTCGACTTCAGGCCCGAGTATGAAGTGTTGGCTTTCCATGACGGTTTCCACCGCAGCCAGCACTTCACGACGGATCGTTTCGTACTGTGCCTTGAGATCAAGAAAAGGGAACTGAGGCTTGACTGCGTCACCAGGGGTAGCCGCAGGGGTAAGCGGGAACGACGTCTCAACAATCATGTGTATCCATTCCTCGAAGGTAGCGGTGAAGCCGGCAAAAAGGGATAGTGGGTCAGTTTAGAAAACTGACCCACTAGCAGATCAGCGTTCAGCCCAGGGCTTTAGTCCTGGCCTTTAACGGGGTAGCAAATCAAGAGCTGTAGGACGGTGTTGACACACGGGCGTCAGCATCATTCAAGACCACATTCAGGATGGGCGCCCCTTGGACTTCCGTCAGCACCTCTCTGGTCCTTGCCATGCCTTCGCGCGTGGTGATGCCGCTACGAGCCACCAGAACGATCCCGTCCGCCAGAGGGGACAAGATACGGACGTCTGAATAGGGTAGCGCCGGCGCCGAATCGATGACGATGAAGTCATGCAACTGGCGAAGGTCGAACAAGAGCTTCCGCATCGTCGTGGAGCTGAGCGCAGATGCGGGATCCGGGCGAACTGATCCTGCGGGAAGAATCGTAAGGTTAGGTGCCGCGGGCTGAACAACGGTTACTTGGTCCGGAAACGCGGAGCCGGCCAGAACTTCGGCAAGGCCTTCTTTCGTATTCAGACCGAATGCGTTGCCTACCCCAGGCTTGCGCAGATGAGTATCTATCAGGCAAACCTTGCTGTGCTGAGCAAGGGCAACTGCCAGGGCTACCGCGATCGAAGTAGCGCCCTCGTCTGGCAATGACGAGACTACCAGCACAATTTGGGTGCCGCGGCGATTTCGCGCGGAGAGCACCGAAGCGTGTACGCCGCGCAGAGCCTCGGCTTCGGGAGAGTATGGATCTTCAAGCAGGCGGCGCGCTGCCAGGCTTGGGCCTGAGCCGCTCAGCGAAACATTTCGATTCCGCCCGACAATCGCGGGAACGACCAAGATAGAAGAGAGGCCTGTCCACTTTCTTACGTCTGTGGCCGAATGGATTCGGCGGTCAAGACCCTCCAACACAAAGGCGACCAACAGGCCGCCGAATAGCCCCCCGAACAAACCAGCGGCCATATTCAAAGTACGATGCGGCCGAGTGGGACTGTCCAGCACTCGAGCGCGGTCGATGACGCGTATGTTGCTGGATTTCGAGGCAGCGGCGATGCCGGCTTCCTTGACCTTGGCATAGAGAGAATTGAAAAGATCAGTATTGGCCTGGGCGGCCTTCTTGAGCTCATTGTATTGAGCCATTTCGTTGAGCTGCCGGGTCGCGCTCTTGATTTGCGATTCCATAATCTGCTCACGAGCTCTGGCCGCCGCGTACGTGGTTCTCAACTCGCCCACAATCGCCGAGCGCTGGCTGGCGATCTGAGCCTCAAGTTCCTGGGCTTGGTTCTCAAGTTTCTTAATATTGGGATGATTCTTGCCATAAATAGCCTGCGATTGCGCGAGATCCGCTCGCACCTCAGCAAGCTTCTGGGTTAACTGCTGGATTACGGGATTGGAGCGAACCTGAGGCAACGTATCTGGACTGGTTTCCCGTTCGCGCGCCAGGAATGCTTGCAACTGAATACGATCTGCCTCTGCCTGCGTGAGTTGACGGTTGAGGTTTACCATCTCTTCGGCGACTGTGTTTCCGTTTTCGCCGGTGTCGGCGATTCCGTGGACACGCTGGAAATCAGCGAGCGCGCGATTGCTGCTCTCCATCTTCTGTCGAATATCGTCGAGCTGCTTGGAAAGCCATTCCGTAGACTGCACGATGGCCTCGTGCCGGGTTCTGAAGGTGCCCTCGATAAACAGATCGATCATTTTGTTCGTTACAAGGGCGGCCAACTTCGGATCATGGCTTCCGAAGCTTGCGGTGATCAGTCGACTGCCGCTGTCGCGGGTGATGGTAACCCGTTGACGAAAAGCCTTAAGTGCCAAGTTTTCCGCCACGGTTAATTGCCCAGCGTCGGTCGCGGAGGCCGAGCTGCCAGTCGCACCGTTCAGACGAGCCGGAACCAGTTCAGGGTTAAGATCCAACCGTAGCGCGCGAATAACCCTAAGCGCGAGCTCGTCACTCTGCATCTCTTGTGCCTGGGTCTGCAGATACTCGGAGTCGCCTGAGCCAGGGCCGACGCCTTGCATTGAGAAAATCTCCGTACCAGGAGGATCGACTTCAAGCCGGGCAATCGGTTCGTAAACAGGCTTCATCAAAAAAGTAGCGACGGTAACGGCAAGAAATGTCGCGACCGCAACCCCCAGCGCCGCCTTCCACCGCTTCGTCAGGAGGTTTGCAACTCGGTCCCAGTCCGATGGCTCTTGATGTGGAAGTTCGACAGGGTCATGGCCAAACGCCTCCCATTGAGGATTCAGACGCAGGTGGGCCGGCGGCAGGAGCTCGGCATGCCCGTGGGTACGGCGGAGGAGTTGCAAGTTCTTGCTCATGTCTGGGCGGCTTCCTCGTAAGCTGCAACCGAAAGATCGACTCGTTGCTGCCTGTAACTCAGGGAGACATCGTGACGATCGATCGCGCACAGAGAACGGATCTCTTCGCTCGGCGTGTATTCGGGCACCATCGTCAGCAAGGTTTGAACGAGTTGATGTACGTTCTTTGCCTCCAAAGCGGCGGAAAGGGCGTCCAGCCATGCCTGAACCTGCTCGAACTGGACTTTGCTCCCCTCGAAAACGCGAATCTTTCTATGGGCTGTTGATTTGACACCTTCTTGCTCAAACGAGAGTTCTTCGAACAATTTTTCGCCTGGCCTTAAACCGGTAAAAATGATCGGGATTCCCGGATTAGGCTCCAGGCATGAGAGACGAATCAGGTTCGTCGCCAGCTCGGTGATCTTCACCGGGGCGCCCATATCGAGAACAAAAATCTCGCCGCCTTGTCCCATGGCAGAGGCCTGAAGGACAAGCTGCGCCGCTTCGGGAATGGTCATGAAATAACGCTCGGCGTCAGGATGAGTCACTGTGACAGGTCCTCCCCTGGCGATCTGCTCTGCGAAGATCGGCACTACACTCCCATTACTGCCCAAAACGTTGCCAAACCGCACCGCACAAAACCGGGTCGCCGATTTCTGCAGGCCTAGAAGGATCAGCTCTGCGACTCTCTTGGTTGCTCCCATCATGTTGGTTGGGTTGACGGCCTTGTCTGAGGAGATCAGCACAAACTGTTTGGCGCCATATTGGCGGGCCACGAGCGCAACGTTGTAGGTGCCGAAGATATTGTTGGTGACAGCCTGGAAGCAATTGCGCTCCATCATGGGGACGTGCTTGTAGGCAGCGGCGTGAAATACTGCGTTGGGCCGATGCGAGGCAAACACGTCTCGGAGCAGGCCGACATCAAGAATATCGCCTACTACGGCAATGTAGTTCAACTCCGGCATTTGCGCGGAGAGTTCCATGCCGAGTTTGAAGAGGTCATTCTCAGATCTGTCCAAAAGAATGATCTCGCGCGGTCCGAATCGGGCAACCTGGCGCACCAGCTCTGATCCAATCGAACCCGCGGCACCGGTGATGAGAACGGAGTTGCCTTGAAATCTATCCTGGATCACCTCCACGTCCAATAGAACCGGCTCGCGCCCCAACAGATCTTCCACACGAACGCTGCGCAGTTGATTGACCAACAGAGGGCGGTTGATGCGCGCGCTCACGGGAGGAAGTATTTTGAAATCGACACGGCATTCGCGGCATTTGCCGATGATGCGCTGAATTTGTGTGCCGGTGGCCGATGGGATCGCGATCAACACGCACGACACCGAGTGCCGCTCGATCGAACGCCCCAGTATGTCGATGGATCCGAGAACCTTGACCCCGTGGATCTTGATTCCTTTTTTGGAAGCGTTATCGTCCAAAAAACCCACCGGCTTGTAGTCGAGACGAGGATTGCGCTGCAATTCCCGCACGATGGCGCTACCTGCTTCGCCGGCGCCGATCACCAGCGTATTCTTTTGCGCTGAAACGCTGTGAAAGCCTTCCCTGTAAATGCGCACCGCACAGCGGGCGCCACCAGTTGCCAAGATCGTTAGTGCCAGATCCAGGAGCAGCACGGAGCGGGGAAATCCGGCCGGCCGGGCACCGATTTGAATAATCCCGAGAAGAACCATTGAGCCGGCAACTGCGGCTTTGCTGAGATCCAGCAAATCGCTTATCCCGACGTATCTCCACCAGCCCCGCAGCAGTCCGAAGGAATAGAAGAAGGGAAGCTTTACAGCTATAACAACCGCCACAGTCTGCCAGAAGAAGCGACGGGCAGTTTGATCCGGACTGAAATCAAAACGCAGAAGGAACGCGGCGTAGTAGGCGAGAACAAAGAGCCCGATCTGAGCTACCAGAACCAGACTTCTACGGTACCGGAGAGAATCGCGTAAAGTCTCTCGAAAAGAACCTCGCCTGCTTCGGGCAGCGGTCAGAGAGATCTTTTTTCGGATTAAGAGAACTGCCATGACAAGTGGAGCAACAGTCTGGATCTAGGTGATGGGCTGGGTGTCCACGGCGTCCAGTTCAACAGAAAAGGACTGCATGATGGAATGCACGGAAACAACCGCGCGCAACTTGCCCTTGCGCCGCGTAACAATCCCCTCTAAGCCTTTGAGAGGTCCGTTCGTCACGCGGATGCGTTTGCCTTCGACGAGATAAGGGCAAGGTTCCGCTATCTTGAGAGCAACCGCGGTCTTGATCGCTTGGATTTCTTCTTCCGCCAGGGACGCCAGCTTTCCGTTAAAGCCGACCAGGCGAACCACGCCGGGGACGGTGAGCACGCGTAAGCGTGTGCTGAGCGCGATGCGGACAAAGAGATAACCAGGAAACAGGGGTAAGTCGACTAGAGCGGTGCGGTCGTTCCAGCGGCGGAGGCTGGTATACAGGGGCAAGTAGGATTCGAAAGACTTAGCGGTCAGTTGGAGCTGGACTATCTTTTCATGACGAGAGCAGGTGTAGAGAGCGTACCACTTGAATTCTTCGACTGGTTCGCCACATATTGTGCTGGAAGTCTCCGCGTCAGGCTGCAGGCAGCCAACAGCATTGTCAGCCATGTCCAATGTATCCCCGGTTCGACCCTAACCGAGCGCAATTCGTTCTTTGGCAGATATGGCTCAGCCTGCTCGCTATACCTATCCAGCTCGATTAACGTTCAATTCAGCACGCTTACGGTTGCTATAAATTTCTTGCGTCCTGACACTCGGCAAACTGAATCTTTCGGCGTATTCATGTCATGCATTCGATTATTTTCAACATGCTGACGTAGCTTCGCCCACTCACTACGTCGATGCCGAGTAACTCTTCCGGCAGCTCAAAAGCTTGAGCGCCGGATGAGTGTACCTGATTCGAATCGGGCTCAAAGTCCCGAGTTGCCTCTCGCTTGATTCAGGAGCGCGTCCACCACCGTGCCGGCCAAACACCGCGGCCCATTCTCGTGCCCATGGAAAAGTGCGCGATCAACCCTCAGCGGTCACGCGCTTGATTCACGGAATTTTAAAGCTGCTCCGGAGTGTCCGGAACCCCGCTCAAGCAAACCAGCAGCTCTGCTCTGGCATCTGTAGTTGATCGACGGAACTGATCGATGACCAAAAGGGCGACCCATCTTGCAGCCGCCAGCTTCCTTTCGCTCCAGTTATGCCTGGTCGTTTACGCTCAGTTCACTCCTCACCGATATTTTTGCTGGGCGCCGAACGACTACGCAAACACTTACTCACTGAACGTGAAGATCCATGGAGAAGAGTTGACTGCAGACCAGGCATTGGCGCGTTACCATCTGCAAGACCACAATGCTTCGTATGAGAATCCTGCGACTCACATTATCGATACGGTCCGGCAATACGAAAAAACCTATGGCTGGGACGACCACGCCGACGTGGTCTTGCGATGGAGCCTCAACGGACACTCCCCGCAGACCTGGCGCTGGCCCGGGGACTGATCGAACGTGGCCACGCTGGCAATTAGCGCACCTTCACGGCTGAGACTGGCTGTTTCCGCGCCGCTGCGGATCAGCGGCACTGAACTCCCGGACAACGTCCTGCTGATGGCCAAGGTCATTACCCTGGCATTCATCACCACTGGGCAGTTCCGGCTTCTCTCCTGGCACTTCCTGCCCTTTCTTCGTCTGTTTGATCGTCTTGGATCACCTGCCGCTTTTCACTGGACCTTGGTCACAGTCTTCCTGGCTGCGAGCGTCGCTTTGTTCTACAACAAGCATGTCCGCATCTGCTGTTTCGTACTAGGCGGGGTGATCCTCATATCGCTGCTCTCGTCGCGCGCCTACTTCGAAAACAATCGCACCTATTGCGCTTGCCTGTTAATCCTTGCCGGCCTGTGCAACCGCGGGCAATCGCCTTGGCCCATCCGCTTGCAAGTCGTGCTTGTGTATTTCGGAGCCGCTCTCAATAAACTCCTGCAGCAAGACTGGCGTTCGGGACAGTTCTTTGCTTACTGGTTTGGTGAAATCCACAATCCGCTCATGTGGGCGCGAGTGACAGCTTTCATTCCCGCGATGCCCCTGGCGCAGTTGCTGTGCTGGGCGACCATTGTCACCGAACTCGTTCTCGTCGTCGGGTTTCTCGTCCCCAGATGGTACTCATGGTCAATCTGGCTGGGAGCCGCGTACCACACGACTCTACTCCTGCTCATGAACTCTACGTTTGGCATGTTCTACTACGCTATGCTCTCGTCCTATCTTGCCTTTGTCGATTGGCCCACGCTGCCCTTGGAAGTGCGCTATGACGAGGGCACGGCGTCCTGGAAAAAGGCACGCAGGTTTCTTCAAGGGCTCGACACGGCGGGAATCTTCGAGTGGAGGCCTCTTGCTCGCAACGAGAAACCGGAATACTGCTCCGGCGATCTTATCGTGGTGGACCGTGGAAAAAGCTACTGGGGGTTTGTTGCCATCAAGCGCGTCTTACTGTTTACACCTGTCACATATTTCAGCTATGTCATCCTTCTGGGACGACAGCCCCACCTCTTTCAATACCACCGTTGGGCGGCCGCCGGGGTTCTCGCCTTATTCACCCCATTTTTGTCGCCTCTCTTCGGTGCTGGATACCGGTGGATCAGGAACTCCCGGGCCGCTTGATCTATGGAGGAAGCTCGTTAAAAAACGCGCCCAGAAATATTCCTGTGCAGGATCAGTTCCCCGCTAACCGATGAAAACGGCTCGGGACGTAGTTCAGTTGGTCAGAACCCTGCCCTCACGGCAGAGGCCGCGGGTTCGAGTCTCGTTGCCGCGAGCTATTTCCTCGCACGATGGCCAGCCTTGTCCTGCATCGAATGTTCGTCAGCCGATTCTCTTGCTGGTTCTGCGAGAACCGTGCCTAGGCGCACGCGGGGATGGCGCAAATAGGCGCACTCGTCCACGAGCTCTCGAATTAGAGCTCAGCAGACCTCTTTCATCAAACCTCTTCGCGAACGCTGGGCGTCCTACAACTGCGGCTTGCTATTTTTTCGATTCGTGATCAAGAAACTTTTCATGAATGGAAAGGGAGGAAACATGCAGAACCAGGGACTGAGAAGACTGTATGTCGATGAACTGAAAGACCTGTACCATGCCGAAAATCAATTGGTGAAAGCACTGCCGAAGATGGCCAAAGCTGCCGCTTCGGACAAGCTGCGCCACGGGTTTGAAGAGCACCTGAAGCAAACGCGCGGCCATGTGCAACGTCTCGAGGAGATCTTCCACTCGATGCAGCAAAGCCCAAAGGGGAAGAAATGCATTGGAATGGAGGGCATGGTCGACGAGGGTAGCGAGATGATGGACGACAATTTGGACGGCGCTCTCATGGATGCTGCATTGATCGGAGCCGCCCAGCGAGTCGAACACTACGAGATCGCAGCTTACGGCACGGCAAGAGAGTTTGCCAAC
>Ga0126379_10002333_pt1 | contig 12049 bp, 8 predicted proteins | sample PanSoiMetPlot_24_FD_92640 | JGI IMG/M metagenome (GOLD analysis project Ga0126379, IMG submission 92640) | Tropical forest soil microbial communities from Panama - MetaG Plot_24 | ecosystem: Environmental > Terrestrial > Soil > Tropical forest > Bulk soil | place: Panama | collected 2016-02-17
CGCATCCAGAACGATTTGAATTCCATCGGCTTGGCCATGCGCGATATGCTCGATGCTGGCGAGCCTTACCCGCTTGCAGCGTGGAGCGCGCAGTTCGACCGCACCCGCAACGATCTGGACGTGGCACTGAAGCAGGAAGAAAGCTTGGCGGAAGCCACGCGCACCAGCGACCAGCGCCGCTACCTCAGCCAGTCTTTAACGCAGTTCTGGGACGCCACCGACCGCATGTTTGCGCTAGCCGGCCACGGCAAGGAAGCCGCGGCCCGCGAACAGATTCGCAATACGCTGCAGCCCCGTCAGGCCGCGCTCAACTCTGCGGTTTCCCGTTTGCTGGTGCAGAACAACGAGGGTGAGCAACAAGCAGAAGCGGGCATCAAGCAGATTTATGACCGCGTGCAGCGCCAGTTGTATTTCTTTCTTGCGGCGATCCTACTGGCGATTGTTGTCACCAGCCTGTATCTGATTCGCTACAACCGGCAAATCTTCGCCCATGTGGCGGAACTCTCGTCGCAACGCAGCGAACTGGCGCAAAAGCTCATCGCCACACAGGAATCCACCTTGCGCCACATTTCGCGTGAACTACACGACGAATTCGGCCAGGTGCTCACGGCCATTGGTCTGATGCTACGCCGCGCGGGAAATCACATGGAGGAAAATTCACCGTTGCGAGGCGACTTACTGGAAGTGCAGGAAATTGCCCAGACCACGCTAAACAACATCCGCGGCTTGTCGCAAGCACTACATCCAGTGCTGCTGGAAGAAGCAGGCCTGGAAAGCACGCTGAATTGGTACATTCCCGCAGTAGAAAGGCAGACGGGCCTTGTGCTTCACTACGAGAAGTGCGGCGCGGCGTATCCCGTGGACACCGCGGCGGGCGTACAGATTTACCGCGTGCTTCAGGAAGCGCTCAACAACGTCACGCGACATTCCGGGGCCAAGGAAGCGTGGGTTCGCGTGCATTTCAATCCGGCGGAATTGGAGATGGAAGTGGAAGATCATGGTAAGGGATTTGCCCCCGCGAATGGCCAAACCGGTATCGGCCTGGTCGCCATGCGCGAACGCGCCGAAATCCTCGACGGCACGGTAACTGTCGCACCTGTGGAGACCGGCGGAACGCGCGTGCATCTACGCATTCCGCGCGAAAAGGTGAAATCGCATGAGGACTAAGCTGAAAGTCCTGCTGGTGGACGACCACGCGCTGGTGCGCCGCGGTTTTCGCCGCATGCTAGAAGACGAGCCGACGCTTCAAGTGGTGGGTGAAGCCAGCGACGGTGCCGAAGCGCTTCGGCGTGCAGAAGAATTGCGGCCCGACGTGATTGTAATGGACTGCGCTCTGCCGCAAGTGAACGGAATCGACGCCACGCGTCAGATTTTGAAAAAGCTGCCAGACACCGCGATCTTAATGTTGAGCATGCACTCAGAGGACACTCTGGTTCGCCAGGCGATGGAGGCAGGCGCGCGTGGCTACATCCTGAAAAACGCCATGGACCTGGACTTGGTGAGCGCCATCAAGAAACTGGCTGAAGGGCAAACCGTGCTGGATCCCCAGATTTCACGCGGCGGCACGTTGAAGGGCGAACGCGACACGGGTTTGACGCAACGGGAACTGGAAATTCTGCAACACATTGTTGCCGGAAAATCCAACAAAGAAATTGCTACAGAGCTGAACCTGAGCGTAAACACGGTGTCAGTCCATCGCGCAAACATTATGGATGCCCTAGGGATCCATAAGACGGCGGAGCTGGTAGTATACGCCATACGTAACGGGCTGGTAAGCCTTCCGTGAACCGCCGCGATTTCATACGCCAGGGAGTGAGCGCCGGAATTCTCGCTGGCGCCTTACCCCTGCCCATCACCGCGGCCTCGCCAGACTTTCGGCTGATCGACGTCAGCGAATCTGCCGGCATTCATTTTCGCCAGAACAACGGCTCCTATGGTGGCAAACTCCTGCCGGAAACGCTGGGCTCCGGCTGCGCCTTCCTGGATTACGACGCGGACGGCTGGCAAGACATTTTGCTCGTGAACGCGATGGACTGGCCGGGCCACAAGCGCCAGCGAACCACCATGAAGCTGTATCGCAACAATCGCAACGGAACGTTTAGTGACGTCACCAAAGCCGCCGGTCTCGATGTCGAGATGTATGGCCTGGGCGTGGCCGTCGGCGATTACAACAACGACGGCTTTCCGGATATTTTTATTACTTGCGTCGGGGAGAGCCACCTATTTCGCAACACCGGAAAAGGGGCCTTCGTCGACGTCACCAAATCGAGCGGCCTGGCTGGCAAGTCGGGCTTGAGCACCTCGGCCATCTGGTTCGACTACGACCGCGACGGTTTTCTGGATTTGCTGGTGTGTAATTATGTTCGCTGGTCGGCGGAAAGTGATGTGTTCTGCAGCCTCGACGGAAAAAATAAATCCTACTGCACACCAGAAGCATATCGCGGCGATACCTGCTGGCTGTACCATAACCGGGGCAACGGCACGTTCGAGGATGTGACCGCGACCAGCGGAATTTTCGACAGTAGTTCCAAATCGCTGGGCGTGGCCATGCTCGACTACGACCAGGATGGCTGGCCGGATATTTTGGTCGCCAACGACACGCAGCCCAACAAGCTCTATCGCAATCTGCGCAATGGCAAGTTCAAGGATGTCGCCGTCGAAGCCGGTCTCGCCTTCAGCGCCGAGGGCAAAGCGCGCGCCGGTATGGGCGTGGACGTGGCGGACTTCGACAATTCTGGCCACCCCGGCATCATCATCACCAATTTCGACAATGAGATGATCGGTCTCTATCGCACCACGGGAAAAGGCTACGACGACATCGCCATGCAAACGGGACTCGGCGCCGCTTCCCGGACCACCTTGGGCTTTGGCTGTGTTTTCTTCGACGCCAATCTCGATGGCCTGCTGGATATCGCCGTCGCCAACGGCCACATCGACGAGACCGTCAGAAACATTCGCGGTAATGTCGGCTATGCCCAACCGGCGCAGCTCTTTCAGAATCTTGGCGCCGGAAACTTTCACGATGTGGCCTCAGACATCGGCGGGGGATTCGATCTGCCAAAAGTCGGGCGCGGCTTGGCGGTTGGCGATTTCGATCGCGATGGTGATCTCGACGTGCTTCTAACCACCAACAATGGCCCCGCCTCTCTCTACCGCAACGACCTTCTGGCGAAAAACAAGAGCATTCGCTTCCGGCTGGTGGGCACGAGATCGAATCGCGACGCGATCGGCGCCAATGTGAAAGTGCTTGTAAACGGTCAGGTGCAATCGCGCGTCGTGCGCAGCGGCTCCAGTTATCTTTCGCAATCGGAGCTGCCCGCAACGTTTGGCCTCGGGCCGCACGACGAAATCGACGGGGTTGTGATCGAGTGGCCCAGCGGCCAGAGCGAGGAGCATCCCCGGCTTGCGGCGGGCCGGGCGTACCAAATCGTTGAAAACAAGGGCATTACAGAAGATTTTCGGTTCTAGTTGTTTCGCACTATTGTCAACAACCTAGCTCCAGCTTATAAACGATTCAACCTTGCAGTCGCTTCCCACGTAGGCATAAGCCTCGCCGACACCGGAAGCACCCCAACAAAGACTCTGCGGCCGGAGGGAACTCCGGCCGCATTTCTGATTTTGGGGGATAATCTCTAAAGGGAAGTGCGTCTGATTGGGGGGAATGGGAATGAAGCGCTGGCGCTCCCTGAGCGTTTTCGTTCTGGTGCTCACCGCGGTTTATCTTTACGCCCTGCCCTCCGCCACAATTCTTTATTTCGTGAGTGTGGCCTTGCACTCCGGACTGGGTGTGCTGGTGGCTCTGGCGCTGCTGGTGTATCTGTTTCGTGGGCTCGCAAGAGATTCTCTGCTCACAAGATTTGGCTACGTGTTTCTGACTGTGGGCGCCGCCCTTGGTATTGTACTGATCGTTATCGGCACGCCGCACCGCTTCAAGACCTGGCTGTACGCGCACATCGCGGTTTGCGCCGTTGCCGTCGTTTTTCTTAGCGCCGCGTGGATGTTGGAACGCGGTTGGCTCGGCGTCAGCCCTTTACAGCGCGCGATGCGATTCGCGCTGCTGCTGGTAGCTACCGCCGGCGTTGCCGCTGGCGTATGGTGGGCACGCAATGTGGCATGGCAAAGCTACTATCGTGTCGGCAATCCCGCGATTTCACCCGCCACCATGGAAAACGAGGGCGACGGCCCCCACGGCAAGTTTTTTCCCAGTTCCGCGCAAACCACCGATGGCAGATACATTCCCTCAAACTATTTTCTGCAATCCCAGGCCTGCGAACGCTGCCACTCTGATATTTACAAGCAATGGCAAAGTTCCGTTCATCATTTTTCCTCTTTCAACAATCAGTGGTACCGCAAAAGCATTGAGTACATGCAAGAAGTGGATGGCGTGCAACCGTCCAAATGGTGCGCTGGCTGCCACGATCCGGCACTGCTGTTCAGCGGCATGATGGATCAGCCCATCGCGCAAAACGTCGACAAGCCCGAAGCCAGAGCTGGTTTGAGCTGCATGATGTGCCACAGCATCGTGGATGTGAAGAGCACCATGGGCCAGGGCGATTTCCTGCTGGAATATCCAAAACTCCACGCGCTGGCGGCAAGCAGCAATCCGATGGTCCGGCGCCTGCACGATTTCGTGACGCGCTTGAATCCTGAGCCACATCGCCGCGTCTTCCTGAAGCCCTTCATGCGCGAGCAGGTTCCGGAATTCTGCTCTGGTTGCCACAAGGTGCATTTGGACCAACCGTTGAACAATTACCGCTGGATTCGCGGATTCAACGAATACGACAACTGGCAGGCCAGCGGCGTGTCAGGCCAGGGCGCGCGTTCGTTCTACTATCCGGCCACTCCGATGGTCTGTTCGGACTGCCACATGCCCCTAGTGCCTTCGAAGGACGAAGGCAACATCAATGGCTATGTCCACTCCCACCGCTTCCCTGGCGCAAACACGGCGGTGCCCACGGCAAATGAAGACGCGGCGCAATTGGTGGCAAGCCAGAAATTCCTGCAGGACAAGCAACTCAGTGTCGACATTTTCGCCATCTCTCCTGCCGGCAAGTACGAAGGGCAGGTAAACGCCAACAAGCTGCCGAAACAGGAGCTCTCCACCACATTTGCCGTCGGCGAGGAAGCAGATACCTCCCTGCCGCGTGGCCCGGCGGGCGAGGCTCGCCCAATCACCGCTCCCTTGGGACGCGTGGATGCAACCGTGCGTCGCGGCGACGAAGTGCTGGTCGATGTTGTCGTGCGAACGCGCAAAGTCGGTCATTTCTTCCCTGGCGGAACCGTCGACGCCTTCGACGTGTGGCTGGAATTGCAGGCCACCGACGACAAAGGGAAAACCATCTTCTGGAGCGGCAAAGCGGCCGACGACGGAAAGGGCCCTGTTGAACCTGGTGCGCATTTCTACAAGTCCTTGCAGATCGATGCGCACGGCAATCCCATCAACAAACGAAATGCGTGGGCCAGCCGTGCGGTTGTTTACGTGCACTTGATCCCTCCAGGCGCAGCAGATACCGTGCATTTCCGCATGCATGTTCCGAAAAACGCGGGTGAACACATCACGCTGCATTCCAAGTTGAACTATCGAAAGTTTCAGTGGTTCAACACGCAATTTTCCTTTGCCGGGAAACAGGCCTCCGCCAATTTGAATCCTCAAGTCACGCGCGACTACGACGATCGCACCGTGGCGTTTAACTTGGATCAGTCCAAGGTTTCCAGCACGGCAAAAGGAATTCCGGATGTTCCGACTATTGTCGTGGCGGAAGACACCAAGACGCTGCGCGTGTTGCCGCACACCGCGCCGGTTCCTGCGCGCGCAATGATTTGGTCCAAGGACGACTGGACGCGCTGGAACGACTACGGGATTGGTCTGTTTCTGCAAGGCGATTTGAAAGGCGCCGAGCAGGCGTTCACGGAAATTACCAGGATGGATCCGCAAAACTTCGATGGCTGGACCAACGTCGGCCGCGTGCGCGCGCAAGAGGGCGACACCGCGGGGGCCAAAGAAGTTCTGCTGAAGGCGCTAGCGCTGAAGCCTGGTCTGGCGCGTGCCAACTTCTTTTACGCGCGCGTGCTAAAGGAAGAAGGCCAATACGACGAGGCCAGCAAGGTGCTTCAGGCGGTTCTCGCACAGTATTCGCAAGACCGCGTCGTGCACAACGAATTGGGGCGCGTGTTGTTCCTGCAGAAACGTTACGCGGAAGCCGCGAAGGAGCTCCAGAAAACGCTGGGAATCGATCCCGAAGATCTGCAGGCAAATTACAACCTGATGCTCTGCTACACAGGATTGGGCGACGAGACGCGCGCGAATCAGTACCGCGATCGTTATCTGCGCTTCAAAGCGGATGAATCCGCGCAGGCTCTGACCGGCGCTTACCGGCAGTTACATCCGGAAGACAACAACGAGCGGCAGCCCATCCATGAACACGAATCTGTGCCCTTGCGCGCAACTCCTACAGGAAAGACAACCGTGGCGGCCCAGGTAGCTGCTGCCAAGAAACCAGCGGTGGGCGTAGGCCGGTAAGCACATCCTTATTCCCAAGTTAAAGGAAAGCAATCATGACCTGGATCAAAACGATTCGCATGGAAGACGATGAGCGCGTGCGCGACGCCATCATGGAGGAGAGAAAACTCTATCCCATGGAGTATGCGACACCAGTGCCCCTCGTGAACCACGGCGTAGAAAACAGCATCGTGGGCTCACACAGCCTGTTTCCGGAGGTCCTGTTCCATGCCTTCAGCACATTTGGCGCATTAATGTCGCCCGACCTTCCGCTGCGCCGTGACCAGCACGAAATGATTGCGACGATGGTGTCAGTCACCAACCGATGCTTCTATTGAATCGAATCCCACGCAGAGTTTCTGCGTCGTGTCACGTTAAAAGACGAGATGGTGCAAGCCTTGCGCTGCGATTATCGCTCCGCGCCTATCAGTGCGCAGGACAAAGTGATGCTGGAATACGTAGTGAAGGTGACTCGCGATGCGACGCAATGCAGCCCGCAGGATCACGAGAAATTGCGCGCCGTGGGCTTTGACGACCGCGGAATCCTGCAGATCACGCTGATTGCTTCGTGGTTCAACTACATCAATCGCGTGGCTGACGCCCTGGGCGTTGGCCGCGAAGGGAAGGTGGCGACTTCTTGAGCAGAGTCTGGTGTGCGGTGGCATGGTTGGCGGTGGCAAGCGCATTGTCCGGACAAGCACCAACGAGTCCGCCAGCAAGTTCGCCGGTTACTTTTCGCGATATCACGCAGAAAGCCGGCATTCATTTCGTTCACAATAACGCCGCCTTCGGCAAGAAATACCTGCCTGAAACCATGGGACCCGGTGTCGCGTTCATCGACTACGACAATGATGGCTGGCAGGATATTTTTGTGGTGAATGGCACAGACTGGCCCGGCCGCCCCTCGAAACACTCCACGCCCAAGCTATATCACAACAATCACGACGGCACGTTCACCGATGTCACTCACAAAGCCAGTTTGGACTTGGAACTTTTCGGCATGGGTGTTGCCGTCGGCGACTACGACAACGACGGCTTCGACGATCTGTTCATCACCACCATGGGCCAGAGTCGCCTTTTCCACAACAACGGTAACGGCACCTTTACGGACGTCACGCAGAAAGCGGGTCTGATGGGCCCGAAAGAGTTCAGTACCAGCGCCGCTTGGATCGACTACGACAAGGACGGCAAACTCGATCTGGTCGTTGCGAACTATGTGCAGTGGTCGCTCGAGGGGGATCTCTATTGCACGCTCGATGGAAAGAGCAAATCGTATTGCACGCCGGAATCGTACAAAGGAACCTCGGTGCGGCTGTGGCACAACCGCGGCGACGGCACGTTTGAAGACACCACAAAAAAGGCGGGGCTCGCTGAGCCAACGTCCAAAACGCTGGGCGTCGCCATCCTCGATTACGATAACGACGGCTGGCCAGACCTGCTCTTTTCCAACGACACGCAGCCCAACAAGTTGTACCGCAACAACGGGAACGGCACATTCACGGAAAAGGCTGTCGTCGCTGGCATTGCGTTCAGCGAGGATGGCGTTGCGCGCGCGGGCATGGGAGTTGACGCGGCCGATTACGATCGTTCCGGCGCGGCAAGTATCCTAATCACGAACTTCGCCAATCAGATGCTCTCGCTGTATCACAACGAAGGCAAAGGTTTGTTCGTCGACGAGGCGCCGCGTTCTGAGGTCGGCCGCGCCACCCTTTTAACCCTCGGCTTTGGTTGCTTCTTTTTTGATTATGACCTGGACGGTTGGCCGGACATCTTCATCGCCAACGGCCACATCGATGGCGACATCCAGCGGGTGCAACCAAACGTGAAGTACGCCATGCCGCCGCACCTGTTTCGCAATGTGGGCAAAGGCAATTTTCAGGAGGTAACGAAGACTCTTGGCACCGCATTCAACACGCCGCGCGTAGGCCGTGGCGCAGCTTATGGCGACATGAACAATGACGGACGCCTGGACTTGCTGCTCTCCACAAACGGAGGACCGGCGTTTTTGTTTGAGAACGACGTCGTCCCTGGTTCGCCTGCCAACAAAAGCTTGCGCATCAAACTAGTTGGTACAAAATCCAATCGCGACGGCATCGGAACGATCGTAACGGTGACTACGGGCGCGGGAACCGAATCGCAAATGATGCGCAGCGGCTCAAGCTATCTTTCTGCCAGCGAATTGGTGCTCACCTACGGCCTCGGCCAACTCCCTCAAGCAGACGCTATCGAGATTCGTTGGCCTAGCGGCCAGGTAGACAAACTATCGACCGTCCCGGCCGGACAAACCGTGACCGTGACCGAGGGCAAAGGGATCACCGCCACTCACAAATACGGAATACATTAGAGCCTCTCTCGCATATGATTTTCGGCAGCGCACGGCCTGAACATTTGCGGAAAGTCTCAATTTGTCATTCCGATACGGAATCTGCGGAGTGGGGAGTCTCTCCTTGGGTTTTTGCGTCGCCCTTTTGTGGTGTACCTCGGGAGGGCAAGGCTTCAGCCGTGCCGAAACTCGGATCCGTGCGCTTCAGCCCCTGAGGCTCCGGATTTTTCTCTCCTAGTTATGCTTCCCCTTGTTCTTCAAAATGTGCGCGGCAACCAGCGCCTGGCCGAGACTGATTCCGCCGTCTCCCGCCGGCACTTCGCTGTGAAAATACACTTCAAACTGCTTCTCGCGCAAAGCGGAGAGCAAAGACTCGAACAGCAACACATTATGGAAACAGCCGCCACTCAGGCACACACGAGAGAGTTCATGTTTCGCGCGGATTTTCTCCGCGACTTCTACGAGAACCGCCACGAGGCCGTTGTGGAACCTGCGGCTCATATCCGCCACGCGTGCGCCCTTCTGAATGTCGGCAATTAACCAATCAAACAGCGAGCGCGTTCCAATCTGCCAGCCGGAACCCATCGGGATCAAGTTCAATAGGTAGGAGCCTTGGTCGCTGGAATCGTGCGCCACCATTTCCAGTTCGATGGCCGCCTGCGGCTCATAATTGACCGTCGCGCGCAATCCGACCAGTGCAGCCACCGCGTCAAAGAGCCGCCCGCAACTGGAGGTGCGCGGTGAGTGAACCTCGCGTTCCGCCATCTGTAGAACAACATTCAGCTTGCGCGGATCGATTTCTTTCAGAAACGGAAGATTTAGCGCCTGGACATCGCTTCCATAGTGCTTGGCCAAATAGCTTACGGCCACGCGCCACGGTTCCTGAATTGCCGCCGATCCGCCAGGCAAAGCTACGTACTGAAAATGTGCGCTCCGTTCGAATATGGCGTAATCGGCCATCAGAATTTCCCCGCCCCAGATCGCGCCATCTGTGCCGTAACCTGTGCCGTCCAGCGCCATTCCGATCACTTTCCCGTCGAGATGATTTTCCGCCATGCACGCGGCGATGTGCGCGTGATGGTGCTGCACGGGAATGTGCTCCACGCCTTCCCGCTCCAACGCCCACTTGGTGGAAAAGTAGTCTGGGTGCAGATCATGCGCGACGACCCTGGGCTGAACTTCCAGAATTCGCTGGAAGTGCGCCACGGCCTCCTCGAAAAAGCCATAACTCTCGGGATTTTCCAGGTCGCCCACGTGCTGGCTCAAAAATGCTTCGTTGCCACGCAGCACGCAAATTGTGTTTTTCAACTCGCCGCCTACCGCGAGAATCGGCTCCGACGCGTTCTCGAGAGCAACCGGCACGGGAACATAGCCGCGAGACCGGCGCAACATCTGCGGCTGACCGGCAGAGACACGCACCACGGAATCGTCGCACCTTCGCAAGATGTCGCGGTCGTGGACCAGCAAAGTATCGGCAAGATTGTGCAAGCGCTGTACCGCTTCCGCGTTATCGATGGCGATCGGCTCTTCGCTCAAATTTCCGCTGGTCATCACCAGCGCATCGAATTTTCCGCTGGAGAACAGCAGGTGATGCAGCGGAGTGTAAGGCAAAAAAACGCCCAGAAAGCGATTGCGCGGCGCTACTCCACTGGCTACACCGGCCTCTGGCTTGCGCCGCAACAACACAATGGGCCGTCCGCGTGAGAGCAACTGTTTTTTCGACAATTCGTCCAGCGTGCAGAAACGCTCGACGTCCGCCACACGCCGCACCATGATCGCAAAGGGCTTTTCCACCCTCCGTTTCCTCTCGCGCAGCAAATCCACCGCCGTTTCATTCTTCGCATCGCAGGCCAGGTGAAATCCGCCTAGTCCTTTGACCGCGACAATCTTGCCTTCCTGCAACAGCCGCGTGGCTTCGCGAATCGGCTCGGCAACATCCCTTTGCTCGCCCGTAGCGGAAAGCAGTCGCACTTGCGGACCGCAATCCCAGCAGGCAATCGGTTGCGCGTGAAACCGGCGATTAGCGGGATCGTCGTACTCGGCCTGGCACGCCGCGCACATTTTGAACGCCGCCATGGACGTGCCAGGCCGATCATACGGAATGTCGCGAACTATAGTGAAACGCGGCCCACAATTCGTGCAATTGATGAACGGATAGCGAAACCGCCGGTCTCGCGGATTGCCCATTTCGCGCAAACAGTCTTCGCACACCACCACGTCGGGCGAAAGCAGTGCTTTCGGCGGCTCACCAAGATGGCTGGAAACAATCCGGAACGCATCACTGCCGAGCACTTCCGCATCACGAACACTCAGCGAAGTGACTCTTGCCAGCGGCGGAATTTCTTTTGCTAGCCGGTCCAGAAATTCTTCGACGCGGTTCGAGGGACCTTCCACTTCAATGCTCACACCCGCCGGCGTATTGGCAACATAGCCGGTCAGCCCGTAGGCATTCGCGAGGCGATAGACAAATGGGCGAAACCCTACGCCCTGAACGATGCCGCTAACATCGATAGCCCTGCGCGAGACCGCCATTTGAGAAGTCTCTGTCATGCAAGGTTTAGCTCCAATGTCAAGTGATCGCGGCGGCGGCTGCTTGGTGCTGCACCTTCTGTTGGAGCGCGCCCAGCCACGCCATCCATAGTTCCAAGCCCCCGCCGGTGCGCGCCGATAGCGCAATGGTGTCGATTTCTGAATGAGTCTTACGTGCGTTTTCGAGGGCAAGCTCCGCGCTAAATTCTGTGTGCAACAACGGATCGGTCTTCGTTAAAATCATCAGCGCGGAACGGTGGAACATTCCTGGATACTTCAGCGGTTTATCCTCTCCCTCGGTCACGCTCAGCAAATCAATCTTGGCCGCTTCTTCTAAGGGCAAGCCCTATTGCGACATTTTCGATAAAAAGAATTCCCGGGCCGTGAAATCCAACCTCGTTCCAATGGCCATCCACCATCCGCGCATCCAGGTGACGCGTGCGACCCGTAACAATCTGCCGCACCGGACAGCCGTGGCGCGCCAGCCGGCGCGCATCATTGTCAGTCTGCAGGTCTCCAGTGAGCAGGGCCACGGCAGTGGCTTTGGGAAACGTCTCCAACGTTTTATTCAGCAGCGCGGTTTGCCGGAGCCGGGCGAGCTGACCAGTTGACGCACAGAATGCCTTCGTCACGATAGCGTGGCGCAGAGCCGCGGCCAATCGATCATTCTCGCTCAGCACTTTTTTTTCTACAGCCTC
>Ga0126379_10002334_pt1 | contig 12049 bp, 9 predicted proteins | sample PanSoiMetPlot_24_FD_92640 | JGI IMG/M metagenome (GOLD analysis project Ga0126379, IMG submission 92640) | Tropical forest soil microbial communities from Panama - MetaG Plot_24 | ecosystem: Environmental > Terrestrial > Soil > Tropical forest > Bulk soil | place: Panama | collected 2016-02-17
CCAAGCGCAGCAGCGTGACAGTGGTGCGAATCCCGTCCGATTTCAGAATGGCGGCAACATCGGTTCCGATCCCCTGAATTTCGGAAATAGGATACGCCATCGATGCCCCCTCAGCGCAATTTGATCGCAGCAAACACCTTGATACTCAAACAAACTGTGCGAGTCCGGGGATTGCAGTGACGATCTCGCCGACCGCATCCTCGCCTGCCTTTTCTCGCGTATACGCAATCACCGCGCGGGTCACGCTCTGCACCTGACCCATGCTTAAACCGGCCGACATCATCCGCATGCCCGCGCCCATGACCCCACCCATTGCTCCGGCCATCGCGCCGCCAGAGTCCCTTTCAGTCGCGGCCTTTTGCATCACCGCCTCGGCGCCCGGAAGTTTGGCCAGCAATGGTTGCACCTTGTCAGCTGGGCCTTCCTTGACCAGAAACTCGAAGATGATGCCGATGGCTTTTTCCGCAGTCGCACGATCCATGCCGACATCGGCGACCAGACGCGCGATCAGTTCGTCCATTTACTCCCTCGCCAGCCCCGAGAGGTTCGCCGAGCTTGAGACATATTGCAGGGTCAAAGGCGGGGGTGACAAGCAGGCGCGGTTCGAACGTGCTCAAGCGTTGCAAACTTGCAACGCGTGAGAATCGAGAGCGGATGACAAGGACCGTGGTCGCGGATTATAAAATTTCAGGCGTATCCGAGCGCCGTTTACGACAAAGCGCGTGCATCTTAGGCTCGATCAATTATGACAGTAAGAATATGAGCGCAAACAATGCTGTGTCCGCGGTCTTGACCCATGTCGACCGCGAGCTCGATTCAAGTCTCGACCGGCTGTTCGCGTTGTTGCGCATTCAGTCGATCTCGACGGACCCCGCTTACGCCGCACAGTGCCGCAAGGCCGCGGAACACGTTGCCGCCGATCTCGGCAGTCTCGGCTTCGACGCCAGTCTGCGCCCGACGGCTGGCCATCCGGTGGTGATCGGCAAGAGCGGCAACGGCGTCAATCCGCGGCCTCGGGTCTTGTTTTACGGCCACTATGACGTGCAGCCGGTCGATCCGCTCGATCTGTGGCAGACGCCACCGTTCGAACCGCGCATTGCGACGGAGCACGGGCGCAAAATCATCGTGGCGCGCGGCGCCTGCGACGACAAAGGCCAGGTGATGACCTTCATCGAGGCGTGCCGCGCGTTCAAGGCGGTAACCGGCAAACTTCCGCTCGATATTACGGTCATGATCGAAGGCGAGGAGGAGTGCGGCTCGAAACATCTGTTTGGATTTGTGCGCGATAACGCCGAGGAGCTCCGGCGCGATCTCGCACTGGTGTGCGATACCGGGATGTGGGATGCCGAAACGCCGTCGATCACGACGTCGCTGCGCGGCCTGGTCTATGAAGAGGTCCGGCTGACTTGTGCGGATCGCGATTTGCATTCGGGCTTGTTCGGCGGCGCGGCGCGCAATCCAATCCATGTGCTGGCCGACATTCTTTCCGCCTTGCACCGGCCAGATGGGTCGGTTGCTATTCCCGGATTCTATGACGGCGTGCCGGAACTGCCGGCGGACATCAAAGCCGATCTCGCCGGGCTCGATCTGACGCCGGAAAAATTTCTGGCGCCCATCGGGTTGAAAATTCCCGCCGGTGAAAAAGACCGCATGCTGATCGAGCTAATCTCGACGCGGCCGACCGCCGAAGTGAACGGCATTGTCAGCGGCTATACCGGCGAGGGGGCCAAGACCGTCATTCCCGGCAAGGCGATGGCCAAGGTGTCGTTTCGCCTCGTCGGCGCCCAGGATCCGGATAAGATCCGTCTCGCGTTCCGCGAATTCGTGCGCGCGCGCGTGCCTGCCGACTGCACCGTGGAATTCGGCAATTTCACCAGCGCGCCGGCTTTCAGTGTCGCGTTCGACAATCCGGCGCTTGCCAAGGCGCGCCAGGCCTTGGCGCAGGAATGGGGAAAGAAAGCAGTCACTGTCGGCGCCGGCGGCTCAATTCCAATCGTCAGCGATTTCAAGGCCGTGCTCGGGATGGATACGCTGATGGTCGGCTTTGCGCTTGACGACGACCGCGTTCACTCGCCCAATGAAAAATACGATCTCAAGAGCTTCCACAAGGGCATTCGCAGCTGGGTGCGCATTCTGGCGGCGCTGGCCGCCGCGTGAGCGGCGAACGGTGCGCGTATGAACGCGAAGCGTGACGCGTTATTCGGTCGCCGCGGCGATCGAGCGAGGCGTGACAAAACGCTCGAGCCGTGCCGAGTGGGGGCGGAGCTCCGCCCAGTCCTCGATCGGGAGGTCCATCACCACCAGACCCGAGGTCGGCAATTTTTCGCGTAGCTGTTCTCGGACTTCCACGTCTCCGGATGCGATCAATTGCAGCGCGAATTCGTGCAGGCTCGGATTGTGGCCGACGATGAGAAGCCTCTTGGCCTTGCGCGGCTCGGCGACGACGCGAAGAAGCTTAGGCGGACTGGCATTATAGATGCGATCGTCGGTTTCTTGGCGCGGCGGCTTGGCAAAAGCCTCGGCGACCAGATCCCAGGTTTGCTGGGCGCGCGCCGCCGGCGAGACCAGCACCAAATCGGGGATCAGATCGTGGTGGGTCATATAAGCGCCGAGCGTCGGCGCATCGGCGCGGCCGCGTTTCATGAGCTTGCGGTCGCGATCGCGCTGGCCGGGCTCGGCGCGCTCGGTCTTGGCGTGGCGGAGCAGCATCAAACGGCGCATGGCGATACTGTCGCTGTCTTGCCTTAATGTGTCCAGCACGACACTGGCCTCGGTCGCCCGAAAGCCTTACATAGCGGCAGCGATGCTCAATCCCACCCCCCACCGGAACGCTGCGGCGAGCGAAATCTACGGCGACAGCTGGTATGCGGCGACAATGGTCGATGCGCCCCGGCGGCCGGCGCTCTATTCCGACCTCGATGTCGACGTCTGCGTCATCGGCGGTGGACTTGCCGGCCTGACAACCGCGCGCGAAGTGGCGCGCAAAGGCTGGTCCGTGGTGTTGCTCGAGGCCAACCGACTCGCGGCCAAAGCCTCGGGCCGCAATACCGGATTTGTGTTGCCGGGCTTTGGGGCCGATGCCGACAAGCTCATTGCGCGCGTCGGTTTCGAGCGAACCAAAGATCTTTGGACGCTGGCACAGGCCGGTCTCGATTACGTGCGCGATACGATCCGCGGCGATCACGCGCCCGGTGTCGATCCGCAAGACGGCTGGCTTTATGTGTCGAAGCGAGACGACAGCGACGAATTTGTGAAAGACGTCGCCCTGCTCGGAGAACTGGGCTGCGATATTGAGGGCTGGCCGACCGAGCGCGTGCGTGAAGTGCTGCGCAGTGAGCGGTATTTTTACGCCATCAATTATGTGCGCGCACTTGCCATTCATCCGCTCAATTACGCACTCGCGCTTGCCGCCGCCGCAGAACGTGATGGCGCGCGGATTTTCGAAAACACGCCGGCTTTGTCGATCGACCCGAGCGGGGTACGCAAACGCATCGTGACGCCGAGCGCGCGGCTGCGTGCCAATCACGTGGTGCTGTGCGGCAATATCGGACTCAAATCGCTGATGCCGCGGCTCACCGCGACGATGGTGCCGCTGACGACCTATGTGATCACGACCGCGCCGCTTGGGGATAGGCTTACCGAAGCGGTGCGCTATCGCGGCGGCGTGACCGACACCGATGCCGCCGACAACCATTATCGCATCGTCGGCGGCGATCGGCTGATGCTGTCCGGTCGCGCCACCACTTGGGCACGCAACCCGCGGCGTTACCTCAGAGCGCTCAAAGCCGACATCAAACGCACTTATCCGCAACTCGGCGATGTCGAGATCGACTATGCCTGGGCCGGCAGTTTGGGGATTACCGTGCACCGCATGCCGCAGATCGGCGAGGTGGGTCCGGGCGTCTGGCTGGCCAGCGGTTTCGGCGGGCACGGCCTCAATACCACGGCGATGGGCGGCAATCTCATCGCGCGCGCCATCGTCGACGGCGATCAGACCTGGCGGCAGTTTACGCCGTTCGAACTGGTCTGGGCCGGCGGCCTAATCGGCCGGGCGGCGGGGCAGATTCGCGTATGGGTCAAACGGCTGCGTGCCGCGGTCGAAGAGCGGCGTGCCAAGGCGCGCGAATTGGCGCATTGGCAGGCTCGGCTGAACGCGGCCGATAGCCCTGCTGTTTTGGAAGATGAGTCCGCGGCCTCCGTCCCGGATCGGATCGATACCGATGCCGCCGCTGTCGCCGAAACTCCATTGCGTGAGAAAAACCCGCCGCAGACCACACCGCCTGACAGCGCACCGGCCGAAAGCGCCGATCCCGCTCCGGAACCCGCGAGTGAACAAGTGGCGCCGCGTGCGGGCCGGCGTCCAAAACGCACGCGAACAAGCGCCGGCCGGGCGGTCGAACACGATGCCGAAGCCTAACGGCCCACGCCCGACCGATCGGCAACGGGTGTGCATTAAATCGACCTTTGGCCACCCCGCCGTTTCGTCCCTAGCGGCCCCTGCTGTATCATGGCAAACCTGAGGGACAATGGGGCGGGCCCGCACGGCATGACAAGGGTTTGGCACTCGAGCGGTTGGTTGGCCGCCTGCATTGTCGTTGTGGGCGCGGCCATCGCGCCGACCATCGGCTTTGCCAGTGACTTGCCGGCGCCGACGCCCGCTGCGGCACAAGCGGCCAGCGTGCCCGCTGCGCCGGACTGGATCGTGACCATCGGCGGCGAGTTGCGCATCGGGCCAAAATGGGCGGGCGCGCCCGACGGTACGTTCCGCCCAACGGGCGGCCCCTTGTTCAGCATTCGCAAAGTTGGAACGCCTCCGGAATATTTCGGTCCGCGCGACAGTTTCGGATTCACCATCCTTGACCTTGGCCAAATCAAAATCGGCCCCGCCGTACAGATCGTTTGGCCGCGTAATGCCTCGAGCGATCGGGCGCTCAATGGTCTCGGCGACGTCGATTTTGCGGTGCAGGCGGGCGCCTTTGCCGAGTACTGGCCGGTGCAATGGCTGCGGTTGCGCAGCGAAGTGCGGCAAGGCATTGGCGGCGAAACCGGCGTGACCGGCGATGTCTTTCTCGACGCGATCGTTCCGGTCGGACAATTCCGATTTTCCGCGGGACCTCGGCTGACAGCGCAATCCACCGCGGCTGTCAGTCCTTATTTCAGCATCACGCCAGCCCAGTCGATCGGCTCTACCGCCGCCGGCCTGCCGGCGCTGCCGGTCTATCACGCCGACGGCGGTCTCTATTCATATGGCGCCGGAAGCCAGGTGGAATATTTCTTCAATCAGCAATGGGCGGCGCACGGCTTCGTTGAATTTCAGCGGCTGACCGACTCGGCAGCCGACTCACCATTGGTGATCCAGCGCGGCTCGCCCAACCAATTTACCTTCGGTTTGGGCGCGACATATGCCTTCGTCACGCACCCTTGGTGGTGATTAGCCGATTCGGCGAGGTGCGCCGGCGCACTAGCGTCCTTCTCGCCGCGTCATAAAAGCCAGCCGCTCGAACAGGTGCGCATCCTGCTCGTTTTTAGAAGCGCTCCATGCAACGGAGGTATCAAGCGCTTGGGATCGCGCTCGCGCAGCGTTTCGACTGAAATATCTTCGACCATTAACAGCTTGAGCCAATCAAGCAATTCGGACGTCGACGGCTTTTTCTTCAATCCCGGCACGTCGCGGATTTCGTAGAACAATTTGAGCGCCTCGGCCACCAGGCGATGCTTGACGCCGGGAAAATGGACTTCGACGATGGCGCGCATCGTGTCGGCATCCGGAAAGCGGATGTAATGGAAAAAGCAGCGGCGCAGGAAAGCGTCCGGCAATTCTTTCTCATTGTTGGAGGTAATGACGACAATGGGACGCCGGCGCGCGTGAATCGTTTCGCCGGTCTCGTAGACGAAGAATTCCATGCGATCGAGCTCCTGCAGGAGATCGTTGGGGAACTCGATGTCGGCCTTGTCGATTTCGTCGATCAACAAAACCGGCCTTGCATCGGCGATGAACGCCTCCCACAGCTTGCCGCGCTTGATGTAATTGCGGATGTCCTTGACCCGCGCGTCGCCCAATTGGCTGTCGCGCAGCCGCGTCACCGCATCGTATTCATAAAGGCCCTGCAGCGCCTTGGTGGTCGATTTGATGTGCCATTCGATCAGCGGCGCGCCCAGCGCCTTGGCGATTTCCAGCGCCAGGACGGTTTTGCCGGTCCCCGGTTCCCCCTTTACCAGGAGGGGGCGCTCGAGCGCGATTGCGGCGTTAACCGCAACTTTCAAATCATCGGTGGCGACGTAGCCGCTGGTGCCTTCAAAACGCATGAAACGCCCTCCGGGGGCGGCAAACTAGATCACTCGGCCAAGGCGCCACAAGCGCGCGGCCTGAGCGCCAGGGCCTGCCTTTTGAAGCTGACCACAGCTGCGGCGTCCCCCGCTCACGATCTTGTTGTCACTGTCATGGAGCTTCGTTATAAGCCGCCGCGCGAGAGGGCGCTTCGCAAGTTGGGTGCGGGAGTACACGCAGATGCATTTGTTCAAGGGCAGAAATCGACGTCCGGACAAGCCCCAGAAGAATGGCAAGGGCGACGGAATTGCTCTTCCGACGGACGCGAAATTCTACCGGCCGAGCGATAAAGAGCCGTTCATGAACGAGCGCCAGCGGGAGTATTTCCGGCTGAAGCTGCTCAATTGGCGCGAGGACATCCTTAAAGAGGCCAAAGAGACCCTCCAGCACTTGCACGACGAAAGCCAGAATCACCCCGATCTCGCCGACCGCGCATCCTCGGAGACCGACCGCGCGATCGAACTGCGCGCCCGCGACCGGCAGCGCAAACTGATCGCCAAAATCGATGCTGCGCTGCAACGCATCGAGGACGGCACTTACGGATATTGTGAAGAAACTGGCGAGCCGATCACGCTCAAGCGGCTGGAAGCGCGGCCGATTGCCACGCTCTCGATCGAGGCCCAGGAACGCCATGAACGGCGTGAACGGGTTTACCGCGACGACTGAGGTCGCCTAGGCACCGGACCCGACAGGCCGCGCCGAGCGATTGACACCCTTCGGATCAGCTTCGACAATTTGGAATGCAGATCACCGCCGCCGTCGTCCGTGAACGTTCGGCACCCTTCGCATTAGAAAAATTGGAGCTCTGCGATCCGCGCCCGGACGAAGTGATCGTGCGCGTGGTGGCGAGCGGGATGTGCCAGACCGATCTGCACGGCCGGGATGGTTACTTCGCTTCGCCCTATCCCGCGGTCTACGGTCACGAGGGTGCCGGCGTGGTCCATGCCGTCGGCAGCGCGGTCGCCTCGTTGGCGCCCGGCGACCACGTTGTCATGTCGTTTCCGTGGTGCGGAACCTGCGCGAACTGTCAGCAGCACAAATATTGCTATTGCACGCACGGACGGCGTCTGAAAATGCACGGCCGCCGCGCCGACGGTTCGACGCTGATGTCGAGAAACGGCGCCCCCGTTTATAGCGCCTTCTTTCAACAGTCTTCGTTCGGCACCTACGCGCTCACCCAGGAGCGCTATGTGGTGAAGGTGCGAAAAGACGCGCCGCTGGAAGCCTTGGGGCCGCTCGCCTGCAGCGGCCAAACCGGAGCTGGAGCCGTTCTCAATGCCATGCAACCGCAGCCCGGCGACAGTCTTGCTATATTCGGGGTCGGCGCTGTCGGGCTTTCGGCTGTGATGGCGGCAAAAATCGCCGGCTGCGATCCGATCGTCGCCGTTGATGTGCACGCGCATCGGCTGGCGCTGGCACGCGAACTCGGCGCCACGCATACGATCGATCATACCGGCCGCGACAAAGTCGTCGACGACGTTCGAGCCGTCGCGCCGGGCGGCGTGCGTTTTGCAATCGATACTTCGGCGCTACCCAGCGTGTTCCGAGAGGCAATCGAGGCGTTAATGCCTGGAGGCACCTGCGTGCTCCTCGGCAGCGCTCCACCCGGCACCGATGTTGCGATCGAAATGCCGTTTTTGCAGCAAGGCCGCATTGTGCGCGGCGTGGTGCAGGGCGAGAGCTTGCCTCAGAAATTTATCCCCCAGCTTGTCGATCTCATCGTCGCCGGGAAATTTCCGATTGAGAAGATGATTAAGTTCTACGACTTCGCCGACGTCAATCTAGCGGCCGCCGAATCCTCGTCGGGTGTCGCGATCAAGCCGGTGCTGCGAATGCCGGTCCGATGACAGACGTCAGAGGTCTGATGACGGAAAGAATGTTTGATCTGATCTGTCGTCTGCCGTCTGTTGTCAGGTTTTAGAAGGCCGCCCCAAGAGATTCGCCATCTCTTGTTCAAGCGTGTCGTAGATGGCGGTCTTTTGGTTGGGCTTATTGGCCTCGGCCGGTGCCGGTCGTTGCTCGCTAGCGCGCGGATTGCGTGGCGGCGCAGGCGGCAGCGAATCGCCGCGCGCCGATTGATCGGGCGTCGCCGTTGGCCGTGCCGGGCTGGCAGCTGCGCGTGCCTCGCCCGCCGGTTTGCGAAGCGCCGCTTCAAGCCGCTGGGCCATATCGGCAAGGTCCCCACCGGCTGCGGCTTCGCCACTGCCGGCGGCAATCGCGGGCGGCGGCGAGGATGGCGCGGCCGGTTGCGCGGGCCGGCGCGGTTCGAGCCGAGGCTCCGGGCGCTGGTCCTGCCGTTGTTCGTTGCGTTGGTCTTGACGCGGCGGCTCGCCGACATTGCCGCGATTACGCTGTGGCGGCGTTATCCGTGTGGAAAGCTCGTCGGCAAGGGCGGCCAGGGTGTCGCGTTGGCGCGGTCCGGGCTCGGACTGTGGCCGGCCTGGAAGATCGTCATGCTGCGCATCCGGCCGTGCCCCCGGCCGCGATCCACCATTGGCATCGGGCTGTAACGGCCATGAGCCGCTACCGCTATCCGGCAGTGGAATAGCGCGGGTGATCGCCTCGATTCCCGCCGGAGCCCGCCCTGCATCGCGCGCCGCCGGAACCGCGCGGACGATATTGGGCTCAACCACGATATCGCTTGGTCCTCCGATCATCAGGAGATGTTCGACATTGTCGCGCCGCACCAGAATAAGGCGGCGGCGGTTGTCGACGCTGGCGTAATCGATCACTGCGAGGCGAGGCTGCCGGCCGCGCGTACTGGCGCCAAGCCGGCCGGTGCCGAATCGGCGCACGGTCCACCAGATCGCGCCGATCACGCCGAGTACAATCAGAAACGCAACGAAAAAGCGCACGGCGAGCGGCATTTCCGCCCCGAACAAGCTCTCAAACATCCGCGCTACTCCCCGTATCGATCGTGCCGACCGCGGCAAGCGGTCGCTTTTAAAGGTTAATGATGCCCGCGATATTCGCCCGGCCGACTAAAAGCAATGATTTAATAACGATAACCGATTTCCCGGCAAAGCCGTCGCCAGCAACATTCTCATGGTTAACGGCGGTTTGAAGGCAAAACCGGTGGAACTCCGGCTATTTGGCGAAACGAGCGCCGAAACCGGCCCAATCGTGCCGCAGTTGTGCACGCAAGCGCCAAACCTCTTGCGCGATTCAGTCACACAGGGCACTGGAAACCGGCATGACAGAGCAGCTCATGTCGGTGCCTGCTATCAGCAAGGTCCCCGCTGGGTCTGTTTCAGGGGAGTCACGCGGCGCGGACGTCGGTGCGGCGGACGGCGAGGCTGCCGGCACCGAACGCGGCGGCAGCATTGCCTTGGTGCTCCTGGTCGCGGTGGCGCTGGTCGCGGCGCTCAGCGCGATTCTGGCGTTGGGCGGCAGCAATGCCGAGCAATACACCATCGCTTTTCTCGCCGTCCTCGCCAGCATTGGCGTGTTTTCGCTGTTCGCCTTTGCCTGCGGAATCCTGCGTGTGCGCGCGGCGGCCTATCATGGCAATCCACTGATCAAAGCGGTGGTTGATGGCGCTCCCGACGCGGTCGTCGTCACCGCCAATGACGGCCGCGTCCTCTATGCCAATCCGGCCTATCTCGATCTGATCGGAGCGAGCGGCGGCCAAGAAATCCGGCCGGTGGAGCGCGCGTTCATGGGTGACGCCGATGCGTCGGAGGCCATCTATCGGCTGCTGCGAGCGGCGCGGGAAGGCCGCCAGCTCGAGGAAGAGGTGCGTGTCACCGGAGTGAAAGGCCGGCCCGCGCGCTGGCTCCGCTTCCGCATCCGGCCGCTCGGCGGCGACAAGCGCGCGGCGCGGCTGACGGTCTGGTCGCTTGCCGACGTCACGCGCGAACGCGAGCGCCAGGAGAACGTGTTCCAGGAACTGCAGCACGCCATCGATTATCTCGATCACGCGCCCGCCGGATTTTTTTCCGTCAACCACAAGGGCGAAGTCGTCTATCTCAATGCCACGCTTGCCAATTGGCTCGATCATGATCTCGCCCAGGTCGGCTCTGGCGGGCTCAAACTCGGCGAGATAATCGCCGGCGACGGTGCGGCGCTGCTGACCACGCTGACCGCCGCGCCAGGCGAGGTAAAGACCGAGGTACTCGATCTCGATCTGCGCACCCGCAGCGGCGGCACAGTGCCGGTGCGCGTGTTGCATAATGTCGCTTATGGCGGTGACGGCACGCCCGGCGCGTCGCGGACGCTCGTGCTCAATCGGCCGCGCGACGACCGCAGCGATCCGCAGCGCGCCGCCGAAATCCGCTTCATGCGCTTCTTTCATCACACGCCCACGGCGATCGCCACGATCGACAAATATGGCGGCGTGGTGCGCACCAACCCGCTCTTCGCGCGGCTGTTTCACAGCGCCAGCGGCGAGGCAAAGGATCGTTCGATCCTTGCCACCGTCGCGCCGCGCGACCGCGGAGCGCTCGAGGGAGCAATCCGGCAGGCCGCGCTCGGCAAGACCGACATCGCGCCAGTCGACGCCATGCTGGCGGGTGAGAGTGAGCGTTTTGGCCGGTTCTATGTCACCGCGGTCGAGGAGGAAGACCGCGATCAGGAATCCGCGATTGTTTACGCGCTCGAAACCACGGCGCAGCGCGAATTGGAAAACAAGGTAACGCAGCAGCAGAAGATGGAGCTGGTGGGACAGCTTGCCGGCGGCATCGCGCACGATTTCAATAACGTGCTTTCCGCCATCATGATGGCGACCGACTTCTTGCTCAATGCGCACAAGCCGACCGATCCGTCATTCGGCGATATCATGCAGATCAAACAGAATGCCAACCGGGCGGCAAGCCTGGTGCGGCATCTGTTGGCATTTTCGCGCAAGCAGACACTACGCCCGCAGGTGCTCGACATCGGCGAAGCCTTGAGCGATCTGACCATGCTGTTGCGCCGGCTGATCGGCGAGAAGGTTGCGCTCGACGTCGCGCACGGGCGCGATTTGTGGCCGGTAAAGGTCGACATTTCTCAATTCGAACAGGTCATCGTGAACCTGGCGGTGAATGCGCGCGACGCCATGCCGAATGGCGGCAGGTTGACCGTGCGCACCAGCAATATGACGGCGCAAGAAACCATGCACTTCAACGCCAAGGGGATGCCGGCGGCGGATTACGTGCTGGTGGAGGTCGCCGATACCGGCGTTGGCATCCCGCCCGATATCATCGGCAAAATTTTCGAGCCGTTCTTCTCGACCAAGGAGGTCGGCAAAGGCACCGGGCTCGGACTTTCGACCGTCTATGGAATCATCAAGCAGACCGGAGGCTTTGTTTACGTCGATTCGGTTGAACATAAGGGCACGGTATTTCGCATTTTCCTGCCGCGGCATGTCGCGAGCGCGCAGGATGGCGCAGCGGAGCGAGACGATGTGGCCGTGGCCGCTAGTCCAACGGGCGCATCGGCGGCGGCCGATCGCAAATTACCGGACAGCATCGACCTCACTGGACAAGGCACAATCCTTTTGGTCGAGGATGAGGAGGGCTTGCGTCAGCTCAACGCGCGCGGGCTCGCTTCGCGCGGCTACACTGTTCTCGAAGCCGGCAACGGTATCGAGGCTATCGAAATGCTGGAGAAATCGGATGGCGAAGTAGATCTGGTTGTCTCCGACGTGGTCATGCCGGAAATGGACGGACCGACGCTGTTGCGAGAACTGCGCCGTCGCAATCCGAGCCTGAAGATCATTTTCGTTTCCGGCTACGCCGAGGA
>Ga0126379_10002336_pt1 | contig 12040 bp, 10 predicted proteins | sample PanSoiMetPlot_24_FD_92640 | JGI IMG/M metagenome (GOLD analysis project Ga0126379, IMG submission 92640) | Tropical forest soil microbial communities from Panama - MetaG Plot_24 | ecosystem: Environmental > Terrestrial > Soil > Tropical forest > Bulk soil | place: Panama | collected 2016-02-17
GTCAACGTTTTCTTGAGCTCGGGCTGGCGCTGGATCATCTCCTTGGGTGGGTACCAGTCGGGCCATTCTTGTTTGCTGTGGATGGTCGCCACCCCCGACCAGCCAAAGCCCTCACGCCCAACGCCAACGCCGTAACGCACCGCTTGTCCGCCCTCTTGTACGAAATAAAGATAGTGGTGCGCCGGGTCGATCACGACCGAACCGGGTGTCTCGATCGTCTCGTAGCGGACGGTTTTGCGCAGATAGGCGGGATTGACTGACGCCAATTTCACCGCGGGTACCGCAAAAGGCCCGTCTTGGATTTGCCCGTAGATCGTCGGGTAGTGCAGCTCAAACGGCGTGTCTGGCACAGGTGGCGGGGGCGCAGGCGGTGGCGGCGTCGATAGGGTCTGCGCCATCGGACCGACTTGAGGTCTGGTCGCACAGCCGCCGAGGGCGACCGCGACGCCGGTGGCCGAGGCTCCGGACATCAAGGCGCGGCGACTGATGATCAGCATGGTGACCTCAATGGTTCGACATCTGTCCTGGCATCTTAGGCGATATGATCCTGGTCGCCGCGGTATCGGGATCCCGACGCGCCCAGGCACAACATTTGCTTTTGGGTTCAAAACGGCTCCGATCGTCCGCGGCAGCCGGGCGGCGACGCGCGCGGCTGCCGCGCAGACTCCCAAGCGGACGTTTCGTCGAACAACGATTCCGCAGTGGCGAAGGCGGGCCGAGCCGTGCAGTAATCGGCGCGATTGACGTCATCGCGCGGCGGACCGTCACGTGCTGTCAGACCACGAACGCAGGTTCCTGTTGACCCGACGGGTCGGGCATCTTGCCACGGCCGATAGCCGGGCCATTCCGCACGTCGTACCGGTATGCTTTACGGTTTTGCACGGCACCCTTTACATCACCATCGACGAGAAGCCGAAGCGCGTGGCCGGAACGGCACTCAAGCGCGTCCGCAACATCGAGCGCAACCCAATGGTCGCTATCGTGGTTGATCGATACGACGAAGACTGGACGCTGCTTGGCTGGGTGATGTTGCGTGGACGCGCTGAGATCCTGCGCACCGGGACGGAGCACGATCGCGCGCAGGCGCTGCTACGCTCTCGGTACCGCCAGTTGGCGGCGATGCAGATCGCCGAACGGCCCGTCATCGCAGTCCGTTTGGAGCGAGTGACAAGCTGGGGCAACCTGTCCGTGGGTGCGGACGAGACCGACCATGAGGCTCAAGCCTAGCGAGGCCGTTGCGACCGTCCTGGCACAAGTTCCCGTCGTCGCCCCGGAATCCGGCATTCCCGCCGGTTGCGACAAACAACGGTACGTCCGCTCATTTCTCTGATAGAGTTGAGAAGGACATTGCTTGGCGCGCCTGATGGGTGCGACCATCATGTGCGGTCGCGTGTGATGGAGCCTGGCCGCAACTGAGGAGCACGAAAGATGCATGTCGGGCTTACGATGTTTCCGACGGATTACTCAATCTCGCCGCACGATCTTGCCGCGGCCGCGGAGGCGCGAGGTTATGAGTCATTGTGGTTGCCGGAACACAGTCACATTCCCACCAGCCGTAAATCGCCGTGGCCGGGTGGCGCGGAGCTGCCAAAATACTATTACGATAGCTACGATCCGTTCGTCTCGCTGGCTGCTGCCGCCGCGGTGACGAAAACCATCAAGCTTGCGACGGGAATCTGTCTTGTCGTCGAGCGCGATCCAATCCACACCGCCAAAGAGGTGTCGACCGTCGACCAGCTTTCCTCGGGCCGGTTCATTTTCGGCGTTGGCGGCGGGTGGAACGAGGAGGAGATGGCCAATCACGGTACCGCGTTCGCAACCCGGTTCAAGCTGATGCGTGAACGGATCGAGGCGATGAAGCAAATCTGGACGCAATCGACGGCGGCATTCGCCGGCGAATTCGTCAAGTTCGAACCCATGATGCAGTGGCCAAAACCAGTTCAAAAACCTCACCCACCCATCATTGTTGGGGGCGCATTCCCCCACGCAGCAAGACGGGCCATTGCGTACGGCGACGGTTGGATTCCAATCGGCGGCCGCCTCGATCCGCTCGAGGTGCTGCCGCAATTTCGCCAAATGGCAAAGGATGCCGGCCGCGATCCCACGTCGCTCTCCTTTGATGTCTTCGGCGCGCCCCGAGACTTAGAGGTGCTAAAACGCTACCGGGATGCCGGCGTTGATCGGGTCGTCCTGATGCTTCCGCCCAAGCCCCGAGACGCGATCTTGCCCATGCTGGATCAAAGCGCGGCCCTCGTGGCAGCGCTCTGACGAGTCGGCGGACTCGCGGGTTGCGCCTTGTCGGGGACAAAGCAAGGTCAAGAGCGCACACGGTTGGTCGACGATCATGGCGCGGTCCGGAAGCAACCGGACGCACAACACGACAGCGGGACGTTCCTGATCACGGCCCGCAACCAGCAAAAGAGGCCGAGCGATGCCCGATATCGTTTTGAGCTACGAGCAAGCCGTCGAGGCCGCGGAGCTGTTCATCGAGCAGCTCCGACAGGACCTTGCGGATGATGCCGACGGCAACATTCCTTTGAGCAAGGCGATCGAGTTGTTGCAAAGCTCGTTCGAAACCATCAAATCCGTGGCCCATCCGCTTAGGGAACCGTGAAATAGGCCGCGGCGGCGCGCCTTGCTGTCGACCGCCTAAGCGAGGCGGCGGTTTTGACGGGCCCGGTCCGCGGCGGCCGCGAAGGCCTTCTTTGTACCGCGCGCCGGCCGCGCAAGCCATTTGTCAAGGTGGGAACCATGTCTGTTCATCCCCGTGGTCGCGTGGTGTTGCTAACTGGCGCTGCGGGCGGCATCGGTCAGGTCATGACGGAGGCGCTTCTGACGGCTGGGCATTGCGTTGCCGCCGTCGACCGCGACACAAGCAGGCTCGAGCGGCTAGCCTCGGTTTGGACGACCGGCGCCGACAGCAGATTTCATGCGATCTGCGCTGATCTCGGCTCGCAGGCGGGATGCGAACAGGCCGTGGAGGCGACGCGCGTGCAGTTTGGGACGGTGGATGCGGTGATCAACAATGCCGGCATCGGGATGAGCAGCATTCGGCCCGACGCCGAAACGCGCCATCCGAGCATCGAAGAACTGAGCCGCGAAACTTGGGAGCGCTTCCTCGGCATTTTTGTTCACGCCCCAATGGTCATCACGCGCGCGGCCGTTGCGATGATGAAGCAGGGGGGCTGGGGGCGCATCATCAACAACACGACGAGCTACCGTACGATGCTGCGCGTACTTCCCTACGGCGCGGTCAAGGCAGCGCTTGAAGCGATGTCGGCTGTCTGGGCGAAAGAACTCGAGGGAAGCGGCATCACCGTCAATGTCTTGGTTCCGGGTGGCCCAACCGACACGCCCTTTATTGCCGCGGAGACCGGATGGCCACGGGCCGCCATGCTTCGCCCGCAGATTATGGGCCCGCCGGTGTGCTGGTTGCTGTCGGAGGAGTCGAACGGCGTGACCGGAACGAGGATCACGGCAGCGCGCTGGGATCCGGATCTGCCGACCACGCAGGCGGCACAGCGGGCGAGCCGTGCCATTGGCTGGCCAGAGCTTTCGGCGGACGCCGTGTGGCTTTCATCCCAGCCAACGTGAGCGGCCCCACGCCCGTGTCGGGGCACGTTTCGGGCCAGACCCGCATTAAGCGGGCGTTTGCGTCTATGAGGCCGCAGTCGCGGGTGGGCGTCAAGGCCAAGTAGGGTGCTTGGCGCCGCCGTTTTGCACCTGCGGCCGCCGCTCAAAAGATTCGGGACCGACGCGCACGCCAACGACCCGCGTCCGCGCTTGAGCGATATGGTCAAGCTTGCGGCAATACTCCACGATCTGATGGTCATCTATGCCAAGAATGGAGCGCGCCCTGAGAAACTGAACGATCCCTCGGACCAGTTGCCAGCCTCGCTCGATCAGATTGGGTTCGAAACGATACGGCGAATCGATCGCGACGTCAGGCAAATAGCGGGCATCTCCGGCGTGACGATATCCCATCACTGACAGCGGCATTTGCGGAACAATGTCAGCGTAGTTGATCAACCGATAGCTCGGCGGTTTGACCCACAGATCAAAATAGATGTTGCCGACCCGCGGCGACCCAAATGTATAGCAGGCGGCGACCTGATCATCACCCAGCACCGCTGACGCAACCTGCGCCAGCGCCCCGCCCAGGGAATGCCCCGTGATATAAATCGGTATCAAACCATTGGTGCTGATCTTTAACTGTCGCATCTTATCAAGAATTCCTTGCGCGCCGTCGTTTAGCATGACGAAAGCGCTATAAAAGCCCTCGTGGACCTTCAGGTTTCGATCGGTTGCATCCGGGTGGATCAATCTCGCGTTAAGGTTGGTTCTCCAGTTGACTGACGATTGCGTTCCCCGAAACGACAGCACGATGAGGTCCTTGCCTTCGGCGATGTAGGCAAAACCGTCGCAAAGGCCGTTGTGGAAGGCCGTAAATTGCCTAAATCCAAATCCTGCGAGTTCCTTGGGAACCGCTATCGCGCTTGTTGCCTCAATCCGGGCGTCATAGGCAAACGCTGCCAAATACGCCATCAGCGCGGCGGTGCGGTCCGAGTAGGCAGCACGCAGGGATGGCAGGTCGGCTGGCCGCCACGGCGGAACCGGAATAGGGCCGGATGGAAGATCTCCCATCGCTGGGCTTTCCTGGATTGATTGGCAATCCTGCGCGCGATCGTCGCGCCGGAATGGGTCGCAGGGTTGAAGTTCGCAAACGCATCTAGCGTCTCGACGAGGGATCCCCGCCGCCTGATGCCCGATGCAATACCGACGTCCGAAACCGCTGGCAAGCGGTCGCGTTCCCGCCGACGCCCAGCGTTGAGAACGCCCCCGCCCGGCGGTCGCCGACCGCCCGCCAGAGAATCTGACAGCAACGCGCTTGCCGATCGCCACGGCAGTCGCCGGCACGGGGCCCCTTGCCGGCGATCTCTGATGGGGGGACGCCTTTACGCCGCCGCCTTCCCGGCGCGGATCAACCCACGCAACTTCGCGGGAGTGACGGGCATCGCGTCGATCTTCACCCCGAAGGGGCGCAAGGCGTCTTCAATCGCCGCGCAGACCGCCGGTGGAGCCCCCATTCGGCCACCCTCACCGCCGCCCTTGATGCCATATTCGGTGTAGGGCGAGGGGGTTTCGACGTGGCCGACACGGACGTCCTGCGGTACCTCGTACGCCGTCGGGATCAGATAGTCGGCATAAGAGGCGGTCAACAACTGCCCGTTCTCGTCGTAGTGATACTGCTCGTAGAGCGCCGTCCCGATCCCCTGTGCGGTGCCGCCGCGGACATGGCCGGCAAGCGTCATCGGATTGACAAGCGTGCCGCAGTCGTGGACCGCCACATAGTCGAGAAAGCTGACCTTACCGGTGCTCGGATCGACTTCAACGACCGGCATGTGACACATGTGTCCCATGATGGGATAGAAGATGCCGAGATCGGATCTGTCGTCCGAGGGCAATGTGGTCAGGGGATGGTCGTAGGTGTAGGCGGCGTCAAGCCCGCTGGTCAGCGTGGGATCGTCAGGCATCGACAGGCGGAAGAAATGCGCGTGCATCGCGATATCAGCGATGCTCTTCTCCATTCCCGGTGCACCCTTGACCCCGACTTTTCCGTCGCGCAGTTCGAGATCGGTCGGCGCGGCCTCGAGCATATGGCCCGCGACGCGGAACAGCTTTTCCTTGATGATGTTGGCGGCACCGACCAGCGCACCGGCGACCATGACGGTATAGCGACTGCCCCCGGGGCCGGTCCCGGCCAGTCCATGATCGGTGTCCGAATAGGTGACGCTGATATCTGCGGGATCGATCTGCAACTGTTCGGCTAGAACCATGGTGGCGACGGTTTCTGGACTGTTGCCCCAGAACGGAGCCTGCAGCGACGCCACCACCTTGCCCAGGGGATCAATCTTTATGCTCACGCCTTCGGGAGAACTGCTCAGCGCAAATCCGGGCTCGTTATTGAGCATCCAGAATTCGGTGGCGCTGAACACGCTGCGCTCCTGGCAGGTCGCGATGCCGATCCCGATGTAGCGCCCCTGCTTTCGGTATTCCGCTTGCTTTGCCCGCCACCCGGGATAGTCCAGCATACGCAGGGTTTCGTCGAGGACGGCGCCGTAGTTCCCGCTGTCGTACAGGTTCCCAGTGGGGATCTTGTAGGGAAACTGTTCGGGTCGGATGAAATTGGCGCGGCGGAACTCAACACGATCGAGCCCAAGCTCGTCGGCCGCCGCATCGGCCAAACGCTCAATAACAAAATTAGCGACTTCGGACCCGAAGCCCCGATAGGCACCCTGCTGGCATTTGTTGGTCATCACAGCGATGATTTCCAGATCCACGCTGCTGATGCGGTAGGGACCAACGATCTGGGAGAGCGCATTGCCGTGATGTCCAACGCCGAACTGGAAATAGGCGCCGTAATCGTCAATCACCTTGCAACGCAACCCGGTCATCTGGTTGTTTGCATCGAGCGCGAGCTCGGCATCGTAGATGCGGTCCGAGCCGTGATTGTCACAAGCCATCAGATTGTCGATGCGATCTTCGATGTACTTGACGGGACGCCCGCAGATCCTTGCCAGCGCCGCGGCGAGCGTGATCACCTTATGGGTGAAGATCTTGCTGCCGAAACTGCCGCCCGCCATGGTCGGCACCAAATTCAGCTTGTGGGCAGCGACGCCCAGCGACAGCGCGACGAGCCAGCCCACATAATTGTACATCGAGCTATTCATATGGATCGTGAACTTGCCCGACGCGCCGTCGTACTCGGCAACCGCCCCAACGGTCTCCAACGGCTGGCCTCCCGATCGCGGCCAGCGCAGACGGCGCCGGACGATTCTTGCCGCATTGCCAAAATCCTGATCGACCGGCCCAAATGCGAAGCGACGCTGGTGAGCGATATTGGTCGGGCCGCGCTCGGGATGCAGGATCGCCTCGCCGCTGGCGCTGATCGCACGTTCCGGATCAACGACCGCCGGCAGTTCGGCATAGGTGACGCTGATGAGATCGACGGCATCCTCTGCAAGGTAGCGGCTCTCCGCGACCGCGACCGCGACCGGTTCGCCGACGTGGCGCACCCGACCCAGGGCGACGCAGCGTTGCTCCACGGGCGGGTTGGCAAAACACGGGAGCGGCCCGGTGCTTCGCGCAATGTCCTCGCCGGTCAGGACCGCGACCACGCCGGGGAGCGCGGCGGCCGCGCTCACATCGATCGAGACGATGCGTGCATGTGCGTGCGGGCTTCGGAGCACAGCGGCATGCAGCATATTCGGCCGATCAATGTCGTCGATGTAACGTCCCTGGCCGGTCAGCAGGCGAGGATCCTCGACGCGTTTGAGGCTTTTGCCGATCCATTTCAGGGATTGGCCCGGCCGTTCGCGTTGTCGACTGGAGGGAATCGCGGTCATCACGCGGCCTCCTCTTGAGCCCGCAACAATTCTGCGGCACGCTCAATGGACGCAATGATGCTCTGATAGCCCGTACAGCGACAGAGATTGCCACCAATCGCTTCGCGGATCGCCGCGCGATCAGGATTGGGGTTGGCGCGCAGCAATTCCACTGCCAACATCAGCATTCCGGGAGTACAGAATCCGCATTGCAGGCCATGCTTTTCCCAGAAAGCCCGCTGGATGGGACTCATCGCCTCGACCCGGCCTAAAGATTCCACGGTCTCGATATTTTGTCCGTCCACCTGAACGGCGAAACAAAGACACGAGCGGGTCGCTACGCCGTCAACCAACACCGTGCAGGTGCCACAAATTCCATGTTCGCAGCCCACATGGGTGCCGGTCAGGCTCAGTTCATGGCGCAGAAAATCGCTGAGTAGCATCCTGGGTTCGATGGTTCTCTCGTACCCTCTCCCGTTCACCGTGACGCGAACCACGTGCCGTCTCATGGCAGCATTCCTCCTCGTGGCGAATAGAGTTATGATCCACGCCCGGCGCGGCCGAGCGCTTGTTCGAGCACCCGTACGGTGAGTGTCCGCACCAGGTCGCGTCGGTAGGCGGCATCCGCATGGAGATCAGCAGGGGGGTCGACGCTTTGCATGGCGAGTTCGCCCGCCTGTGACAGCAGCGTGGAATCCGCCGCCTTGCCTTGCAGCAACGCCTCGACTGGGGCGAGCCGAAATGCATCGAGGCCGACATTGCAATACCCGATCCGCACATCTTGGCAGCGACCGGCGTCGAGCGTGAGCATCGCCCCTGCGGCCACCAGCGCGAAATCGCCCTGGCGCTGACTGATCTCCTGAAACGACCATCCGTGGCTTGCTGGCGCACTCGGAACACGAATTTCGACGAGCAACTCGTCAGCGCCCAGAACGGTGGAGAATGTGCCGTCGAAGAATTCCGACGCGGCGATTTCCCGTTCGCCCTTGGCACTCCTGGCGACAAGGGTCGCACCGACCAGATTCATGACCAGTGGCATCTCGGCCGCCGGATCGTTATGGCACAGGCTACCTCCAATCGTTCCTCGATTGCGCACCGAATGATGCGACACCTGGCGATAGGCCTCGGGAAGGATCGGACATGCGGCGCGCACAGGCTCGGCATTCATCACCGCGTTATGGGTCGTAAGTGCGCCGATGCGGATTTCGTCACCCACGCGCTTGACGTATCTCAGCTCATTCAGTCGCCCAATGTCGATCAGACGTTCGGTCTTGAGCACACGCAGGTTGAGCATCGCAATGAGGCTTTGACCTCCAGCAAGCACTTTCGCCCGCTCGCCATGGGTGGCGAGTGCATGAAGCGCCTGCGCGACGGTATCTGGACGCTCGTACTCAAAAGGTGCCGGCTTCATCAGCTGCACTCCTCCCTCTCGCGAACGGCGGATCCCGCTCTCGCTCACCATTTTTCGATTGATTGCTTTGATTATTGGCTATCGAATCACAAATGGCAAGGCAGCGCCCTGCTGCTCTGCGGCGCTTGGGGACGTGCCGCGCCGCATCGACGTTTTCCGGCCAAAGCCCCTTTCGTCGGTCTACATCCGTCGGCGGCGAGCAGTGACGCGACAATGGCCTTTACGCGCGTGCAGCTTCGGATCTATGGTTCTCAAGGACTGTGGCGCCGCCACAAACAAGCGATATGCGCGGCGGCTAAGGAAACGGACGCCGACCCCCATCGACAAGGAATTTTGCGGCGAGCTTTGGCACACCGCCGCGGACAACTCGAGTTTGCGCGGTCGAAGTGTTCGACGACCCAGGGCGCAAGATTTCGCGACGACGATTATCCAGGAGGCGCTCGTGGAGCGGACCCTTGTGGCTGCCGGGTCTGGGGGGTGATGTTGCTCGGACCGAGGACGATCGCCGCGCGACCCCATAGACCGAGGAGGACACAATGGCTCGGCATCTCAAACGCGGGATGGACGCTGGCGCGGTGAAAGCCGCCGACACCAAAGTGCGGGAAACCGTCGAGGCGATCCTTGGCGAAGTCGATGCCCACGGAGATGCCGCCGTCAGGGCGCTTTCCGCGAAGTTCGATGCGTGGGCCCCCGAGGACTTTCGCCTCAGCCCAACCGACATCGAGCGCGCCATTGCGCGCGTCAACAAGCGCGACCTCGACGACATCCGCTTTGCCCAGGCGCAGGTGCGCAATTTCGCCGAGAAGCAGCTTGCCAGTCTTAAGGACCTTGAGGTCGAAACGCTTCCGGGGATCATCCTTGGGCACCGGCACATTCCGATAAACAGCATCGGCTGCTACGTGCCCGGTGGCCGATACCCGATGGTGGCATCGGCGCATATGTCGATTGTCACCGCCCGTGTCGCCGGGGTGAAGCGGATCACGGCGTGTGCCCCCCCATTTAAGGGGGCCGCGCATCCGGCCATTGTGGCCGCCATGCATTTTGGTGGCGCCGACGAGATCTTCGTCCTGGGCGGGGTGCAGGCCGTGGCCGCCATGGCCCTCGGCACCCAGACGATCGCGGCGGTTGACATGATTGTCGGGCCCGGCAATGCCTATGTGGCTGAGGCCAAGCGGCAGTTGTTTGGTCGCGTCGGTATCGACCTGTTGGCAGGGCCGACCGAAACGCTGATCATCGCCGACGACAGTGTCGATGGTGAGGTCTGCGCCACCGACTTGCTTGGCCAAGCCGAACATGGCCCGACGTCACCGGCCATTCTCTTGACCACGTCCGAGACGCTCGCCCGCGAGACGATGAGCGAAGTCGAACGGCTGCTGGCGATTCTCCCAACCGCAGATGTCGCCCGCAAGGCCTGGGAGGATTTCGGCGAGGTCATCCTCTGTGCCGATGCCGACGAAATGGTCCGCGAGGCCGACCGGATCGCCTCCGAGCACGTCCAGGTCATGACACGCGACCCGGACTATTTCCTCAACCGCATGTCGAATTACGGTTCGCTGTTCCTGGGGTCGCGGACCAATGTGGCCTACGGCGACAAGGTCATCGGCACCAATCACACGCTGCCTACCAGGAGGGCGGCACGCTACACAGGCGGGCTGTGGGTGGGAAAATTCCTAAAGACCTGCACCTATCAGAAAGTGATGACCGACGAGGCGAGCGCGATGATCGGCGAATATTGCTCGCGATTGTGCGTACTCGAGGGATTTTTGGCGCATGCCGAACAGGCCAACGTGCGCGTGCGTCGCTATGGCGGGCGCAACGTCGGCTACGCCCAACCGGCCGTGTGAGCGCTCGATCTGGCCATGGAACTCCCAACGATCCCCTCGTTCCGGCTCGATGGCAAACGAGCCCTGGTTTCTGGCGCCGGCCGGGGCATCGGTCTTGCGGCAGCCTCGGCCCTCGCCGCGGCCGGCGCCGAGGTCACGCTTGTGGCACGCAGCAGTGAGGAGATCGCGGCCGCGGCGGCCGCCATTGAGGCACGCGGTCACAAGGCGCAGGCTCGGGCCATTGACGTGACGGATCTTGAGGCCGTTCGCGCGTGGCTCGCCTCAGCCGCTCCGTTCGACGTCCTGTTTAACAACGCTGGAACCAATCGGCCGGCGCCGTTCGTCGAGGTCAGTGTCGAGGATTTCGACTTTGTATTCGAGCTCAACGTGCGCGCTGCGTTCTTTGTGGCGCAGGCGGTGGCCCGGCAACTGGTCGCTGCCGGCCGGCCGGGCTCCATTATTAATGTGTCATCGCAAATGGGCCACGTAGGAAGCGCGCGGCGCAGCGTCTATTGCGCATCGAAGCACGCGCTCGAGGGTCTCACCAAGGCCATGGCGATCGAACTCGCATCGCATCGCATCCGCGTCAACACTTTGAGTCCGACGTTCGTCGAAACCCCGATGACTCGCCCCTTCTTTGAGAACGAAGCGTTTCGCCGAGACGTCCTCTCCAAGATCAAGCTGGGGCGCCTGGGCCAAGTCGAGGATTTAACCGGCGCCGTGGTCTTTCTCGCCTCCGATGCCTCGGCGCTGATGACCGGCGCCTCGCTGGTCATCGACGGGGGTTGGACAGCGGATTGACTAAGGCGCAGGCGGCGTGGCGCGCCGGTGCCGCCGTCGTCGAGGCTCACGACTGTCGGGCTGACACATGGCCATTCAGTTTCTTGAGTTCGTATCCAATCGACCGGACTCGACCACCTGTTTTCCAACTCCTGAATACTGTGGGCTGGGCGCATCCACGCAATAGGATACGACGGATGCGTCTTTTGCCATCGCCGATTTCATGGAGGCGATCGGGCGGCTGAGGCGCAAGGCCAGATTTTTGCAGGCGCCAAACGTGAAAGCAAAGCCCTTCATGGACAGTCTCGTGGCGGAAACGAGCGGTGAGATCACCATCATGATCGGGATGAGCAGGAGCAGCCATATGCCGAATGCCCCAACCCATGGCGCGACCCCGACCCTTTCGGCGATCCATTGACCGGCGCCGGTGACGATGTGAGGGTGGCTCACAGCGAGATACGCGACACCGACGACGGCGGCGGCTGGCACCACCTTTCTGCCAACCGTCAGCACCGAATCGCCGATCGCCCCGCTTGAGACTTCGAGTGCCGACAGGCGACCAAATCGGGTCGCCGCTCGCGCGTCTTCTGCCGCTTCACCGGCAATACGCAGCCTGGTGATCGCCGACATGCCGCCGGCGA
>Ga0126379_10002338_pt1 | contig 12028 bp, 6 predicted proteins | sample PanSoiMetPlot_24_FD_92640 | JGI IMG/M metagenome (GOLD analysis project Ga0126379, IMG submission 92640) | Tropical forest soil microbial communities from Panama - MetaG Plot_24 | ecosystem: Environmental > Terrestrial > Soil > Tropical forest > Bulk soil | place: Panama | collected 2016-02-17
CGCTCTCGATTCGCAATTCGCCGTCGCTCGCGTGAATCTTGGCATCGCACTGCTCAGCCAACAGCAACTGGAGCAAGGCCGCGCCGCCCTCGAACAGGCTGCTGCCGAACTTCCCAACGATCCATACGCCTCGTACAACCTCGGTCTCGCCTATAAAGATCTCAACGAACCGCAAAAGGGAATTGCGGCCTTCGAGCACGTCACGCAAATTGCTTCCGATGAGCCCGACCCCTATTACTTCATCGGCTTTCTCGATTCACAACTCCAGAAGTACGACGACGCCATCGCCGCATTCAAGAAGGCTCTCTCCCTCGCTCCCTATCATGCCTCCGCTCAATTTGGTCTTGCCCGCGCCTACCAGCGCAAAGGAGAGACCGACGCCGCTCGCGATGCCATGAAGCTTTTCCAGAGAAACAAGGAAGCCCACCTCGGTGATCCCTTCGGCGCTGGCTACGGCGAACAAGGCAAATTCTCTCTCGGCGAATTTGTGCATGGCGCGGAAGCCAATGCTCCGCCGGAGATTCCCATTCACTATGTTCAGGACTCACTATTGAAGAGCGTTTCCGGCGCCGCCGAGCCGCTCCCCGCCAGCCGCGGTGCATGCTTCATCGATTTCGATGGCGACGGCAAGCCCGATCTTTTTCTCGTCGCGGCACAGAAAGGGAAGAGCCGCCTGCTCCACAATCTCGGTGATGGAAAGTTTGAGGACCTCGCCGATAAAGCGGGTTTCGCCGACGTAGCTGAGGGCTACGGCTGTGCGGCTGGCGATTTCGACAACGATGGCAAAGCCGATCTTGCCGTTTGCGAACCCTCCGGCATTCGCCTTTTCCACAATGAGGGCAAAGGCAAGTTCGTTGACGTTACCGAAAAGGTCGGTCTGCGTCGCGAGCCCGGCTGTGTTGCCGCCACTTTCGTTGACTATGACCACGACGGCGACCTGGATCTCTATCTCACCATGTCCCCCGCGCCTCCCGAAAAACGCACCAACCGCTTGTGGCGCAACAATGGCAATTCCACTTTCACCAACATCTCCGACGCAACCGGTCTTGGCGTCCCCGCTACCGGCGCCAGCGTCGCTATCACCGATTTCAATAACGATCGCGCCGTCGATTTCGTCCTCGCGGGTGGCCCTGAAGGCGCAGGCATCTATCTAAACCCTCGCGAAGGCAAATTCATTCCGCTTCCGGCCGTCGACTTCTCAAAAGAAAAGCTCCCTCCGGCAGTCGGCGTCACCGTTTTCGATTTTGACAAAGACGGTTTCATGGATATCGCCTTCACCCACGCGGGTGCGCCTGGCCTTTCTCTCTGGCGCAATATCCAGGGAAAAAAGCTCGAGCGCGTTCCACTTCCGGACTTCGGCTGGAGAAAAGGTTGGGGTCTCACTTGGGTTGACTATGACAACGACGGCTGGCTCGATCTCGTCGCCGTTGGCGAATCCGCCAGTGGCGCCGGTGAAATTCGCCTGCTGCGCAATCTCGGCGACGCCGGTTGGGCCGATGTCACCAAAAAAGTTCAGCTCGACACTCTGAAGCTCTCTCAGCCTCGCGCTGTAGCCTTCGCCGATCTGAAAGCCAATGGCAGCCCGGACCTGGTTATCACTCAGGACGGCGCTCCTCCTCTCCTCCTCCAGAACATCGGCGCCAACAAAAATAATTGGATCGCCGTTGACCTCAAGGGCCTCAACGACAACAAGAGTGGCGTCGGCACCAAGGTTGAACTCTTCGCCGGCGCTCTCTATCAAAAATTTGAGATTTCTTCCGCCTCCGGCTATCTCAGCCAGAACGCCACTCCGCTCCTCGTTGGTCTCGGCTCGCAAAAAGTCGCCGATGCCATCCGTCTCCTATGGCCCACGGGCGTTCCGCAGGATGAAGTCAACCTCGCGGCCATGAAAACCGTTCCTGTCGGCGAACTTGACCGACGCGGCAGTTCTTGCCCCATTCTCTTTTCCTGGAATGGTAAGGGATACGAATTCATCGCTGACATGATTGGCCCGGGGGTAGTCGGTCACTGGATCGCCCCCGGCGAGCGTGACATCCCCGACCCTAACGAATATCTGAAAATTCCCGCCAAAAGTGTTCGCACGAAAAACGGTCTCCTTAGCTTTCGTTTCATGGAGCCCATGGAAGAAACCGTGTACCTCGATCATGTGCGCTTGCTCGCCATCGATCATCCGGCCAACGTCGAAGTCAATCCCAACGAGCGCTTCGTCAGCAATCCTCCTTTCCCCGAATTTCGCGTTGTCGCCACTCAAGATTCGCGCATCCCTTCCGGCGCATGGGATGATCGCGGCGACAACGTTCTTCCTCTACTGGCCAAAAAGGATCGCAAGTACGTTACCGGCTTTTCCGACGTACGTTTCACCGGCTTCGCCAAGCTCCATTGGATCGAACTCGACCTCGGCCCTTGGGATGCCGCCAGACCTCTGCGCCTCATCATGGATGGCTACACCGATTACTTCACCGCAACCTCCATGTACGCAGCCGATCAAGCCGGCATCAAGGTCGTCGCTCCCTATGTTGAAGCGCAAGACCCGCAAGGCAATTGGGTTCGCGTCATTGAAGACATGGGCTTCCCTGCTGGCCTCGCCCGCACCATGGTCGCTGATCTTTCCGGGAAAATCGCTCCTGGAACGAAGCGCATCCGCCTCGTCACCAACCTAAAAATCTATTGGGATTCGATTCGCATCGATCAAACTCCCGACTTGCGCGATATTCGTGTCAACGAAGTTCCGCTAGCCACTGCGCAGCTCGCTTATTTCGGCTATCCGCGCGAAATTCGCCTCAAACCCGCCAGTGACACTGTCTACTCCTACTCGCATTTAAGCCCCACAGGCCCGTACGCGCGTGCCGCTGGCAACTACACTCGTTACGGTGACGTGAAGCCCCTCTTGACCGCTTCCGACGACAAGTTCGCGATCTTCAGCTCCGGCGAAGGCGTCAAGCTCGATTTCGATCCGCGCAATCTCCCGGTTCTTTCTACCGGCTGGGTGCGTGACTACTTTTTCTATGCCGATGGTTTCGAGAAGGATCTCGATTTCTACGCCGCGCACGCCTTCACCGTTGAACCGCTTCCCAAGCATGGCTTGCTCTCTTACCCTTATCCCGCCGGCAACGAATACCCGGCGGACAACGATCATCTCGGTTACGAGTTGGAATACAACATCCGCACGCGCTCCGATCGTCTCCCGGAGAATCTGCGCTATGACTATTCAGCGCCGAAATGAGGAAAATCAAATGGCGAGAGCCGGAGTCATCACCATTCGGGATGTCGCCCGGGAAAGTGGATACTCCGCGTCCACCGTCTCCATCGTTCTGAACGCCGCGCCTCTTTCGCGCTATATCCCGTCGGACACCAAGGGGCGCATCGAAGTGGTCGCTAAGCGTCTCGGCTACCGTCCCAATCCCCTCGCTCGTTCCTTGCGCAGCCAGCGTTCCAACATCGTTGGCGTCATGGTTTTTGATATTACCGATCCTTTTTGCACGCCGATTCTTCGCGGCCTCGAAAATTCGCTCTACCAAGCCAACTATCTTTCCTTCCTCGCCGACGCTCACAACGAAACTCATCGTTTCGAACGCTACCTCGAAATGCTCCTCGATCGCCGTGTCGAAGGCCTCATCATCGTTGCCAACTGGCTGGTTACAGACATCAAGCTCCTCGGTGATCTCACCGAACGCCAGATCCCCACAGTCGTCGCTGGCCGCGAAGTCGAAAGCGAACTGGGCAGCACCGTTTCTGTCGACAATGAAGCCGGCGCCGCCGTTGCTCTCGAACATCTCTACAAACTCGGCCACCGCGAAATCGCCTTTCTCCGCGGCCCTAAAGCCCTCACCAGCAGTGGCCAGCGTTGGAAGGGAATTAAGAATTTCGCCCAATCCGTCGGCCTGGCTCTCGACTCTAAGCGCATCGCTGAACTCCCCGAATCCCTCGACGCCAACTCCAGCTTCGAAGCTGGCTCGCAACTTACCGCGGAATTGTTACGCCGCGGCAAGCCCTTCACCGCTTTGTTGGCATATGACGACGTCACCGCGCTCGGTGCTTTGCGCGCGCTCAAGAACAAGGGCCTACGCGTTCCTGACGATTGTTCCGTAATTGGTTTCGACGACGTCGCTCAGGCCGGACTTTCCGTGCCTTCGCTCACCACCGTCCGTCAGCCCATGGAAGCCATGGGTGCCTTGAGCGCCGGAATTGTTCTCGAAGCCATCAAAGCCGTTGACCAGAACCGCGAATTCTTCGCAGTCCGCCGCAAAATCCCCGCCGAACTAGTCGTCCGCGAGTCTACCCGACCCCCCATCTGATGGTGTGTGTTTTTCGTGGGTGCCCCACACACCGCTTTAGCGCTTGGGTTCCTAGGGTTCGCCCTTGTAGGGGCCGCCTTCTGAGGCGGTCCGCCAACACAAATGCTCGGCTAACGCGTCACTCCCCCACCGCCACCCACCTCTTCTTTTGAGCGCTCTCCGCAATCGCTTCGCACATCACCAATTCATGATACCCCGTCTCAAATGTCGGAAAAGTCCTCGGCGCCTTAAAATCTCCCGCCGCCACATACGCATAGAAATCCCTGAACAACTGCACGAAGGTGTCGGGATACCCTTCCGCATGGCCCGCCGGATACGCCGCATACCCGCGTGATTCCGGCGACTGCAGCGACGGATCCTTCGGCATTGTCTCGCTGGCCTGCTCTCGCCTCCCAACCCATAGGGTGTTCGGTGCCTCCGAATCAAATACCAATGACGCTTTGCTCCCATCAATCTCGAACCATAGCCGAGCCTTCCGTCCGGGACTCACCTGCGACACGGTCACCACCCCGTGCGCGTCGTTGTCAAAATGCAGCAGCACCGACGCGTAATCATCCGTCGTGATCAGCACTTCTTCCGTCTGCCCCTCGGCCTTTTGAAACGACTCCACTCGTCCCTTCGGTTTGCGCCGCGTGGGCAGCACCGTCGCCAGGTCCGCGCACAATTCCGAAACCTTGCTCCCAGTCATCCACATGGTCAGATCCAGCCAGTGCGTCCCGATGTCTGACACCGCGCGCAAGTCACCGCCCAACTTCGACTCCAACCGCCAGTTCCAGTCCGTCGGAAACAGCAGCCAGTCCTGCAGAAAACTTCCATGCACCAGCCGGACCTCTCCGATCGTTCCTTTCCGAATCAGCGCACGCGCTTCCTGGCACAATGGGTAGTAGCGCAAATTGTAGGCCACGCCGCCCACGCGATTTGTCTCCTTCGCCAGCGACACCAGGGCCGCAGACTCCCGCGAATCCATCGTCAGCGGTTTCTCGCACAGCACGTGTTTTTTCGCCCGTAGCAATTGGCTCGATTCCTGAAAATGCAGATGATTCGGCGTGCACAAATGCACCACCTGCACACTCTCGTCCGCCGCCAATTCTTCCAGCGATCCATACGCCCGCGGCAAACCCAGCGATTCCGCTGCTGCCTTCGTTCGTTCCCCCGAACTGCCCAGGATCCCTTGCACCGAAATTCCCAGCCGCCGCAACGCGTCCAGGTGCGCTCGACCTACAAATCCCAATCCCACAATCGCTGCATTTGGTTTCTTCATGCGAGTTCCTTATGACCTCTCACGGCCGCCGCCTCGCGGATGCACCGCCCGAACGAACTTTGCGCACCGGCGCCGGAAACTCATCGCGTAGCATGCGCACATCGCCAGGCAAACAACCGTTCCCGCTCGCCAACAACCGCTTCGCATTTGCATCCGACTGATCATTTCAAGTTTCTGCCGTCTCTTTGTTAACCCCAAATCTTCTTCTCTGTCAAATCGCTCGTCATTTCCACCGACTTTTCATCGGTACCGTAACGGGCTCATGCACAATTTTTTTGATTCATGCAGAAAATCTCCTGTATTTCTGTTTTCTGCCGGAGTAGCATCTTCCCCGGTTCAGGGACTGAAGACTCGGCCACCCTTTCTTGACGGAGAAAGGGTGGCTCGGTTTGTGGAGCACAGTTACCGCAGTTGTTCTCTCGCTTTGTGGGGTAGCTTAGAGTAGCCCTCCGCTCTGTCTTCACAACCACCTTCTTCCCTTTGATTTACCACCCAAACCAATCACCGAGCGCCCCCGTTTCCTGCTCCCCCCTCCCTGATATCTGATATCTTCTCTCACCAATGGCCACTCTCGCCCGCAAACTTACCCTCGCCAACTATTTCGCTCTAGGCTTTGGCACTATGATCGGTACCGGCTGGGTCGTTCTCATGGACGACTGGCTCGCACGTGGCGGTCCGCTCGGCGCCATGCTTGGATTCGGCCTCGGTGGTATCCTTCTTGTTCCCGTCGGCTACATCTACGGCCAATGGGTTCGTCGTCTTCCCGACGCCGCCGGCGAAGCGGCCTACTCCGCGCAAGTTTTTCCTCCGCTCGTCAGCTATTTCACGGGCTGGGTCATGCTTCTCGCCTACTTCATCGTCTGTCCATGGGAAGCCGTCGTGGTCGGCAAGCTTGCCGCCTACATTTTTCCGCAGCTCGATGCCTTCGAACTCTATCGCGTTGCCGGTCAGCCCGTTTTTCTTCCTCGCGTTGTTCTTGGCCTGGTCGTTACTCTGCTCCTCGCTTTCCTAAACTATCGTGGCATCCGCGCCAGCGCCACGTTTCAAAGCTGGACGACCTCTTGCGTCCTCGGCATCTTTCTCCTCCTCGTCCTCATCAGCGCGCGCACCGGCGCAACCGCAAATCTCAAGCCACCGTTCAGCCACGCCCCGTTCGCTTCCATCTTTCTCGCCCTGCAAATCGTGCCCTATTTTGTTACCGGCTTTGAATCCGTTCCCAAAGCCGCTGAAGAAGCGCATCCCGGTTTCCCGCCGCAGGACTTCTTTAGGGCAATTTCGATGGCCTTGCTCGTCGGCGCCGGTTTCTATGTTCTTGCCGTTGGCGCGGTCTCCTACATCGCGCCTTGGCAGGCTCTACTCGGCCGCCGCTTCGCCACCGCCATCGCCTTCGAGTACGGCACCCACTCCGTCTGGCTTGTTCGCGTTATCCTCGCCATTTGTCTTCTCGCGCTTTTCCAAATCTTCAATGGCAACTTCGTTGCTTCCACTCGTCTGGTTTTCGCCTTCGGCCGTCGCGGCACCATCCATCCCGCCTTCGCCTCCATTCATCCCACCTACCTCTCGCCCAGCGTCGCTATCTTTGGCGTCACTCTTGGCACGCTCATTGGCTTGCTTCTCGGCGATGCCATCTTGGTTCCCGTCACCGAGGTCGGCTCCATGGCCTCGGCCTTCGGCTGGTTCACCACCTGTCTATCCTTCTTTCTTGTCGAACCGGCTCCCCGCTTGCGCCTCATCGCCACGCTCGGCATCTTCATCTCTCTTCTCTTCATGTTGATGAAGCTTCTCCCCATCTTTCCCGGTCACTTCTCCCCGGCCGAATGGATCGCCCTCGCCTCCTGGCTAGCAATCGGGCTCCTCCTCCATCGCCGCCCAAATCCGCCGTAGGCGCCGACCTTGTAGCTAACCCCTTCTGGGGTGAGGCTGTTGCTTGGTGGTGAGCGCGTTGCTGCTTTGCTGTAGCAACCGGCTTCCGGTTCTGGCCACACAGGTTTCAATCTGCGGGTCCGTCTTTGTAACCTGCCGCCTTCTGAGGCGGGCGCTGTCGTATTCTCTTGATTTGTCAGCTCGACCGGATAGCCGCGCCTTTTGCCGCTCGTAGTGGAGGGATCGCAGCAAAACTTCTGCCCGACCTCAATCACCGCAATCGCGCGTTCCTTCCCGCATCTTCCGCATCATGTATACTTTGCTATGCACTCTCTCACACTCATTCCATGATTCCTTACCTACACCTGGGCCCTTTCCAAATTCCCACCTTCGGCTTGATGGTTGCCCTCGCCCTCATCATCGCCGCCTACATTCTTCACGCCGATTTGGTCCGCCGCGGCCTGCAGGCCGACGCCTTCAGCATGGTCACTGTCGCCGGCCTTGCGGGCATCGCGGGCGCCAAGCTCTACCATCTTCTTGAATCTCCCGCCGAATTCTTCGCCCATCCCATCGCACTCATCTTCACCCGCTACGGCTTCGCCTGGTTCGGTGGATTCCTCAGCGGCTTCGGCACCATGATTTATCTTGGCCATCGCGTCAAGCTGCCCTTCCGGCAATTCCTCGACGCCTGCACTCCCGCCGCCGCGTTCGGTTACGCCGTCGGTCGTATCGGCTGCTTTCTTTCCGGCGATGGCGACTACGGCAAGCCCACCAATCTTCCCTGGGGCATGAGCTTTCCCAACGGCGTTGTTCCCACCACGCAAACTTGCGTCGAGTGGGGCTCCCCCGCGAATTGCAATGTTCACCCCGCGCCGCTCTACGAGTTTCTCATATGGTCCGCCATCGGCGCTTTGCTCTGGTATCTCGGCTCACGCTGGCTCCGCGATCCAAAATCGGCCGGCCAACTCTTCGCTCTCTACCTTATTCTTACCGGCATGGCTCGCTTCCTCGTCGAAATCGTCCGCATCAACCCTCGCTCCTTCTTCGGTATGTCCAACGCCCAAACCGCCAGCGTCCTCTCCGTCCTGGCAGGCATACTCCTATTCTTCTGGCTCCGAAGCAGAGCGCAGCAGCCCGAGCCCGCAAAATCCAAATCCCGCACCTGACGCCCCCCAACAAAACCGATGGGCGTTTTTCTGCATGTAACGCTGACTCTATGCCAGCTGATTGCCTGCTTGCGATTTTGTCGGGCCCGTGAGTGCTTTAGCGCGAGAGGCGCAACAGAGGTTAGCCCCGTGCGTGAGCGCGGGGATGCGAACCAGGTGAGTCGTCAAAGCGTAAGTGCTGTACCCGCTTCAATTGGTTAACCTTCGCTGGCTAATTCCTCTTTTGTTCCGATCGACTCTCTGATGATAGAGTGGCCGCGAACGTAATGCCGCAGCACACAGCCCTTCAGAGGGAGCCCAGTCATGAGTCAGGAAAAGCGCAGGTCGCCTCGATATTTCTTTTTCGCCAGTGCCGAACTCACCGAAGAAAATTCTCAGGTTCACGTTCCTTCTCGCGTCAGCGAACTGTCCTTGCACGGCTGCTACCTCGATATGATGAATCCCTTTCCCGTGGACACTGTGGTGCATCTCACCATCGAATCCGGCAACACCCTGTTCGAGACTCGTGCAAAGAGCATTCACTCCACGCCCAACATCGGCGCCGGCGTAACCTTCCTCGACCAAACGCCCGAATCCCAACCGATCCTAAATCGCTGGCTAGAACAAGCCGCCCCACGAGTCGAGCGCCGTAGGTGCGGCACTCTGCGCGGATGGTCAAGACTACACCCCGATCACGATTTTGGGCGCCCATCCTTGCGGTTTTGAATGCATGCAAGGGTGACTCTTGGGTTCTCTTTCTCTTGGCGCCCCACAGCCAGTTTTCTGCGTGTGGCTTCTTTGTGGTCTTTAGGGTGTCGGAGCTTCAGCTCCGACATTTGACCTTGATAAGAATTGCGCTTTAGCCCCCGAGAAATCGTTCAGTCGACAACTCCTCTCCATGCCTATTTCAGCAGACCGTACACCTCCACCTCGCCTCGTGCCCCCACGTATACGCGCCCATTCACCACCACCGGGATCACGAATCGCGTCGCCAACCCTGCCCGATCGCGCGCGCTGTTCTGCTCTGAGGTGTAGATCGGCTGCTCAATGTTCTTCCCATCGAACGCATATAGCACCGCGCGCTGCTCTTCGCCATTCCATGTTCTTGTTGCCACCGCCCACACAACCGCATTCTCGGCGTTGTTCGCCGAAACAGAAGGCGTAGCGCCGGGATTCGCGAATTTCATTCGTGAAGTTTTACCCAATGTGAGATGCCCTTTTTCGATGGCATAGTCCCGCAGGTAGTCGTCGCTGCACGCAAAGAAAATGTGTCCGTTCCAATACGCCATCGCGCCGTAGCCTCCCCCTCTCATCCCGATCCGCTGCACTACCGCATCGCCTTCGCTGTGGAACTGGCCCATCTTGTCGCGATCGATCACGTAGATCTCGGCGCCCTTGGTGGGTTGCAGCAGCAGGTGACGATGTGGCCCAGGCTGGTCTGGCAAAAGGGTCGGGCCGCTCGAGCCCAGATCCGCGTCCGTATTGCTTAGGTGAGCTTGATCGTACGGCGTGAAGTAATCGCGAATCACCAGCGAAGACCCATCGACTGCGATTTTCAGTACCGAGTCGCCGTAGTCTCGCCCTCCCGTCGCTGCATTGAACGTTCCGTTGCCGGTCGGCACGTAAATGTTGCCGTTCCCGTCGACCCCTGGCCCGGTGTCGCTCGCCCAGATCCCGCCCTCCTCGCCGTCGGGAGTGACGTTCAGCACCGCCTTTTGCGCCAGCGTCTCCGCATCGTACGCCATCACCCAGCCGTGGTATGGCGCGCGGTCGCAAGACGACGCCCAGGTGAGAATCACAGCGCCGTTCACTAGCACCAAAGAAGCGCGCGGATTTTCCAGCAATGTATCAAAACGCACTTGTCCTCCCGCGGAACCAGCGCCTTTTCCTGGGACGGTCGCGGCGATCAGCTTGGGACCGCCGAACTTTTCCGCCCCCGTGGTGATCGCCAGCGCATGCAAATGCTGAGAATACTCGCTGTCGTTAAACGTATGGCCGATCTTTGTGCGCGCCAGCACGTACAGCGTACCGGCTTTCAGGTCGATCACTGGCGTCGACGTGATGCCGATCTCCGGCTGAATGAAAGGGCATTGCACATCTCGTGCGGAAAGAGGCTCATCGCCCCGCTTCTTGTCCAGCAAACTCACTTGCCACAATGGTGCAGCGCCTGGTCGTTCCGCATCAAACGCATAGACGCTGTCGTGTTCGGTCGCGACGAAAATCACGTTATGCATTCCCTTGCCAGAAATTTCCACCGAGGGAATGAACAGCGGCTGAGCATACACCGCGCCGTCAACCTTGTACGCGCCTAGCTTCCCGAACCGATTCGCGTTCACGTTTTGTGGAGTCAAGATCTTCTCGCCCAGCGTGGCCCCGGTACGCAAATTGTCGTACTGTGAAGTGAGAACTTGCGCAGCAACTCTAGTTGAACTGGCCAGCGCAACCTCAAGCACCAGACAGCAAATCACGGAACATTTCATGGCTGACTCCTTCGAGCGTAAGGGTCGCACCAGGCAGGGCAGGAACCCGAATCTCGCGCCAACCGGCAAGGCGCGCCCAGGTTAGGGCGGGTCCACAGCATTAGACGCCACTGCCCCAGAATTGTTTCCACCGAGCTGGCGGAGGCTCAAAAAGCTCAGAGATGACTTTGGGTTGCGAGTCGGGTGGCCCATCCTTGCGGTTTTGTTCTATGCAAGGGTGGGTCTTGCTTTGCTCTTCGCTAGCCGAAAAGTGGCCTTTCGAAAGATTGCGTATTCACTGGGCGCTGGCCACCTGGTCGCTGACCACGACTGCCTACTCTAGCAAATTCCTCAGCACATACTGCAGAATCCCGCCATGCTGGTAATAGGAGAGTTCCTCCGGCGTATCCACGCGCACCGTCGCCGTGAACTTCTTCTTTTTAGCGTCCGGCGCTTTCGCGCCCACCGTCACATCGCCGCGAGGCGCCATCGACGCCACTCCTTCAATCTCAAACACCTCGTTACCCGTCAGTCCCAGCGATTCGCGCGTCTCCCCTTGCTTAAACTCCAGTGGCAGCACGCCCATACCTACCAGATTGCTTCTATGAATGCGTTCGAAGCTCTCCGCAATCACCGCACGCACGCCCAGCAATCGCGTGCCTTTGGCGGCCCAATCGCGGGACGAACCCGATCCATATTCCTTGCCCGCTAGCACCACCAGCGGCACGCCGTCTTCGCGATACTTCACCGCCGCGTCGTAGATGAACATCTTCTCGCCGTCCGGCAGGTGCAGCGTCCAGCTCCCCTCGGTGCCCGGCGCCAGCTGATTGCGCAGTCGGATATTGGCGAACGTGCCTCGCATCATTACTTCATGATTTCCGCGCCGCGCCCCGTACGAATTGAACTCGTGCGGCTTCACACTGTGCGCGAGCAAATATTTCCCCGCCGGGGAATCTACAGCAATCGAGCCCGCTGGCGAAATATGATAGGTGGTCACGCTGTCGC
>Ga0126379_10002340_pt1 | contig 12025 bp, 12 predicted proteins | sample PanSoiMetPlot_24_FD_92640 | JGI IMG/M metagenome (GOLD analysis project Ga0126379, IMG submission 92640) | Tropical forest soil microbial communities from Panama - MetaG Plot_24 | ecosystem: Environmental > Terrestrial > Soil > Tropical forest > Bulk soil | place: Panama | collected 2016-02-17
CATCACTCCGCTCCCGTGTGCCTCAACAGCCTGCTTTACAAGACAGAAAAAGATCTGGAGCAGATCAGCCTCTGGCTGGGCCATTCTGACGACGCCAAAAAGTGGAGCAAGCGCGCCGAAGACCGAAAGAAATTAATCACGAAATATCTCTGGAACGAACAGCAAGGCATGTTCTACGACTACGATTTCGTCAATAGCCAGATGTCGAGATATCGCTATGCGTCGACGTTCTATCCGCTATGGGCCGGGCTCGCGACGAAAGAGCAGGCGCAAGCGGTCGACCGCAATCTGAACTTGCTGGAACATCCGGGCGGCGTCGCAATGAGCACAGAGCAAACCGGCGCCCAGTGGGATCTTCCCTACGGTTGGGGATGCATCGAGATGCTAATAATCGATGGGCTACGAAGGTATGGCTATAACGACGATGCGGACCGTGTTTCCTATGAATTTCTTTCAATCGTGGCTGAGAACTTTCGGCGCGACGGCACCATTCGCGAAAAGTATAACGTCGTCTCCAAGTCTTCCGAAGCACAGGTGGAACTGGGTTACAAAATGAACGTCGTGGGCTTCGGATGGACCAATGCCGCGTTTCTCGACTTGCTGCATGATCTTCCAAAATCTATGGCTGACCGGCTGGAACGGGAACAGAACCAGCCTTTGTCAGCCATGAAGTGACCTGCGGAGTGTGATCCTCTTCTGTGTACCGCGCATCAGTGTCTTGCAGAACAGAGTCGAAGCATCCCTGATCCATCGCGGTGTCATCCTGATGGCCTGTGCTTTTTGCAGGTCGGAGGACCTATGCAGTCCCTGGCTGCATGAGCGCTGCCGGCGGAGTTGCATAGGTACCTCCGGCGCCAAAAAACGGCGCCATCAGGATGACAAAGCGTGGTTATGCGTTGAGCATGTCCCGCGTTGACGTGTCTGTCCAACCCTCCTAAGATGAAACACTCCGCTCCTTCCTCATGGGGTAATCAGACATGATCGACCAGACGATCTCGCACTATCGCATCACAGGCAAACTGGGAAGCGGCGGAATGGGCGTGGTGTATGAAGCAGAGGACCTCACTCTCGGCCGTAAGGTCGCTCTGAAATTTTTGCCTCAGCAACTGTCGCGAGAACAGAATGCTCTCGATCGCTTCTTGCAGGAAGCTCGCACTGCTTCAGCATTAAACCACCCCAATATTTGCACGATCTATGCGGTTGAGAACGCGGCAGGCGACAACGGACAGAACCAATCTTTCATTGCGATGGAGTTGCTGGAAGGGCAGAATCTCGCGGAGAAGCTCAACTCTGGACCAATGCTGCTGGATCGCACGCTTGATATCGCGATTCAGCTTGCAGATGCTCTCGACGCCGCGCACGCGAAAGGTATCATCCACCGCGATATCAAGCCCGCCAATATTTTTGTGACGCCGCGCGGGCAGGTGAAGGTCCTCGATTTCGGCTTGGCCAAACTGACTCGCCCCGAAATGCAGATGGAGACCCTCGGCGCGACGCAGGATTCTCCGCTACCGCACCTGACGAGTCCAGGCGCGACCGTTGGCACAATCGCCTATATGTCTCCCGAGCAGGCGCGCGGAGAAGAACTCGACCGGCGCACAGATTTGTTTTCCCTGGGCACGGTTCTGTATCAGATGTCCACCGGCAAGCTGCCATTCGCTGGTGCCACATCGGCGGTGACCTTCCATGCCATTCTGCAACTTGATCCGCAACCTGCATTGCAACTGAATCCGGCCCTGCCACCGAAATTGCAGGAAATCATCGACAAGCTGCTCGAGAAAGATGTCGACCTCCGCTACCAATCGGCAGCTGATCTGCGCGGCGATCTCAAGCGCCTGAAGCGCGATTCCGAATCAGGTCGCAAGACGCCAATCTCCAGTTCAGGAGTCGTCGCTGCTGCCCCGGCTGCGACTTCGGCGACGCCAACGCCTCCGAGCGGCGGATCGGTCGCAGTCCCGGCGCAAAGCAATGCGAATACACGCAGATGGATCCTTCGGGCATTGATTGTCTTGCTGGTTGTGACCGGAATCGGGAGCCGGATTCGCGCATATTTCCACCATCAGGACGAAAAGCCATTCCAGAACATCTCGGTGAATAAGGTGACCGACTCCGGTAATGCTCAATGGGCGGCTATTTCTCCGGACGGGAAGTACCTCCTCACCATGATGCGCGACAACGGCCTCGCGAGCTTGTGGCTGAGGAACGTCCCAACGAACAGCAACACACAGGTGCAGCCGCCTGCCGATGTGTACTACAACGGCCTAACCTTCTCGAACGACGGGAACTACTTTTACTTTGTGCGCAGCGATCCGGGGAATACGAATCTGAGGTTTTTGTATCGAGCTCCGCTGTTGGGAGGCACTCCACAAAAACTTGCCAGTGATGTCGACTCCAACATCTCGTTCGCGCCGGACGGCAGCAAGTTCGCGTTCATGCGATACGACAATCCGGTTGCAGGGCAGTACCTGCTCATCGTCCGCACACTCGATAGCGGTGAAGAAAAAGTCTTGATGAGCGGTTCGAATAGCCAGCAGATCTTTAGCCCCGTCTGGTCCGCGGATGGAAAGACAATCGTCTGCGCCGCCATTCACGTCGGCAAGTCTCTGCAGAGCGTAATCGCGGTTGACACAGCCACTGGCAAGAGCAGAGTGATGTTCGACGACAGCGCCAACGTTTTCGGCGCGACAGACTGGCTGCCCGATGGCAGTGGACTGGTGGGCTTTGTATCCGCTCAATCGTGGAATTTCAGCCGTAACCAGATTGCTCTCCTCTCCTATCCTGACGCCAAGCTCTTCCCGATTACCAGAGACACGAACAGCTACTCCGGTGCCAGCATCGCGGCCAGTGGTCGGCTAATGGCCGCGATCCTGAGCGAAGCGCGCTATAACCTTTACATCCTGCCTACCGGTGCTCCAGTTGCGTCAGCCCGTCAAGTCACCTCAACCTCAGCGGACACAAATTTCACCTGGACGCGCGACAACCAAATCATTGCTGACCAGCGCAACACGTTGAACGCGATTGATGCGGCAACTGGGACCAAAACGCAATTCATCACTCAAGAGGAAGGCAGAGTCGGCGGCAATCCGGCGGCGTGTCCGGACGGGCACCACGTTGTTTTTGATCTCATCTTCAAAGTAGGCTCAGGGAACCAGAACATTTGGCGGACTGATTCAACCGGGGGCAATCTAACGCAGCTCACTTCTGGCGCTCACGAGGGGCATGCGGAATGTTCGGTCGACAGTCGATGGGTGTATTACGTCGAGTACCGCGACGAGGCCAAACTGGCACGTGTGCCGATTGACGGAGGGCCGCCTCAGACGATTTCTGACCTTCCTGTAAACGGTTTGTTTGATCTATCTCCAGACGGCAAACTGGCGGCGTTCGCCACGTTGGAGCATACCGGCGAGCACAAAGAGAAACTGGCGGTGGTGAGTGCTGAGTACGGCCAAAATCCGAAGGTCCTCGACTTTGAACGTCCTCGATTTGGAATTCTGCGCTTCAGTATGGACAGCAAGGCCGTTGTCTATCCCATCCGCGAAAACGGAGCGGATAATCTCTGGCTACAGCCGCTGGATGGCTCGAAGGGCCACTCCGTCACCGATTTCAAGTCTGAACGCATTTACGACTTTCACTGGTCCTTCGATGGAAAACAGTTGGCGTTGGTGCGCGGGCACACCGATTCCGACGTTGTTCTCATCCGCGACACGCAGCAGTAGAGTTACGGACCTCAGACCTCAGACCTGTGCCTCACCATTGTGGCCCCGCGAAGAGAAGGATGCTCGCGGGGGAAGATTGCCCTTGTGCTGATGAAGAAGTCGCCGTTTGAGAATGTAGAAGCATATGACAGCACTACCACCGTTTGGGTACATGGCAAGAAGATCCCGGGCTAAGGCCTGGCGGCTGCCAACGGTCTCTAACACACTAGAGATTCGGAATACTGGTAGGGTTTCCGCTTAAGACCATCTCTATCGCGGAGTCCTACATTGACTGGGTTTGAGTGTAATCTGGAACTTACGCCATCTCAGTGTGCAGCCGCGAACTGGCGAAGCGTCTGTTGCTGCTCAGCTGTTAGATACTTTTTACCGAAAATGAAGATAGTGCCCTTTCCGGAGAACATAAAAACGCGATCATCCTCACCTTTGTGCAGCGCCTCTGTCCACAGAACACGCCAACTGCAGCCGTCTCCATTGACCGAGAATCCGGATTGGTCGACTTCAGTGCGATATTTCTTGCCCGTCAAATCGGATTGAAAATAGTAGCGACGATGGTGGCGCGCTGGAAACAGTGTGGCGATTCCCGAATAGATGAACAAGGCTCCTGTGAACAACACTAAAATGGGTGGCCAGTCCGGTGCCCATCTGGTGATGGCAATGAGGACGTAGAATAATCCGAGCACGATATAAGCTAATGCACGCTTGAAGACCTGCCCTTTGCTCCACGCTTTGTAATACAGCACTTGTGCAGCGGAGTACTCCTCAACTGGAATTTCATACTCGAATTGCATATTGAAGGAATCGTGCCCGGTTTTCCAACGGTTGGCAAGTAACTCAAATAACCCAGTTTGGCAGACTGTGCAGAAACACTAAGGGCGGCCATTGCTGGCCGCCCTCATTGCGTATTGTACTTGTGTGAAGCGGTCTTAGACAGACTTGACGTTCTCTGCCTGCCAGCCCTTGGGGCCCTTTACCACGTCAAACTGTACTTGCTGACCTTCCTGAAGGCTGCGGAAGCCGCTAGCCTGAATGGCGGAGAAATGCACGAAGACATCCTCACCGTTCTGGCGGCTGATGAACCCGTAGCCCTTGGCGTCGTTAAACCACTTCACTGTTCCTGTTTCCATGTTGGTGCTTGTTCCTTTGTTCTTGATGTAGCGCTGAAACTTTCGGGATTCTTCTGCAGGCAGGTCAACGCTGGGTTAAGCGGAGATGCTTTTACTGCGAAGGAACTCTAAAGTCAAACGCAGTTTCATTGTACGTGAAGGTAGCCCAAAATAGCCAGCGAAATCGTGAGCGATAGTGCATAACACACTGATAACTATGGCTTTATGTCGATTCTGCCAAGGTGACTCCGTGCCTCTCAGAGATTGCAAATTTTCGGATTTCGTAACGAAGATTGAGGCTTATGGCAAATGGTCTTATTACTCCAATTATCCTTCTGAATTTCTGAAATTTGAGTTTCTCGAAGTCTATCGGTCCGCGATTTGCCACCTTCAGTCAAAACAATCATCATAAGAACAGGATGCGCTTACGTCTTTTTCTTCTCGGAATTCTCTTCACCGCAGCCACGGCGTCAGCTGGGATTGTGGAAAATGTTCGTTTTCTTCTGGCTCAGAATAATTTCGCCGCCGCCCAGTCGCAGCTGGAGTCTTATCGTAGCCAGCGTGGAGTCGACGGCGAGTACTTGGATGCATTTTCCTGGTTAGGCCGGGCCGCATTCGACCAGGGCCAGTACGATCAGGCTGCTGCTTTTGCGAAGCAGACGAAGACGCTGGCATTGGAAGAGTTGAAGAAGCGTCCGCTGGATGCGGAGCCGCATCTGCCCCTTGCACTCGGAGCCGCGCTTGAAGTTCAGTCGCAGGTCATGGTGGCACGACGGCAGAAGACGCAGGCGCTCGCGCTGCTCCAATCTGCGCTTCGGACGTACGGGAATACCTCCATCCACGATCGCATTCAGAAAAATCTGAACTTAATTTCCTTCCAGGGAAAGATCGCGCCAGCGCTTAGATCCGACAACCCCACGGAAGCGAAGGTGCTGTCGCCGGGGCAACTCAAGGGCACGGCTGTGTTGCTGTTCTTCTGGGCGCACTGGTGCGCCGACTGCAAGGCAGAGGCCCCAATCATCACGCAATTGCGCTCAGAGTTTGCCGGAAAAGGATTGAACGTGATCGGGCCGACACGGCTCTACGGTTATACGGCGCAGATTGAGCATGCCTCGCCCAGCGACGAATTGAGGTACATCGATGCGGTCCGGCACCGCTTCTATTCCGGATTGCTCGATATGCCGATGCCAATCAGCAAGTACAACTTCGAAACCTACGGCGCGTCTACCACGCCGACGCTGGTGCTGATCGATCGCGCAGGAAGAGTGGCCTGGTACCACCCCGGAGCCGTTCCATATGGCGAGCTACGCAGCGAGATTGAAAAGGTCGTGGCACGGTAGCCGAACGACACTTTCGCCCATTCAGCCGTGTGGGGCGAGGGCTGCACTCCGTGTGCCAGACGGTCTAGCCGCTTTCCTTGACGCTTTTGCGACACTCATTGGCACGTTATCGAAAGCTTGCTAAACCCTCTCCCGCTAATCTCGACTAGTCCGAAGTCAAGCGGGAGGAATGCCACGGGTGAATCGCTTGCATCATTGGCTGTGCCGCTCGGCCCGCTGGCGAAAAACCATTGAGCAGCGCGTACCCTGGGTGCTCTCTGATGCGAACCTTGGGCAAGACGTCCTCGAGTTGGGCCCGGGGCCCGGCGTCACAACTGATCTCGTGCGCGTCAGTGCGCCGCACCTCACTGCCATCGAATTGGATCCGCAGCTGGCGAACTCGCTCCGTGCTCGTCTGCGCGGCAGCAATGTCGAGGTGGTTACGGGCGATGCCACCGCCATGCCATTTTCCGACGGGCAGTTCTCCGGCGGAGTTTCTTTCACCATGCTGCATCATGTTCCCTCGCCGCAACTTCAAGACAAACTACTCCGCGAGGTTTGGCGGGTTCTGCAGCCGGGAGGAATTTTTGTGGGCAGCGACAGCATGCAGAGTTTCTTCATGCGGCTGATCCACATGGGCGACACTTTGGTTCCGATTGATCCGGACAAGTTCGGCGTACGTCTGGAAGCGGCGGGATTCGAGGTGTTGGAAATAGAAAAACGTGCCGGAGTATTTCGGTTCCAGGCACGAAAGCCGGCGTAGCGTCACAGAGGCGAACGAACACTTCATCTCAGGAGAATTTGTATGAAGCAAGATAGAGTTATTCGAAATCTGAAGGGGCTGACTCCAGCTCTTCTCGCAGCATTTCTGTGTTTGTCGGTCCCGATATCGATGTTCGCAGCCGATGACGCAGACTCAACCGCAGTCGGAACAATGACCGTAGAGGGGCTTGTGCGCGACATCGCTTGTCCCCTGCAAAACAAAAAATCCACCTCGGCCAGCTTCAGCAAAGAGTGCATCACGATGTGTCTGAAGTCGGGGTCTCCGCTGGGGATTCTGACCAGGGAAGGGGAAGTGTACGTTCCGGTCACTCAGTCTATGCCAGACATGGGGCAGGACGCGCTGAAGCCGTTCGTTGGCGAACATGTGAAGGCGACGGGCAAAGTGTTTTTGAGAAATGGCACACACGCGATCGAAATCAGTAAAATTGATCGCTTGGCTGAAGCGGTTCAGAGCAAGTAGAACGTCATGGGCTGAGTTCCGCGTGGGAATGAACGGCAAGCACCCACTCGGGATTCAGCCTCGCTATTTGATTTCGTGGAGCTTCCCCGTCTTCACGTCGTAAACGAATCCCCTCACGGGAAGATGTTTTGGAATCCATGGATGTGACTTTACCTTTCGAACCTGCTGGCGAACGTTTTCTTCCAGGTCGTCGAACGCATAAAAATGGGCGGGTTCGCTGGCGATCGCCCCTGTCTTCTCCGTCAGCTTCTGCCTTAGTTCGTATTCCTTTACGTTCAGAAGACCGCAGTCGGTGTGGTTGATGATGATGAACTCCTGCGTGTCGAGGAGGTGATGCGAGACGATCAGCGAGCGAATCGCGTCATCGGTGGCAATGCCGCCAGCATTGCGGATCATGTGTGCATCGCCGGGGCGCAGGCCAAGGCAATGCTCGAACAGGATTCGCGAGTCCATGCACGCCAGGACGGCGGCATGGCGGCGGGGGCGAACCTGGAGATCGCCTAGATTAAAGCTGCGTGCAAAGATTTCATTAGCGGCTAAGAGTTCGTCGGCTACGGACAAGATATGCTCCTGATTTTGATCTTTCCGGTCTCGCAAAATCGGCGAGAGCTGGGACACCCCATTTCGAGGCCCCTATAAAAGGATCCCACTCGTTGGTCCGTTTTAGTTTAACCGTTACAATCGGCGCGTGAACCTCGGGTCAAACCTGGACGACACAATCGTCGCAATCGCCACGCCGCCCGGGCGCGGAGGAATTGGTGTGGTGCGGCTCTCCGGTCCTGATGCAGTAAAGATTTCGCGTCCCCTGTTGCGGCTGAAGCACGATCTGGAGCCGGGGCGCGCCGTGTTCGCGGAACTGATCGATCCGTGTGGCGCGGGCACTCCTGCCCGCGAAAAGCCAGCACCGTCAAGCACTGTCGAAGGGACACCACCGATGCACGCGGAGAAGAAGGCGGAGGTGTCCGCTTCACATGAACAGCGCATCGATGAAGTTGTGGTCACCTATTTCCCAAAGCCTCATTCCTACACTACCGATGACGTGATCGAGATTTCCGCCCACGGTTCGCCTGTGGTGCTGCGGCACATCATCGAGCTCTGCGTAGCCGACGGCGCGCGACTGGCCGAGCCCGGAGAGTTCACGATGCGCGCCTTCCTGAATGGCCGCTTTGACCTCACTCAGGCCGAAGCCGTACGCGACTTAATCGATTCGCAGACGTTGTATCAAGCGAAGGTGGCGGCGCAGCAGTTGGACGGTGCACTATCGCGTCGTCTGCAACCCATCAAACAAAAACTGGTCGAACTGATTGCGTTGCTCGAGGCCGGAATTGATTTCGCAGATGATGATGTCTCGGTTCTGCCCGACAAAACGATTCTGGATCACATCTCTAGCGTGGATGCATCGCTGCGCGAGCTAAACGCGAGCTTTGCCTACGGCAAGATCGTGCACGAGGGACTCACGCTGGCCATCGTCGGCCGGCCAAACGTGGGCAAATCGAGCTTGTTCAACCGGCTGGTGGAGCGCGAAAGAGCGATTGTCACTTCGACTCCAGGGACCACGCGCGATCTGGTTACAGAGACCGTGGCAATTGGTGGTATTCCAGTCCGGCTTGTCGACACTGCCGGAATCCGAAAGGCAATCGACGAGGCAGAGTCCATCGGTATTCAAAAATCGATGGAGGCGCTCGCCGATGCCGACCTGGTTCTGGCGGTGCTCGATGCGTCGCAGACTCCCGGCGCGGAAGATGAGGAACTGTTGCGGCAGGCTGAGGTACGGCCGGTGATATTAGTCAAGAATAAGTCCGATCTCGAAGCTAGGGACATCCCCACTCCTGGCAACGTCGGCCAGAAAAGGGGCGCCCACATTCCTGTTCCTACCTCTGCGCTGACGGGAGAGGGCATCGCGGATCTACGTCGCGAGATTCTGCGGCATCTCGGTGGAGAAAATGGGGCGCAAGCAGAGGCTGGATTTCTCACGAATGTCCGCCATCACGGGCTGATCAAAGATTCTCTCGCCGCACTCGACGCAGCGAAAAATGCTGTCGAACAGAGAATTCCTCATGAGATGTTGCTGCTCGATCTCTACAACGCTTTGCGCCCGCTCGATGAGATCACCGGCGCAACGACCAACGACGACATCCTGAACCTGATCTTCAGCACGTTCTGCATTGGGAAATGAGAAGATCGCGCAACTATAACTAGTCTTCACGGGGCATGTCGGCGAAGCGCAATGAGGACGAAACCTGAAACTGTCAGCACGAGGCACGCAAAAGAGAAAACGTAGTAGAGCACTTTGATCTTTGGCCATATGAAAGCCGGCCATTTGTCCGCAAACCTATCGGACCATGTTTCTCCCAGCCGGGGTGGCAATGCGGCTTCATCCGAGTCAGGCTTCCAGTGGTCCGCGATCCAGGTAGCGCGAAGATTCGACATCAAGACCGCAGCGATTATGATTCTCACGACCCCCACCCCGGTCGCCAAGGTGTCCATTACGAAATAGATCAGCACCATCGCCGCTGCGAAAGGATTATGTTCACGAACGCCAACGCCGCCCAGATGAAAGAGCAGAAAGACCACAATACCGGTGATGGGTTGCCGCGTGAGCGTCAGGAGAACCAGCCCCAACACACCGACGATGGTGCAGACCCAGAACCCCTGCACAGCGAGATAGTCCACATCAGCGCCGCTTTGGATGGAAGGCCAAAATAGGCTCTTGAGGCGACTTTCCGTGCGGACGGTTGAATCCGAGAGGCCTAACGTTTGCATGGTGCGGGATTAGACCTCAAACCCGCGACGGTGTCTACAACAATAATGGCCTTATTTCGACAGCGCGGCCAGAGCTTCGCGAAATAACGAATCGAACGATCCACCTTTTCCGCTTTTCGCCGCCAATGCCAGCGCTTTCTCTGCCATGGCACGCTGATATCCCAAGTTTGCGAGGGCAGAGAGGACGTCTTCTTCGACAGCACTGATGGGTGCTGCAGTTGGGGCTATGATCGGTCCCGCCTGAGGCAGTTTGTCCCGCAGTTCCAGCACCATGCGCTCGGCTGTTTTCTTGCCAATTCCTGGAATGCGCGTGAGCCGTGCCACGTCGTTGCCCCGGATCGCGCCGACCATCTCGTCAGCAGGCATGCCGCTGAGAATGGTGATCGCCAGCTTGGGCCCGATTCCGCTGACGGTAATCAGCTTTTCGAAGAGCAATTTCTCCGGCGAGCGGAGAAATCCATAAAGGGCGAGTGCATCCTCGCGCACGTGCGTATGGATGAAAAGGGCGACCTCAGAGCTGACGGCCGGTAAGTCAGAGAAAGTCGGCACGCTGATGGTGACGTCGTAACCGACGCCGCCAGTTTCAACAATTGCCTGGTTCGGATGTTTCGCCAACAGCTTTCCGCGAAGGTGGGCAATCATGGTCAGGCCCATTGTAGCTGCCGGGACTGAGGTCCGGGATAGCGCTGTGAGCTTCGAGCCACGGCCACGACCTGTTTACCAGAATGTGAGAGCTCGCAGCTCAGAGCTCGAAGCTGGGTTGCCAAGACTCAGCATTCAGCCGATTTCTATTGACAGAGAAAATTTTAATAGGTCAATATTGACACTATCATGAATGACCTATTGATACTGGCCATGCTCCTGGCTGGACCGAAGTATGGCTATCAGCTCAAGCGGGAAGTGGGCTGGATGATGGGGCAGGGAGGTCTTCACAACAACATCGTTTATCCGTTGCTGAGGCGTTTTCTGGAAGAGGGTTGGGTCAGCAAGAAGTCTGTGCCCGGCGAGCGCGGGCAGACAAGGCAGCAGTACGCACTGACCGCTGAGGGGCGACGCTGTTACTTTGAGCGCATTCGCCAATTCAGCCAAGACGATGCTTCCTCAGAGGAAGCTTTTTTTCTGCGAGTCGGCGTCTTCGAGGCCCTGCCGGCTGAGTCTCGGGAGGCGATTCTTTCCGCGCGCGCGGCTTTTCTCGAGAGGCGGGACACAAGACTGGAGACGCTTCGGGAAAACATGGAGTTGGGGAAGTACGGCGGAGAGATCGTCCGCTACATGAGAAAGCAGATCGGGACGGAGCGGGAATGGATCCGCCATCTGCGGCGGATTGCGAAGGCGGAAGTGAGCGCAAAGAAGTCCTCGGAACTTGTCCGATCGGACAATTGAGGAGCGAGTATGCGGCACATGACTTTGTGGCAAATGGAACTGATTCCCTGGTACGTATTCGGAGCCTATTGGGCTGTGAGTTGGCTTCGCGTAAAACGAACCAAAGCTACAGAAAGATCGCTCGACCGCTTACTGACAGTTGTAGTGGTAGTCGTCGCGTTCAATCTCTTATTCGGAGACTTGATGCGGGTTGGCCCCCTGCGCCTGCGGTTCGTCCCCGCAGAGCCATGGATTGAGTGGATCGGCATCGCATTGACGTGGGTTGGTGTGGCCGTTGCCGTGTGGGCGCGATATTGCCTTGGAGTGTACTGGAGCGCCCGAGTTACGCTCAAAGAAGGACACCAACTCATCCGCTCGGGTCCTTATGCTTTTGTCAGGCACCCGATCTACACAGGGATGTTGGTAGCCGCTATTGGTGCGGCCTTGGTGGAGGGAGAGTGGCGCGGGATCGTCGCGGTTATTTTGTTGCTCGCGGCTCACTCGCGCAAGGCGATGCGA
>Ga0126379_10002341_pt1 | contig 12025 bp, 13 predicted proteins | sample PanSoiMetPlot_24_FD_92640 | JGI IMG/M metagenome (GOLD analysis project Ga0126379, IMG submission 92640) | Tropical forest soil microbial communities from Panama - MetaG Plot_24 | ecosystem: Environmental > Terrestrial > Soil > Tropical forest > Bulk soil | place: Panama | collected 2016-02-17
CAAGTGCCAAGCCAGGTACGCTGCAAACAGAACACAGAAAGAGCAGAACACTTCATAGCCAAGTACGACCTGGGCGTAAGAAAAGCCGGAGTGACCAACCGGAAAACGAACAGGATTAATCGAGCCTGCAACGTGCCAGAACATCAAGAGTCCATACGTGTTGCCTGCGGCCCACAGGAAGAGCAAACCACTGGCAGTTCTGTAGAGATTAGTTGCTTTCATAAAGGTTCTCCTGAACAACAAGCTTGCTAACGTCGAGAAAACGAAGTCTGTGAACGCGGACCCTGGACGAGCAGGCACAAAGATAGAAACCCGAAACAGGTTTGAGCCGCAAGACTAGTGCGAACCATGCGATTTCTCTTTCTCATCCGTCATTAACCGTTAGGTAATCGCGACTTCCGGAAGCCTGTTGAAAGCGAGAGAATTCCCAGCAGTATCAAACCTCCGCCGGAGGCCGGGTAAAAGCGCGCTCACGCTGGTCCGGTACACGGTATGACGTGCTCCAAAAAACCAACCATGATCAGGACTCCCGACAGGATGCTTCCGCCTCCGCCAACGGAAAGGGGGAGTCGTTGTCCTCCCAGTGGGAGGAGAAGGATCAGACACACGGCTGAAACGACCATCGCAAAGCCACCGAGCGTCCAGAGCAATCCAAGAGTGGCAAGTGCAGACGCTACTGCCGACCATTCACGCAACACGAGCACCCCGGCGCTAGTAGTTGCGAAACCCAGAACGAGAAATGCAGCTTCAATCAGTCGCTCTACATCTATTCTTGCTGCCATCAGAACCTCGTTATGGCGGACCGGTTGTTCCCCCAGGGCGTTTGTTGTTGAGCCACTCAAATCCGTCGACTCGTCGCGCGCGTTGGAACTATGCCGCCGCTGGTGCGTTTCGAAAGAAGCCCGTGAAGTGGTAAACCATTAGCAAAGACCAGGCAAGCGCAACTGCTTTGTAGATGAGACCCACGTTGGTGGTAAACCCGGCCATCGGCGGCCCGAGCGCGAACAGAACTCCAAACGCCCCCACTGTATAGCCGCGAGAGCCTGGCCGACGCGATGCTTCGTGACGCCGATCGATTAGACGACCGATGTAAGCCCATTGAAAAGCAACAGCCAGCAGCAAAACTGCCAGACGCCACGCGGTCACCTCTCCATGTGAAAATGCGTAGCACGGAGAGGCAAGCACGGCGACGGGACCGTTCAGCATGCCGGCGACTTGCAGCGGGATCGGCACATCGAGGCTTGAGGGTGAAAACTCCGAACGCGCTCGGTGCCACAGAGCAGCCGTAACAAGAACGGCGCAAAGCGGCAACCACAACGCGAATCTAGTGCGCTTCATATTCCACCTCGCGCCTGAGGAATTGGTGTCTGCAGTACTACCTATGTAGATCTCTGTATAGATATCCCCGAATCTTTTGTCAAGTAGATTTCTACATAGGTATAATGAGGCATGGCGAGAGAGCCACGGCTCACCCACATCACTGCTCTGATCTTGCAGGCGGTTGACGCCGGATTTGTCTACGGCTTCTCGATTATGGAAATGACCGGTCTTCCAAGCGGAACCGTATATCCGGCCCTGCGGCGCATGGAGGAAGACCAACTGATACGCTCTCGTTGGGAGCGGCAGGAAATCGCCGATCGGGAGCAGCGGCCTCCCAGAAAGTACTACCAACTTACGAGTACCGGAAAAAGGGCCTTGGAAACGTCGCTGAAACGTTATCCATTGCTACAACGGCTGGTCCCGATCGGCGAAACAAAGTCATGATGACTACGCACCTGGAAAATGCCGTGCGTCGCATGCATCTCGGTTTGCTATGGGGCGCCTCCTTGCTGGTCCCCGGCAGCAAACGTTCAGAATGGTCGCGGGAGTGGCGAACGGAATTGTGGTACGTGCTGCGGGAATGTTTCTCCGCAACGAGCCTGAGCCCCAATTCTAGATCCCTTAGGGCAGCGACAGCATTCTGTATGGGAGCCTACCATGATGCAATTTGGCTCAGGCACCGGTCATGGCAAGAGCAACAGCCACTCGCGCGAATTTGCCGTTCGGCTTCTGTGTGTCTTCTTTTATTGAGTGGGATCTGTTTCTCCGCGTGGGGAGTCGCGCGCATCTCGTCTAACGTCGCCGCGGCCATGTCGAGGATCGAGGTTTACCCACGGCAGATATCCGATAATCGTGCGCAACCCTGCGACTGCGCCTTCGATGCAACAGACCAGGGAATGTCGTTGCGAACAGCACGGTTATGGTTCGACGGCTTCTCGCATTACAACATCGCACAGGAGACGGTCTGGGGCGAGGACATGCGGAGAACCGAGTGGAAAGTAGCGCACGCCAGATCCGATTTCTTCACCGTGCTCCATCTTCCGATGAGTTTGAGCGAGCATGTTAGAAGCAGTCCAGATAAGTTGCCACGGATTGTGCTGAGTCATGAGACATGGACGCGGGAGTTTGCCAGTAACCCAAACTTAGCCGGGATTAAATTGCATATTGGCTCGGTTGACGCCATTGTTGCAGGAGTCGCATCCGGCGGTTCATCAGGCCTTCCCGGAAGGGCGAACGCATGGCTCTTGGGCTCCGATCCCCAAGTCGCAAGCGCTAGTCCGGAATTCCTTGTGGCTCATCTGAGCCCAGTTGGCTACTTCGATGATGGGCGCTGGGCATGCTCTCTACTCGGAATCGTGCTGGCGTTCCTGATGTTGCCTTTTGTGAACCACGCCTCGATAGGTGGTTACAGCAGTCGTTCACACAAGCCGCCTTTGGTCAGGAGAAGCCTGTTTTGGGCGTTTCTGATTGTCAAGATCTCTGCAATCGTCGCAATTGTTTATTTCGCATCCGTCGACCTGGCCTGCTTGTTCGTGCAACCGCTTTCATATTTGTCTGAAAACATACAGGCCGCTTCCGCCGTTGTGCTTTGTCTTTTGGGCACGAACTGGGCATTTCGCGACCAGCAGCAGCGATGCCCCTATTGCTTGAGACGAATGGCTCATCCCGTTCAAGTTGGTCAGCCATCGCGGACATTCCTTGATTGGAACGGAACCGAACTGGTCTGCGAGCATGGCCACGTCCTACTTCATATTCCCGAGATTCCCACCAGCTGGTTCGGCGCACCGCGCTGGGTCTCCCTCGACCGCTCATGGTGGTTCCTCTTTGCAGGACAGAACGGTTAGCACTCTCGAGGAGCGGCCCCTGATTTAACTCGCGACTAACAAACAAACCGGAAGTCAACTGCATTGGTTGTGGCGCCAGGGCTGCAACTACAGCCAGGTGCCAAAGCTCGGTTCGTACCCGGGAAAGATTTCTCCCCGACGCACCACGCCGCGCAAGACCCGCAACCACAGAGATTGCTGAAGTCAGGCGTTACCGCTCAATGACCCGATGATGAGTGAAATGGCGATTTTCGACAACTATCGAGACGCCGTCTGAGGGTTGGGGACTGACGGACAGCCGATTCCTGCTCGATACGTTTGCTCGGCAACAGAAATGGCATCGCGCACGGCGATAACGTAGACGCCTGCCTTCTTCTCCGAAAAAGCCGTCTTCCAGTCATCGTATCCACCCCGATAATCGGGGAGGGTCTTAACCTTACCCATTTGCTTAGACAGACTTGCTTCGAGCGCATTGCGTGCAAACGGCATGTGCGGCACTGATTGGAGAAAAGGCTTGTTTTGACAGTCTCTCCACGTGAGGTTGTCTATAGCGACGTGAACGATAACGCCAAGCTCGGCCGATCTATCAACCTTAACGACGATCAGTCTTGAGTTTTCCTCCCCCGAGCGCGTCTTGTATTCCCAGAGATCCCCCACCTGAAACTTTGCATCAGAGGCTTCACTCAGTCGGGTATCGTTCTTCGGCCTAGCCCCGATTTGTGCTTGTATTCCCGCAAATAGAAGAGCGGACACCCCGGCCTGAACGGTGAGCCATCTGGAAAGTGTCATGTTGCTTGCAGTCTAGGCAAAGATGCAGCCTCATTCAAGCTAGGTAGATGACTGACGTAGACAGGCGATGTCACAAGCGTGCGCTTTTCATTCGCCTTTTTTATCGATGATGAGTGTTCTGGAGATCTTACAAAGCTACTCGGACTCACTGAATACCAATGAAGCGTCTGGCGCATTTCTAAGGTAACCGAATGCTCAAGGGAAAGCGCTTGCTCCGATCCATCACAAAGAGTGAATAAGGATGACCAATAAGATGACGATCCCTAACAAGCCAACGATGAGCACAGCCTGGCTCAAGGGGTCAGGATTCATTAGATCATCCCGATGGATGTGGTGCACATGTTTCATCGTCGCTCCTGAGACAGAGCCTATCAGTGAACCACTTGTTTCCGGCCTGCTCTTCTTGTCAGTTTCCCCTCTCGTAGCGCGGAAAACCATACTCTCAAGTCAACGAGCCTCCGGAAAGCCGTCTGCCAGAAGGAACCGTCAGGTCAACTAGACATTTGTGGCGGCGCTCAATGAGCGTAAGGGCAACTCTTCACAAGCTACGGACGGTGAGTGTGTCAGGATTCTTTGTCACACCGACCTAGCAAATCTCTGAGTACTCCGGTGGGCAGCGACATGCTCAGATTGCTCTAGAAAACATTATGAGTATTGCAACTTCCAAACGGGTAGGACTAAAGAAGAAAGCGGTTCACGAGTTAAAAGACTTCGCTGGAGTCTTTCTATATCTGGCGTTTTTCTTTTCTGCCGTTTCGACGTACCGGATGCTTCTGCTGAGTGACTTTCGGGATTCCTACTTAAACTACAGCTTTGCGTTGATTAACGCTTTTGTCGTCGCCAAGATTATTTTAATCGGGGAATATACGCACCTTGGTGTGGGACCTGAGGCTAGGTCCTTGCTTGTGTCGTCGGTTTGGAAAGCATTTCTGTTTGGTTTGTTGACATTTGTATTTCACGTGGTGGAGGAAGGAATAAAGCACAGCGTTCACGGACAAGCTTTTTCCGAAGTATTTCGCGACATTCATGCGAAGGTGCTCCTCGCCCGCAGTATCGTTGTGTTTTGTACTTTCATCCCGTTGATGGCCTTCAGAGAGTTGCGCCAAGTGCTCGGCGAGGATGAGTTTAACGCTCTCTTCTTCCACAAGAAAAGGTAGCAAACTTCGCACAAAACACATGTCTAGGCAACACACCCAGTGCCTCCGACTGGCCTTCTCATGAAAGGCGTTTTCACTCAACTTTTCGACGTCTTTCGTACCGTTCACATTTGAGCGATTGCCAGTCAGTTCCCCTCGCAGTTGGTCTTTGAAGTATCCCGCTCCGTCTCGCCAGGGATTCCAGCGGTGTGCCCTGACCTCTGCCCCACCGGGAGAGTTCACAGGCTCGGCTGCACAGGCTGCAAGGGTGGAACTGCCCTTACCCTTTCTCGTGGTACTTCATGGGCAGATGCCAGGCTTCCGCGTACACAGGTTGGAGTTCTTAAAGGTTGATGAATACCCACTGACGCGATTTTGTGACACTCAGGTCTGGCCGTACTGGTTGAGAGATGGACGAAAGTTGTACATTTAATCGTTCGCGCTTCTGTGGGAGGGGACAACGATGATCCGCCTGAAATTAACATCTTCCGTTGTGATGTTGTGTCTCGTAGCTGTAGCCGCTGCGCCTGTATTCGCCGATGATGACATGCACGGGCATCATCACGATGCGAACGAGAAACTGGGAAAGGTATCCTTTCCCATTTCGTGCGCCGCGGGTTCGCAGGCGGAGTTCGAGCGCGGCGTCGCTCTGCTGCATTCGTTTGGATACGAAGAAGCGCAGGAGCAGTTTGTTGAGCTCAACAAGAAGGATACCGGCTGCGCCATGGCGCATTGGGGTATCGCGATGAGTTTGTTCCACCAGATCTGGGAGCGTCCGGAAGATGCGACGCTCAGGCAAGGGCACGAGCAGATCGAAGCGGCGCGACAAGTTGGCGCAAGCACAGAGCGCGAGCGCGCCTATATCGATGCGCTGGGAGTGTTCTACAGCGACACGTCCAAAGCGAATTATCTGAAGCAGGCCGCAGCATATTCGGACGCGATGGCGAAGTTGTACCAGAAGTATCCGAATGACTTAGAGGCCGGAGCGTTTTATGCGCTGTCGCTCATGGCGGCGGAGAAGCCGGACGATGCGACCCACGAAGCAACAAAGAAGGCCGTCGCCGTGCTGAATCCTCTATTCGCCAAGCAGCCGGATCATCCAGGACTGGCGCACTACATTATTCATGCGTGCGATTCGCCGGACATGGCTCAGATGGGACTGGGTGCAGCGCGGCGGTATGCGGAGATCGCTCCGTCGTCGGCGCACGCGGTGCACATGCCGTCGCACATTTTTGCGCGGCTCGGCTTGTGGCAAGAAGATATCCAGGCGAATCTGAAGTCAGTGGCACTGACGAACAAGTCTGGTGCGATGTACATGCGCGGGCATGAACTGCACGCGATGCATTTCCTGCTCTATGCGTACTTGCAGATGGGGCAAGATGAGGCGGCGAAGCGGATCGTGGAAAAGTCGAAGGAGATTCTCGCGGGCACGCACACCATGGACGACACCGGAATGCTGGAGTACATGGGATTCGCGGCCGCCCACTTCCCTGCCCTGTACGCTCTCGAGATGCATCATTGGGCAGATGCGGTGAAACTGGAACCCGCGGCAGATGCGCCGCCGTATTTGCAGAGGATCACGTACTGGGCGCGAACGATTGGCGCGGCGCGAATGGGCGATGCCGATGCGACGCGCAAGAACGCGAAATTATTTGATGAAGCCGAGGAAATGACGCGGAAGTCGAAATACGCGTACACGCTGGAGGGAACGAAGGCTTCGGCAGCGCGCGATGAGGTGCATGCGTGGCTCGCATTCGCGGAGCACAAGAATGATGAGGCGGTGAGGTTGATGCGCGCGGTTGCGGATCATCAGGATCAGGCCGGGAAGCAGGAGGTCGATATTCCAGCCCGCGAGATGCTCGCCTTTATGCTGCTGGAGATGAAGCAACCGGACAACGCACTCGCGGAGTATGAGAAGTCGATGAAGATCGATCCGAACCGCTTTAATGGACTGGCTGGCGCGGCTCAGGCGGCTGAGTCGGCACATCAGGCGGAGAAGGCGAACACCTATTACAGCCAGTTGCTAAAAAACTGCGACGGCGGAAAACATTCGGAGCGTCCGGAGTTGAAGAGCGCGAAGACGGAAGTGGCGCGGAATGGAGAATGAGCTTTCTTCGATCTTGCGCATTGTGAGAACTCCCTGCGTCCGGTGGGATCGGGAAGACTGGTAGGGATCCTTCGACTGCGGTTGTGCGTTGCGCTCTTCGCGCAACGCACAATCCTCGCTCAGGATGACAGATCGTCTAGCGCTGTAAAAGGGTTAGGGGGATTGAGTCACCCATGGCTTTGTAGCCTGCGGGGTTTGGGTGGAGATGGTCGCCGCAGTCGTAGTTGGCGCGGAGGCGATCTGGTTCACGCGGATCGCGCACCACGCTATCGAAATCGAGCACGGCGTCGAAGTGCCGTTCGCTGCGAATCCATTGATTGACGAGCTGTCGGTCCGCTTCGCTCAATGGACTTGGATGATAGTAGTCGGAGCCGACGTAAGGTGTGATCGTGGCGCCGATGACGCGGAGTCCGTGAGCGTGGGCGCGGACAATAATTTGCTCGTAGGCAGCGAGGACTCGATGGACGCGCTCGGAATGCGCCGCCGGCGTTACTTCTCCTTCGCGGGCGAGGCCGCCTAAGTCGTTCACTCCTTCAAAAACGATCAGCCAACGTACTCCTGCCTGCGCCAGAACATCGCGATCGAAACGCGCCAGCGCGTTTGGTCCTAGTCCATCAGTGAGCAGATGGTTGCCACCGATTCCCTGGTTGGAGACGCCAATGTCGCGCGTGTCTTTCGATGCCTGGAGACGGGATGCGAGTACGTCGGTCCAGCGATCGTTACCGTTGGTGGTAGCTCCGTGGCCGTCAGTGATGGAGTCACCGAGAACCACGACGGATGCGGCTTTTGGATCAGCGATAACGTCGACCGCTGAGATCTGGTACCAGTGATCCACGTGTTTGGCTTCGGGCAGATCGGCAGCGCTGACGAGATTTCCGTGAACGAAATAAGAAGTTGCGCGGGAGCCCGGATGTCCGGTTTCTATCGCGGGTGGAATTGCGATATGAAACGTGACGGCTAGATCGGAGAGTGCAGCGACTGGAAATTCGATCGGGTCAGAGACGAATTCCGCGCCGGGAGTTACGGTTACATCCGGAAGTCTAGCGAAAGTTAAGGCCTTGTCAGTTATCGGATCGATGGCCGGCGATGCGGGATTTGTCGACTTCGCAATGTGGACTGCGGTGAAATGAAGCGCCTCATTTCCGAATGCGTTGGAGACGTGCACCCGGATTGCGGGTCCTCCGGCAGAAAGATGGAAGATCTGGCGGACCGTAGCGTCGCGGAGATCTTCAGCGGACAATGCGTTGCTCGATTCGGGAATCTGCTGCGAATTGGCCCAGGAAACGATCCAGACCTGCGGCTTCTGGCTTCGGGCGGGGAGATTGGACGCGGCGAAGAAGGCAATGAGAACGACAAGTACCGTACGGCGATACATGCGTGTCTTAGGCAGAACGGTTAAGATCAATCGCGATTGAGAATACCAGCTTGCGGGAGTGTACGCGTGCATCTTTCCTCGAGAGCGTTTCACCCTTCGTTTTTCTTTATCTCTGTGTATGCCTTATTGGCCGCCGGATTTGCACAGACTTCCGCACCTCCGCCGGTCACATTCACGGCCGAGCAGGATCATCAGAACATGATGGATCAGCTTGGGATCAAGACACTGCGGCCGGGACCGAGCGGGAATGAGAAGGCTCCGAATCATGCGAACTACGAAGAGTCGAAGGCGAATCCGTTTCCGGAGGTTCCCGACCCGCTCACGTTGAACAAAGGTCAGAAGGTGACGAGCGCCAAGTTGTGGTGGGACCAGCGGCGTCCAGAAATTGTGGAGATGTTTGACCGGTATGTGTATGGGCGCGTGCCGGCCAATGTGCCAAAGGTCAGGTGGAGTGTGAAGGCGACCGATCACGAGATGATTGGGTTCACTCCAGTCATTGCGAAAGATCTGATTGGCGAGGTGGATAACTCGGCGTATCCGGCGATCAGCGTGAAGATGCACATGACCGTGGTGACTCCCGCAAACGCAAAGGGACCGGTTCCTGTGCTGGTGATGTTCGGGCGCGCGGGATTCCCCGCGCCACATGAACCGTCGGCCGAAGAGTTTGAGCGCATCAATCACGCGTGGAAGGCAATGCTTGTGCAGCAGGATCCGTCGCTCAAAGAAGTCTTCGACGCGCATCCTGCCTGGGAACCGGTGAAGGCGACTCCGTTTCAATTTCCGCAGTTGACCAAAGATGGTGATCTACCGGCAACGTGGCAGCTTGTTGGCGCCGGTTGGGGATTCGCGATGTTCGATACCGCGAGTGTGCAGGCCGACAACGGAGACGGAACCACTCGCGGGATTATTGGGCTCGTCAACAAAGGGCAGCCGCGCAAACCGGAGGATTGGGGCGCGCTTCGCGCGTGGGCGTGGGGTGCGAGCCGTGGACTGGATTATCTGGAGACGGATCCGGCGGTGGATGCGAAACATGTCGGGATTGAAGGTGTGTCCCGTTTCGGCAAGGCTGCTTTGCTGACGATGGCGATGGATCAGCGCTTTGCGATGGTGCTCGTGGGGTCGTCGGGAAAAGGCGGAGCGACTCTGCTTCGACGGAATTTCGGCGAGGCGGTGGAAAGCTTGACCGGCGGCGAATATTACTGGATGGCCGGAAACTTCATGAAGTATGGAGCGTCGGAGGCGACGTTTGGGAGCAAGACTCCGGGAGATATTCCGGTGGATTCGAATGAGCTGATGGCGCTGTGCGCGCCGCGGTTGACGTTTATCAGCTATGGCGTTCCTGAAGCCGGCGATGCGAAGTGGCTGGATCAGCTTGGGAGTTTCATGGCTACCGTGGACGCGAACCGCGTGTTCACGTTGCTTGGGGCGAAGGGGCTTGGTGTGGCCGAGGATTACCGGACGGCGAAGATGCCTCCGGTGGGTCAAGGGTTGTTGGACGGGCAGTTGGCTTGGAGACAGCATGACGGCGGGCATACGGATCTGCCGAATATGAAGTACTTCATTGAGTGGGTGGACAAGATGATTGGGTTTGTGACGCCGCAGAGGTAGGGCTGGTCGTTTGTTCCTCCACTGTTGGTGGACAGTGCCTGCCGTTATGCGATGCATCTTGAGAATTCTCTGACGCGCCACGGGGTTCACTCAATTGGCAGGGATCCTTCGACTGCGGTTGTTCGTTGCGCGTTCGCGCGACGAACAATCCTCGCTCAGGATGACAGGTCTTCAGGGCTCGAGAAGACTGACACTGCATCTCATGGCGCGCTTTGCGCGCAACCCCGGACGAATGCGTCCGGGGCTACACAAGCCACATTCGGCATTTTTCGATTTATTCTACATTGGTATTTTGGTACATTGGTACACATGTCAGATGATCCTAAATTGGAGATTGAGCGGGTGCAGACTGGGGTGCGCATGGAGAAGCGCATTCTTAAGGTTCTAAAGGCATTTGCGGAGTATCACGATATGACTTTGGGCGACGTGCTGGAGGGGATTGTGCTGCATGCCTTTGATGGGAAGACCCCGTTCAGTCCGGCGTCGCTGGAGAAGATTCGCCATTTGAAGAAGTTTTATGAGCTTGATCTGGATTCGAGCGCGAGCCACCGGTTGAAAGAGATCAAGGCTAAATCTTCGCACAGGCGACGGGGGGATTCATGAACAGCAAGTGCGGAATGATTGCGTTGCGGTTGGCGTTGGGAATTGTGATCCTGATTCAGGCGGTGCTGTTCGTGATGCCGGGAGCGGCGCACGAGTTTGCGCGGACGCATATGCCAGGGTTCGTGCGTCTGGTGCTGGGATTTGGGGAAATCGCTGGGGCTCTGCTGTTGCTGATTCCTGGAACCGTAGTGCGTGGGGCATGGTTGCTGTTGGCGGTGTTTGTGATGGCGATATTGCTGCATTTACTGCATGGGTTGTATGGCGTGGGGAATCTGGTGGTCTATGCAGCGGCGGCGTTTGCGATTGCGGTGAGCAAGGGATGAACGGCGCTTCTCCCGGCATTCCATGACGAATGAAGAATTAATCGAGTGATTTGTCTCGCGACTCGGTGTTATGAGTCTCCATCCGTCCTTTATTAACCGCTGAGTTCGCCGAGAAAGACTTAAGAATCGATCGAATTGCTTTTCGTGTGGAGTATCCTTTGTGGCGGATATACGTCCAACTTTTATGAGAAAACTGCTGATCTTTACGACGCTCGCAGTCACATTGGCCCAGGGGCAAACCATCCACAATGGTGAGGATGTTCTTCGCGCGATGCATGCGCGGTATGCATCGTCGTGGTATCAGAATGTGACGTTTGTGCAGAAGAGCACGACTTACAAACCCGACGGGACTAGTTCGGCGGAGACTTGGTATGAGGCCGCTTCCCTGCCTGGGAAACTGCGGATCGATATTGGGCCGGCCAGCGATGGTAAGGGTTATGTGCTGGTCGATGGGAACGTCACGATCGTGAAGGACAACAAAGTTGCAGCGACGCGGCCGCAGGTGAACATTTTGCTCGTGCTGGGGTTCGACGTGTACCGGCAAGATCCGGAGACGACGATCAAAGTCGTCAAGGGCGAGGGTTACGATTTGTCGAAGGTGCACGAGGATACTTGGGACGGGAAGGCAGCATACGTGGTTGGAGCGGACAAAGGAGATTTGAAGTCGAAGCAGTTCTGGGTGGAGAAGGACCGGATGCTGTTTGTGCGGGTGATTGAGCCATCGCGGGGCGATCCGGCGAAGTTGGATGATATCCGGTTCATTCATTATCAGCCGTTGGCGGGGGCTTGGATTGCGGCGGGGGTTGAGGTTTATGCCGACGGGCAGAAGGTTTTCACCGAGGATTATTCGGATATTCAGGCGAATGTGAAGCTGGATCCGGGGACGTTTGATCCGGAGAAGTTTGCGGCGACGCATTGGGAGAAGTAGGGTTCGGGGTTCG